>Ga0207897_100475_pt1 | contig 12718 bp, 9 predicted proteins | sample LinPmetageLP42_FD_184054 | JGI IMG/M metagenome (GOLD analysis project Ga0207897, IMG submission 184054) | Marine viral communities from the Pacific Ocean - LP-42 (SPAdes) | ecosystem: Environmental > Aquatic > Marine > Oceanic | place: Pacific Ocean | collected 2010-08-27
TACCATAGAGCAGCGCACCATTGAAAAGCACGAGCGAAAAATACATACTTATACCGATGACCCTTATACTTATCAGAGCGTAGAGAGCATTCCAACGGTTATCCCTGACGAACCTCAGCATACGCTTGATCAGAATGCCAAAGCCCAAGATACGGCAAGCAATAATAAAACCTTTATAAAGATTTCATTTTCGCCTTTGCTAGATCACCAGTCTGACATCCCTCGTACGCCTGCCAGCACCATGAAACTCGTGCCTAGCTTTATCGCTTTGGACACTTTAGGGGCCGATTTTGTGTGGCATACACGGGTGTATCATACGGGCCTTATCATCGGCAACCGTCTACATGGTGACTTGATTATTCAAGGTAGTGGCGACCCAAAAATGACCCACGAGCGCTTAAAGCAGTTACTGTATAAAGTGCAAGCATCCGGTATTCGTCACATTGATGGTGACATCATCGTCGACAGCACGGTTTTTAATAATGTTAGTAAAGACCCTGCCGCTTTTGATAACTCACCTCTACGCCCTTATAACGCCAGCCCAGATGGGTTTTTGGTTAACTTTAGCACCATTGGCATCAAAACTTACCCTCAAGATAATGGTCAAGCAAGTATGACCTATAAGCCGCGGTTAGCCAACTATCAGCTGCCTGCTACAATCAATACCCGTGCAGCCAGTTGTGGGCAAGCAAGCTATAGCCTAGCGCCGCAGTGGCAAAACACGCAGCTTGTGTTAAATGCCAGTCTGCCAGATAGCTGCGGTGAGCATATCTTCTACGTGGCATATCCAAATGCCAAAGAGTTTGCGGCACACGTCATCGCTGCCAAATGGCAAGCGTTGGGGAATACTTTGAGTGGGCAGGTGATCTCACAAGAAACCCCTTACGATATGACCAAGGCGAAGAAACGAGCGCACGGACTTACGGCTATCGCGATGTCTCCTCTACCCATGGTCAGCTATCCGTCGTTGAATTTAACCGAGCAGATTCATGACATTAACCACTTCTCAAACAATGTCATGGCTGAGCAAGTGGCGCTATCTATAGGCGCTTACGATAAAGGAAGGCTGACTCAATCAATACCTGCTAGCACAATTGCGACTAGTCCAAGCAGTCATGAAGTCAAAGCTAGTAATGAGATGGATAATAAAGTAGCGGCTGTTAAATCTAGTGGTAAAAAGGCTAATAGCTTATATCAGTTTGGCAAACCTACTACGACAGACTATCCTGCAGCCTTACAAACCATCAATCAATGGTGGCAAACCAACCTCAGTACACCGCCGCCTCATTTGACCAATGGCTCAGGACTTTGCCGTGAGTGTACTATCACTGCCGCCAACCTAAGTGAGCTACTGACTTATGCTTATAGTCGACCAAATTTTGAAGCCTATGTCGATTCGTTAGGGGTCGCTGGGGTTAGTGGCACTATTGCCGCCCATAGCGATCGCTTGCCTGAATCAACAGCCACTGGCCGCGCATGGATAAAAACTGGTACGTTAAATAACGTCACCTCAATGGCAGGTTACGTCAAAGGACTGTCAGGACAGGATTACGTTGTCGTCGGTATAATCAATACTGATCAAGCATTGAATCCTTATGCAGCGCGACCTGTGTTAGATGCCATGCTCGACTGGACAGCACAGCGTTGATATTTTAATTAACACTTTAAGATGTTGTATTATCCATACTCTATTTTTTACCTTTATAAAGGTTAGCTTATGTCACGCCAGACAACCAGTCTCAACAAACCCCAGACGCTTATACCAGTGCAACCGAAACTGGCTCGATATGTCGGTTTTTTTGCGATTGGATACACGCTTGCCAGTACCATATTTATGATGATACAGACCAAACTTGCGCTCAATCCGCAATTGGTCATGGTGGTTTCTATTATCGTGGGTGCTTATATCGCTGTCAGTAAGTTTATCAAACATCAGAAGCGAGCATTAGCGCGAGATGAGATTAATAAATTGATGTTTGGTGGGGTTGTGATTGTCTGGATGCTGACGGTCATTTATTTTTCAGCCATCTGGTTTTGGCTGTTTGATACGATAAGCCGTGAGGTATTGTTTGAGATGGCGATGCAGCGTCCACTGCCCCTACTTTCATCACTAATGCTGATGCTGGTCCTTACTCTAGTCAGTGCGCGAATCAGTCTATGGTCTATCAATCGATTATTAGACCCTATACGCAAATCAACGTAAGTACAAACCATCATCTACAAGGTGCTACAAAGTTTTCCCCTGCTAATGCGTAAAATCCGTTAGGCTAAGTTTAGGGCGTGTCATTATTTTAAGAATAGTATTAAAAATGAGATAAAGTAAGATGCGCCCTAGTAAGTAGTATTTTAGCGATGACTTGTTTTACCTTTATAATAGGAGCGAACATTATGGACATGATCTTTTTTGATAACATAGACAAGCTTGGTCGTATTGTTTTGACGACTGTTATGGTTTACGTGTTGATTGTGACAGTCACCAAAGTCTCTGGCAAACGCTCAACGTCACAGCTCAACAACTTCGATTGGATCGTGACAGTTATGATCGGCTCGTTAGGTGCCAGTACGATTTTGCTCAAAGACATTCCCTTTGTCGAAGGGGTGTCGTCTATTTTAGTATTGTACCTATTGCAATTTGTGGTGACAAAATATGCGTCTATTTCACCGCAATTTAGTAACTTTATTTTATCAGAGCCGCGTATCGTTTTTTATCAAGGGCAGTTTTTGCCAGACGCCATGCGTGATGAGCGCTTGACGCGACAAGAAATCGAATGTGCCATGCGTTCTGAAGGGATTAATAGTTTTGATGATGTCGAAGCTATTGTTTTTGAGTCTGATGCAAAATTGACTGTCATTCCAAAGCCAAGCCAAGCGGACGATCAAAGCGCAAGTAGCAACGTATCAGAGACGATTAATCCTCTGATGTAAATTGCAGACAATGAAGAACGAGCGATACAACTATTAAGAACACACCCTAGTAAGCTTGAATTCAATTATCGAGATGGTAAGTATTATGAAAGTAAGGATTTTGACCGTTGGCAATAAAATGCCTAGCTGGGTACAGACGGGTTTTGACGAATATTACAAACGCATTCAACCGATGCTAAGCACAGAAATTGTCGAAATTGCGGCAGCCAAGCGGGCAAAAAACCCTTCAGAGGCTAATTTGGCACAGTACCGTGAGCAAGAAGGTCAGGCCATATTAGCCGCTCATAATGCATCAAGCCGCGAGCAATTATGGGTGCTAGATGTCAAAGGCAAGATGATTTCGACCGAAGGACTGGCTGATAAGCTCGCTGATGGCATGCTACAAGGCGATAATATTGCCTTGGTCATCGGCGGTGCAGATGGCGTCTCACCAGAAGTATTGGCAAAGGCCGATGCAAAGTTATCACTATCAGCACTGACATTGCCGCATCCATTAGTTCGCGTCGTACTTATGGAACAATTATATCGCGCGATGAGTATCAACAATAATCACCCTTATCACCGTGGTAATTAAATAAAATACTAATCTATTTTTTGATTTGAAACATCAACCCTAAAATAGATTGAAAAACTGGCGCACGCCCTAATAAATGCAACATGAAATATCCAAAACGTGCGACACCCAACGCCTCTAAGCCCTCTCATCAACGTGATGACCATCATAATGTGCAGACGCCTATCACAGCGGCTGCCGCATGGGAGAATACGTCTGATGTAGCGACGAATACATCTAAGCTACCAGCGCTCTTTATCTCGCATGGCGCACCTACGCTTGCAATTGAGCAGTCTGCGACGACCAGCGCACTGGCACGAATCGGTCAAAACCTACCTAAGCCACGAGCCATTGTCATTATGTCAGCGCATTGGCAGTCAGCAAAGCTAGAGATTAGTAGTAATCCACAGCCAAAGACGTGGCATGACTTTTCAGGGTTTTCGCCTGAACTTTACGACATTCAGTATCCTGCTATAGGCCAGCCAGCACTGGCTGAGACACTTGCGCAGCAGCTGACCGCACGTGGTATCACTTGTAGTGTCAATCCAGTACGTGCCTGTGATCATGGTGTGTGGGCGCCGCTCAGACACCTGTACCCAGAAGGCGATGTGCCTATCGTACAGATATCACTGCCGCAGCATTATGACAGTATCGCCTGCTATCAGTTAGGCGCGCAGTTGGCACACCTACGTGATGAGCAAATCCTCGTCATTGGCTCAGGTAATATTACGCATAATTTGCAAGCATTGCGCTGGGAAGCTGACAGCATCGATCAAACAGCCAAAACGTTTAAACAATGGTTGTTACAGCAGCTTAAAATAGACATTCCCACGGCGCTCGATTGGCAGCAATACCCAGACTACAAAGACATTCATCCAAGTGATGAGCACTTGCTACCGTTATTTTTTGCATTAGGTACTGGTCAGCGCGTCTCTGTCGTTCATCAAAGTATGGCCCATCATAGTTTGGGTATGGATATTTATCGCTTTGATTGAGTGTTATCAATCCAAACTATAGAATTCAATCCTACTTCTCAAAAGCGTGTTTGGTAAATAAACCTGCGCGCTCCATCTCGCCCGCCACACTGAATAATGTCGCTTCATCATTCATACGCCCGATTAATTGCATGCCAATCGGTAGGCCTTTTTTGCTCATACCTACGGGTACTGACATCGCGGGTAACCCCGTAACATTACCCAATAGCGTAAAGCCCATTTTACCTAATACAGGTGCGCTTAGCTTTTCTATCATGCCTGAGCTAAAGGCATATCTACCCATATTAAAACCCTTGTTAAGCACCTCGGCGCTACGCATCATCATCTCATCCATACGACTCGGCGGTAGTACACCATGCTTTACCGCAGGCGTGGGCACAGTCGGGCATAAAATCATGTCGTAGTCTTCTAGCAATAGACCCGTCTGATACTGGCTATGATGCCAGCCATGTTTGGCATGTGCCAAATCAACCGCTGATAGCGAACGCCCAAGCAGCGCCATATTGTAGGTTTGTGGCTCTAGGTTTTTGATATGGTTAGCCCCAAACTCACGCTCGATATTATCAATCGTAAAAGCCGTATGCGCGCAGACCACAACGATAAAGTCATGCCAAAACTGCTCGATATTGATGTTTGGCTCAGCTGGTACTACTTCATGCCCCATATACTCTAATTGCTTAGCCGTTTGCTCAAGTATCGCCAGTACCTCCTTGTCCACTGTCGTATTAGCTATCAAAGGCTGCTGATGCAAAGCGATTTTTAGCTTTCGCGGTGCACGCATTGCCGCTTGCAAAAAAGTACCGTCTGGCGGAGCTATAACGTAAGGGGCACCAATCTCTGCTCCACTAGTGGCATCTAGCATCGCCGCACTATCGCGCACTGAACGCGTAATCACATGGTCAGCGACTGCGCCCTCCCAGCATTCACCAAGATTAGGGCCCATTGGATTACGTCCACGGCTTGGCTTTAACCCAAACGTACCGCACCAAGCAGATGGAAAACGTATCGAGCCGCCACCGTCACCACCGCCTGCCATCGGGACAATACCGCTCGCAACTGCTGCTGCACTACCACCGGACGAGCCGCCAGAACTGTAGCCTTTTTTAAAAGGATTGTGAGTAGCGCCATGCGCTTTTGGCTCAGTGGTGATAATCAAACCAAACTCAGGAGTATTAGTCTTACCAAAGGTATTGACACCTGTCGCTTTCATCCGTTTGACGATTTCACTGTCTTTTTCTGAAATGATATTGACGCTGCGACTGCCCATCGTAATCGGCTCGTCGGCGAAGCTAAATGATAAATCTTTTAGCAAATACGGCACGCTAGTAAATACACCTGAAGGCAAACCCGCCTGCGCAGCATTGTAAGCACGCTCATCAAAACGATGCACGATAGCATTTAGCTTAGGGTTGATTTGATTGGCTTGATGGACAGCAGCGTCTAGCAATTCCTTTGCGCTAACCTCACCTGAATTGACCAATGCCGCTAAGGCGAGCCCATCATACTGAGTATATTCTTTAAACATAACTAACCTTCCTTGGAGAGTAATTTTATTAAGACTACATAGCACTCATACTTTCTAAAACTGACGACTATTTTTCATCAACTCCTCTCAGTTTAGTATAAAAAACCGTGCCTGATATTTGATAAACGGACTCGTTAGTCATCTGGTCAATTTCGCTAGTTGTGGATTTCGCTAGTTAAGGAGCTAATATGAGAATCTACTCTTCGCGCCCTAGAACGTATTTAATAATAAATACTTACTTCTAAACCCTCAATTTATGAAAGCATTATTAAGTTTCTTCCATAAGAAAACGAGCCATTCTCATGACTCGCTTTTTCGTCATCAATTTAAGAATTGATCCTACATCAATAGTTCACGTTTACCACTTTTGCCCATCGAGCTGACCAATCCAGCTTCTTCCATAGAGTCAACAATACGAGCGGCACGGTTATAGCCGATGCTGAATTTACGCTGAATGCTTGAGGCAGACACTTTACGTGTTTCCATGATAAAGGCCACGGCATCATTATATAAATCATCATCTTCACCAGAGGCGTTGGCTGTACTACTACCGCCTGGGCTAGACAATTCAAAGTTGCCTGCCATATTATCAATATAATCAGGGGCACCGCGCTCACGCCACGCATCACAGACACGGTTAACTTCTTCGTCACTGACATAAGCACCATGCACACGATCTGGCTCAATCTGCCCTGGCCCTAAGAACAACATATCGCCGTTACCCAGCATGTCCTCAGCACCGCCACTATCTAGAATCGTACGTGAATCGACTTTTGAGTTGACTCTTAGTGCCGCACGCACTGGGATGTTTGCTTTGATCAGACCCGTAATGACATCGACTGACGGACGCTGAGTCGCTAGCATTAAATGAATACCTGCAGCACGCGATTTTTGCGCCAAACGTGTGATGAGCTCTTCGGCTTGTTTACCGACCTGCATAATCATATCGGCAAACTCATCCGCGACAATGACAATCATGGGTAGTGTTTTTAGCTTAGGTGCTTGGCTAATACTTACGCTGTCATTCGGACGCCATAGAGGATCGAGCATTGGATTGCCTGATTTTTCCGCCGCAATGACTTTCTTATTAAACTCATTGAGCTTACGAACCTTTAGCAAACTCATCAATTGATAGCGTCGCTCCATCTCAGCCACACACCATGACAAGCTACTAGCGGCTTCCGTCATATCGGTGACTACTGGCGTTAGCAAATGCGGAATATCGTTATAGTTAGCAAGCTCAAGCTGCTTTGGATCAATCAAGATAAGACGCAGCTCATTGGGTGTATATTTGAGTAGCATCGATAGTAGCATTGAGTTGACCAATACTGATTTACCAGAACCTGTGGTACCAGCGACTAGCATATGCGGCGCACGCGCAAGGTCGGTAATGATTGGGTTACCACCAATGTCTTTACCCATTGCCATGCTAATCTGCGCTTTCGGGTCTTTGAACGTTTCTGTATTGAGCAGTTCAATCAAGCGTACCATTTCACGTTTCTTGTTAGGCACTTCGATACCGATATACGGTTTACCCGGAATCACTTCTACCACACGCAAAGAAGCCATCGATAGTGAGCGCGCTAAATCACGCGAGATACCTGTGACTTTACTAGCCTTCACCCCAGCAGCCAGCTCTACTTCAAAACGGGTGACGACAGGCCCTGGAATAGCATTAACCACAGAGGCTTTTACATTAAATTCTTGTAGCTTAATTTCTAACAACTCAGACAACTTTTCAAGCTCAGCCACAGTATAGCTAGGCTTGCGGTCAGGATCTGGCTTATCCAATATAGACACTTCTGGAATAGGCGTTAGACTGCTGCGATAAGCTGCCGTTTGCATCGAGCGCGACTTTTGACTGAAGGCTGCGTCATCACTAATATGCGGCATGACCGGTACATTGGTGTCATCATCACTGTCGTCCTCTGGCATCATATCGGTGATATGGTTGCTGCTATCGCCCTCTGGGACAGCAAAACTAACAGATGGTTGCGCGGGCGTTTTAGGCTCAGGCTGCACATTTGAGACTGGGCTAGTTACTTCCACCGTTGGCGCTGCTTTTGGATTGGCAGGAGGCGTATTGGTTGGTGTCATGTCTGAAACGTCTGACATATCTGACAATGCAGGCTCAGTCTTTACTGTTACCGGAACGACTTCAGGCTCAGAGACTATTGACGCATTATTAGTCTGTGGCAACTCTACAGGCGTATCAGACAGTTGATTAGCTGAATCCTGTGCAAAACTAATAGGCTCTTCTACGATAGGTTCTGGCGTCTTCTCTGGTAATATTGGCTCAGCTGCTACAGTTTCCTGAACAGGCTTAGAGTCTTCATACTTTTCTACAACAGATTCCTCAGGTTCTGATATATCAGTATGCTCTGCCAACCATGCTTCTGCCAACTTATCTACTTCCGCAGTCTCATTTATCATAGAGATTTTAGGATCAGCAGGTTCAACGACTGGTTGACTGGTCAAATCGCTGTGCACTGACTCATCAACTGATGACTGAGCTAGTGGTTCTTTATCATATACAACTGGTTGAGCAACCGCTTCCATCGTTGTAGTGGTCACAGTAGCAGGTACTACTTTCTCTAACGTTGCCGTGGTACTAGTACCCGTTTGGGAATAGTTGGGTACAGGCATAGCGGAACTGCCCATACTATTGGCGCTGTAAGCCATTTGCTCACTTGCAAGTAAGTCATCGACCGTATTGGCATCATTCCACGCAAAGCTTGGCTCAACTTTGCGAGCAATAGGTGCAGTCAAGTTTAGTGACACTGGCTGGACTGTACTATTAACCGTATCGTCAGTAGAGTTACTAAACGAGCCTGTATCGATATCTACCTGCTCACCTTTTGAGCTATTAGGTGTCGCCGCTGCTTTTGCTGCGATGACAGAGGCTTTGACACTATCTGCCAATCCTGAGGTTGCCAAAAAGTCTGACAAGACACTACCGAAACGTCCGCTACTGCTGACGTCTTGAGTAACGCTAGTATTTTCAGCAGACTGTAACTCCAATGGCAGCTGCTCATGCTCTACTTTCTTATCTACCGTTTCATCTAAGTTCTGGCTATTATCTTGTAATGTACTACTTGGTTCAGTAGCGTCGACAGCATCCTGACTTTTTACACCTGAACCAAGCCACGATAGCGCACGAACCTTTTGATATATCGTCATCCAATGGATATTAAAGGCAAACGTAGCGGTAATCACAACAAATACTGCTAAGAAAACCACACTCCCCCACTGCGATAGCAGCTGTGCCAAACGCGCCTGTAACTCTAGCCCGATAATGCCACCAGCGACACCTTCGAGGCCGATTGCGTCAGGGTTCGTGACTTGTTGAACTAAAGAGACCAATTGTGCAAATAATGCGCTAGCACTTAATAGTAAAAACACATAAGCGACCAATCGCATGAGCCAAAATGTTGGCTTGTTTTCCCACCAAATCAAGATAGATTCATAAACCACAAACGCCAAAAACCACCAAGCACCAAACCCAAAAAAGCTATAAAGCAAATCGGATAGCCATGCGCCTGCCTCGCCGCCCATGTTATTAATCGTAGTCATATCACTACTGATGTGCGACCAGCTAGGATCGTTGCCTGTGTAAGTCATCAAAATGACGAACAGATAAACGGCCAGTATTAACCCAAGGAGGGTAAACATTCCCTTTTTTAAATACTCAATAAGCGGTGCTGATATCACGTAAGATCTGCCTTGTTATTAATACTAAATGGTCGCCAATGCATGACTAAGCCTAATCATGCTGACATAAAGTGTTGACATAAATGTACCGAGCGAAGTGTTTGTTTGGCATGTGCCGATTGTAGAGCCTTGAAACAACCGTTATCGCTTGGCTCCTACTACACTTGGCATAACTTCTTATAATAACAAATACATAGGTGCAGTGGCGACAGTCTTCTCAAGAAAGCGTGTAAGAAAGTAAATCAGTAAACACTTTGTCCAAGAAAACAGCTGGTTAGCGAAACAATAGTGGAAAAATATGGCTAACTGTATTGCCTAGATTCTATAAAATAGTCTCCGTTTTCGCACTTATGTTCTAAAGTTATTTATTCTTTGATTCTAATGATACCTGTGTTTGTTTTAGCAAACTTGCACTTTGTACGCTGTGCCCTTATGTTATTATCACACAGCAATTAGAAGAAGCATATTCGTAGTCATTTTTGATATTCGTCTTTTATTATATTTATAACTTACATTTTTAATTCGTATATTTAGCAAGGAACAACTCATGGCAACTGACACTACTGCTCCACGTCACGAAAAGCTCATTATTTTAGGCTCAGGCCCTGCTGGCTACTCTGCAGCAGTTTATGCAGCACGCGCTAACCTTAAGCCAGTTATGGTTACTGGTATGGAAGTCGGTGGACAATTAACCACCACTACTGAAGTCGACAACTGGCCAGGCGATGCGCATGATTTGACAGGTCCTGCGTTGATGGAACGTATGAAAGCACATGCTGAACGTTTCGGTACTGAGCTAGTCTACGATCATATCAATGAAGTAAACCTAAATGAGCGTCCTTTTCAATTGACAGGTAACAACGGTAGCTATACTTGTGACGCGCTCATTATCTCAACTGGTGCCTCTGCACAGTACTTGGGACTAGAATCAGAGACTAAATTCAGAGGGCTTGGTGTATCAGCCTGCGCTACTTGTGATGGTTTCTTTTATAAAAACCAAAAAGTTGCGGTAATTGGTGGTGGTAATACAGCGGTTGAAGAAGCTTTGTACTTATCTAATATTGCGTCTGAAGTGACCTTAGTGCATCGCCGTGACAGCCTACGCTCTGAAAAAATCTTGCAAGACAAGCTATTTGAAAAAGCCAAAAATGGTAATGTCAAAATCGAATGGAACCACCAAGTAAAAGAAGTCGTCGGTGATGACATGGGCGTCAATGGCGTCGTCATCGAATCTATGATTGATGGCAGCACTAAACAACTAGATACAATGGGTATGTTTGTCGCTATTGGTCATAAGCCAAACACTGACTTGTTCAAAGATCAATTGGATATGAAAGATGGCTATCTGATCGTTAATAGTGGCTTGAATGGTAATGCTACTCAGACCAGTATCGAAGGTGTGTTTGCCGCAGGTGACGTAGCTGATCACGTTTACCGTCAAGCCATCACTTCTGCCGGCACTGGCTGTATGGCTGCGCTGGATGCTGAAAAGTACTTGGATGCACTGGGCGAAATCGTCGCTCGTGATCACACTTACGATTCAACCCTAACTGCAGATAAAGAAGCCTAAATGGGCAACTTTACTCAACAGCACGAAAAACACATTACGCCTGAGACTTTAAAAAGTCTTGGGCGTTATGACTTTCCCGATCCCATTTCTATCGATCCTGATGGCATTGGCATCGTCGCTATGGGCGGTGATCTGGCACCCGAAACGCTGATATCAGCCTATGCTCAAGGGCTGTTTCCTTGGTTTAACGAAGATGAGCCTATTGCTTGGTGGTGTCCCGAGCCGCGTTGTGTGATCATCCCATCTGCCTATCAACCGAGTAAGTCTCTACGTAAGCAAGCAAATCGCGAACGTTGGCAAGTGACGCTTAATCAAGCTTTTGACGATGTCATACATTCCTGTAGCTTACCACGTAGCGATAGCCTTAATGACAATCAGCCTGAAGGCGAGCATACTTGGATTCATGATGAGATGATCGAAGCTTATACCAAATTGCATGCGCAAGGCTTTGCTCATAGCATTGAAGTTTGGGACGAAGCAGGTCAACTGATTGGCGGATTATACGGGTTAAAAATAAACGGCATCTATTTTGGTGAATCAATGTTTCATCGAGCATCTAATGCGTCAAAGCTAGCGTTTTGGGGTCTGATGCGCTTATGTGAACAAAGTAATGTCGCACTCGTCGACTGTCAGCTACCGAACGATCATTTAATGAGCTTAGGTGCCACTACCTTACCGCGTGCTGACTTTCTGACTCAGTTAGACAACCTAATTGGCAGCCAGTCTGTGCCATGGCAAAAGCATTCTCATAAATCGTTATCCGTATCGCTACTGGATAGCGAGTCGCCTTGGCAACTAGAGTTATGATTATCATAGCGAAAAAATAAGAGGTTATTATGGCACTTGATACATCGTTTCTATTGATTGGAGAGCTAGCAGCAAAGGCCAATACGACCAAAGATACGGTTCGCCATTACGAGCAATTAGGCCTGCTAAAATCTCGCAAGCGTCAGGCAGGCTCCCGTCTATATACCGAATTTCATCCAGAATGTATCGAACGCATAGAGCTGATCAAAAGTGCGCAAGCTATTGGCTTCACCCTTACCGAAATCAAAAATAGCTTGAATGATTATTATGATGGTCACTTGGATATTGATTCGCAGCTTGTACTAACACAGCAAAAACTAGAACAGGTTAAAAAACAGCAAGCCAATATCAGCATAATGGTGGAGTTACTGAGCGAACGCTTGGATATTTTAGGTCGAATGAAAGCCGATAGTGATTATCAGCTTGATGTGGAAGTCTGTAAAAAGAAAATTCCTTTGCAATAAAGCTTAGTTAATTCTGCTTTTATATCATAGCTGTTATAGCTACTTTTATCATCGCCGTTTATTTTTTATTAGGGCGTGTCCTCATTTTAAAAATGGTGATAAAAATGAGATAAATTGCCGTCAAACGAGGAAAATAGTGCAGATAATATCGAGATATTGACCAACTAT
>Ga0207897_100483_pt1 | contig 12452 bp, 11 predicted proteins | sample LinPmetageLP42_FD_184054 | JGI IMG/M metagenome (GOLD analysis project Ga0207897, IMG submission 184054) | Marine viral communities from the Pacific Ocean - LP-42 (SPAdes) | ecosystem: Environmental > Aquatic > Marine > Oceanic | place: Pacific Ocean | collected 2010-08-27
TTATCAAAATGATAAAGGCTTCTTAGATCTATGATGCAGCTAGTTAAACCCCAGCAATTTCTTTAATCTCAGCAATCATAGCATCTGCGATATGATCAGCTTCTATTTGCGTTGATGCTTCGGTATAAATTCTAATTATAGGTTCTGTATTTGATTTTCTCAGATGAACCCAGTGTTTTTCAAAATCAATTTTTACCCCGTCAATGGTATTTACCTCTTCTTTGCTGTACAGTTCTTCAACAGCCTTTAAAATAGCATCAACATCTAAAGTTGGGGTTAGCTCAATTTTTTTCTTGCTCATAAAATAAGCCGGATAAGTTGCTCTAAGTTCGCTTACTTTCATTTGCTTTTTAGCTAAATGCGTCAGAAACAAAGCAACGCCTACCAGCGCATCGCGACCATAATGTGATTCGGGATAGATTATTCCGCCATTCCCTTCACCTCCTATAACCGCGTTTACTTCTTTCATCTTTGTTACCACATTCACTTCACCTACTGCCGCAGCATAATAGGTGCCGCCGTGTTTGTGAGTAACATCTCTGAGGGCGCGAGACGAACTCAAATTTGATACAGTATTGCCGGGCTTTTCGCCCAGAACATAATCAGCACAGGCAACAAGCGTATATTCTTCGCCAAACATCTCGCCGGTTTCATCTATAAAAGCCAGTCTGTCTACATCAGGATCTACTACAATACCTAAGTCTGCCCGTTCTTGAGGAACCAGCTTACAGATGTCTCCTAGATGCTCTTTAAGTGGCTCTGGATTGTGAGGAAAGTTTCCGTTAGGATTGCAGTATAGCTTTTCAACCTGAACACCCAGACGTTCTAAAAGCAGTGGTATTGCGATACCTCCGGTCGAATTTACACCATCAACCACAATCTTAAATTTAGCTGCTTTAATGGCATCCTCATCTACTAACTCCAGATCCAGAACTTCATCGATATGAATATCTATATAGGCATCGTTCTTATGTATCTCGCCCAAATTATCAACTTCTGCATAGGCAAAATCAGCTGCCTCTGCGATCTTTAAAATTTCTGCTCCGGCTTCAGCATTTAAGAATTCACCCTTTTTATCAAGTAATTTAAGTGCATTCCATTGTTTGGGATTATGAGATGCAGTCAGAATAATTCCACCGTCGGCGTGCTCTAATTGCACAGACAGCTCAACAGTAGGTGTTGTTGACAGATCTAGATCAACCACATCGATACCCATCCCTACTAAAGTTTGCATCACCAGCTGCTGAATCATCTCTCCACTTATGCGCGCATCACGGCCCACGACCACACGGTACTCGTCTTTAGAACGTTGCTTTTTTATATAGGTTCCATATGCTGATGCAAACTTCACTGCATCAATAGGTGTGAGATTTTCACCGGGATTACCGCCAATGGTCCCACGTATTCCTGAAATAGATTTTATAAGGGTCATAGTATGATTCTGGTATTTTGTACTGTTTAATAACTATTGCTACAGGCAAATATAGCATTAATGTATTTCAAAGAAATTTGTGATATTACCCATCCCCTTAAAACACCCCTAAGTAGCTGTTTTTCAATTTAATTGATATTTACTGTGTTTTATGACTAGACTAATTGTAGTGCTCTTTTTCTTATTTGTTGTTTTAAAAACAACTGCTCAAGATGAACTTCAGGGACGTTTTTATCAAATAGGTTATAATGTGGGCTATGCCTCTGTTAATAATTTTATTTTTAAAGACGACGATTATTATTATGAAGTCTATCTGCAAAAAATTCAAATTCTTTATCGCGTAAAATCTGGTATTTTAGATTATGATTTTATTTTTCAGCCAGAAATAAACAGAGCTCAGCATAAGTTATTTAATCCTTGGTTTGCGGGGCATCCTGACACTTATAGCGAGCGTCGCGAACGTTTAATGCGTCATAAATTTATCAATGAATATATCTTTAATTGTGGTTTGATCCTAAGAACCGCGATCAACAGCAACTTAAATATTTACGGTCTAGCAAGCATAGGCCCGGGATATTTTGATGAAGATTCTGAGCGTATGGCTAAAGGTATAGGATTTTCAGATAATTTAGCGTTAGGGATTAATTTTCAGTTTTTTAGAAGATTTGTATTAGATAGCAGGTTAGGCTTTAGACATGTTTCTAATGCAGAGATCAAACAACCTAATGAAGGTTACGATGCCTTAGAGTTCAATCTGGGTATTGGCTATAGATTGTAAATAAATCCGCAGTTTGCAATAGCAGGCTTCTGGCATAATTTGTAATTTAAGCCTGTGAATTATTTAGCACATATATACCTCTCTGGCGATGACCCATTACTTACCATAGGTAACTTTATGGCAGATGGGATTAAGGGAAAACAGTACAAAACCTATTTACCACAACTTCAAAAAGGTATTTTATTGCATCGCGGGATAGACAGTTTTACAGACAGTCATCCCATCGTAAAGCAAAGTACAAAGCGCCTGCATAGCAAATACAGCCATTATAGCGGCGTAATTGTAGATATTTTATATGACCATTTTTTAGCTAAAAACTGGAAGCAGTATTCTACTACTCCCCTGCCTGCTTACATCGAAAATTTTTATGACAGTCTTGATGCGTATTTTGAATTGCTTACTCCGGGAATTCAAAGAATGATCCCGCATATGATCGCAGACAATTGGTTACTTAGCTATGCCGAAATTAGCGGTATCGCTACTGTTCTGTACAACATGAATCGTAGAACAAAGAACATTAGTGGTATGGATCGTGCCGTAGAAGACCTTCAGTTGTATTATCACGATTTTGAAAATGAATTCACCCTGTTCTTTGAAGAATTAAGTCAGTTTTGTGAGCAACGTCTTGAAGAATTAGCTCATCAATTTAGCACCTAAACCTCTCCAAATATGATAAAAACTATTTCGCCTAAACTCAAAATCACAAAACATTGGTTTGTAATGCTGCTGGTTTTAATTACGATCAGCGCTTGTAAAACAGAGCAAAACGCTCCTCGTAAAATTCAACGCGGAAAACTTGCAGACAGTATTATGGTAGTTTCTGCAAGAGAAGAAGCCTCACGCATAGGTGCAGAAATTTTAAAGAACGGAGGCAATGCTTTTGATGCACTTATCGCTGTAGATATGGCTTTAAATGTTGCCTATCCCTTTGCCGGCAGTTTAGGTGGTGGCGGTTTTATGGTTTACCGCAAAGCGAATGGCGAGGTTGGTAGTATTGATTATCGCGAGAAAGCACCCATTGCTGCGACGCACGACATGTATCTTGATACTAATGGTAATCCTGTAGATTCATTAAGCAGGCAAGGGCCACTTGCCGTTGGTGTCCCGGGCAGTATTTCTGGGATGTTTGCAATTAATGAAAAACTGGGCTCTATGCCTATGTCTCAAATTTTAGAACCGGTTATTGAATTGGCTAAAAATGGTTATATAATAACTGAAAATCAATTAAACAGATTTCAAAATTATGCCCCGGTGTTTGATAAGGTCAACGGCAAAGAGATACTGTATTCTATAGGTTTTCGCGATAGCGATTCACTAAAGGTTTCTGCAGGAGATCTGCTTAAAAATCCGGTTTTAGCCGAAACTTTACAGCGTATTGCAGATAATGGTAAAGACGAATTCTACGAAGGAGAAACTGCCCAAAAACTTGTAAATTTTATTAAAGCACACGGCGGAATCATCACTCTTGAAGACCTAAAAAGCTATGAAGCTATATGGCGTCAACCCATAATTTCTACCTATAAAGAGCTAAGAGTTATCGGGATGCCTCCTCCGTCTAGTGGAGGTGTGTGTCTTGCTCAGATTTTTAAAATGCTTGAGCCTTATGATATGCAAGAATATGGGCATAATTCGGTAAAAAGTATTCAGGTAATTACCGAAGCTGAACGCCGTGCATATGCTGACCGCAGCTTCTTTTTAGGCGATCCTGATTTTAATGATATTCCTGTTGATAGTTTGACGAATGATGCCTATGCCGCTCGTCGTATGCAAAATTTTAGTTTTGAAAGCGCAACGCCTTCCGCAGAGATCAAACACGGCAGCATAAACGGCTATGAATCTATGGAAACTACGCATTTTTCTATCATAGATCAGTATGGTAACGCGGTTGCATTAACAACTACTTTAAACGGTGCTTACGGATCTAAACTTTATGTTGATGTGCTGGGTTTTTTCTTAAATAATGAGATGGATGATTTTAGTGTAAAACCCGGAGAGCCTAATATGTTTGGTCTAATTGGTGCTGCAGCAAATAAAATTGAACCTCAAAAACGTATGTTGAGTTCGATGACACCTACTATTGTTGAGAAAGATGGTAAACTCTGGATGACCGTGGGTACGCCCGGCGGTTCTACCATTATAACTTCGGTATTGCAAACTATTTTAAATGTTACAGATTATGGCATGGGAATGCAAGAAGCTGTAGATGCACCGCGTTTTCACCATCAATGGTTACCTGATGTAGTCACTTTTGAACCTGATGCATTTGGAGAAGAACTTTTAAATACCTTACAAGCTAAAGGCTATGAAATTAGACAAGAAAACAGCGTTATTTTAGGTAAAGTTGATGGTGTATTGGTTTTACCTGACGGAACCTTAGAAGGGGGCGCTGACCGTCGTGGCGATGATACTGCGGTTGGTTTCTAGCTATATATATAAATATACACCCTTTAAGTTATATTTATAATTATATCATATTTAGTGTATATTTTTATTTATAACCTATTTAATGTATATTTGAAAATATAATCTATTTAATGTATAATTAAACAACGCTATGAGAGCTGTGTTAACAGGAGACATCATAAACTCCAGAGAAGATAACGGGTGGCAAAGTGAACTTGTTTCCATTCTTGATACGTATGGTAAATCTCCTAAAGATTGGGAGATTTATCGTGGCGACAGCTTTCAATTGGCGGTTGATGCAGGTATTGCTTTAAAGGCAGCAATACACATCAAAGCAGTAATAAAGATGCGTGCTGAGCTTGATGTACGCATCGCCATAGGATTGGGAGACACCACTTATGATGCTGCACAAATAACACAAGCAAACGGGAGTGCATTTGTACATTCGGGGACGGCGTTTGATGCTATTAAAAATAACACCTTAGTTCTTCAATCTGATTATAAAAATCTTGACGAAACGCTCAATGTGATGTTAGCACTAGCTACCTTAACAATGGATAACTGGCCGCCGGTAACTGCAGCCATTGTAAAAGCCCGCCTAGAAGCGCCAGAACTCAATCAAACCGAACTGAGCAAACAATTGGCAAAAGCACAAAGTGCCATAAGTAAAGCCCTTAGCAGAGCCGGTTATGATGAGATTCATAAAATGCTCACTTATTATGAAAAACAACTCAAAACGCTATGATAGCTCTCGCATTAAAATTACTACTCGCACACATTCTGGGTGATTTTGTATTGCAGCCCACAAAATGGGTTAAGCACAAAAACAAACATGGCTGGAAATCAAAATATCTACTCGCGCATATAGCTGTACACGTACTGGCATTGCTTATTCTTTTACAATTTCAGTTAAAATATGTGCTGGGTATCGTAGTAATTATGAGCACCCATTATGCAATTGATGCGCTAAAAATAAAATTTACCACAAAAAAGAATGCTAGAACGCTTTTTGTACTGGATCAAGTTGCCCATTTGCTGGTGCTAAATTTGGTTTTATTTTATTATGAGCCTTATTCTATAAACCTCAACACACTCTATCAACCACAATTTTTATTGCTGCTGTTTCTGTTACTTTTTGTGACATTTGTTTCAGGGATCTTGATCAAAGTGATTTTACAGCCGTGGCAGAACGCCATTGAACCTTCAAAAAAGGAAAAGCAAAAAAGCACTTCTCTGGCAGGAGCCGGAAAAATAATAGGCATTCTCGAACGCTTATTTGTATTTGCATTTATTTTACTGAACGCCTGGTCTGCAATAGGATTTCTCATCGCTGCCAAATCGGTTTTTCGTTTTGGAGATTTAACCGAAGGGAAAAACCGTCAACTCACCGAATATGTACTAATAGGAACCTTGTTGAGTTTTGGTATTGCAATAGGTGCGGGATTGCTGTTTAATTATGTAAAAACCATTATAGTCTAAGGTTTTATTAATTGTCAGGAAAATCGTGAGCTTAAACGCCTTCTTTGCGCAAAACTTCTAAGGGCGAACTTTTGATAACGCTTCGGCTGTTGCTCAATCCTATAAATAGAACAAGCAAGGTTATCCCGGGTAGTAGCACGACAAAAGGAACCCAAGAAGGTACAAAGCCCGTGTCAAACGCAAAATAAGCTAAAAGCATACTGCCTAACAACGAGAGTAAAATTCCGCTTAAAGATCCTAAAATTCCTAAGTACAAATACTCTAATCCCTGAATACGTAAAATTTGTTTGCTTTTTGCTCCCATCGTACGAAGCAGCACGCTTTCGCGTATGCGTTGATATTTACTCGTACGTACAGCGCCGAGCAATACAATGATCCCTATGAGAATACTAAAAAATGCCATAAAATTAATAATGTAGCTTATTTTAGTAAGTAATTCTTCGATCACGGTTAAGACCTGCCGCAGATCTAAAATTGAAATATTAGCATAGTCAGTCACTAAAATTCGCTGAATTGCAGCCGAAGTTTCGGTGTCTGGTACTTGAGTAGTAATCACACCAAATTGAGGTGCTTTTTCTAAAACTCCTGCCGGAAAAACAATTGAAAAGTTGAGCTGCATACGGCTCCAATCTACAAGGCGTATACTACCAATCTCTGTTTCTAACAACCTTCCTTGTACATTAAAAGTTACTTTATCTCCTACCGCGACTTGTGCATCTTCGGCAAAATTATTACTCACCGAGATAGGAATAACTTTGTCTTCACTCGCTACCCGGCTCGTAAATCTACCTTCCTGCAAAATTTCTGAAGCAATCAGCGAATCGCGATAGGTGGTTCTAAATTCGTGATTGAGAATCCAGCGATTAACACCTGATGCTGTATCTGTTTTTATAGCTACCGCGCTGCGGTCATTAATACTGTGAACGCGCATTGTCACAATCGGGATCTGATCTATAGGCTTCAGATCATTTTTTGTCAAAGTCTGAGCAACTTGACTCATCTGATCGCGTTGCACATCAAGCAAAATCATATTAGCTTGATTTGCAGAACTGTCTAGATTAGCCTGTGCAAGCAGAATATCTTTAGTAAAATAAAGGGTACTAATTAGAAACGAGCCTACACCTATTGCTAAAACTAAAACTACTGTCTGATTTCTGGGACGAAAGAGATTGCGCAAACTTTGACGGGAAGTAAAACTCCACGATTCGGGAAAATAACGTCTAAGCAGACGCATAAAAAAGCGTGCAACTGCACCGAGAATACCAAAAACGACGACGATACCGGCCAAAAAGGATGCTGCATACTTTAAATCATCAAGCAGCCAAAAGGCAAATAAAAAGATAAATACCAGTATTGCCAGAGATACTCCTATACCGGTTTTACGAGACTGTTTATTATCATATTCTGTAACACGCAACGTTTGCAGAGGCGATACATTAAGCGTGCTCAGTAACGGGTACATTGCAAAAAGTACAGACATAAACGTGCCTATAAAAATCCCCAGTGCGATCACGGGCCAAGAGATGCTGATCTCAACATCTACAGGCAATAAGCCTTCAAGCAATACGGGAAAAAGCTGTTGTAAAAGCAACCCGGCAAGCGTACCTAAAATTCCTCCTACAAACCCCAGAACACCTATCTGAATCAGATAAATTAAAAATGCTTGTAATCGCGTAGCTCCCAGACATTTTAAAACTGCAACAGACTTTAACTTCTCTCTTATATAAATGGTAGTCGCACTTGCAATCCCTACGCAGCCCAGTAACAAGGCTATAAACCCTACCAGATTGAGAAACTTTCCGAAGTTTTCATAGCGTCTTCCCAGTCGCTCACTCGTAGAAGTATGCGTATCCAGATCTGCTTTAGCCTCATCAAGACGCTTTCCTACAGCTCGCTCTAAGTGTTCCATATCTACCTGCTGCGCATTAAAGTAAAACTCATAGTCTATACGGCTTCCTAGCTGAACTAAACCTGTTTTTTCTATGTATTTATATGGAATAACAACCGGTGGAGCGATCGCACTAAAAACTGCATTACTACCCGGTACATTGGTCAATCCACCTAGAACAGGAAGCTGTACCGCGCCTATTTTTATTGAATCTCCCACTTTAATATCAAGCTGAAGCATCACGGTTGCATCTACGAGCGCTCCTTCTTGCGTTTTAAAATTTTTACCGGCAGCGACTGGGTCTGTTTCCAGCGCTCCATAAAATGGAAAACCACCGCTTATTCCCCTAACCTGCATTAATTTTGTTGCTTCATTCTTAGGAAACAAAGCCATCGATGAGAATGAGATTTCCTGTGCATCTGCACCACCCAAAGAATCTACGATCAACTGAGCTTCTTCGGTAAGTTTACTATCGCTGTCAATTTTAAAATCTGCACCCATTAAAGATTTTGATTGCAGGGCAATGTTTTCTTTTAAAGTCTCTCCAAAAGACTGTATAGAAACGATCGCTGCAACACCCAGAATGATAGACACCATAAAGAGACTCAGTTTGCCTGCACTGGCTTTAAAGTCGCGCCAGGCCATTTTAAACAGCCAGTTTACTCCTGCCGAATTTTTGTTTGACTCACTCATTAAACAGCGCTTGTTAAATTGGCAATTTTACCACCTCTAATGGTTAGAATATTTTGGGTCTTTTTAGCCAGTTCCATATCGTGGGTAACTAAGACTAAAGTTGTTCCCAGTTCTTTATTCAATTCAAAAAGAAGTTTTACAACCTTCTCGCCGGTTTCTGCATCCAGATTTCCCGTAGGTTCATCTGCAAATAAGATCTTAGGGTCGTTTGCAAATGCTCGAGCCAGTGCGATACGCTGCTGCTCTCCCCCTGATAATTGCGACGGGTAATGATCGCCACGGTCTCCCAACCCCACTTTTATCAGAAGCTCCTTGGCTTTAGAATAGGCATTCTTACTTCCTTGTAATTCTAGTGGTACAGCTACATTTTCTAGAGCTGTAAGCGTGGGCAACAATTGAAAATCTTGAAACACAAAACCCACATATTTATTACGCAAAACCGCGCGTTCATCTTCAGAAAGGCTACTCAGTTCGGTTCCATTTAGAACTACACTACCAGAATCTGGCTTGTCTAAACCCGCACACAATCCCAGCAATGTGGTTTTGCCGCTACCAGACGGGCCAACGATAGCAAATGTTTGACGTTCTGTTATACTAAAGTTAATATCTTCAAGTACAGTCAGCTTTTTAGAGCCACTGGTGTAGCTTTTTTCTAAATTTGAAATTTCTAATATGGAAGTCATTGCGTTTGTTTCTATAATCGTGGTTTTGACGTAAAAATCGCGTAAAACCTTACAAATATTGGCTTTTAAGCAAAATAACCAAATGCGTTTAAATACTCTTAGCTTACCCGTACGAAGCCTGTTAATCTTTTGTTGTTTTTTAGGATTTATCAACGTTACAAGCTGTAAGGATTCCGCAGCAACTAATAAAAATAGCACGGAAGCAGTTAATGACACTACCTCAGATAGTTCTGAAACTACAAAGGATACCCTTTCTAAAACGATCTTATTTTTTGGGGATAGTCTAACTGCCGGTTACGGTCTAGATGATCCCGATGAGGCTTTCCCGGGGTTGATTCAAGATAAAATTGACAGTCTTAATCTGGGATATCAAGTTATCAATGCCGGCTTAAGTGGTGAGACAACCGCCGGTGGAAAGAACCGATTAGAATGGGTTCTAAAACCTGATGTTGACATTTTTATACTAGAATTAGGAGCAAATGATGGCTTACGCGGAGTGTCTGTAGCAGAAACCAGAGAAAATCTACAGTGGATGATAGATAAAGTAAAGGCCGAAGCTCCACAAGCGCAAATTATTCTTGCCGGGATGCAGCTCCCTCCCAACCTGGGCACAGAATACACTCAAGATTTTAAAAACATTTTCCCGGAGCTCGCTGAAGAAAATGATATTGAGCTCATTCCCTTTTTGCTAGAAAATGTAGGAGGCATTGCAAGTCTCAATCAGAATGACGGCATACATCCCACTCCAGAAGGTCATAAGCTGGTCGCCAAAAACGCATGGCCGGTTTTAAAGCCACTTATACACGAGTAAGCAATGATTAGAAATTCGGCATTTTACAGCGTGGTAATAAGTATTTGTATCGCTTTTGCCATAGGAATATTCATTCTGGATTATTACGATGGTTTTGATGGGGTACTCCTACTCCTCATAGCCTTTTTTAGTATTACAGCTCTTAGCGCCTATTCTAGACTTAGAAAAGTTTCTAGAAGATAATTTTAATCAATCCCTGTATTGTGAATACTTCCCAAAGTACATCAGAATTAGAAAAACTATACGATTACCTCAACGATGAAGAGGATGCAAGAACTTGCAAGGCTATAGATGATGAGGCCTGTCGTGAGACGCCTCAAAACTATTTTTTGTTGCTTATAAGCAATATGCTCACTTCGCTGGGTGATACACTGAGCAATCCTAAAACGGTATTGACCTGGGTGATGAGTTATGTAAACGCACCGGTGATGCTCATCAGTTTTATAGTTCCCATACGAGAGAGCGGTTCTATGCTTCCGCAGTTATTTATCGCGCATTACATTAGAAAACGTGCAGTACGCAAATATGTATGGGTATTGGGCTCTTTTCTGCAATTTATTGCAATTGCCGCTATAGGTTTTGTTGCACTCTCGTTTGAAGGAAGCCTTGCAGGCTGGCTCATAATACTGTGTCTTATTTGTTTTAGTTTATCTCGTGGTCTCTGTTCTATCGCTTTTAAAGATGTAATGGGAAAAACCATTCCCAAAACTAAACGCGGAAAGCTAAAAGGTTATACAGCCTCGGTAAGTGGTGCGCTGGTTTTAGCGGCAGGATTGTTTATTCTTTATAAATCAAAAGATGATGTAGGCATTGAGTTCTACAGTTATCTTATTTTTTTTGCAGCAAGTTTATGGGCGATCGCTGCTCTTATTTATGCCAATATCAAAGAATTTCCCGGTGCGACCGAAGGTGGTAAAAACGGATTAAAAGAAGCGTGGTCGCGACTCAGTTTATTAAAAGAAGACAAGCACTTTAGAAATTTTGTGATCACGCGTTCGCTGTTATTGTGTTCTGCCTTGACAGCACCCTATTATGTACTTTTGGCGCAGCGCTATGTTGGTAAAGAAGCTTATTTGTTAGGATTATTTATCATTGCTAATGGTGTAGCTTCGATCATAAGCGCTCCTGTATGGGGTAAAATGGCAGACAAGTCTAGTAAACGTGTAATGACCTATTCTGCGGTCTTAACAGCAAGTCTGGGTCTTTTGATCGTAGCGATCATTCAGTTTCTTCCTTCCTTTAGAGATCAGGTTTGGTTATATCCCGTAGCTTTTTTTGTATTGGGTATCGCTCATCAAGGTGTGCGACTGGGACGCAAAACGTATATCGTAGATATGGCAGAGGGCAATCGCCGTACAGACTATGTAGCGGTAAGCAACACACTTATAGGTTTTATTCTGCTTATTACCGGTGGTATAAGTGCACTGGCATCATTAATTTCGGTTGAAGGAATAATCGCAGTGCTTTCTATTCTCGGGATTCTGGGAGCGATTAAAAGTGCTACGCTACCTAATGTGGAATGAATTTTTAGACAGTAAAGTCTGAAAATAAAAAAGCCACGTTTTAAGTGGCTTTTCCTTTTTTAGATATATCGGCTGCATCCTGGATGCCCTTAGATACTTAAGATTACTTCTTTTTAGAAGCAGTCTTCACAGGCTTTACAGCAGCAGGTTTTGTAGCCTGTTTAGCTGGAGCAGCCTTTTTAGATGACTTAGATTGTGCCATTGTATTCAATGATTTTATAGTACTAATGTATACTGAAATTTGATTACTTTGACAAAATAAGCCTTCGGTTTTAGTTAAATTTATAGTTAATATTTTGAGCCGAATTTCAGTATTAATTTAACGCAGAAACTATGAAAGAATCCAGCAAAATAGAGCAGTATTTTGAAGAAGCGCATCTTTTTAAAAATGAACTTTTAACACTTAGATCGGTTTTTAAACAAACAGAACTGGTAGAAACCTTTAAATGGAATAGTCCTGTTTACACCATAAACGGCAAAAATGTTGCAGGGCTTGGTAAATTTAAACATCATTTTGGCGTTTGGTTCTTTAATGGTGCGCTTCTCAAAGATCATCGCAATAAACTCCACAATGCACAGGAAGGTAAGACTAAAGCGCTAAGACAAATGCGATATGAGACCAAATCAGATATAGACACGACTCTTTTACTTGACTATTTAAACGAGGCAATTGCAAATCAAAAAAACGGACTAGAGATAAAAACCGCAAAGCCGGTTAAGCACGTTGAAATTCCGGCTGAGCTTAAGGCTGCCTTCACTAAA
>Ga0207897_100484_pt1 | contig 12441 bp, 4 predicted proteins | sample LinPmetageLP42_FD_184054 | JGI IMG/M metagenome (GOLD analysis project Ga0207897, IMG submission 184054) | Marine viral communities from the Pacific Ocean - LP-42 (SPAdes) | ecosystem: Environmental > Aquatic > Marine > Oceanic | place: Pacific Ocean | collected 2010-08-27
AATATGGATGGTGCCCGGAGGAAAACTACGGTACGCATTTTGGATTACATAGGCTGCCTCGGTACTATGAAAAGGCGAGATGCAATGTGAGATATCAACAATTCTTACTTCGGGTAGCTCACTATAAATCGCTCCCTTAACAGCACCCGCAAAGTGGTCTTTCTCTCCAAAATCTGTCGTTAAGGTAATTATGGGCATTCAGTAATTGTTGATATTTTGTTCATGTTTGTCATACAAAAATACGCTACTTTTATAATTGTAAAAACTATATTTACACTTAGTATAAAATCTTATAAACATCTTAAAAATTAGCTGCTTTTGAACGAACTTATCATCGAACTCACAGAAATAAGCCCAAGAGACTTTTTTGGACTTCAAAATGCAAACATAGATCTTCTTAAAAAATATTTTCCAAAACTTAAAATAGTCGCCCGTGGCAGTAAAATTAAAGCCTACGGGGATGAAGCAGTACTAGACGAATTTGATAGACGAATTACCATGCTTTTAGAGCACGTGGCGAAATACAACAAGCTGGATGAAAATGTTATTGAGCGCGTGCTGTTAAGCCGAAACAAGGATGAGTACGAGACCAGTCCAGAAAGCAATGAGATCTTGGTGCATGGCGTAAGCGGTAAACTAATTAAAGCACAAACGGCAAACCAACGTAAATTGGTAGAACTAATGCGCAAGAACGATATGGTTTTTGCCGTGGGTCCTGCTGGAACAGGTAAAACATACACCGGTGTTGCGTTAGCCGTGAAAGCATTAAAAGAAAAACAGGTTAAACGTATTATCTTAACCCGTCCTGCGGTAGAAGCGGGCGAGAATTTAGGTTTTTTACCAGGCGATTTAAAGGAAAAACTAGATCCCTATATGCAACCATTATATGATGGTTTACGGGATATGATCCCAAACGAAAAGCTTGACATGTACATAGAAAATGGGACCATTCAGATCGCTCCTTTAGCCTTTATGCGCGGAAGAACCTTAGATAATGCCTTTGTGATCCTCGATGAAGCACAAAACACGACGCACGCGCAAATGAAAATGTTCCTGACGCGTATGGGAAAAAACGCCAAATTCATGATTACCGGCGATCCGGGACAGATTGATTTACCGCGTCGCGTCATATCTGGTTTAAAGGAAGCGCTTTTGGTCCTCAAAGATGTGGATGGCGTAGGGATGGTCTATTTAGATGATAAAGATGTAATTCGTCACCGATTGGTAAAGGCAGTTATCTCAGCGTATAAAAATATCGAAAATGTTGATTAATTTTCAACTGATTTGCGAATAGCGATCGCTACCGAAAGCTAAGTTTATATCAGAAATTATTTTAAAGAGGAACACCCAATATTTTAGTTTAATACATAGGTATGAATACAATCACAGAAACCAACTTTAATTTTCCAGGGCAAAAAGCAATCTACCACGGCAAAGTTCGTGAAGTGTACACCTTAGAAAACGATACACTATTAATGATCGCGACCGATCGGTTAAGCGCTTTTGATGTTGTCATGCCCAAAGGGATCCCTTATAAAGGACAAATCTTAAATCAGATCGCTACCAAAATGATGTTAGCGACCCAGGATATTGTTCCCAATTGGTTAACGGCAACACCAGATCCTAATGTTGCGATAGGGGAGGCTTGCGAACCTTTTAAAGTCGAAATGGTCATCCGTGGCTATTTGAGTGGCCATGCGGCTCGTGAATATAAATTGGGTAAAAGACTATTGTGTGGCGTCATCATGCCAGAAGGGATGATAGAAAACGATAAATTCCCTGAACCTATCATCACGCCTGCAACAAAGGCCGAAATGGGCGATCACGATGAAGATATTTCACGTGAGGATATTTTAAAAAAGAATATCGTTTCTGAAGAGGACTACCTAATCCTAGAGGATTATACAAAGAAACTTTTTCAAAGAGGAACCGAATTAGCTGCAGAACGAGGCCTTATTTTAGTGGATACCAAGTATGAATTTGGTAAAACGAAAGCAGGTAAGATTGTATTGATAGATGAAATCCACACGCCGGACTCTTCCCGCTATTTTTATGCGGAAGGTTATGAGGAACGTCAACAAAAGGGAGCACCACAAAAACAACTGTCAAAAGAGTTTGTCAGACAATGGCTTATTTCCAATGGTTTTCAAGGAATGGAAGGACAGCCAGTACCAGAAATGAGTGATGCCTACATCGCCACAGTTTCCGAAAGGTATATCGAGCTATATGAAAATATCACAGGCGAAAAATTTATTAAAGCAGCTACCGATAATATCATGGACCGCATAGAAAAAAATGTACGTCACTATCTTAACAATTAATACAGGCTACTTTGGTTTTAAGATTCATAGTATAAAAGGCATTGATTTTAACCTTTATTTATTGTTTTTAGCAATTAATTATCAAAACAGTGCTTTTTTTTTAACATTTTTATCCTTTATCTACGGATTCATCAATAATTCCCTTTATTAATTTTAAATTTTTTCAACAAAAAATTCTTAATTTTTGTTAAAAGGATAAAAGGTGATATAGCCTCATAATAGCCGTTAAATTTCGGTGCAACAGTCTCCTAGCGATTTAGTGGGCTTTGTTGTTGATATTCAACCTTCTTAAAGGAAAGTTAAACTTTTTAGCTTTCATCGATTTTCACATTTAGCCGAAACCAAAGCTCAATTCTTTACGTAGATTTATTGTAAGTCAGAATGCTCGATTTCCTCAGGAGCATATTATTAACCAATTAAATACATTCTATGAAAACAATTTCTACTCGAAACTTCTACATTTTAGTTTCATTTTTATTAACGACCTTAATTTCGGCTGGGCAAACCACATACATGGTTACCAGCGCGAGTGATTCAGGACCTAATACGCTTCGTCAAGCAGTTCTTGATGCGAACGCGAATCCTGGACCAGACATTATTAGTCTCGGTTTTGTAAGTCCGGCTCTTACATCAGGAACTATTACTATTACAGAAGCAGTTTCAATTACATCTTTTGGTGTAAATATCAATGCTGTGAATAATAATGATAATATTTTTACAATCTTAAATGCAGGTGATGTAGCTATTACAAGCGTGACCTTTAGAAATGGTACAGCAGCAAATGGTGGTGCTATTTACAGTGAAAATACAAACTTAGATATTAACGGTTGTTCATTTAATGACAATACAGCAAATGGTGCCCCTGGAAGTGGAGGCGCAATTTTTAATACTGGTACAGGTATTCTTGATATTAATGGAGGATCTTTTAGAAGAAATACGGCTAACAGAGCAGGTGGAGCTATTGAAGTTCAATCTACAGGCAATTTAATAGTTGCTGGGAATACAGTTTTTCAAAACAATACAGCTACAGGACCTCCTGGTAATGGAGGAGCCATACACATAACAGGTGCTGCAAATTCAACTATTACAGGAAGATTTCTTACAAATAATGCAGCAAATGAAGGTGGTGCGTTATGGAACGGAACAGGAACAATGACCCTAACAGGTTGTGATATTGATGGTAACATTGCTAGTGGCGCTTTAGCGGCTAATGGTGGTGGAGGTATCTTTAATAATGGAGGAAATTTAATTGTAAATAATTTATTAGCTGGGTTTTTTCCTAGAATTACACGAATTATAAATAATAGAGCTAATGGAGCCGCAGGTTCTGGTGGTGGTATCCATAGTAATGGAGGATCGGTTACTATAACAAGTAATGGAACGTTGCCTGCAAGTCGTATCGTGCTTAGAGGAAATCAATCCATCCGCGCAGGTGGAGGTATTGAAATCTCTGGCGGTACATTAGATATGACAGATGTTACATTGGATTCAAACGATACAGGTGTTGCCTTAGGGGCAAATCCTGGAAATGGAGGAGCACTGCATATTAGTGGCGCTTCCGATACCAACATTATTCGTGGTATCGTTTTAAATAATATAGCTGCCTCTGAAGGTGGTGGATTATGGAATGGATCTGGAGCAATGACCGTTACAGACACGCAAGTTTCAGGAAACGAAGCAAGTGGAGCTATGAGCGACAATGGTGGTGGAGGTATTTACAACGAAGGTGGAAACCTTATTGTTGATGGAACTTCAGTTATAGATGATAATAGCGCAACAGGAACTGCTGGTTCTGGTGGGGGTATCCTTACCAATGGAGGTAGCATAGTTGTAGACGGTATTACTGTTTCAAACAACTCAGCTAATAGAGCTGGTGGTGGTATTGAAGTTGTTTCTGCCGCAGGAACATTTAATTTTGATAACCTAACGCTTTCTGGAAACATAGCAAATGGAGGAACTGCCCCAGGTAATGGTGGTGGATATCACATAAGTGGAGCGGGTATAACCGAATTCACTAATAGTACTATTAATGGGAACACAGCTGTAGAAGGTGGTGGTCTTTGGAATGGTCCAGGAACTATGAACGTAACGGGATCTAATACTATAAGTAACAACATTGCAACCGGTGATCTTGCCGAACAAGGTGGTGGTGGTATTTACAACGATGGCGGTACTTTAAATATTCCAGGTGATTTTTTCGGTTTTGCTAATATCTTTGGAAATATGGCAACTGGAACTTCAGGTTCTGGTGGAGCTATTTTAAGTACAGCAGGTACTGTTGAAATTTCTGGAGCTTTTATAATAAGCAATGCAGCTAACCGCGCAGGTGGTGGTATTGAAATTATAGATGGTACTGCAAACTTGGTTAACTTAAACCTTAGTAGCAATGACGTAGATGGAACAGCAGGAACTGCCAACCCAGGTAATGGTGGTGGAGTTCACGTAACTGGAAACGCAGCAACAGTATCGTTTAGTGGTATTGCACTCTCAAATTCTGCTGCCAATGAAGGTGGTGGACTATGGAATAATGGAGGTGTTATGAACATTTTAACTCCCGCTTTTGGAGGTTTATTTACTGACACGTTTATTGATCAGAATACTGCATCAGGTGCAGCTGCCGATAATGGTGGTGGAGGTATCTACAATAATGGAGGAATTCTTAATGTAGACCCAAACACGGTAATCACAGGAAATATTGCCGACGGAGCCGCAGGTTCTGGTGGTGGAATTTTGAGTAATGAAGGAACATTGAATATAGATGGAGCCATTGTTCGAGACAATCAAGCAAATAGAGCTGGTGGTGGTATCGAAGTGATTTCCGCAGTGGGAACATTCCCTTTTGATGATTTGACTTTATCAGGAAATACAGCAAACGGTGTAACTGCCCCAGGTAATGGTGGTGGATATCACATTTCGGGATTAGGTACAACGATTTTTACAAATAGTACGGTTTCAGGAAACACAGCCGTAGAAGGTGGTGGACTTTGGAACAACGCTGGAGCGATGATTGTAACAGATACTGAGGTTTCAGGAAACACAGCAACTGGTGCCGATGCAGATCAAGGTGGTGGAGGTATCTACAACGAAAGTGGAGCCCTTACCGTTGATGGTACATCTTTAATAGATAGTAATGTAGCAACAGGTAACGCTGGTTCTGGTGGAGGTATTCTTACCAATGAAGGAACTTTAGTTGTAGACGGAATTACAATTTCAAACAACCAAGCCAATAGAGCGGGTGGTGGAATTGAAGTACGTTCGGTTGCAGGAGTTTTTACTTTTGATGCGCTTACCTTAGATGGAAATAGTACACCACTTGTAACTGCAAATCCAGGAAACGGTGGTGGATACCACATTACTGGTGCAGGAACTACAGTTTTTACAAACAGTACGATTACCGGGAATACTGCTGAAGAAGGTGGCGGACTTTGGAATAATGCTGGTGCAATGACTGTTACAGACACCGAAATTTCAGGAAATACCGCTACAGGTGATGCTGGAGACAATGGTGGTGGAGGTATTTACAATGAGGGCGGAGCCTTGGTTGTAGACGGAACATCATTTATAGATAATAATGATGCAGTTGGAGTTGCCGGATCAGGTGGAGGAATTCTTACCAATGAAGGTACTTTAGTTGTCGACGGAATTACAATTTCAAACAACACATCTAATAGAGCAGGTGGTGGTATCGAAGTGGTTTCTTCAGCAGGAACATTCACTTTTGATGCGCTTACTCTTACAGGAAATACAGCAACAGGTGGAACAGAAGCTTTACCAGCACCAGGTAACGGTGGTGGATATCACATGAGCGGTTTAGGTACAACAACATTTACAAACAGCACGATTACAGGGAACACAGCCGTTGAAGGTGGTGGACTTTGGAATAATGCTGGAACTATGAATGTTGTCACTTCAACTATAGATGCAAACACTGCAACAGGAGATGAAGCTACCAATGGTGGTGGTGGAATTTTCAATAGTGGAGGTACATTAAATGTTGATGTTACTCCAGTAACAAATAATTTAGCTAACGGTCTTGCCGGTTCTGGTGGAGGAATTCACAGTACAGGTGGAACAGTAACGTTAACAGGAACGGTTCTTACAGGAAACCAATCAGTGAGAGCTGGTGGTGGTATCGAGATTTCCGGTGGAGATTTAGTAATGGATGCAGCTACCCTTGACGGAAACGGCACAGGAGTAGCATTAGCAGGAACTAACCCAGCGAACCCAGGTAATGGTGGTGGACTTCACGTAGGTGGAACTGCCAATTCAACTATTACTGGTGGAACAGTAGATAACAACGTAGCTGCTGCCGAAGGTGGTGGACTATGGAACGGTGGAGGAACAATGGATTTAATCGGAGTTCCCGTAACCAATAATACAGCAAGTGGAGCTAATGCCGATAACGGTGGTGGAGGTCTTTACAATGATGGAGGAACCTTGAACGCTGATGCAGCAACATTGGTAGATAGTAATATAGCTGACGGGACTGCAGGTTCTGGTGGTGGAATTTTATCTACAGGTGGTTCAGTTAACCTTACAGGAACGATAGTGACCAACAACCAATCGAACAGAGCGGGTGGTGGTATTGAAGTTGCCGGAGGTGATTTGACCATGGACGGTGTTACTTTAAATACCAATGACACAGGAGTTGCCTCTGGTGCTCCAATGCCAGGTAATGGTGGTGGACTTCACGTAGGTGGAACAGCCAATTCAACCATCACAGGTGGAACAGTAGACGGAAACGTAGCAGCTGCCGAAGGTGGTGGACTATGGAACGGTGGAGGAACAATGGATTTAATCGGAGTTCCCGTAACTAACAATACAGCAAGTGGAGCTAATGCCGATAACGGTGGTGGAGGTCTCTACAATGATGGAGGAACCTTGAACGCTGATGCAGCAACATTGGTAGATAGTAATATAGCTGACGGGACTGCAGGTTCTGGTGGTGGAATTTTATCTACAGGTGGTTCAGTTAATCTTACAGGAACAACAGTGACCAACAACCAATCGAACAGAGCGGGTGGTGGTATCGAAGTTGCCGGAGGAGATTTGACCATGGACGGTGTTACTTTAAATACCAATGACACAGGAGTTGCTTCTGGTGCTCCAATGCCAGGTAATGGTGGTGGACTTCACGTAGGTGGAACAGCCAATTCAACCATTACAGGTGGAACAGTAGACGGAAACGTAGCAGCTGCCGAAGGTGGTGGACTATGGAACGGTGGAGGAACAATGGATTTAATCGGAGTTCCCGTAACCAACAATACAGCAAGTGGAGCTAATGCCGATAACGGTGGTGGAGGTCTCTACAATGATGGAGGAACCTTGAACGCTGATGCAGCGACATTGGTAGATAGTAATTTAGCTGACGGGACTGCAGGTTCTGGTGGTGGAATTTTATCTACAGGTGGTTCAGTTAACCTTACTGGAACAATAGTGACCAACAACCAATCGAACAGAGCGGGTGGTGGTATCGAAGTTGCCGGAGGAGATTTGACCATGGACGGTGTTACTTTAAATACCAATGACACAGGAGTTGCTTCTGGTGCTCCAGCACCAGGTAATGGTGGTGGACTTCACTTAGGTGGAACAGCCAATTCAACCATTACTGGTGGAACAGTAGATAATAACGTAGCTGCTAACGAAGGTGGTGGATTATGGAATGGAGCAGGAACAATGACGCTAGTAGACGCAATAATCACTAACAATGCTGCAAACGGAGACGATTCGGGAGCATCAGGTGGTGGAGGTCTCTACAACGAAGGTGGAACTGTTGATGCAACTGGTACTACATTAATAGACAGTAATACTGCAACAGCTGGAGCTTCTGGTTCTGGTGGTGGTATTTTGAACGCAGCAGGAACGGTTAGCCTTACAGGAGCTACGATCACTAACAACACAGCCAACAGAGCTGGTGGAGGTATCGAAGTAAACGGAGCGGCAACAACCAATCTTACCGATGTATTACTTAGCAACAATGAAACAGGAGCTGCCCCAGGAAATGGTGGTGGACTTCACGTAACAGGCGCAGGTAATACAAATGTAACTGGAGGAACTGTAGATAGCAATATCGCAGCCAACGAAGGTGGTGGATTATGGAACGGTTCAGGAACAATGACGCTAGTAGACGCAATAATCACTAACAATGCTGCAAACGGAGATGATTCGGGAGCTGCAGGTGGTGGAGGTATCTACAATGAAGGTGGAACTGTTGATGCTACTGGTACTACATTAATAGACAGTAATACTGCAACAGCTGGAGCTTCTGGTTCTGGTGGTGGTATTTTGAACGCGGCAGGAACAGTTAGCCTTACGGGAACTACAATCACTAACAACACAGCCAACAGAGCTGGTGGAGGTATTGAAGTAAACGGAGCGGCAACAACCAATCTTACAAATGTAACACTTAGCAGTAACGATGCAGGTACAGCACCAGGTAATGGTGGTGGACTTCACGTAACAGGAGCAGGTAATACAAATGTAACTGGAGGAACTATAGACAATAACACAGCAATCGCCGAAGGTGGTGGACTGTGGAATGGTTCTGGTGTTATGACTGTGACTGGTGGAACAATGTTTGAAAATAACATAGCAAGTGGTGCCGACGCCGATCAAGGTGGTGGAGCTATCTTCAATGAAGGTGGAACACTAGATGTGACAGGTGCAACAATCCAGTCAAATGTGGCTGATGGAGCTTCTGGTTCTGGTGGTGGTATTTTGAACAATCAAGGTACGCTTACCGTATCAACAACGAGTTTATTAGGAAATACAGCTATGAGAGCTGGTGGTGGTATCGAAGATAATTCGGTTGCTGGCAATATGTTAGTATTAACAAATACCAATTTCTTTAATAACGTAGCAGCTGCTGCACCAGGTAATGGTGGAGGATTGCATATTACAGGTGCAGGTGATGCTTCTATTACAGGAGGATCGGCACTTAATAATACAGCAGCCTCAGAAGGTGGTGGATTATGGAACAGTGTAGGTACCATGACTATTGATGGTATGAACATCAACAACAACGTTGCTAGCGGAAATGACGCTGACAATGGTGGTGGAGGTGTATTCAACAACGGTGGTACATTAAATATTACAAATGGAACCGTGATAGATCTTAATACCGCTGATGGTACCTCAGGTTCTGGTGGTGGAGTATTGAGTGTTGATGGAGACGTTACTGTAGAAAACAGTACGGTAACTAACAACGTTTCTAATCGTGCTGGTGGTGGTCTTGAAATCGCTGGAGGTACAATTACAATGACCGGAGTAACATTATCTAATAATGATACAGGAGTTGCTTCTGGAGCGCCAATGCCAGGTAATGGTGGTGGTCTTCACTTAGGTGGAGGTGTAAACGCTGATATCTCTGGAGGAACTGTTGACGGAAACGTAGCAGCCTCAGAAGGTGGTGGTCTTTGGAACAACACTGGAGTAATGAATGTTTCAGGAACGACAGTTTCTAACAACGTAGCGAGTGGCGCAGATGCGGACACTGGTGGTGGAGGTATCTACAATAATGGAGGTACTTTAAATGTAGATAATAGTACAGCAATCACAGGGAACTTAGCCAATGGAACTTCTGGTTCTGGTGGAGGTATATTGAGTACCGATGGTGAGGTAAGTATTACAGACTCTACATTAGATAGTAACTCTGCAAATAGAGCTGGTGGTGCGATTGAAATTATTCAAGGTGCACTAGTAGTGCTTACTTCAGAATTGACAAACAACGATGTAAACGGAACTGCAGGAGCTGCTAACCCGGGTAATGGTGGAGCACTTCATATTACTGGTAACGGTGGAACAAGTTCTATTTTGAGTAGTTTGGTTTCAGGAAATGAAGCAGCCAGAGAAGGTGGTGGATTATGGAACCAAAGTGGTAATATCATGACAGTAAGTACAACTACAATTGATAGTAACACGAGTTTTGGATCTGCCGCAGATGATGGTGGTGCTGGTATCTTTAATAATGGAGGTACGGTAAATGTATTTGAAACTACTATATCTAATAATGACGCTCAAGGAGCAGCAAGTAACGGTGGTGGTATACATAATGCCAATAGCGGTGCTGTTGTAATTAGAGTATCTACAATTTCTGGAAATAGTGCTGCCGCTGGCGGTGGTGGTATTGCCAATGTAGGAGCAGGAACTGTTTTAAATGCAGTAACGGTAGCTAACAACAGTGCGGGAACAGCAGGTGGTGGTATTTTAAGTGGTGCTAATACACAACTTAAAAACACGATCGTAGCGTTGAATTCAGCTGGAACAGGTACAGATGTATCAGGTACATTCACATCTAATGACTATAATTTAATAGGAACAGATGATGAAGGTGCTTTTTCAGAAGCACCGAACGATATTGAAGAATCAGATCCGTTATTAGGACCGCTTCAAGATAACGGTGGTTTAACTGAAACGCATGAACTGTTAGATGGATCATTGGCATATGATGCAGGTGACCCAGCAGATCTTTTCAATGACCAGATAGGACAAAGTGTTTTTGCTTCGGCAAGAGACATTGGAGCGTTTGAGGCGCAACAAGAACTATTAGGTGTTGATGATTTTGCAGACGGTAGTAACATCGTAGTATATCCTAATCCATCTAGAGGCGTTTCAACAATAGAAATTCCACAAGCATTTGGAACTGATATCCAAGTAACAGTAGTAGACATCGCTGGTAAGGTTGTGAAAAACTTCACAATTACTTCTGGTGCTTCTCAAGTTACTTTTGACGGAATGGCAAATGGAGTATACATACTTAGATTTGCTTCTGAAAACGCAACAACAACAAAACGTATTGTAGTTGCTAAATAAGTAGATTATTTTTTAAAAGTAAAGCCTCCCGAATTTTCGGGAGGCTTTTTTTATGGGATAAACTTGATTAAAATTGAAACCTATTTAAAATGTGACTGTAGCCTTAAAGTTTAAGTTCCTACCTATATTAGAAACCCCATCAGGTTTTAAACGGGATAAGTGAGATACATACGTTTCATCTGTAAGATTGGACCCGCTTACTCGTAATCCCAGATTAATTGTCTTGAGAGTTATCGTAGTTCCAATTCCTACGTTTAATAAATTATAGCCTTCTGTCGGGGTTTCAAATTCACTAATGTTGTTTTGATCAAAGGTGCTTACCAAACCAACAAAGAAATAAGATTCCTGTAGTTTTTTGTAATCATCAAATTCTATCCTAAATGTATTTCTCAATGTATTTGCAGGAATAAGGGGCAACGAACTGTCATTACTTGTCAATTCACCCACAACGGTCTCAAAACTAGATTCTAAGTGCAGCCAGTCTAAGGGGTGTGGATGTAAGTGAAAACCAAATTCACCACCGTATAATTGAGCGTCATCTTGTATATAATCAAACACGTTGTTCTCATCAATCACTTCTCCTGTAGGCGTAATGAAGATATAATTGTTCACTTTATTGAAAAATCCGTTGCCAAAGATTTCAAAATGCTCATTTCTGAATTCCAATGCAAGATCTGTTTGAAAATTTTGCTCATTATCCAAGTCAGGATTTCCTATTTCATATCTATTGGTGCCTTCATGAACCCCATTGGATGTTAGTTCCGCTAAATTAGGCGCTCTAAAACCGCTAGCAAGATTTAAACGAGCAGTCAAGTTTTTGACCAAATCCACTTTTGCACCAATCGCAGCATTAACGCTATTAAAATCTCTATTAACGGCATTGATAAAATCAGGATCGCCCATGTCGCGCGCAGGTACACTTTCTAGCGTTCTTGTGTCATAGCGAAGACCAGCCTGCAAATCAAACGTCTCTTTGTGATAATGTGTGGTCGCGAGCACCCCAAAATCTGTCATTGTCGCATTTGGGATTAAGATTTCCTCTCCAAAATTTTCATTGGTTTGAAAAAGTCCTTGAACGCCAACGATGGTTTCAAAAGAACCTAGTTTTGGTAGGTTGTATTTTACATCGTAACTTAAGGTTTCCAGTTTTAAGCGCAACGCAGGGGCTATTTCTTCATCTGCAAGTAAACCCTTTAAAATCGGCCTTTCTTCTTCGACTTCTTCATCTTCAAATTCACGTCTATCATTAAAGGTATATCCTGCTTTGATGTCTAAAGACGAATTCTTAAAGTAGACATTGTTTTCAAAA
>Ga0207897_100488_pt1 | contig 12369 bp, 9 predicted proteins | sample LinPmetageLP42_FD_184054 | JGI IMG/M metagenome (GOLD analysis project Ga0207897, IMG submission 184054) | Marine viral communities from the Pacific Ocean - LP-42 (SPAdes) | ecosystem: Environmental > Aquatic > Marine > Oceanic | place: Pacific Ocean | collected 2010-08-27
CGTCTCCGGCCAAGAGTGCACGATGGATAGGTGCAGCACCGCGCCAGCGTGGCAACAGTGAAGCGTGAATATTCAAGCAACCATGAGTAGGCGTCTCTAATACACCGATAGGTAGGATCAACCCGTAAGCGGCGACAATCATCACATCTGGCTGATAGGCGCGCAGAGTTTGCCTAGCAGCTAGCCCTTCTGCACTAGACTTCTTAAAAGTGACTGGTTGCTCTACAGCGATATCATGTGCCAACGCAACTTCTTTTACCGCAGAGGCTGACAGCTTCTGACCACGACCTGCTTTACGATCAGGCTGGGTGTAAACAGCAACTATCTCTATATTCAGCGCTTCTTGCTGCTTAATTAACGACTCAAGGCTAATAGCAGCAAATTCAGGCGTACCCGCAAATACTACCCTTAATCGGTTAGTAGTTGGGTTATCATGGTCAGTAAGCGAGTTGGATGTATCAAAGGTAGGAGCAGTTGTAGTCATAATCATGCATTATATAAGGTTTATTTGTTCATTATAGGTGAGTTTACGGCGCAGTGCCATGATTGTAATGACCTCAGTTCATGATAACCAATGACATTATTTGCCTTTATAATATCAAGGACATCGAACGTTCTATTTATATTTTTTACAAAACAATTTGGTGTTAATAACCACTCTCTGTAAACAGTAAGCCGTTATTCTGCTATAAATAGAAGGTAACACTAAAAATTTTAGACAATTCAACTGTCGTATAATTCACCTACTATATGTAGAAACTTCGTTTTTATTTCACTATATTCTTTCGTGTCGAGATAGGGCCACGCTTTCATGCAACAGTTTCAGTCCTTACAGCGCTTATTGATTTTTTATGCCTTGTCTCTCACGGTTATGTTACTGCTGTACTATGTCACAATGTTTGATGGGATGAAAAAACATAGTGAGCAACATAGCATAGATACTTTTTATGCCCTACAGCACAGTATTATTGAGCATGCAGCGCCTGTAGATAGTGAAATAAAAAGAATCTTAGAGCAACCTATTTTTGATCACCTTAGCTATCAGCTGATTTTAATGATGCCTTCTGGGCAGACCTATATTCATCATAATACTCGTCCTAATGAATCTGCTTTTTCTACCGTTGCTTTCCCTACCATCGGTACATCAGCTTCTAGCAGCAGCGACCATAGCTCTTATACCGTCAATAGCAATGAACTAACAGGAATCATTAATCTAAAAAGCGGACATCAGATTTATATTGTACTACGCCACGAACCTTTTGTTGTTGACTGGATATCTTACCGTTATTGGCTCCCTTTGATGGTCGCCATCGTACTGTTCTTCATGGCATTGCTCTATATGCTCAATCGTCGAACCAACTGGGAACAGTTACTGGTTTATACGGATAATTTGAGTAGCCGCGCAAAAGAATCTTATACGCCGCCGCCATTTCTACAAAAGAAATCTACTACCGAGTTCATGCTGTTAGGTCATGCATTAAGTCGAGTCAGCTACCAACTACATAATGACTATCGGCGTATAAAAACATTGACTCATCGGTTAGAACGCTTGGTTGATCAAGCACCCTTACCAATGTTGATGAGTATACGACATGGTCAAATTAGCTTCTATAATCAGCGCTTTGAGCAAGTATTTACCCCTTATACCCAGAGAGAGCAGGGCTATGAGCTGACTGATTTTGTTGAAGGGAAAGATGAGGCCACTCAAATACTGTTAAAAACCATCTCAAGTTTACGCGTTACTCGCACACTGATAGTTTATGGCTTGGAAAACAAACAAGCCTACCAACTACACGTAACACCATGGTTCGGCGAACATGGGCAAGTTCACGGTTTCACTGTTATTTTCAATAATGTTGATGAGATTTTCCATCGATCTGAACAATTACAGCTGCACAACCAACAACTGCAATTACAAATTGATGAATCAAACGAAGCCCAAGCATTTATAGGTCGTAAGTTAAGGTTACCACTAGAGAAGATAATTGATTCGTTGGAACCCATCGACCCTTCAACATTGACGGCTCAAGGCAAAAAAACTCTAAATACATTGATTACAACCAGTCAAAGCATGTTGACTGTGCTCAATGAGACGCTAGCAACAGAGGAAGTTGAAGTCAGAAAAACACGTCTAAGTATCGAAACGGTTGATATTTATAAGGTAAGCAAAGAAGTTAGCAATTTAGTCACACAAGAAATAAGACAAAAAGGGTTAGAATTGATTTATTTCTTTGCGCCGGACTGTCCTCGTTACATCGAAACTGATTACATTCGACTGCACCATATCCTATTAAACCTGTTGAAAAACGCTATTAGTTTTACAACATCAGGCTATGTCGCGCTCACTGTTGATCGTGTACCTGAAGATAAGGTAACGCGAATAAGTAATCAGCATTTAACTCCTAACAATGACACGACAATGCCTGCGCAGACATCTTATTGGATTCGGTTTAGCGTAAAAGACACTGGAGCAACTATTACTCCTGAGAGAAAAAATCAATTAGTCAATATCTTGAATCAAAGCAATCAGAACTTAGTTGAAGACAGTAATATTGGCTTGAGTGATGCCAATAGCTTTGCTCAGTTACTCGGCGGTTTCATTGAACTAAGTAATACGGTGGATAAAGAAACGATATTTAGCCTCTACCTTCCTTATCCTCATGCCACTTATCAATCGGTATATCATCGTTGTTCGCAGCTACCCCATATCCACCTTATCGCTGTCATCAATCAGGCTCTAGTTGCTGAACATTTACAACGTTTGTGCGAGTACTTAACGATATCCGTGACTATCTACAGCACTTTAGATAGAGCTACTGTACAGCAGCTAAAAAATAAATTAAAACAAGATGAGCAAACCGTCATTCCTGTCTTGTTATTAGATTATGAATACAGCGAATCCATCACTTTATCAACTCATGCGAGCAACAAGTATAGCGAGCAACAAGAAGCGTTAAACGACCTAGTCGCTACGCCTTCACTACCGAAGATATTACTTAGCATGAAACTTGAAAGGCATATCCCTTCTACTTTACTAGGCCAATATGATGGATTTTTGACCAAACCCTTGGACGCAAGTTTACTACTGTCTGAACTGCTACGTTTAACCTTGTTTGCAAGGAAAACGCTAAACATACTGGTCAAACATCAATATGACAGCAGTCTATCTTTTGTAGAAGATACACCTAAGAAAGAAATCTTGTCTCCACTGATTTTGGTCGTAGAAGACAGTCCTACTAACCAAAAGATAGCCTGTAAGATGTTAAGTAAGCTTGGTTATCGTAGTATTGTCGCAGAAGATGGACAGCAAGCACTCGAGAAACTCAAAAGCCAACGTGAAGAAATTTCTTTGATTTTGATGGACTGCCGAATGCCCGTTATGGATGGCTTACAAGCCACACAAGTGATTCGCTCGCAAGGTGATAAAATACCGATTGTGGCGCTAACTGCGAATAATACAGAAGAAGATCGCGAGGCTTGTATGCAAGTAGGTATGGACGAGTTTTTATCCAAACCCATTAGTAAGAAAGACTTAGAGTCCGTTTTGCAGAGTTTTATACAATAAATCTATAGTGCAGATAAAAAATACCCTATCGATATCACCTAATCAAAGTAATATCGATAGGGTCGAAAACTTGGTACGAGGATAGTATTTCGGTAAGCTTAATTGTTATTTCATAAACCCATTATCGGCCAGAAATGCTTCTGTGATTTGGCTTTGCGGGTTTGGCGCGTTCATACCCTCAGATTGAGGTTTATTTAGTAGTCGCTCTAGATAACGAGCCACGATATCTACTTCAATATTGACTTTATTACCTACTAACCAATGCTTAGCAATGTTAGTCACTTGAGCAGTATGCGGAATGATATTTAGAGAAACAATATTGTCACGCACTAAATTGGTCGTCAGACTAATACCATCTACTGTAATAGAGCCTTTGGTCGCTGTATAATGCGCTAGCTCTTGCGGTATCTCAATCTCAATATAGATAGAACGAGCATCTTGTTGTAATTTACTAACGACCCCTACGCCATCTACATGACCAGCGACAATATGACCACCAAAACGAGTCGTCGGTAGCATGGCCTTTTCTAGATTGACGGTATGTCCTGCTTTTAACCCTTCTAATGCTGTTCTAGCAATCGTTTCACGTGAGACATCAACAGAGTAGTAGTTACTTCCGAGCTCTACCACGGTTAAACAAATACCATTTGATGCAATAGAATCGCCTAGCTTCACGTCACTGAAATCCAAGTCATCAGACTCTACTGTCAAACGTATGTCACCGCCTGTCGCCTGCATCGATTTAACTTTTCCAACGCTTTCTATAATTCCAGTAAACATATTACCCTCATCTCATTACTGTATGGCCTTCATAGGCGAATATTTTAGTTTATCAAATCAGCTATCAATTCTTTATCACAACTTATTCAAATAACTGACAGTGAAACATCGTTAGACTTGACCTTTAATAGGATAGATTGTGGATAAGTAGAGATAAATCAATAGAGATATAGCTAGAAGTCGCTATAAAAACATAGTTATCCACAACAAATAAAAATTTCACATGAAACCTATTTATTTATGAATATACCGTTAAGGTATTGATTTATATAAATATTTATTAAAATAATCGAGATATAAACATCTTTTGTGTTTCATGTGAAACAAAGTTATACACAGTTCCATGTGAAACACGTAAATCAACAATTGATTTATCCATATTCTAAGCTTTTTTTTATAATTTGTGGAAAACCTACTTATACGAAGAATATCTATAAAGGTAATAAGGTTAATTTGAGGTCTGAGCCAAGCTGTTGATGACTTTCTATATCAAACCGTAACTGCTGAGCAAGGGACATAGGATTGAAATCAACCATTGGACGAGCTTGCTCACCAAGTAAACAAGGTGCTTGATATACGATTAACTCATCTACCAACTGTTGACTCAAAAAGCTACCTGTAACACTAGCACCTGCTTCCACCAACACATCATAGCACTGGTGCTCACTAACCAGTTTCGCCAACAACGCCGACAAATCGTCTTCATGCCAATAGATAGTATCTGGATGCCGGCATAGCTGATAATCAGACTGTAGGCTGTGCTTTAAACGCTGACGCCTATCAAGTATGACTATTTTAGGATTAGGTATTTTCTCAGGTGGCACGTCCAATTGTTCTGAGCGCACATTGAGTTGTGGGTTATCAGTTATTACAGTTTCACTACCGGTGATAATCGCGCCACTTTGTGCTCGTAGTTTTTGTACGTCTTCACGAGCAGCTGTCGAGGTAATCCACTTTGATTCACCAGATGCCATCGCTGTACGGCCGTCTAAACTGGTCGCTATTTTCAATCGTACATAGGGCATCTGAGTGCGCATAGCTTTTAGAAACCCACGGTTTAGTGCCTCTGCCTGCTCTGTCAGGACACCGACTGTTACCTCAATACCAGCTTGCTCTAATAGTTTCACACCGCGACCTGCGACCTGCGGATTAGGATCTAGACCTGCAATCACAACGCGATTTACCTTAGCAGCAACCAGCGCCAGCGCACATGGTGGTGTACGTCCCGTATGACTACATGGCTCTAATGTAACGTAAGCAGTTGCCCCTGCTGCCTGTGTACCAGCCTCTTTCAGCGCAAATACTTCTGCATGTGGCTCACCAGCTTTAGGGTGAAAACCTTGACCAATAATCTGCTCTGCCTGAACAATAACGCAGCCCACTGCAGGATTGGGTCTAGTAGTATACAAACCGCGCTTCGCTTGTTCGATAGCAAGCATCATAAAGTAGCGGTCTTGTGCATCTTGAGCATGGCTTTGAATAGACATAAGGCTGGTCTTAATAAATGATTGAGTGTTCTATATAAGAAAATAAGGTTCGAAAGCTGATTAACAATTAGGAATTACTTATCAACTAGGGCTTATTTAAAAGCTTACTTCGCCTACTTTTCATTTGGACGAATATTGGCAATTTCTTGATGAAATGCATCGATATCTTGAAAGTCGCGATATACACTAGCAAAGCGTACATAGGCGACATCATCCAAAGTTTTGAGTTCACTCATGATGATTTCACCCAAGACTTTACTACTGATTTCTCGCTCACCCATCTGCCTAACACGCTTTTCAATACGACTAATCATCGCCTCTTGTTCATCGATAGTAATAGGACGCTTTTGTAAAGGTAGTAAAATAGAACGGCGCAGCTTTTCATTATCATAAGGTTCAATCTTGTTGCTCGATTTGATAATCCTTGGCATGACAACTTCTACCATCTCAAAAGTCGTAAAACGTTCTTGGCAGCTGTTACACGAACGGCGTCGACGCACTTGTGCCCCTTCCGCAGCAAGACGTGAGTCAATAACCTTGGTCTCTGACGCATTACAGTACGGACAGTGCATAGCATTTCCTTATTTTACAATTGAGAATAAAAGCAGTATTTCTAAGATAGCTAATTTATTAAATAATAAAGAACACCGTGTTTCAGTTATTTACCAATACAAAAGCTACCAAATATTTTACCTAATAAGTCATCGGCGCTGAACTCACCTGTAATCTCACCCAAACTCTGCTGTGCTTGACGTAAGCTATCAGCAACCAACTCACCCGCTTCGAATACCGTTAATTGCTCATGGGCTTCTGCTAAGAAATTAGCAGTTCGTCTAAGTGCATCGAGATGTCTGGTACGAGCGATTAAGCTATTCTCTGGTGGATGAAAGCCTACTTTCTCACATAATGCTTCAACCAAGTTATCGATACCAATGCCTGTTTCACATGAAACATTAACCTGCTGATAACCTCTGTTCTTGATTTCAGCTTGGGTCATAGCAGCACTTTTTTCTCTGTTATTATCGCTCAATAAGTCGCTCTTATTAGCAATAATTAGTAAGCGTTTAGCTTCTGGCAATTCACCAAATAACTGTTCAGCAAGCTGTAACGGTGTGCTCTCTTCTTCAACATCGCGAGTCACATCATAGACCATTAGTAGCATATCAGCCTGCGTGATAGCAGTACGGGCACGCTCAATTCCGATACGTTCCACAGTATCTTCTGTCTCGCGTAGGCCTGCTGTGTCGGTCAGATGTAGCGTCAAACCATTGAGTACAACGGTCTCTTGCAGCGTATCACGTGTAGTACCAGCGACATCAGTCACGATAGCACGCTCTTGCCCTGCAAGGCGGTTAAGTAAGCTAGATTTACCTGCGTTTGGCCTACCTGCTAGCACGACATGGATACCGTCGCGCAAAAGCTGACCTTGCTTTGCCGTTGCTAAAACTTGCTGTATCTTATCTTGCGTCTGCTCAAGCTTACTTTGTATGACGCCATCAGACAAAAAATCAACGTCTTCTTCGTCGGGGAAATCAATCGCTGCTTCAACATGTAAACGAAGATGAATCAATTGTTCTAGTAGCTGGTTAATTTTTTGTGAAAACTCACCGCTTAGAGAACGAATCGCACTACTGGCCGCGGCAGCACTAGTCGCATCAATCGCATCAGCGATCGCTTCGGCCTGTACCAAGTCCAATTTATCGTTATCAAAGGCACGGTAAGAGAACTCTCCTGCACTCGCTTGCTTGGCACCTAGCTCAAAAACTCGTGCAAGCAACTGGTTTTGCAAAATAACACCACCATGCCCTTGTAGCTCAATAACGTCCTCACCTGTGAATGAATGCGGACCTTTGAAAAACAAGACGAATCCCTCATCGATGACAGTGCCATCAGCTTGATAAAAACGACAAAAGCTGGCCATCCGCGGCGTAAAAGCAGACTTACCTGTTAAAGCACATGCCATATCGTAAGCACGGCTGCCTGATAGACGTATGACACCCACACCCCCTCGCCCGAGCGGCGTTGCAATCGCAGCAATTGTAGCCAATCCAGATGTATTAGACTTTTCAGAAGAATTAGGTACGGCTAATGCTGTCTCTAAGGAATCCACAATTACTCTCAATGTTTAAAAGCTCCATTATAGACGTCTGGACTCATACTGACAAAGCAAACTTTGAAAGGTAGCCGCATCAGACATATTTTCGTTTTAATATTTATAAACTATGGATAATGTTGATAAGCTGTGGATAACATTTACCACTTATACACCACCTATAAAAAAACCACCGCTTGCGCGATGGTTTTTTGTATTTCTAAAAAAGAACTAATTAATCGACTACTTTTACCGTACGACGCTTCTGCTCTTCATCGACTTTCTTATTAACGATATATTGCTGAGTCATACTAAACAAGTTGTTGACTGTCCAATATAAAACCAAACCTGCTGGGAAGAACAACATGAACGCAGTAAAGATAATCGGCAAGAACTTCATGACTTTTGCTTGCATCGGATCTGCTGGCTGCGGGTTCAACTGCTGCTGTACAAACATCGACGCACCCATTAGCAATGGTAAGATAAACCATGGGTCCATCGCTGATAGATCTTGAATCCACAAAATCCATGGTGCATGACGCAGCTCAACACTCTCTACCAACACCCAATATAAAGCTAAGAAAATAGGCATCTGCATCAAGATTGGTAGACAACCTGCCATCGGATTGACTTTTTCTTCTTTGTATATCGCCATCATTTCTTGCGACATTTTCATCCGATCATCGCCATGCTCTTCTTTAAGCACTTTAAGTCTTGGTGCAATGGCACGCATTTTAGCCATCGAGTAGTAGCTCTTATTAGAGAACCACATCAAGGCAATTTTTACTAAGATAGTCAGTAAAATAATTGACCACCCCCAGTTACCAACAACCTTATGCACACCTTCCAAGATAGCAAATAAGACCTTTGATATTGGCCACAGCAGACCATAATCAACTGTTTTGTTAAGGCCTACCGCAACGTCTTTTAGCTCAGACTGAACTTTTGGACCTGCATATAGTGTTGCATTCAAGGTAACTTGCTTATTTGGTGCCACATTCACTGGTTGGCTATTGAAGCCGATAAAGTAATCACTACCTGTTTCACGTGTAAAGAATTTGCCAGTGAAATTTTCAGGTGTCCAAGCAGATACAAAGTAATGCTGTACGATACCAACCCAGCCTTTATCGCTAGTCGTCGTCAACTCACCATCACTAAAGTCGCCAAATTTCAGCTTATTATAAGGATCATCTGGTGTACCCCAAGCGCCGCCTAGATAAGTCGCCATGCTCAGCGCGCCTTTATCAGACATACCAGGATCTTTACTATCATCACGCTTTAATTGCGCAAACATCTGACCTTGCCAAGCATTGGTAGACGCGTTTTGGATCTGATAGCTAATATCGATTGGATATTTATTTTCAGTGAATGTGAACGTTTTGGTAATCGTCACACCGTCTTTTTTGTAAGTAAGCGGCACTGACAACGTTTGCTGTCCATCTTCCATCACATAATTGTTAGCAGTATGGTTATAAGTCGCTCTACCTTCTGCTGTATCAATACCGTTCTGACCAATAAGTCCAGATTGAGCCACATACACACGGTTACTGTTGTTTTCTAACAATACGAAAGGCTTATCGCTATCGAGCGTTGCGTCATACTGCTTGAGCGCAGCATAAACAATATCACCACCTTCTGGATTGATTTTTATATCATAGCGATCAGTTGTTACCGTGATTAGACCAGCGTTTTTCGCAGGAGTCGCTGTCACAGCACTATTATCCACAGGTAATGTCTGTACCGGGATATCACCTGCTGCACCAGTAGTAGAAGGAATGTCAGCACCTACCGAACTCGTAGTTTCTGGCACCGCATCTACAGCTGGAGCATCGGCATAATCATCTCGCCATGCCAAAATCAGCAGATAAGCGGTAATTAGCATCGCAATGATGATCATCACCCGAAATATCTTTTGCATAAACCTTTCCTAGATTAAAAAATTAGGGAATGAAAAATTAGGGCATGTGTCATGACTGTCCTACACAGCTGTCCTGTCACATTGCAACTGCATCAGTAGTCATTTACATAAAATGTGCATCATTTTACTAAAAATCTGTCTTAAATGATACCAAGAGTGTGGATAACTTGTGGGTAACTTAACAGAGTATCGATCTGAGACTAAAGAGGGGGACTTCATGTTGATTTCATCAAATAATTAAGCTGTGAAACATAGCTAGTATAGTCTCGATAGACACCCAAACTCTGGAGGTTATTATTTGATACATCAGTAAAAGATATGTATTGATAGCTATAGCAAGCTAAGGGTAAGGGTACAAAGTCTATACCGTGCCCACCTAAAGGGTGACACCTGCTAAGACGTTTTAACAACAACCAACCACCCTTACGGGTGCCATGCCATGTTAAAGCTTGTTTGCCATAATTTGAGCATGTTGGATAATAGCGACAACGAGCAGGTATTATAGGACTAACTATTTTTTGATAAAAAACAATCAAATTAAAAAATACTTTATAGAAAATTTTATTTATATTTTTTATTTTTAATAAAATATTCATTTTATTTTTTTTCTATTTTCTTAAATATATTAATTATTTGATTTTTTATTTCTTTATTATCTATATCTTTAGTAGATTTTTTGACAATAAAAACAATATCTTTATTTTCCATTTTAAAAGCTTTCGTACGGAACTCTTCACGCACATATCTTTTGATCAGATTACGAGCGACAGCAGTAGGTACTTTACGCTTAGTAACAGCCATACCGACTCGCGGCTGTGCATGCTCGTTAGCACGTACAAAAGCCATTAAATGACTCTGATGAATCTTGCGCTCAGGTGCGTCAAATACCTCACGAAAGGCTGCAGGAGTAAGCAGGCGTTGCTGTTTAGTGAAACTAGCTGCAGGTGTATCTGATAGAGTATTGGACATAGTACAACCTAGTAGAATAACGATAGGAGAAATAATAACAAATTATAGAGACAAAAAAAGCGCCGATGTAGGCGCTTTTAATATATGGCTAAGTGTCAGTTGTGATGATTGACTATCGCAATCTATAAACAATAAGAACACAACAAGCACTATTAGCCATGCTTATCGCAATCTACTGATTATACAGTAAGGCGATGACGTCCTTTAGCGCGGCGACGAGCTAAGACCTGACGGCCTTTTTTAGTTGCCATACGAGCACGGAAACCGTGAGTACGTTTACGCTTGATCACGCTTGGTTGGAATGTACGTTTCATAACTCACCTATCAAAATAATGGACTAAATTCGTAATAACGGAGGATTATACCATTCAGTATAGTTTTGGTCAATAAACTAATTTGCTTTGTCCCTAAATAGGAAATACCTCATACGAACTTAGTAGAGATATTTCCTTAAAAACTTATTTCTAGTAATCAAATTTTATAGTTATATATTCTATGATTTACAAGGTTATCCACAGCTAGACTGAAATACTATAATAATAATTAATTAATATAAATATAGTATTGTTATTGTTGGGACCATGATTATCTGTGGTTAAGTCCATTTTCCTTTTTATTATCAAATTACTAGACTATGGGTAAGCCTGTGGATAAGCTGTGGGTTAAATATGGATAACTAGTTTATAAAAGTTATACACAAAATTATCCACAGTCTTATCCACAAAAAACGAGGTTTTATCCACAGGGTATCTGTGTTAAATTAGGCGCTACTTGATATACACCTTCGTATAGGGTGCTAGTACGAACTCTTTGGTTAATTGTTACGTGTAATATCGAGGCTTAGGTAGCAAGTTATATTGCTAAAAAATAACTATTATTTCAGATCACAAGGTCAGTACTTTTCATGATAGACACAGCAAATATTTGGGATAAATGTCTAAACGATTTGCGTTACAACGTCAAAGACAACGTGTTTACTATGTGGCTGAGACCTCTGTCAGCCCATCAAGAAGCGCAAACTTTGATTATTCTTGCTCCCAATGATTATTTTGTGACGTATATCAAGAAGAATCATCTTCAAGATATTCAGCAGTTGGTGACCAAACACAGTCAAGGTAGTATTGAAGAGGTCGTCGTACGTGTTGATAATGCTGGCCGCAATGCAGAAGATAATAGTCAATCAGGTTCTTTGTTTATAGAAGACGAGGTCTCCCCTACCCCATTCGAACATAAATTTGAATCTATTCATCATAACAACGCAAAAGCAGATATCGACGCGAACATGCGTCATAATGAGCCAGTTGAGTCTGCTGATACAAAATCATTAAGCTACCTGAACCCCGAATTTACTTTTGAAACCTTTGTTACAGGTAAGTCCAATAACTTGGCTTACAAGGCTTGTTATGAACTTGGTAAGCGCCAATCGAAAAATCGTCATAATCCTTTATTTATATACGGTCCTTCTGGATTGGGAAAAACGCATTTAATGCATTCTGTAGCTCATCGCTATTTAAAAAATAATCAAAGTTTTTATTATTTCACTTCTGAAAAATTTATA
>Ga0207897_100492_pt1 | contig 12296 bp, 11 predicted proteins | sample LinPmetageLP42_FD_184054 | JGI IMG/M metagenome (GOLD analysis project Ga0207897, IMG submission 184054) | Marine viral communities from the Pacific Ocean - LP-42 (SPAdes) | ecosystem: Environmental > Aquatic > Marine > Oceanic | place: Pacific Ocean | collected 2010-08-27
ACTATGTTATGCCGGTATATAATTTAATGGTAAACGGTAAATCCCTAAGTGTCGAAGCCGAACCGGACACTCCGTTATTATGGATTTTAAGAGACGAACTAGACTTGGTAGGAACCAAGTTTGGTTGCGGAATAGGACAATGTGGTGCCTGTACAGTTCACATTGATGGTGCTGCAACACGTAGCTGCCTGTTACAAATAAGCACCTTACAAGAGGTGAGAATCACCACAATAGAAGGGCTTTCTAATGATGGGTCACATCCTGTACAAGTAGCCTGGAAAGAGAACGATGTACCACAATGTGGATATTGCCAGGCCGGCCAAATTATGACGGCAGCATCATTTTTAAACAGTAATAGTGCTCCTACACAAACCGAAATACGCGATGCAATGAGTGGTAATCTTTGCCGCTGCGCCTCATACAATCGCATAGAGAAAGCTGTAGCAGACGCTGCAGAAAAACTAGCCTAAAACCAGCGAAATGAAAACACAGAATAAAACTACATTCAGCAGACGCGGGTTTATACGCACTTCTGCCCTAGCCGGTGGCGGCATGTTAATAGGCTTTAATTTTTTAACAGCTTGTAAAGATGAAGTAAAACCTCCGGTAGACATCGCAAACCTTAATTTTAATGACTTCAATGCTTATATAAAAATTGCAGATAATGGTTATGTAACCATTTTTTCACCCAATCCCGAAATTGGTCAGGGAGTAAAAACGTCTATGCCTATGATCGTCGCCGAAGAGCTCGATGTGCCGTGGGAGCACGTGCACGTGGAGCAAGCCGGTCTGGATACTGATAAATACCGCGGGCAGGTAGCCGGTGGTAGCCAGTCTATTCGTCAAAATTGGGATGTTCTGCGTCAAACCGGTGCCACTGCAAAACAAATGCTGGTAAACGCAGCCGCTGCAAAATGGCAAATTGATGCTTCTGAGATCACCGCAAAAGATGGAGTGATCACCAGTAAATCTGGCGAAACGCTAGGTTATGGTGACGTAGTTAAAGAAGCCGCAGCACTGGAAATTCCGGAAAATATCACGCTTAAAGATCCTAAAGATTTTAAAATTATAGGTAACGATGCCCTAAATGTTGATCTGGATAAGATCGTGACGGGAAAACCACTTTTTGGGCTCGACTATAAAAAAGACGGGATGCTCATCGCGGTAGTGATGCGCCCGCCGGCATTTGGCCAGACCTTAAAGGATTTTGACGATTCTGATGCTCGTAATGTTAACGGCGTAGTAGACGTGGTGCAGTTTGGTGACAAAGTTGCTGTTTTGGCTAAGAATACCTGGGCAGCGATGAAAGGTAAAAAAGCTCTAAAAGCAAATTGGGAAGACAATGCCTTAGAAAGTACTGAGAAGCACGACGAACTTTTAACGGGACTGCTTAACAGTTCTGAAGGTCAGGTTCGCAGAGAAGACGGTGATGTAGATAAAGCTTTCGCGGAAGCAGATCAGGTAATTGACCGTATTTATGAATCTCCTTTTTTACCGCACAACTGTATGGAGCCTATGAACTTTTATGCAGACGTCACTGCCGAAAAAGTACAGTTAGCCGGTCCCATACAAACCCCCGAATATACTGCAAAGCAAGTGAGCGATCTGCTCAGTCGCACCCCTGAAGAAGTTGAAGTTGTGCTAACCCGCATGGGTGGTGGCTTTGGTCGTAGATTGTATGGCGATTTTGCCCTTGAAGCAGCCGAAATTTCGAGTAAGGCCGGTAAACCTGTTAAACTCGTGTATTCACGGGAAGATGATATGAATGCCGGTATTTTTAGACCTGCAATAAAATACCGTATTTCAGCTTCTTTAAAAGATGGAAAAGTTACCGGTTATAAGCTAAAAGAAGCAGCAATTAATAGCAATATGTACGGGCTGATTCCTAACTTTTTTCCGGCAGGTGCAATACCAAACTTAAAGATTGAAAGCGCAAATTACCAGAGTAATATCACCACGGGTGCGTGGAGAGCTCCGTACACAAACTTTTTAGCATTTGCAGAACAAAGCTTTTTTGATGAAGTTGCAGAAGCATTAGATCAAGATCCGGTACAACTTCGTCTTGACTTACTCGACAATGTAGATGAGGGCGCAGATGAGCGCATACAATATTCTGCATCCAGAATGAAAGAAGTGATCAAGTTAGCCGCAGAAAAAGGAGGATGGAATAATACACCAGAGGGAATTTACAAAGGTTTCTCTGCTTATTATAGTCACAACACCCACGTTGCAGAAGTTGCAGAGATCAGCCTGCAAAACGGAATGCCAAAGGTTGAGCGGGTTACCGCCGCTGTTGATTGTGGTATCGTTGTTAACCCTACCGGTGCCAATAATCAAGTTGTGGGTGGTGTACTAGACGGAATAGGTCACGCGATGTATGGCGATTTTACGTTTGAAGCAGGTAAACCTTCCTCAAGTAATTTTGATACCTATCGCTTGATACGAATGAACGAAACTCCAAAGGTTGCTGTTCATTTTGTACCCAGTGAAATCGATCCTACCGGACTGGGAGAACCCGGTCTTCCTCCTGCCGGGGGTGCCGTTGCCAACGCAATAAAAGCAGCTACAGGAAAACGTTTGTTAAAACAACCGTTTACTAAATATCTCGCTGAAACAGAAAGCGAAGTAAAAGGATAATCCAAAACTCAATTAAACCGAAAGCCTCTTTGTTTGATCACAAAGAGGCTTTTTTAATTTATTACTTTTCTGATTAAGCCACATTGACTCCAAACAAATAGCCAATTATTGCGGTTGCTACCATTGCTAAAGTTCCCCAAAGTGTAATTCTAAGTATTGCCGTTAACATATTAGATCCACCGGTTTTAGCTGCAGTTGCTCCTAAAATTATCAGAAACAAAATCGCACACACATATTGAATATATTCCATATACTCGACCGGTGCTAAAAATGCAACAACTACCGGCAAACCACCACCCACAGTAAAAGCTGCTCCACTTGAGAGTGCCGCTTGTAAAGGTTTTGCCTGTGTGATTTCGTGCATACCAAGCTCATCGCGTGCATGTGCCTCTAATGCATTGTGAGCGGTTAATTGCTTTGCAACTTCGAGCGCAGTAGCTTCAGTAAGACCGCGATTGATATAAACATCTTTAAGTTCGTGCAACTCTTCTTCAGGCATTGTTGCGAGTTCGTCAGCTTCCCGTTTAAGATCGGCTTTTTCAATATCGCTTTGAGAACTTACAGAAACATATTCTCCGGCAGCCATAGATAAAGCACCCGCAACAATACCGGCAACTCCTGCTAAAATTATAGGCTCTCTTGTGGTACTGGCGGCGGCAACACCTATTACCAGACTTGCCGTAGAAAGTATTCCGTCGTTGGCTCCTAAAACGGCAGCTCTCAACCAGCCGCTGCGATGTGCATAATGTTGTTCGTTTTGCATAGCTCTAAATTAAAACAACATCTCGGTCAGGACAATGATAAAAGTCACTTTAGAGGATTTCCAAATAGAAAGCTTCCTTAAGTTTTAAATTCAATTTTAATACCTTGCAGCTTCCTAAAAACAACTTTGATGACACTCGTTTTTGCAACGCACAATGCTAATAAACTCAAGGAAATTCAGGCTTTAATGCCAGAATATATTCAACTTAAAAATCTTACTGATATAGGTTGTACAGAGGATATCGTTGAAGATGCAGCCACTATTGAAGGCAATGCACGTATAAAAGCACGTTATGTCAAAAAACATTATGGTTATGATTGTTTTGCAGATGATACAGGTCTGGAGGTTGAAGCTTTAAACGGGGCGCCGGGTGTTTACAGTGCGCGATATGCGGGCGCACAAAAAAATGCTGAGGATAACACTCAAAAATTACTTAATGAGCTGCGCAATAAATCCAACCGTAATGCGCAATTTAAAACGGTAATTGCGTTAATTATAAATGGAGAAGAGCAACTTTTTGAAGGAATTTGTAAAGGTGCTATAACTGAAGAAAAAACGGGTGATGGCGGTTTTGGTTATGATCCTGTTTTTAAGCCGGAAGGATTTACAATTACATTTGCAGAAATGCCACTTTCAGAAAAAAATAAAATCGGCCACCGCGGCAAAGCAACTCAAAAGTTGTTGGATTTTCTCAGAAAATAGCTTCAACTCGCGGAAGGTTCAGTATCAATGGCTTACACAATTTTAAAATTTCGCTTTTCAATTCATTCAAACGTTTGATTTACAATAATTTAAATCAATTTAGTTCACATCACATTCTTAGCTTAATTAACTGTATCTTTGCGCCCTCTTAAATCAACGTTGATTTAAGATAATTTTTTTATATGAATACATTTAAAGCGTTAGGACTTAATGATGCCATCTTGCAAGCTGTAACCGATATGGGTTTTACAGAGCCTTCAGAAGTGCAAGAAAAAGCCATCCCGGTCCTACTACGCGAGGCAACAGACGTAGTTGCACTCGCCCAGACAGGTACAGGTAAAACGGCAGCATTTGGTTTTCCGCTTATTCAAAAAGTTGATGCAAACAATCGCAGTACACAGGGATTAATCATCTCTCCTACGCGTGAATTGTGCTTGCAGATCACAAACGAATTAAAGAATTACTCCAAACACGTTAAAGGCCTCAATATCGTTGCGGTATATGGAGGTGCTAACATTCAAGAACAGGCGCGCCAGATCTCTCGAGGAGCTCAAATCATTGTAGCGACCCCGGGGCGTATGCAAGATATGATGCGTCGTAATCTGGTAGATATTTCAGGAATTGATTTTTGTGTTTTAGATGAAGCTGATGAAATGCTCAATATGGGCTTCTATGAAGACATCACAACCATTCTAGCAGATACTCCTAAAGGGAAACAAACCTGGTTGTTCTCGGCTACTATGCCTAAAGAGGTTGCTCGTATTGCTAAGCAATTTATGAACAAGCCGATCGAGATCACCGTAGGGACTAAAAATATGGGTGCTGAGAACGTTTCGCACGAGTATTATATGGTTAATGCTCGTGACCGTTATCAAGCACTTAAACGTCTAGCTGATGCAAACCCAGAGATTTTCTCTGTAGTTTTTTGCCGTACCAAGCGCGACACTCAGAAAGTAGCAGAAAACCTTATTGAAGACGGTTACAATGCTTCGGCACTTCACGGGGATCTGAGTCAGAATCAGCGAGATCTGGTAATGAAGAGTTTTAGAGCTCGTCAAATACAAATGCTTGTAGCGACAGACGTTGCTGCACGTGGTATTGATGTTGACGACATCACTCACGTGATCAATTATCAATTACCAGACGAGATCGAGACGTACACCCACCGTAGTGGTCGTACCGGTCGTGCAGGTAAAACCGGTATTTCTATGGTGATCGTTTCTAAGAGTGAATTGCGTAAAATACGCACTCTGGAAAAGATCATCAACAAGAAATTTGAACAAAAAGATATTCCGACAGGGATGGAAATTTGTGAAGTACAGTTGATGCACCTGGCAAATGACATTCGCAATACGAAGATCAACGAGGAGATCAATCCGTATTTGTTTAGCATAAACGAAGTACTCGAAGGCTTAAGCCGTGAAGAAGTGATTAAAAAAGTATTCTCTGTTGAGTTTACGCGTTTCTTCAATTATTATCAGAAAACAAAAGATCTTAATGTTGCTGTAAAAGCCGATCTTAAAGAAGAGTCTGGTGAATCTACACGATACTTCATCAATATTGGTGCAAAAGACAATTTTGACTGGATGAGTCTTAAAGACTTTTTAAAGGAAACTACCGGTCTGGGTGATGGTATTTATAAAGTAGATTGTAAAGATTCTTTTTCATTCTTTAATACTGATACCGAACATAAAGACACGATTCTTGCTTTGTTTGAAGATTTTAAACTTCAGGGTAGACAAGTACATGTAGAGATCACTAAAGATACTCGTGGCGGTGGCGGCAAACGTAAGCGTAACGATCGTAGAAGCGGTGGCGGCAACGGCGGCGGTGGCAGAGGTCGTGGACGCAGAAATGATTCTGGCGGCGGCGAAAGAAGAGATTCTAATGATGGTTTTAGAGGAAAGTCTAAAGGTAGTGGTGAGCGTCGCGGTAAAAGCAAAGCAGAACCAAAAGAAAATAAAAGTCCTTTTTCAGGTAAAAGAAGAAGAAGAGACCGATAATATTTTATAAAAATTGAGACGGATTTGTCACGTTTGGTATGATTTTTCCGTCTCTTTTTTTAAATTGGCATCCTCTATGAAAACTATTTTATTTGTTCTGCTGTTATTAACGGCCCCTATTTACACTTTTGCGCAGGAAACTGATACTAGTACCGCGCAACAGCAAGAAGAAACCTACATAGAAGGGACTGTACTTAATGCATCAACAGATAAACCGCTAGATGGTGTAAACATCATCAACCTCAATACAGTAAAGGGAACAATCACAAAAGAAGACGGTACGTTTAGATTAAAAGCCTCGTCTACAGACACTCTTTATTTCTCTTTTTTAGGTTTTAAAAGTCTTCAAGTACGCGTTACCAATGACTGGAAACGTTTTGGAGATGTAAAAGTGAAAATGACCGAAACAGGTATTGCACTTGAAGAAGTTGTTGTTAAAGATGTAGAACTTACCGGTTATCTTGAGATCGATGCGCGCAATGTACCGGTTTATAAGAATGTGCGGTATAGTATTTCTGGCCTTGAGACCGGTTATGAAGCCGGAGATTCTCAACCCGGAGCAATAAATAAAGTTCTTAGCGCCATTTTTAATCCGGCAGATTTTTTAAACAAAGTTTTCTCCAATAAAGGCTCTCAAATGCGGAAGCTGCGCCAGATGAAAGAAGACGATAATATTAGAGATTTGCTTATTACTAAATTTGATCGTGAAACTTTATCTGCTCTTTTACAGATTCCTCGTGAGGATATCGAAGCCATTTTAGGGCGTTGCGATTATTCTGAAAGCTTTGTAAAAACCGCTAATGACCTTCAAATTCTAGATGCGCTAAGCAGCTGTTATGAAGAATATCGAGTTTTAAACAGAGATAGAGGTTAAATAGCTTTATCCTATTGCATACTGTGAAGAGCAATCTTATTACCTTCTGTATCTAAAAAAACAGCCATAAAACCATTTTCTTCTGAAATTTGAGTTTTTGACTGTATTATTTTACCTCCTGCACTTTCAACTTTGTCCAGAGGTACTGCAAGATCTTCTGCAGCAAAGTATATTAAGATACCTTCTGCTGATGGGATATAGGCTTTATTTTCAATAAGACTACCTGATGCTCCCTCGCCTTCCGGGCTAGGAAACCAACCCATTTTAAGAGTACCAAACTCTACCGTTTTTAGCTGCAGATCAAGAACCGTCTCGTAAAACAATTTTGCGCGTTGCATTTCTAATACAGGTATTTCAAACCAAGCGATTAAATTTTTCATAACTCACTAATTATAAACACATTTAAAGTTAATTGAAAAAATTGATTTGTTTTAGTTCTTAGCCTTTAGACTTGATTTTTCGAATTATAGAAAAAATGGAAGTTAGCGCCCAGACCCCTTCTAAAATTATAAATGGCCAGTACTTAAGTAAAACACTTGCACTAAACGCCATTGCAGCACCCACAGCATTCAATATTAAAAACAACCAGTCTGTGGTTGAAACCTTATTACCGAGATTTAAAATGTAAGCCAGTAAAATTTGAAATACACCCAATGCACCTAACCAATCAACCAGATTCATACTTATGATTTGAATTGAGCTACTAAAGTGTCATAATCTTTTAAATTACGCTTTAGCCAGAGGGTTTTTACATCTTCAATATCTTCTGGTTTCAATTGCCAGTCTAAGTCTGATTGGCGTAAGCGTTGTGTTAATTCCTGAAGCAAAATTGCAGCACATACCGAAATATTAAGGCTTTGAGTGAAGCCATAGGTTGGGATGTAGATATATTCATCAGCCGCCTCAATTACCGTTTCTGTAAGACCATCTTTTTCACTTCCGAAGAAAAGTGCGGTTGGTTTATCTAAATTGAAATCTTCTAATTTGTGTGCTGTATGATGCGGAGTGGTTGCTACGATCTGATAGCCTTGATTCTTCAATTGAGACAAAGCAGACTTTGTAGAGTCATAGCGTTTAACTGAGGTCCATTTCTGAGCACCCATCGCAATTTCTCTATCTATACGCTTTCCTTTTAGCTCTTCGATCACGTGCACATCCTGAACCCCAAAGGCATCACAACTGCGCATTACTGCGCTCGTATTGTGCAAATGGCCCACATCTTCGATTGCAACCGTTAAAAAGCGTGTTCGCTCATCAAGAACCTGCTTAAATAAGTCTTGCCTGCGTGGCGTCAAAAAAGTTTCGAGATACTCAATTAATTCTTTTTTCATAACTGCCGAAAATAAAAAAACCCGACCAATAAATGGCCGGGTTTGTATTTAAGAATTATAAATGCTTATTCAACATTTGATCCTACGTTACCTTGAGCAACAATAGTTCCCAGATCATCTGCACCTAAGTGTACATTGATGTAACCATCAATGGCGATCATTTCATCGTAAGTGATCGCATCACCTCCGTTTGCAGTACCGTCTTCAGCGTTAAATGCAGACACGTTAGTCTGACTCATTCCTGAAGTTCCATCTACTGTGGCTAAGGTAATTAAAATAGCACCAGGCGCATCAGCTACAGCTCCTGCGTGAATGTGTGCAGGATGCATACCACCTGCCGGAGTACCATCAATATCAAGGGTTACTAAAGTTTCACCACTTAAACGCTCTTCGAAAGTCGCTGTACCGCTAATTCCGGGTACATCTTTAGTACCAAGATCATAAGTCATACTTTCACCGGTAAGTTCGTTTTGACCTATGTCTCCTTGAGCAACTAAGGTTGCCAAATCATCTGCACTTAAATGGAAGTTGATATAACCATCAAAACCTAATAATCCTGCGTATCCAATTTCAGTCCCGTCATTCAAAGCTTCGATATGCGTTACGCTCATTCCGGTAGTTCCGTCAAGTGTTGTTAAAGTCTTAGCAATTCCTCCGGTTTCTGCTGCAGAATTGTTATGAATATGTCCTGGGTGCATTCCGCCGTCAGGAGTTCCGTCTAACATTACAGTTACTAAGGCTGCACCACTTTTACGCTCTGCGAATGTTGCAGTACCACTAATTCCAGGTACATCTTTGGTTACCAAATCATATTCTTTAGTTTCTCCGGTTAATTCGTTTTCACCAATATCGCCTTGAGCCACTAAAGTTGCCAGATCATCTGCACTTAAATGGAAGTTGATATAACCATCAAAGTCTAATAATCCTGCGTATCCTATTTCAGTCCCATCATTTAAAGCTTCAATGTGGGTCACACTCATTCCGGTTGTTCCATCAAGTGTTGTTAAGGTCTTAGCAATACCACCAGTTTCAGCAGCAGAATTGTTATGAATATGTCCTGGGTGCATTCCGCCGTCAGGAGTTCCGTCAAGCATTACAGTTACCAAGGCCGCACCACTTTTACGCTCTGCGAATGTTGCAGTACCACTAATTCCTGGTACATCTTTAGTTACTAATTCGTAGTCTTTAGTTTCTCCGGTTAATTCGTTTTCACCAATATCTCCCTGAGCAACTAATGTTCCCAGATCGTCTGCACTGTTGTGAAAATTGATATACCCGTCGAAATCTAATAATTCTGAATACCCTATTTCGGTACCATCGTTTAACGCTTCAATATGCGTCACACTCATTCCGGTAGTCCCGTCAAGTGTTGTTAGAGTCTTAGCAATTCCTCCGGTTTCTGCAGCTGAATTGTTATGAATATGTCCTGGGTGCATTCCGCCGTCAGGAGTTCCATCAAGCATTACAGTTACCAATGCTGCACCACTTTTACGCTCTGCAAAAGTTGCTGTACCGCTTATTCCGTCTACGTCTTTGGTTACTAATTCGTAATCTTTAGTCTCTCCGGTTAATTCGTTTTCACCAATATCTCCTTGAGCAACTAAGGTTGCCAAATCATCGGCACTTAAATGGAAATTGATATAGCCGTCAAAATCTAAAATTCCGGCATATCCAATTTGAGTACCATCATTTAATGCACTAATGTTGGTTTTACTCATACCTGTCGTCCCATTAAGAGTCGTTAAGGTAAGTGCAATACCTCCGGTTTCTGCTGCAGAATTTTCATGTATATGTCCCGGGTGCATTCCGCCATCAGGAGTTCCGTCAAGCATTATTTCTAGTAAAGCTTCACCATTAACACGCTCAGAGAAAATAGCTGTACCACTAATTCCTTCAACGTCTTTGGTTACTAGATCATAAGATTTTGTGGTACCTGTAAGATCATTTTGACCAATATCGCCTTGTGCCAGTAATGTACTCAGGTCGTCTGCACTGGCGTGAACATTGATGTATCCATCAAAATTAATAAGGTCGTCATAAGAAACTGATGTACCGTCATTAGTTTGAGTAATGTTTGTTAAGCTTCTTCTTGTTGGCCCATCAACTGGCTCTAAATCGATTGCGATATCACCACCTTCCGCAGCAGTATTCAGATGAATATGCGCAGGATGTGAACCTTGAGTTGTAGAAGATAAAAGGATACTCACGTCAGTAGAACCATCTGTTTTTTCATTAAATGTAACCGTTCCACTAACATCGGGATTTGAAACGGCGCTCAAATCGTAGGTCGTTGTATTACCCGTCGATTCCCCGGGAATAACATCTAGGCTATCATCATCGTTACTACACGAGGCAGCAACAAATAAGGATAGAGCCATAAAATAGATTTTTTTCATAAGAGTGATTTTTTGAAAATTTATTAATTATTTACTTTGGAATTTATCGATTTGTTATTCCAAGCTATAATAATTACGAATAGTTTAACCTTTTAGTTTTCACAATTGTTAATTATTTTTACGTAAAATTCAATATGAAAAAAATTGTAGTACTCACCGGTGCCGGCATTAGCGCCGAGAGCGGTCTTAAAACATTTAGAGATTCTAATGGTCTTTGGGAAGGTCACGATGTTATGGAAGTTGCCAGCCCAGAAGGATGGTTTAAAAATCAAGCCTTAGTTTTAGATTTTTACAACCAGCGTCGCAGACAATTAAAAAGCGTTAAGCCTAATGCTGCACACCAAGCACTAGTAAGTTTAGAAGAGAAATTTGATGTAGCCATCGTTACTCAAAACGTAGATGACCTACACGAACGAGCAGGCAGTACTACTGTGATACATTTACATGGCGAACTTTTAAAAGCCAGAAGTACTGTTGATGAAAATCTGGTTCTAAATTGGAGTGATGACATTTGCGAGGGAGATCTGTGCGCAAAAAACAGTCAGTTGCGACCCCATATTGTGTGGTTTGGTGAGATGGTACCCTTGCTTGATACCGCTGCTCAACTCACTTCAGAAGCAGATTGTATTCTTATAATAGGCACCTCAATGCAGGTTTACCCCGCAGCTTCTTTAATTAATTATGCTAAGGCTGATACAGCGATTTACTTTATAGACCCTAAACCCAATATAAAATCGCAAGCAAATCTAGAAGTTATCGCAGAGAACGCTTCTACCGGAGTTCCTACTGTGGTTGAGAAGCTCCTGAATAATTAAGCCTGGCAGCTTTTGCCCAGTTTACTAATGCTTCGGTCTGTGCTGCATCTAGCTTGGCGTCAGTATGAATGAGTGTATACGACTCTAAGGGCATCTCACCGCCTTCTACTTCTTCAATAAGTTCGTCTAGCTTATGATCTTTTCGCTTTGCAGAATAGCTATCCCAGTCTGAAAAATTGAGATGGCGCTTGCCGTCTTCAACATGATCTGCCAAGAAGAAACTTACCGGAGCCAGATTAGAATACCAGGGATATTCAGTCTGATTGCTATGACAATCATAACAAGCGCTCTTAAGTAGGGCTGCAACTTCATCGCTGGGTTTTGTTTCGGTTTCAAAAGCGTTTAAAGATTCGTATCCTCCTTCATTTTTCTCTACCGGAATAAATTGAATGATTACCAGTGCGATTAAAGCAAGAATTAAGAATCGTTTTATCCAGACCATATTTTTATTTTTAACTTTTATAAGAATTCAATTGCCAAATTAATCAATAAAAATGACTGAAGATAAATGGGCTGCAAAAGTTTTGCAAATTTCATCGCGCCTGCGCGACCGGGAGGCTTTAGGTCAAGAAGTTTTGAGTCAGCCAGAGCTTATACCGTACTGTCTTAAATTTATTAAAAATGGCTCTCAAGAACTTGCAACAAAAGCAGCCTATGCATTAGACAGCGCATTACGTGCAGATATACAACTCCTCAAACCGTATCTCAATTTGTTTCTAGACGTTCTTAAATACAATAACATAGAGACTGTGTCGCGTATATTTTCTAAAATTTG
>Ga0207897_100493_pt1 | contig 12238 bp, 10 predicted proteins | sample LinPmetageLP42_FD_184054 | JGI IMG/M metagenome (GOLD analysis project Ga0207897, IMG submission 184054) | Marine viral communities from the Pacific Ocean - LP-42 (SPAdes) | ecosystem: Environmental > Aquatic > Marine > Oceanic | place: Pacific Ocean | collected 2010-08-27
GATCAAGGGGTTCAACAAGCTGGAGCTGGTCGTGAACAACGTCCAGTTCAAGGACGGCGAACCCTTGGCCGATCAGTCAGACAGGGCTGCCGCCTGACCGGCCATACACAGAAATTGACAATAACTCTGGCAACACCGTACCTGATGGGTTACGTGTTGCACTTGGTTATTGAGACCGCCCACCTTCATCAGCGATGACATGTCAGGGGCGGAGCTGGTCGATGTGGTGGAAGAGGAGCTTGATTGTGCTAGTGAGTGGGCGCCGAAAGATAAGAGCGTTCAATTCGCAGATCTTACTGACAATCTAAATCTGCGCTTGGAGATGAACAACCGCTTTGCCCAAGCGCTGCGCGACAATGAGCTTTGCATCCACCTACAGCCCATCGTTTCTGCTGGCCGTCGAAGCCTCAGTGGTCAGGAAGTGCTACTGCGCTGGCAGGACAAGAATCGTTGGATCACACCCCATCAGATGTTGCGCATCGCCAGACATGCGGGGCTGGATGAGGAGCTTGATATCTGGGTCTTGCGCAGAAGTTGCGCTTTGCTGAGCCATTGGGTTTCGACTAGGGCGGAGGGGACTACCGTGTTGCCGCTGTCGTTAAACGTCACGGCGTCGCGTCTGGTTGGAGCCGAGTATATGGATGTTCTGCGGCGCGTTCTTCGCCTTTACAGACTCAAGGGAGATTGCCTTCGCCTTGATATCAGCGGTGTCGAGAGTTTTATCGCGACGCCGGAGCCCTTGGTCTCGGCGATGAAATCGCTGGCCAATGACGGCATCAGTTTCTGTGTCGACCGTTTCGGCCCTGAGCATGACAGCCTGCGCCTATTAAGCATGCTGCCCATCGCCAGCGTGAAACTGCATCCGCGCTGGATCAGTCTATTGCAGACCGATACGCGTCAGGGGCGTCTGTTGAAAGCCTGGACAGCGGCATTGCATGCCCTGGATATATCCGCCATCGCAGTTGGCATCGAACACTCACGCCATCGTCAGGCAATGGTTGATCTGGGCTTTGATCAATTGCAGGGATACGCTTTCGGAGAGCCGATGGCGCCAGATGAGGATTACGGTAAATGGAAGGCTAGGGTGGAAAGCTCTCTTGAGCCGCATGCTGATAAATCCGCCGACACATGATGACTAGGCTATCAGATGCTGGCGCTTATCAAGGACTGAGCCATCAAAGGCTCACGTTATTGCCGCGCAAGAGCTGTCATAGCGGCTCAGATGCCGGTGAGTCACAGGGACAACGCTGAAATGCCAGGGTGATATTAGCGGCTTCGAGCCCCAGTTTGCGCATCGAAGTCCGGTTCAGGATGCGGCCGTCCGGTTGCAGATACATCCAGTCATCCATGCTGAACTCCCAAGTACTGTCGTCGATCGGTACTTGAAGCACGTAGTTCATGCGCAAGGCATTACCGCGGGTCGTCGCTGTCGCTTCGCCCATCACATCCGCCGCTCGACCGATCCATTGGCGATCACCCGCAGGGGTAAAGGTCCAGCGGCGGTGTTGTGTCTCGCCATCGGCATAGACGAAGTCTTCCTCAAGAATCAGCTGGTTGCCTTGCATGCTGCCGATGACATCGACCACGAACCGCCGCGTCACCTCACCACGGTAATCTTGCACCATGCCCCAGCCACGCGTGTGGCCCAGGAAGTAGTCATCGATGCGAAGTTCAGGACCGCTGCCCGCGTAATCCTCTATCTGAGGCCCGCTACAGGCTGACAATCCCGCTGCCATGATCAACACTGCTGCGCGGCCGCTGATGCGCCGAAGGCGTCGAATGCCGTTGTGCATGAATCCAGCGCTAGCTGACAGACAGGACGGGATGGAGGGCATCGCTGACTCCGATTCGCGCCGACGCGTGAGTCATCACGGCGCGCGGCAAGGTTGAGTGACTAGATGAGCGGTGTGGGTCACATGTGGCTCGAATTATTCTACAACACTTGTGCGTTAATTCTATCAAGGACAAGTTTTTTTCGCGCTCTTGGGCTAACGGGCTGTTTGCACACGGACTCTGGAAAAATGGCTTGGAGTGCCTGGTGCGAGCTCAAGTGGATCGTGATCCTTGCCGTCGCTGATGCAAGCGACAGGTTCAACTCGCTGGACTTGGCCCGACGACTCGACCTGATAGACCTGACCTGATGGACCAAAGCAACTGACCATACGGGCGCCCAGGATCACTCATGAACCCGCACACCTCGTAGTTCGTATAATATATATTATGTTAAATACGATGTTTCGTGAGCGTACTCAAGCTATGTACGTCGGTGCCTTGTTCATCCGGGCTTTGTACGTCAATGCTTGAGCGTCGATCTTCAGGCACCTGACTTCAGGCACCTGACTTCAGGCACCTGACTTCAGGCACCTGACTTCAGGCACCTGACCTCCTCCGCGCGAATGTCAGCTTCTGCATAGCTGCTTGTGAACCTCAGGTTCTGCTTGTCAATGAAGTCAATCGATAAAGTCAGCCGATGGAGTCAGTCGACGTTCCCGCCTATCTTTTGCTGAGTGGCCTGCATTTGATCAGTTTGGCGACAGTCTGACTCGCTTCGCCGGCGGGCTCGCATCCGAGATCGTGTCGTTGTCATGTTGTGATCCCGCACTGATGATGCAGTGACATCCTGAACAATGCGTAAACAGTGAGGTCTGGCTGTGCAAACTGCCGCGAAGGCTGCTCCTGTCCGGAGGCTGGATTCCATCAAGGTTTTCGTCACCTGAAGGCGACGCAAGCCAAGCTGGCGTTATATCTCCAGCCGGCTGACAGCGGCCCTGACCCACGCCTGGCGGGAGCTCGTGTGGTCTGTCCTCGACTGGCGACAGAAAGTGATCGCTACGTTGGTGAATCGCAGGCAATGGCTCGGCGTCAGGTGCTGAAACATGGACAGTCACCATTCGGGCTACGTATGATCGCCCCCAGTAACGCTTCGGTGCTAGAACGCCCAAGCTATACAAGGGAATACCCAGGCATCGTCGGATCAGTGTGCTGACTGACGATGGACAAGAATTATGTCTGCCGTTCACACAGGTTGTAGAGCGGCAGCAAGGCTGAACAGGAACCTTCTCCCCTATGCTGATCCGCAAGCTGCTATTGCCTGTTACCTTGACCAGTGTCGTCGTCATGGCCGGCTGCGTCCCGGCACAACCGCAACCGCAGAAACCGGTATTGACGCCAGATGCCTTTTCACAGCGCATCGATGCCCTGCAGGAACAGCTGGCAGGCCAATGCAACGTCCAACAGCAGCAACTTGCCGACCAGCAGGCACTGAGCCGCTCTCTGCGTCGTGACGTGCGAGAAGTCGGCAGTCAACTGCGCCAGATCCATGCCGAGATGGAACAGCCCGCACAGCCGCAGGCCGTGGAAGCCTGCAAGGCCGTGACCGACAACCCCATCCTTGACAAGACCCTGCTTGGGCGCGTCGAGTGGGTCGGCTTCCCGACCATCAGCAGCTACTTCAAGGCACGCATCGATACCGGTGCCAATACCTCGTCGCTGTCGGCGCGTGATATCACCGAATTCGAGCGCGACGGCGCCAAGTGGGTCAAGTTCAAGCTCGCACTGCGGGATGACGGCAAGTATTTCGTGTCAGGCGATCGTGACAAGTGGGTCGAAGCCCAGGTCAGCCGCACGGTGACCATCATCCAGGCCTCCGGCCGTGAAGAGCGTCCCGTCGTCAGCCTGCTGATGACACTGGGTGACATCAAGCAGAAGGTCGAGTTCACCCTCAATGATCGTCGTGATCTCACCTATCCGGTATTGCTGGGCCGTCGCTTCATGATGGACATCGCTGCGGTGGACGTCAGCCGTACCTTCATCAATGCACGTCCGGAGTATCCGGGCAGTGCACCCAGTAACGAAGCGGCCAAGGACGAGGACCCGAACGAAGGCAACCGCGACTGAGTGGCAAGCGCCCTCCTGTCTCCTCTGCCCGGCTTCGCTGCCTGACATGGCTCGGTGCTCCACCGAGCCATCATGACTGCTCCAGACATTTCAAGGACTCCCATGTCGCGTTTTGCTTTCTATCTTCTGGTCGGCCTGTTGATGCTGATCGGTGTGGGCCTGACCGCCTATCGCCATATTTCGTTTGATGTGCCCTGGGTGCCCGGTGCACAGCAGAAAGTGTGGGATATCGAAGCCCAGGTGGCCTTCACGGCCACTGGCGGTCCGGTCAAGGCGTCGCTGGCGCTGCCGGAAAACCAGAAAGGCTACAGCGTTCTGACCGAGAACACGGCGTCCTCGGGCTTCGGACTGTCCTATCTGGATGACCTGCCGGGCCGTCGTGCCGAATGGTCGATCCGTGAAGCGGCAGGCTCGCAGCTGCTGTATTACACCGTGACCATGCTGGAGTCCGACAACGCGACGCCTGCGGCCATCAAGCGCCTGCCGGCCCCTCAGGAAGTCTCCTGGGAGCGTCCCTACGATACCGCCGCGGCTCAGGTTATCGATCAGGCCCGTGAGCGCAGTGCCGATTCGTTCACCTTCGCACGTGAGTTGATCAAGCAGTTCGACAATCAGCGTCAGGGCGAGAATGCGCGCCTGCTGCTGACCCAGTTCGAGCGTCCCGAGCTCATGCTGCGCCTGCTCAATGAGGCCGGTGTCAGTGCGCGTCTGGTCAGCGGCCTGAGTCTGGAAGACGGTCGTCGTCGCCAGACGGTCTCGTCGTGGTTGCAGGTCTTCGCCGAAACGCCGCAAGGTAACGAGGCAGTGGATGTCGAGGCCGCCGATGCTGAAGACATCAACACCGACTGGGTGCTGATCAATCCGGAAACCGGCAAGCAAGGCGAGCCGGACAACCTGCTGCTGTGGGAAGGTCGTGGCGCGCCGATGCTGGAAGTCGAAGGCGGCGTGAATTCCCGTGTCAGCTTCTCGATGATTCGTCACAACGAGCCGGCGGCCGTCGCGGTGCGCAACAAGCTGGCCAATGACGAGCTGCTCAACTTCTCGATCCACTCCTTGCCGTTGGAAGAGCAGGCACTGTTCAAGACCATCCTGCTGATCCCGATCGGCGCGCTGGTCGTGGTGCTGCTGCGTGTGCTGGTCGGTCTCAAGACCTCCGGTACCTTCATGCCGGTATTGATCGCCCTCGCCTTCATCCAGACAAGTCTGGTGACCGGCTTGATCGGCTTCCTGCTGATCGTCGCGACGGGCCTGGTGATCCGCAGTTACCTGTCGCGGCTCAATCTGCTGCTGGTGGCGAGGGTCTCGGTGGTGATCATTACGGTGATCGCGATCATCTCGATCTTCTCGGTACTCGCCTATCGCTTCGGCCTGAATGCCGGCCTGACCATCACCTTCTTCCCGATGATCATCCTGTCGTGGACCGTCGAGCGCATGTCGATCCTGTGGGAAGAAGAAGGTCCCAAGGAAGTGCTCAAGCAAGGTGGTGGCAGCCTTCTGACCGCTGTGCTGGCCTATCTGGCGATGAACAATCCGTGGGTGCGTCACCTGACCTTCAACTTCCTCGGTCTGCAACTGGTGCTGATGGCCTTCATCCTGCTGCTCGGCAACTACACCGGCTATCGTCTGCTGGAATTGCGCCGCTTCAAGCCGCTGACGGAGGATTGAGATGCTCTCGTCATGGCTGAATCGCTGGTCGCGCAACTGGACCACGCCGGGCGCCTTGCGCGCCCGGGGGGTTGTCGGCATGAATCGCCGCAACATCGGGTATATCTCGAAATACAACGACCGCCGCCTCTATCCGCTGGTCGATGACAAGCTGCAGACCAAGCTGTTGTGTCAGAAGTACGGCCTGGCCTCGCCGGAGATGATCGGCAAGGTCGCCAGCCAGTTCGAGGTCGAGCGCGTCGTCGACATGGTGCGTGATCACGCGGGTTTCGTGATCAAGCCGGCCAAGGGCTCAGGCGGCAAGGGGATCCTCGTCATCGAGCACCACGATGGCGAAGAGTATGTGAAGCCCAGCGGCGCGCGCATCACGCGTGCCGACATGGAGCGCCACGTCTCCAACATCCTGTCAGGGCTCTATTCGCTGGGCGGCTCACCGGATGTGGCGCTGGTCGAAGGCTTGATTTCCTTCGATCAGGCCTTCGCCGAGTTCACCTATGAGGGTGTGCCGGACATTCGTGTCATCGTCTTCAAGGGTTATCCCGTGATGGCGATGATGCGCCTGTCGACGGCGGCCTCGGATGGCAAGGCCAACCTGCACCAGGGCGCGGTCGGTGTCGGGCTGGATATCGGCAGTGGCTGGGCGGTGCGCGGCGTGCAGTACGATCGCCCGCAGTTCGCGCACCCCGATACCGGGCACGATATCTTCTCGCTCAAGGTACCGCAGTGGGACACCCTGCTCGAGCTGGCTGCCGGCTGTTACGAGATGACGGGACTGGGGTATCTGGGCACCGACATGGTGCTGGATCGTCGCCATGGCCCGATGCTGCTGGAGCTCAACGCCCGACCGGGGCTGGCCATCCAGATGGCCAATGGCGAGGGCCTGCGCAAGCGGCTCGAGCTGATCGAGCGTCAGCCCGACGGTGTGCCGGTCGCCGAGCGTGTCGCCTTTGCGCGCAAGCATTTCTCGCGCAGCAAGGAAGATGTCGCCAATGTCGGCATGGCGCCCATCGCGGACTGATGTCGGTCCCCCTTGGCCTGCCGAGTGACGGTTCTGCCGAACGACTGTTCTGCTGACCTGCGCCTTGGTTGATCGACCGCGCCAGCGTCTGGAAAGACAGAAACACCCCGCCTTGGCGGGGTGTTTCTGTTTGGTGAGTCGCAAGCGAAGCCTCGGCTCAGCCGGGGTCCATGCTCAACATCAGGCGGCTACCATTGGGCACCACCGGTGAGCGATGGATCAGCCCTCGCCCTTCGTTGCCCGGCCAGCACTCGCCCTTGAGCAACGCCAGGCTGCCCGGGCGCAGCTCATGTATCTCGCCGGGGGCCAGGCAGATGTCCTGATGGCCGGGTTGGCCGTGGCCCAGTGCCAGTCTGTCGGCGGCATGTTCCGGCAGCCACTGGGTGCCCGGGCCGTCGTAGGTCGTCACCAATCTGACCGGGATGCGGTCGACATGAAAGCGCGGGCACATGGCGCTCTGGGTCATCTCCAGTCGCATGCCGATATCCTTGACCTCGAAGAGCTCGCCCATGGCCTCACCCAGTACACGGATGTCCTCTATCAGCGCAGCCCCGGCATCCGGTGCGGGAAGGCAGCGCTCCAGCGCCTCACGCAGATCACTGATCGGGCCGCGCCAGCGCATGCGCAACGGGTAGGCACCCGAAGATTGAGCCTTGACCGCCATCTTCAATGCCCCATCGATGCGGCGTTGCATCACGGCCAGGCTGATGTCGGGGTCGAAGATGGCTCCCAGGTCATGTGCCTCGTGACCGATATGCCAATGGGTTGCGGGCCTTGGCGCCGCCGCGAGGGTCGAAGGTGGCGAACTGGCTGCCAGGCGAGTCTCGGGTCGTGTGTGAAGGGGTGGGTGCAGCGCCTCGAACTGGGCCATGAATTCCTCCTGTCAGGGATGGTCGCAGGTCTATCACCGCGACCAGAAAGCGATAATTGTTATGTTATATCATATTGATCGCTTGTCCACGCTTTCATGTCGGCTCCGCGCCGTGCGTTGCCTTTACGTGACTCACGCAGCCCCGATGCCTTTGCCGGTGGCCCGTCATGGCCCATTTGCCCTAGAATAAGCATCTGGTCATTCAGGCTGCGCGCTGACGCACTTGCCCTCATCGCGCTTGACGCCTTTTGACATCCGGGATTCACGACACTCAGGATTCTTCATGCCAGAGCCACTTTCGCTGATCGACCAGGCCGAACGTCAATGTCTGGCGCGCGGTGTGCGATTTACGCCGATTCGGCGACGTGTACTGGAAATGATCGCGACCAGTCATGGCGCACTCAAGGCGTATGACCTGCTGGATCAGCTCGCCAAGGAACATGGCGCTGCCCGCCCTCCCACGATCTATCGTGCACTGGACTTCCTGCTCGAACAGGGCCTCGTCCATCGCATCGAATCACTCAATGCCTACCTTGCCTGCCACTGCCCGGAACATCAGCACGGCTTTCAGCTGTTGATCTGCCGCGGCTGCGGTCGTGTCGAGGAAATGCATGATGACGATCTCGGCACCCGGCTAGTCGCCAGCGCCGATCGCCATGGTTTTTCGATCGAACGTCAGACCATCGAACTCGAGGGGCGTTGCCAGGATTGCACCTCTCAAGCAGCTGCCATGGCAGAAAACGCTCAGTGAACGGCGCTTGCGAGCGCTTTTGATACGATATAACATTTGCTTCCCACGGAGGACGTCACATGCTGGACATCCGCATCTCACAGGCGCAAGTCGTCAATGAAGGCACCATTTCCACTCAGGATGTGGGCATCAAGGACGGGCGTATTCACGCTATCGGCAGCGACCTGTCTCACCTCGATGCACGTGAAGTGATTGATGCCGCCGGCCGCCATCTGCTGCCGGGCATGATCGATGATCAGGTGCACTTCCGTGAGCCGGGCCTGACCGCCAAGGGCAACATCGCCACCGAGTCAGCTGCTGCCGTGGCCGGGGGGATCACCACCTTCTTCGACATGCCCAACGTCAAGCCGGCGACCCTGGACAGCGATGCACTGGAAGCCAAGTTTGCCGTGGCGGCCGGTCGTGCCCATGCCAACCACGCCTTCTATCTGGGTGCCAGCAACGACAACCTGGAAGCGATCAAGACGCTGGACCCGAATCAGACCTGCGGCATCAAGATCTTCATGGGCGCCTCTACCGGCAACATGCTGGTCGATGATCCGGAGATTCTCGAAGGCATCTTCAAGCATGCACCGACGCCCATCGTCACGCATTGCGAAGACACGCCGATGATTCTCGAGAACGAAGCGCGCTGGCGTGAGCGCTTCGGGGAAGACGTGCCCTTCTCCGAACACGGCCTGATCCGCTCGCGCGAAGCCTGCATCAAGAGCTCGCGGCTGGCGATCGACCTGGCGACCCGCAACGGTACCCAGCTGCATGTCCTGCACCTGACCACCGCCGAGGAAATGGCGCTGTTCAAGGCCGGCCCGATGAAGGGCAAGCAGATCACCGCCGAAGTCTGCGCGCACCACCTGTGGTTCAGCGATGCCGATTACGACACCCGTGGCAGCCTGATCAAGTGCAACCCGGCAGTGAAGACCGCCGAAGACCGCGCCGCCCTGCGCGCTGCCGTGATGGATGGCCGTATCGACATCATCGCCACCGATCACGCGCCGCATACCTGGGAAGAGAAGCAGAACCCGTACTTCAAGGCGCCTTCCGGCCTGCCGCTGGTGCAGCATGCCCTGCTGTCACTGCTCGATCAGGTACAGGACGGCATCTATGACCTGGCGACCCTGGTGCAGAAGACCAGCCACAACGTGGCGGATCGCTTCTCCATCGTTGATCGCGGCTACATCCGTGAAGGGGCCTTCGCAGACCTGGTGCTGGTCGACCTCAATGGCGAGACCAGCGTCACGCGTGACAACGTGCTCTACAAGTGTGGCTGGAGCCCCTTCGATGGCGTGACCTTCAAGGCGCGTATCGATGCGACCTTCGTCAACGGCGTGAAAGCCTATGACGGCAAGACCGTCAATCCGGTGGCCAACGGCCAGCGACTCTCGTTCAACCGCGGCTGATGGCGGTCCTGGCGTGCCGGTTCTCGGCACGCCCTGCCCGCATCATGCCGTGATCACTAGCAAAGGAAGTGGTGTCATGAGTATGCATGCGGGCTCTCCCCTGGCGTCTCGCCAAGTGTTGTGTGAAAAGCTGCTGTCCCGGGTCCAGCGCACGCTGGGTCTGCGGGCTGCGCGTGCCCTGCCGCTGAGTGTGCTGGGCGCGCTTGCCGCGTTCGCGACGCCTGCCGCCCACGCCCAGGACAGCGCCCCTTTACATGTGGCCGTCAGCGTGCCGCCCATCGCGTGGATGGTCGATCAGCTGGCCGGTGAGCATGTCGAGATCACCACGCTGGTCAAGCCGGGCGACAGCCCGCACGCCTACGACCCGACCCCGCGCCAGGTGGCCGAGCTGTCGACGGTTCCGCTCTATCTTGCCATCGGTGTGCCCTTCGAGCAGGTGTGGTTGCCGCGCCTGGTGAAGAACAACGCCGAGATGCAGGTCGTGCATCTGGAAGAGGGTCTCAACACACGCCACTTCGGCAGTGGTGAGGCGCATGACCACGGTCATGATGAAGCGCATGCTCATGAGCAGGACGCGCATCACGATGATCATGATGAGCACGACGAGCATCATGACGAGCATGCTGATCATGAGGCCCACGAAGAGCATCACGGTGAGCACGAAGGTCACGAAGAACATCACGACGAGCACGCTGATCATCAGGCGCATGATGCCCAGCATGGCGAGGATGAGGACCTCGGCGAAGCCGATCCCCACCTCTGGCTGGACCCGCAGCGCATGCAGACCGTCGTCGAGCGTGCCGCCGAGGTGCTCGAGGCCCGCCTGCCGCAGCATGCCGGCGAGATCGATGCCAATGAGCAGCGTCTGCTCAAGACCCTGAGCGAGCTGGATGCGCAGATCGCTCAGACGCTGGCGCCCTACAAGGGCCGCAACTTCCTGATCTTCCATCCCAGCTTCGGCTACTTCGCGGACCGCTACTCGCTCGAGCAGCATGCCATTGAAGTCAGTGGCCGTGAGCCCACGCCGCGCGAGATGGCCACGCTGATCACGCGTGCCAAGGATGAGAACATCGGCACCATCTTCGTCTCGGGGCAGTTCTCCCAGACGGCGGCCAAGCGGATCGCCAGCTCCCTGGAGGCCGAAGTGGCCGTGCTGGACCCGCTGGCAGAGGACTATCTCGACAACCTGAAGCACGCCACCGAAGCGCTGAAGGCGGGTTTCGAGTTGACTGACAGCCAGTAATTGCCGGCCGGGTATTGCGCATCTCGTCTGATCTTGCACAATGCCCTGCCCCATCGAAAAGTCAGACGGGCGCTCATGCGCCCGTCTGCGTTGCAACGAGGTAGCTTACGTCATGGTCAGCCCCATCTCCGTCGCGCGCCCGCGCACGGACAGCCATCCGGAGGCGTCAGCCACCGGGCGCAGTGTCGGACCGGTCTTTCGCCCGGTGCCGGCAGATGCACCGGATGCCATTGATATTCGCGGCGTGACCTTCCGGTATGGCGAGCAGGTCATTCTCGACGATGTCGACTTTCAGGTCGGCGCGCGCGAGATAGTGGGACTGATCGGGCCCAACGGTGGCGGCAAGAGCACGCTGCTCAAGCTGATACTCGGTCTTCACAAGCCGGCGGCTGGCTGTGTCCGGGTGCTGGGGCGCACGCCCAAGGCCGCCGCGCGCCATATCGGCTATGTGCCGCAGTTTGCCAACTTCGTGAAGCGCTTCCCCATCCGCGTGGAAGATGTCGTGCTGATGGGGCGCCAGGGGCGTCGTCGTCAGTGGGGCCCCTGGCCACGCGCGGACCGTGAGGCGATCGGTGCGGTGCTGGAAGAAGTCGGTATCAGTCATCTGCGCCGTCGGCACATCGATGCCCTTTCCGGTGGTCAGCTGCAGCGTGTGCTGATCGCCCGCGCCCTGGCGGCCGAGCCTCAGCTATTGCTGCTGGATGAGCCCACCGCGAGTGTCGACAGCGACGGCGAGCGTTCCCTGTTCGAGCTGTTCAATCGTCTGGCCAACCGCATGAGCGTGGTGGTGATCAGTCACGATCTCGGTTTCATCAGCGATTACGTCGATCGGGTCGCCTGCCTCAACCGCAAGATGATCGTCCATGACACCGAGACGCTCACCGCAGAATCGATCGAGCGACTCTATGGTGAAAACGTCCAGATGATCCATCACCATCACTGATGTCGCGGCCGGTGACTGTCCGTCTAGCCTGTTTCACTTCCTTCACGTCGCCCGCTCTGCGCTCTAGGCTTACATTACATGAATTTCATCACCGCCCTGGGCAGCCAGGATTTTCTCCAGAACGCCCTCTTCGCCGGTCTGCTGGCCAGTCTTGCGGCCGGTCTGGTCGGCCCCTATGTCGTGGTACGCCGCATCGGCTATCTGGCCGGGGGTATCGCCCATACCGTGCTTGCAGGCATGGGGATCGCCTACTTCATGGGCGCAAGCCCGCTGGTCGGCGCCTTCATCAGTGCCATTCTTGCCGCCCTGCTGATCGGTTACATCAGTCTCAAGGGCTTTGATCAGGAAGACACCGTCATCGGCGCGCTGTGGGCCATCGGCATGGCCACCGGCATCCTGTTCATCAGTCAGACCCCGGGTTACAAGGTCGATCTGATGAGCTACCTGTTCGGC
>Ga0207897_100494_pt1 | contig 12209 bp, 10 predicted proteins | sample LinPmetageLP42_FD_184054 | JGI IMG/M metagenome (GOLD analysis project Ga0207897, IMG submission 184054) | Marine viral communities from the Pacific Ocean - LP-42 (SPAdes) | ecosystem: Environmental > Aquatic > Marine > Oceanic | place: Pacific Ocean | collected 2010-08-27
CGTAGCCAAGATTTTAGGTTTTCAGACATCAGCATCATTTGCTCACTTAGATAGTCATCAACCTGTGTTTCTAGCTCACGGATTAGCTGTTGGTGTGTTGCATCTAGTTTAGCGTCTTTTAAGGCTAAATTAATCGCTGCACTGGCTTTATTATTAATATCTTTAATGTGGTTATCGCTAAGCGTATGTGCCTGTTCGCCAATGGTTTTGTTATCAGCACTTTTATTATCGCTAGCATTGCCTTCAGTATTTACGACTTCTGATGCATCTTTTTCTGTCTTTGCACTAGAGTTATCAGTAACAAAATCGTCAGTAACAGCGCTATCTGCCACGACTTTATCTGTGTTTACTTTAGCTACGTCGGTAGCAGCCAGTTCTTTGTCATTGTCTTTCTCTAACGCTGACTGCGTATTCTTTTCTTGTTCTTTTCGAGTCGCTTCTGCTTTGAGTGTGGCTTCTTCTGTTTCTTTTTTCTTCTGCTCGTCTTCTAGCTTTTGTTTTGCAGCGGCCGCGTCTTCTTGCTCTTGTTTGTCTGTGATCGCTTTCGCAATGGCTTGCTCTGCATTGTAGTTGTCGTATAGCTCGTCTACATGCGCATCTAAGTCATGGGTATTAAAAGTGAAGTCTTCAAATGAGGTGTCAGATTGCAGCAGAGTAGTGATGTCTTTTAGTTCTTGGGTGATCGCTGCGCGTACTGGCTCAGGTGCACACGTCCAGCGTTGATAAAACTGATGGGAAAATGAGTAGCTTGACATGGTATCTTCCATAAATGTTCCAAAAATTACCCCTTATCATACGCAAGTACGATAAGGGGCTGCAAGTGGACAAACGTAGCAAACCTGACAACAACGTTACAATATATCGTGCTGTAAGCGCTCAAGTGTTATTGATTGACAGGCCAGCGAGCAAATATCAAGGAGCCATTGGTACCGCCAAAGCCAAAGCTGTTGGATGCAGCATATTGTAGATTATTGACTTTACGCGATTTATTAGCCACATAATCAAGGTTACAGTTGTCCTCGACATCATCTAGATTGATCGTAGGTGGTACATGCTGATGCTGTAGGGCTAATACTGTAAAGATAGCTTCAACTCCGCCAGCGGCACCAAGTAAGTGACCGGTCATCGATTTGGTTGAGCTAACTAAGATGCTGTCTTTTACAGGAGAAAAAACAGTTTCGATAGCAATAGACTCAGCAACATCACCAGCAGGGGTACTAGTGCCATGAGCGTTGACATAACCGACGCTTGATGACTCGATACCAGCATCGTTTAGCGCATTTTGCATCGCTCTTGCCGCACCGCTACCGTCTTCTGGTGGCGCAGTAATATGACTGGCGTCATCACTCATACCAAACCCGACTAACTCTGCTAATATCGTTGCACCGCGCGCTTTGGCATGAGCAAGGCTTTCTAATATCACCACGCCAGCACCATCACCAAGTACAAAACCGTCACGACCTTTATCAAACGGACGTGAAGCTTTAGTTGGCTCATCGTTGCGCGTAGAGAGTGCATGCATAGCACTAAAGCCAGCAATACCAAGTGGGCTAGAACCTTTTTCACTACCGCCTGCCAACATAACGTCAGCATCACCATAAGCAATCAAACGAGCAGCAAGACCCATAGCATGAGTCGCCGTGGTACAAGCCGTCGATGTCGCAAGGTTCGGGCCTTTTAACTTATGCTTAATCGCTACCAGTCCAGCGGCCATATTAACGATAGAGCCTGGGATAATAAAAGGTGAGACTTTACCCGCGCCTTTTTCGTGTAGGGTATCACGACTGTTTTCAATCGTTTGGATACCGCCAATACCTGAACCTAAAATAATACCAAAGCGATCTTGGTCAACGCCTTGCACAGGCGCATCAGCAGCACTGACTTCATCGATAAAACCAGCGTGCTTTAGGGCCATGGCAGAAGCGGCAACCCCATAATGCATGAACTCATCATAACGACGCGCATCTTTGGCATTCATATATTGTTTGGCATCAAAATCTTTGATCACGCCTGCGATTTGCGCACGGTAGCCTGTGGCATCGAAATGCGTAATCGGTGAGATACCACTCTCGCCATTGAGCAATTTGGTCCATGAGCTATCGACGTCTAGACCGAGCGGCGTAATAGCGCCCATACCTGTGACTACCACACGCGTATCATCAGAACGCTCGTAGTGAGGTGGTTTTTGACGCGATTTATGTACAGGTGCTGCAGTCATATTATTTGTGTCATCAGTGGTGGCTTGGTCGATAGGTGAACTACTATTCTGGCTCATGCGATATATCCTATACTTACAGGTCCTAAGAGGATGGCGTTTCAAAAGTCATTATAAAACACATAAGTGCACGTATGTAAACTAAAATTTAACTGGTCAGGCAAAACATACTTGACCCAATACCACGCCTTTATTTGCACCGGTTACCGCTGGTAAATTACCAGTTTCACCCATCAATGTTTGTCTAGCCAACCATGCAAAAGCAACGGCCTCGACCCACGTTGGCGCAAGTCCTAAATGTTCAGTGGTTTTTACTGTGCAATGGGGTAGGTGTGCTTGCAGGCGTGCCATTAAATAGTCATTCAATGCGCCGCCACCGCAAACATAAACCGAGCTGTTTTTTGAATGACTGATAAACGTATTAATTTGCGTACTGGCACTGATAGCCGTTAACTCAGTCAAGGTTGCTTGCACATCGGCTACTGAATAACTGATGTTAGCATTGGCTTGCTCAAAAGCCTGTAGCTCACCCTGCAACCAAGTTAAGTTGAAATCTTCGCGGCCTGTACTTTTTGGATGAGACTGAGCAAAAAATGGATGTGCCAAAAGTTGCTGTAATAATGGCTCAATAAGGGTTCCAGACTGCGCCCAAGCGCCACCTGCATCATAAGCATTGTCGGTATGCAATGAGGTCCACGCATCCAATAATAAGTTAGCAGGTCCAGTATCGTAACCCACAACTTGATCTTTTTCATTGGCTGGCAAGACCGTTATGTTCGCAATACCGCCTAAGTTTAATAGCACACGTGTGCTATCAGGGTTGGCAAATAATGCCTGATGAAACGCAGGTACTAACGGTGCGCCTTGACCACCAACTGCCATGTCACGACGTCGGAAATCACTGACCACGCTGATGCCTGTGCGCTCAGCGATGATATTGGCATCGACCAGTTGCAACGTGAATCCCATCTGCGGGCGATGGCGTACGGTTTGTCCATGACAGCCAATCGCCAGTACTGACTCAGGATCGGTATTTGATTGCTGCAATAAAGTATTGACCACTTCACCCGCGAATTCAGCATATGCACGACTTGCCCAGCCGAACCAATCCAACTCACTGTTTGGTTCATCGGTCTCTGGTACCAGTTGATTCACACCATTCGGCTGACACAATGCCAGTAGCACTTCACGCAGACGTGGCGGAAAATCTTGGCTATAAGTCGCAAGCAGGCGCATCGGCGGTTGAGTGTTGTCTTCGTTGCTCATCCCAAGATTAAACTGACAAAGAATCGCATCCATACCATCCAAACTGGTGCCAGACATCATGCCGATATATAAGCCATCATCGAAGCTTTCAAACACCGTTTGCTCAAGTGCATCAGTTAGGGTGGCATAGTTCGAACTATCATAGTCTGAATCATCACTATCGTCCAAACTGTTATCTAAACCACTATTCATAAGCAAGTCTGCGAGGGTATTATGGTCAGTATCAGCAATCGATGCGGGGTTGGTCATGGCAATTTACCTTAAAAAACGCTAGTATATCCGTCAAATTCTAGCATTTTTTCCAACCTTTTGAGGTTCTAAACTTCCTAAGGTGTTGAGCCAGTAACCATCATTCATAAAAATCCCAATTAAAGTGATATATAGAGAGCATCATGACCAATCAAACTTACACCCTAGAAGAACAACTGGCCCTTATTCAGCGCGGTACGCAAGAGATATTATCTGAAGATGACTTAGTGGCTAAGCTAAAGCTCAATCGTCCGCTACGTATCAAGGCTGGCTTTGATCCTACTGCACCAGATCTGCATTTGGGTCACACAGTATTGATCAATAAGCTCAAGCATTTTCAGGACTTGGGTCATGAGATTTATTTTCTAATCGGTGATTATACCGCCAAGATTGGTGACCCTTCTGGCAAAAACAGCACGCGTCCACCATTGACCGATGAGCAAATCAAAGCCAATGCCACGACTTATGCTGAGCAAGTGTTTAAAATCTTGGACAAAGAAAAGACTCGCGTGGTCTTTAACTCTGAGTGGTTTAATGACATGAGCGCCGCTGATATGATTCAGCTAGCCAGTCAGCAAACCGTCTCGCGTATGCTTGAGCGTGATGACTTCTCAAAACGCTATGCATCACAAACGCCCATCTCAATCCATGAGTTTCTTTATCCGTTAGTACAAGGCTACGACTCTATCGCCCTAAAAGCAGACGTTGAGCTTGGCGGTACTGATCAGACCTTTAACTTGCTAATGGGTCGCACGTTGCAAGGACGCTACGGCCAAGAACCACAAGTGTGTATCACTGTGCCAATTTTAGAAGGGCTGGATGGTGTCAATAAAATGTCCAAATCACTGGGCAACTATGTCGCTATCTATGATGCACCAGGTACCATGTATCAAAAAATCCTGTCTATGCCGGATACACTAATCCATCGTTACTTTGAATTTTTAAGCTTTAAGCCAATGGAAGAAGTTGAAAGATTGATGCGCGAAATGGAAGATGGCCGTAATCCGCAAGAAATCAAACGTATCTTAGCCGAAGAATTAATCGAGCGTTTTCATGATGCTGATGCCGCTGCTAATGCGCACAAATCTGCGGGTAACGTTTTAGCTGATGGCGAACTACCAGTCGACTTGCCAGAAATCATGTTAGATCTAGAGGGGCAAGATGCCTTGTTTATCACCCAGATATTGAACCAAGCTAAGCTCGCTAAAAACAACTCAGCAGCTAAAGACATGGTAAAACGTGGCGCGGTAAAAGTAGATGGCGAAGAGGTCAATGCTGGCTTTAGCTTGACCTCAGGTCAGACGGTCGTGATTCAAGCAGGTAAAAAGGCTTATGCAAAAGTGACGGTTGCTTAGACCCAATAATATTCTTATAAAAAACAGGGATGTTTTCTTATGATGAAATTAAAAAAAGTAGAAATACTGAAATATAAGTCTTATACGGAAAAACAAGTTTTTGAAGTGGAAGAAGATATTACAATTTTAGTGGGAATGAATGAATCTGGTAAAACTGCAGCTTTAGAGGCTATTGCTAAGACTAATTATTTCCAAGATGATGATGATTTTAAGTTTAATGTCACTCATGATTTTCCTAGACGTGAAAAGAAAAGAATGGAAAAATCAAGTGAGGATCCAGTTGCCATAGTTTGTACATACAAACTGGATGAACTTTTGATTGAAAAAATTGAAAATGAACTTGGTAAAGATACACTCAAGAAAACTGAAGTCGATTGTACAAGTAACTATGCGGGTGGACGTACTTGGTCAAATATTACTATAGATCGTGACAAGTTCGTAAAATTTCAAACTGGTAAATTAGGGATATCTAGTAAAACTCTGAATGATAAACTTGTAAAAGTTAATTCTAAGGAAGAGCTTAATGACTTGATTTCAAGTTACAGTGAAGTTCAGTACAAAGAAGGACTTTTATCATTTTCTAAATTTTATACTAATGAGTGGAACTGGAAAAGCGACCCTATCAGTGAATATGTTGCAAGAATTTTTTTAAAACCTAATCTTCCTAAATTTTTGTACTATGACGAGTACTTTGCACTACCTTCTAGAATTAGTATTGAAAAACTTGAAAGTAAGACTCTTGGTGACAGTGAGCAAAAGACAGCAAGAGCTTTGTTTGATCTAGCAGATATAGATACATCTGAGTTGATACAGTCAAATGACTTTGAAGATTTTATTGCAGAGCTCGAAGCAACTGAAGCTATTATTTCTGAAGAGCTTTTTAAGTATTGGCAAACTAACAAGAACCTTGGTATTACTTTTCAAATTGAATCTGTGAAAGATAATCAGAATAGAGTTGTTGAGCATGTATTAGATATTCGTGTAAAGAACAAAGGTGTGTCTTTACCTCTAAAAAATAGAAGTAAAGGTTTTAACTGGTTTTTCTCTTTTCTAGTTTGGTTTAAAAAGATACAGGAAGATGCTGATTCTCAATATGTGTTATTACTAGATGAGCCAGGTTTGAATTTACATGCTTCAGCACAAGCTGATTTACTGAGGTTTCTAGAAGATCTATCGGAAGATTATCAAATAATCTATACGACTCATTCACCCTTTATGATTCCTTCAAATAGCTTAGAGCGAGTAAGAACTGTATTTGAAGAGGACAAAACATCAGTCATTTCAAATAGTATTCAAGAAAAAGATCCAAATACGTTGTTTCCTCTGCAAGCTGCATTAGGCTATGATATCGCTCAAAATCTATTTGTAAGTAAGAAAAACCTGCTCGTTGAGGGCGTATCTGACTTAATTATACTAACAGCTTTATCTGGGCTATTGGAATCCCTTGGGCGTCAAGGTATTAGGGATGATATAACTATTGTACCGACTGGTGGTTTAGAAAAAGTAGCAACTTTTATATCTCTATTGCGTGGTTCTCAGCTAGAAATAGCGTGTCTTCTAGATTCATACAATGATGTTAAAGCAAGAGTTAAGATGGAAAATCTAATATCGGAAAAAATTATACATCAGAGCAAAGTAAGGTTTTTCCATGATTTTATAGACACTTATGATAAAGCTGACTTAGAAGATTTATTTGAAAAGAAAGACTATCTAAATTTATTTAATTCAGCATTCAACGAATACGACAACATAGAGGTTTCCGACCTTAACTCTAATATTGATAGAATTATTCTTCAAATTAACAAAGTAATTGAAAAGAATAGATTCAATCATTTCAGACCTGCTAATGAGATAGCAAAAATCAGTACTGATGAGTGTACTTTTAGTGAAGTAACGCTTCAGAATTTTGAAAATGTCTTTAAAGAAGTAAATAGTCTTTTTGATTAATAGAGATTTTATATGAACCAAACCGTTCCCCAAGGCATTTACCGCCACTATAAAGGCAGCTTGTATCAAGTATTGCATACAGCGCAGCATTCAGAAACCGAAGAATCGCTAGTGGTGTATCGTTGCTTATATGGTGAGTATGGCGTGTGGGCACGTCCGCTTGCGATGTTCGCTGAGACGGTCACGGTTGACGGTAAGGAAATTCCACGATTTGAATTGATTAAACCATTAAATGATTAATACTTAGCCAATAATTTAGATTGAACTTAGCGCATAAAAAACGACCCATTAAGGTCGTTTTTTTGTGCATTATCGCAAACTCACAATTAAGCGTTCAGAAACTCTTTCAATACTTTATAAAAACTAACTGGTGCATCCATCGGTACAGCATGCCCTGATGTTGGCAACATAATACTGTGCGCATTGGGCAGCAGAGTGGTCAAACGCTGTTGCCACTCTGCACTATATAATTGCGAGCGCGCGCCAATTAGTAAAGTAGTCGGAATATTGATAGTGGGCAAAACATCTCGGTAATCGTAGGGCAGCGCAACATAAGCAGATAGGCAACGCAGTTTATGTTGCCAAGTCGCGTGCTGCATTAGTGAGATTTTGTGCGGTGCCCGATAACTGAGTGCTTTTACCAATAATTGCGAAGGTTTGCTACTGACAGAGAGCAGAGAAAAAGAGCGCTCCATGTCTAATAGATTCACTTTTAATCGATAGGGCAGGTGACGGAAGTCAACCACTTGTTCGGCTTGTAGATAAGGAGCAGTGTCGGTAATTAACCGTGTAAATTGCGCAAACAATTCGGTTTGTCGGGTACCAAACACACCGCCACCTTGCCAGTCTGGCTGATTATGAATAATCGGTGCTTGGTCAATATTCAGATAATGGCTCACGCGCTGAGTACCAAAGCGCTGAAAATATGCCCACATGACCAATGCTCCCATCGATATCGCGGCAACAGGAAAAGCCTCAAAGCCAATTTCTTTGCTCACGTACTCAAATACATCTTGGGTATCTTGTGCATATTGCTCGATAAAATCAAACGTTGGCAGAGTTAGGTTACTGGCCAAACCAAAACCTCTAAAATGCGGCAAGTAAAAGCAGTAGTGCTGAATTAACGGTAAAATAAATGGCAAAAATTGCCTCGCATCCATACCGAAAGCGTGCATTAATAGGACAGGTTTACCTTTGCCAATGACAGAGACGGGCAGCAGCGTTCCATCAGCTGTTTGGACAGTAATGGTCTTTAGCTGATAGGGAGTAGGAAAGGGTATGAGGTCTTTTTTCATAGAGTGATATCTCTTTGATTTTTCAAGCTGTTTCGGTCAATTTAGCTAAGAAAGTATTGCGGTAGAGTACACCGCTACAAAATAGTTATACCGCGAATAAAAGACTGCTATATTAAAGCTGTCACCTGACAATAGCATAGAATTTGGCTAAGGGTAAAAGTCAACAGTCAGACTATACTAGTGCTATGTAGGGGCTAGAAATTATCGTTGAGGATCCAAGTGCATGAGTAGATCAACATTGTCATTACTCAATAGTAGCCTATATCCACAAGTATGGCAGCAGCAGATATTTGCCAGTCCGCAAGCGCTTTTACTGTCGATGTTGTCTGCTACTTTGAGTAGGGATGTCATAATTGATGCCAGTGCTTTTACCAAGCAGTTATTAGCAGACGATGTTTATCAGGAATGGATTAATACCACAGTATTTGGGCGTTATCTTCATCGTAACTTTACCGCATTTTATCAGCAGACAGAAGACAGTTTTAATACAGATATGCCTGCATTGTTCCGACAAGAATTAATACGGCATGCGCAGTATTTACCGCTCAATCAGGTATTGTTTTTTGCAGGAGATATGCTCAAAAATGTACGACAGACAAAGACGTTAACCACGACGGTGAATCCGGCAACGGCAATAATAAATGCTCAGAAAATGACTCAGAATCTGTCCAAAAAGCTGAAATTGAATAATTCAAGGTTAATCATTAATCAGATAACCATCACTGGTAAGCAAGTATTAGGGTTTGCGATACGTCATAATAAACGTACTAGCGAACGTCTACGTAACGAAGTGATGATTTTGGACTTTCAGGATTTGCGTTTGGTCAATGAGCAAGCTATTGAAGATATAAAAAAAAGCAATATAGATGACTCTATATTGCTTCGATCTTATGAGATGCGCTAACAGGTTCGGTGTTGATAAGTGTTATATTGATAATCAACATTGACACTAAAACTAGTCGAGCAGTTAATATTAATCTTGCTTGGCAATCTTCAGTCCATTATAGGTCTGGGCGACTGGCATTACTTCTAGGCGGTTGACGTTAATATGAGCAGGCGACTCAATCAACCATAACAAAATATCACCAATATCTTCACCTGTCATAGTTTTAAAGCCATCATACACCTTGGCAGCTTTGTCATCGTCACCATGATAGCGCACGTTTGAAAACTCAGTGCCAGCAACGTTGCCAGGTTCAAGATTGGTCACACGCACTTGGGTACCAATCAGATCTGCTCGCAAGTTTAAGCTGAACTGTTTTACAAACGCTTTAGTTGCGCCGTAAACGTTACCCCCGAAGTAAGGCCAGCTACCAGCAATCGAACCAACATTAATAATATAACCGCTATCGCGAGCGACCATCGCTGGCAAGACCGCATGGGTCAATGCCATCAAGCCTTTGATATTGGTATCAGTCATACGCATCCAGTCATCAAGACTGGCCTTGTGAGCAGGCTCTGTACCCAGTGCCAATCCTGCATTATTGACCAAGACATCGATTTGTTTAAAATCATCAGGCAAGTCAGCAATGATTTGCGGGATAGAAGCTGTATCACTCACATCCATAACCACGGGTAAAAAAGCCTCACCTAAAGTCTCTGCCAAAGCATTCAGTTTATCAAGGCGTCTGGCGCAACCAACCACGCGATGGCCGTTAGCAACCAAACGTTCTGCCAACGCTTTACCAAAACCCGCGCTCGCTCCTGTAATCAATACGTTCATGATCTGTCCTTATTATTGATGTTGTCTGCTATTGCCATAATTTTGATGACGGCTTTATTTACCCTAATGAGACTTATCTATTCGATAACTGCTTACCGAAAATCTTATCACCAGCATCGCCTAGACCTGGGATGATATAACCGTGCTCATCTAAATGGCTGTCTAACGCAGCAGTATAGATAGTCACGTCAGGATGCGCTTCGTTTACCAAGCGTACGCCTTCAGGTGCAGCGACCAATACCAATGCTTTAATGTTAGTACAGCCATTTTTCTTTAGCATCTCAATAGTCGCAACCATTGAGCCGCCTGTGGCTAGCATCGGATCAATGATCAGTGCAGGACGTTTGTCCATGTGGCTAACAAATTTTTCAAAGAACGGTACTGGCTGCAATGTTTCTTCATCACGTTGTAGACCGACCACAGAAATCTTAGCAGTAGGGATCAAGTCGAGCACCCCATCAAGCATGCCAATACCTGCGCGTAAAATCGGTACGATCGTCGCCGTCTTACCGATGATTTGCTCACCAGTGATTTCGCCACACCAGCCTTCCATTGGGAAAGTTTCGATTTCAAAATCACGGCTTGCTTCATAAGCCATCAAGCGCGCAAGCTCTTTGGTCAATGTACGAAATTTATAAGTACTACAGTCTTTTTCGCGCATAAGGCTGAGTTTATGACGGACTAGTGGATGATCGATTACCGTAATTTTTAAATCGCTGTTTAAGTCACTCATAAGTACTCTCTTGGTTTCTTGTCTGATGCTTGCGCAGTTACTGCGGTTGCTATTAGTATAAAAGATACAAACACTTACCGCACTTTAACCATATCCTTAGCTTATAAATAGTAAAGTGAAACCCTTTACAATTAAGCTAATAAACTACTTTACGCCAGTGCTCATTTATCGCAATGACAATATTTGCGTTCACAGCTGCCATCAAAGCCTAAGCAGTTCAGGCTAAGTAAAATGATATCGCGCTATTTAAGTCAACTGATTGAACCGACTAAGTTTGACTATATAACGTGATTATAAGTGAGGTAGTGTTTAGACTTGCTATGATACCAAAAAAACCGCTTTTCTGATGAAGAATATCATGACTATAAAAACACCAAGCACTCAAAAAACCACTGATACTGAATCGAAATTGTCTAATGACAAAGCCACAGGGCTCGAAACCCATCCTTTTGAGCCTGTCTTACCATCCAACGCCACGGTCATGATGATGGGTACTTTTCCACCGACGGCTGATAAATGGGCGATGAGCTTTCATTATCCCAATTTTTATAATGATATGTGGCGAATATATGGTCGAGTATTTTTTGATGATGCTGACTACTTTAGAGTAGGCGATGAGAAGCGCTTCGATCCTGAGCGCATTCGAGATTTTATGTTTGAACGTGGCATTGCTTCTTGTCCGACAGTAAAGCAGGCCATCCGTGAGACGGGCAACGCTTCTGATAAAAATCTAACAGTAGTCACACCTGTTGATTTAGATATTATCTTGCCACAAGTGCCAAAGGTAGAGACATTGTTTACAACAGGAGGCAAGGCGACCGAAGTATTGTTTGGGCTATTAGACGAGCCGATTGCTAAATCAAAGCATCCGAAAACCAATCAAAGTATGGATTACCCTTATCAATGGAAGATTACAGATAACCAGAAAGCTGATGTGAATAATCTAATCTTATATAGATTGCCTTCAACCTCACGTGCTTATCCGTTATCGTTAGATAAGAAAGTAGCGGCATATAAAGCGTTTTTTGAAGAGATGGGTAAGTTATAAAGTAGAAATAGAGAGGTGGTTGCTTTAATAGAAGATAAAGCTCAGAGATAGTAAAAGGTATTTATCTAGTAAAGCTAAACGTTTTTGATGTTATGAATTATAGTAAATAGCACATCTATAGTCAGTCTTTAAACCTATTGAAATTAATCAAACGATAACCCATTGAAAGAAATACAGATTTCTTTATCTACTAAAATAAGTTCAAAAACATTAATAAAACGGGTTGACACAAAAGTTAAACCGTCTATAATACGCACCTCATCAAGACGAGCTGGAAGTAGCTAGTGTGTAATTACACATTGATAACCCAGTTAACTTGTTGAAACAAATTAAAAAAGAAGTTGACAGACTATTAAAACATGATATGATGGTCAGCTC
>Ga0207897_100495_pt1 | contig 12204 bp, 9 predicted proteins | sample LinPmetageLP42_FD_184054 | JGI IMG/M metagenome (GOLD analysis project Ga0207897, IMG submission 184054) | Marine viral communities from the Pacific Ocean - LP-42 (SPAdes) | ecosystem: Environmental > Aquatic > Marine > Oceanic | place: Pacific Ocean | collected 2010-08-27
GCGGTGATCACGGCTTTTATGGGCGGTTATATAAAAAACAATCCTTTGCTCATAGGGGATGCTGTAATAAAAGGTCAGGTCTTGATCACTTTAGAAAATCCTGAGTTTGTAGAAATTCAACAGCAGTTTCAAGAATTAGCTGAGCAACTTGAATACTTAAAGTCAGAATATGAGCGCCAACAAGCTTTAGTAGCTGAAAACATTACTTCTAAGAAAAACTTTTTAAAAGCGGAAAGTGAGTACAAAAGAAGTGTGGCAACCTATACCGGTTTGCGTAAAAAATTAGAAATGCTGCATATAAGTCCGGAGCGTGTTTTACAAGGCGCTTACACCACGCAAGCCAGCATATTTGCGCCTATTACCGGGACGATTGCTGAGACTTTTGTGAGTAAAGGGAGTTATGTTTCTTCGGCAGATCCTATTATGGAAATCGTAGATATAGACCACATTCACTTGGAGCTTGAGGTTTTTGAGAAAGATATGCTTAAGGTTAAAAAGGGACAAAAAATTCAGTTTACTATTCCTGAATCTTCTGACCAAAAATATGAAGGCGAAGTGCATTTAATAGGGAATTCGCTCAATCAGGAAGGCCGAACAGTAACTGTTCATGGGCATATTGAGAACGAAAAAGCGACGCCTAATTTTGCAGTAGGGATGTTTATTGAAGCGCAAATTGAAACCGGTTCTGCTGAAGGATTTGCCTTGCCAAAAGAAGCGGTGGTAAATCTTGGAGACCGCTATTATGTTTTAAAGCTGAAAGAGCAAAACAACGGAAATTACCTTTTTGATCAAGTAGAGGTGAAGCCCGGGAAAACCGCAAACGGCATGACCGAAATTCTAAATGCAGATGAACTTGATAAAGAAGCAAAGTACTTGACGAACGGTGCTTTTGAATTGATTAAGGAATAAAACAGCCCGAATTAAGTAAGCCTGAACAGCCTTTTGCTCATTTTTGATAAATAAGCTGTAAGTTAGAGGATTCAGAGAAATATAAAATTTGAGCCTTTTACTTATGAAGAATATATTTTTTGTGCTGTTTTTATTCGTTTTCGTTAGTGTTTTTGCGCAAAGCAAAGAAGAAGAAGCGATCATCAAGGTTTTAGAAAAAGAATCTGCTACCTGGCGTTCTGGTGATGTTAAGGGACACGCCAGCTGCTGGGCAATTAAACCTTACAGCCGTATTTTAATCTCCACCGGCGACGGACAAGTGATCGATCTGGATCCTCAATTGATGATCAATCCGCCGGAAGGGATGATGGGCTCGGGAGGAACTTCGGTAAATTCTAATTATAAATTTCACATCAACGGAAATGAGGCTTGGGTAAGTCACGATGAGCAATCGACCGCATCTGACGGAAGTATAAGTAAAACCGTAGAGATACGAATGCTCGAGAAAATAAAGGGCAGCTGGAAGCTTACCGGGCAGTCTATTCACGTAAAAAAAGATAGATCCCACTTAACAGCCATAGATTCCATCCGGCTGAGCGATCCTTATATTTTGGCAGATGAAGCGACTCAAATATACTATATGACGGGTACCGGCGGAAAAATGTGGAAAAGCAAAGACCTGGTCTATTGGGAAGGTCCGTTTGATGTTGTAGAAACAGATCCCGATTCCTGGATGGGACCCAAACCTATGATTTGGGCGGCAGAATTACACCAATACAAAGACAAGTATTACGATTTTGCGACTTTCACCAACAGGGCGGTGAAGATAGACACAGTTGACGGCAACCTGATCGAGCGGCGCGCGAGTCACATTCTAATGAGTGATTCGGCTTTTGGGCCATACAAACCCATGGAAGACGAGACTTATTTGCCTGCAGATATGCCTACTTTAGACGGGACTTTCTGGGTTGACGAAGACGGGAAACCTTATATGGTGTATTGTTATGAATGGTTGCAAAATGGAAACGGAACCATAGAAAAAATCGAACTGAAACCCGATTTAAGCGGTTCGATAGGGAATGGTGATTTACTATTTAAAGCCAGTGATTCGCCCTGGTCCCGTGAAAAAGACAAAGAAGGAAACGATAAAAAGAGCAAAGTTACTGATGGTCCATTCCTGTTTAAAACCGAAACCGGAAAACTCGGAATGTTGTGGACAAGCTGGATCTATGATGCGTATGTGCAAGGAGTAACCTATTCTGAAAGTGGCACTTTAGACGGGCCGTGGATTCAGGAAAAGGATCCCATCACGCCGCGCAATTATGGTCACGGTATGTTGTTTAAAACTTTTGATGGCAAAACGCTTATGGCAGCACACAGCCACGCGGTCATAAATGGAAAGTTTCACCGGGTTCCACATTTATTTGAGGTAGATCTTTCGGGAGATAAACTCAAGGTTGTCGCGCCGTATAAACCTTAAATAAAAAAGGATGTTGTGTTGATCAACATCCTTTTTTATAGGGATTCGTTCTGTTTTACAAATTCATTCCACCGGAAACTTCAATGCGTTGTCCGTTTACCCAGCGCGCTTCAGGCGAACATAAAAAGGCAACAACACCGCCAATGTCTTCCGGTACTCCGGCACGACCTAATGCTGTCATTTGAGCAACCATTGCATTGGTTTTAGCATCATCGCGCACGTGCCCGTTTCCAAAGTCGGTTTCAATAGCACCCGGAGCGACCACATTTGCTGTGATTTTTCGGTCTCCCAATTCTTTAGCCAGATAACGCGTTAGCACTTCTACAGCGCCTTTCATAGAAGCGTAAGTTGAAGATCCCGGCAAACTGAAACGCGCCAGCCCAGAAGATATATTGATAATTCTTCCGCCGTCATTCATAAAGAGCAAGGCTTTTTGCGTTAGAAAGAAAACTCCTTTGTGGTGAATGTTTACCATCTCGTCAAACTGCTCTTCGGTGGTTTGCATAAAAGGTGCATAAAGCGCTGTTCCCGCATTATTGATCAAAAAATCAAAATTAGGATGGTTTTCGTGTTCTTTTAAATGATCAGTGATCTGCGCGATAAAAGCATCAAAAGATTTTGTGTTCGCTGTATCTAATTGAAAAGCGGCCGCCTGCTGTCCAAGAGCTTTGATCTCGTTTACCACTTCCTCCGCTTTATCTGCGTTGCTGTGGTAGGTGATTAAAATGTTTACGTTGTTTTTGGCAAGACTGATCGCCATATCTCTTCCCAAACCACGACTTCCGCCGGTGATGAGTGCTATTTTCTTTTTAGTTTCCATAATTACTTTATTTAATTGCTGAAGCAAAGGTATTAGGAAACCTGAAGGTTCACTTTGTGAACATCAAAGCGATCTTTGTAAAATTCAAATCAAGGTGCTGTATTGACTATAAAAAATCTAAGACCTGAAACTTACAGGAGGCACTGTAGTTTGTTTTTTAAAGAAGTTTGAAAAGTGCGCTACCTCCTCAAAACCCAGGCTATATGCAATCTCAGAAACCGTCCAATCAGTTTGTTTGAGTAAGATTTTTGCTTCCTGAATAATGCGCTTGCTTATAATCTCGGTAGTTGTGCTTCCCATATTTTCCTTAAGCACTTTATTTAGATGATTGACGTGAATGGCGAGGCGATCTGCGTAATCCTTTGCAGAACGCAGGTTTAGTCTTTGCTGTGGAGATTCAATCGGGAATTGTCGCTCTAGAAGTTCAATAAATATGGAAATAATACGCTTTCCGGCATTTTGCCCTGCGCTCACTTGATGGGCCGGTTTCAGCTTTTGGCCGTAGTGAATAAGCTCGATGAGGTAGGTGCGCAGCAAGTCGTATTTAAACTCATAATCAGAAGCAATTTCTGCCTTCATCTTAGCGAAAATAGGCGCTATAGCTTCGGCTTGTTTATCAGAAATTTCAAAAACAGGAAGGCTCCCCGGTTGAAAGATGGGTAGTTTGTTGAGGTCCATACCGCTCTTGCTTGGGGTAAGAAACGCATCTGTAAAGACACAAAAAGAACCCTTTTGATTCTCATCTAAGGGAATCCAGTGATACGGCACATTTGGGGTTGCAAAGAGCAACGCATTAGAATTTACCTCAATCACCTTGTCTGCATATTCTGCACGATTTTTACCGCGTATCAAACTGATTTTATAATATGCACGACGGTTATAAGGCATCGTGTTTTTTTCTTTGACAGCCTGTATTGTTTCAGAAATGTCAAATACATTGAAATGCCCGATCTCTTTATTGATTCCGGGAGGTAACAAGGTGTCTATCTCTTTACCGGTAAAGATCGCTGCTTCCTGATAAAACTGTTCTAAGCTGCTGTGCTCCATTAGCTATTTGATTTGTAAAATTCAAAGGTAAGTAGAAGTTGCTAAAGAAATGATATAAAGAATGGCTTAGCGCATTTTAAAGAATGACTTAATAAATTCTTTTTTAGGCATATTTAAGATAATGTTCAAATCGTCTTTAAGGCTGCTTTCGCCATCTAGAAATCTAAAAATTGAAGCAACATCATTTTTTTGAAACATACGTGTGAAAAGATCAGCGCCCATTCCGTTTTTGCGATACAAAACATCGAGAAAAATAGAATCATACCAGCGGTAGGTATCGGCTATTTTAAACTGGGAAAAGTTGGTTTCTGTCTTTAAAAAATCAATAAGTTGCTCTGTACGTTTTAAGGCGTTGGTAAAGGTGTAACCGGTGCTTCCTCGAGTCCAGCCGCCTGCTGTACCTATGTGCAAAACATTTTGAGTATTGTGTTGTTCAAAAGGATAGGCGGTCATCGGGATGCTGCCTTGCTCTGTCGCCGTAATTTGATATTCTGAAGCGCCCAAAGCATCCATATAATCTTCAATCGCCGCTTCATATTCGGTTTTAGGAAGTAAGTTTTCAGAAAAAAGCGTGTACTCTACCAAGGCTTTATTTTTCGCCGTAGGCAAAACATACATAAAGCGCGTGTTACCTTTTTGAGGTATCGAGAAATCCATAAACGTAGCCACTTCAGGCTCAAAAATGGACTCTTGAGTGCGCACTTCCCAACCTATAAAATGCTGTTGTAAAACGGGAAATTGCTTCTGATCGGTGAGTCTTTCCGCAGGAAGGATACTGGTAAACATCTTTGTCGCTGTGTATCGGGCCGCTTGCGTTTGAACCACCACTGAGGTTGGAGTTTCTATATGTGAAACATAGGTTTCCGTTTTAAAAACAATGCTTTTTGAAGACTGAAGTTTTTCAAAAAGGAATTGGTAAAAATCGAGTCCTTCAATTTTGTTGTAGGTGTAGTTGATAAGCGGAATTTCAGCATCAAATCCTGTGCTTTTAAAACGAATGTTGCTCCATTTTTTTGAAATAATAGAATCCCACTCGGTTGTATTTTCACTCCAAAAACACCAGGTGCGATCGTTCTTTTTTTTGTCTGACTTATCAAGAATTAAAACTGATTTATCTTTAAAAAAAGAATCCTGACTCATACGATACGCCAGCATCAAGCCCGAAAGTCCGGCGCCGAGAATGATATAGTCAAAGTGATTTGAAGCATGTTTCATCTGTGTTTAAAACTAGGATTAAAAATGCGTCCCGGCAACGGTCTATTGGTTTAAATACTTCAATAATTCTTCTGAAGTGTAATATTCAAATACACGACGTTTCACATTAAATTGCTCATCAAAAAATAAAGTCACCGGTAGTGAGAATGTGTAGTTTTCTCTTGAGCCTAATAGCGCCGCCAGTTCATGCACTGCATTGCGCTGTGTTTTTGCAAGCGGATTGATAAACACCGTTTCATCAAAAGAGATGGTGTCTGTAGTTTCAGCATTCATTTTGACTGCGTAAAAATCCTGATTGATTTTCTCAATAACCTCAGGTTTCGTAAAAACGACCCGATCAATTTTTTTGCAGTACGCGCACCAATCAGTATAAAAAAATATCAAGGTTTTCTTTGGTTTTTCAGCTAAAGCATACTCTAATTGCTCCCAGCTTAACCAATTGATTTGCTGATCGCTCTTTTGAGCAATAAGGCTTCCGCAAGAGAGGAATAGAAACAGTAGCATTTTTTTCATAATAATCCATTTTGCCTGTGCGGCCCGCACCTAGAAGTCGCCGAAACGTATTCCGAAGAAAAAGGTACGTGGTCGATTAGGACCATAGATGTAATTTGAATCCCTAAGCGGCCCTTGATCAAAATCATTTTGATAGCTGTTAAACACGTTTTGAACGCCCGTGCTCAGCTCTACGTGAAACGTATCTTTCACATCGAGATGATAGGTAAATTTTGGCGTGACATCAATAAAATCGGGTGTTTTTTCAAGGAGCATAAAGCCGCTGTCACTTATGACGTGCGGTGCGATCATACTGCCGGTATAACTGGCAGTGAGATCCAGTTTAAACGCTTCACTAATTACCCAGTTGGCATTTAAAAAGCCGTAAAGATTAGGAGAACGTGTAAATTCTGAAACGATGACATCGCGCTCTCCGGCAATTGTACCGTCACTTTCAAACAGCACCTGATCATCTTTGTAAATTGATTTTTGAAAGGTCATTCCGGCTTGAAAATACAGCGCTTTACTGGGGGAGACGGTAAGTTCAATATTGGTACCGGCGACATAGGCACCGCTTCCGTTACGGGATTCATCAAGAATGGCACCGTTGGGTAGTGAAGACCCGGTGCTTACCAAAATGAACGGGTTTTGCAAAGTGGTATAAAAGCCTTCGAGTAATAGCGCAGTTTGTGTTTTGTTGAAGTCTTTGGTAAAATTTAGCGAGGCGGTGTATGCATTAGAAAACTCACTTTCCAGGTCGTCACTCAGAATCGCAAAGCGCTGCTCACCACCAACCGAGCTGATGTGTAAATCTTCGTTAAAAGCTTGTGGCGCTCGAAAGCCACGTGCGTAACCTCCTCTAAATTGCAAATCTTCTGTTATGTCAAAAAGCACCGTAATACGCGGACTCAAAACGGTCTCTGAAACTTGAGAACGGCGCTCGATATCTTGAATGCTATAAAAGCCATCTACTGAAATATGATCGAGTCTTGCCCCAAATAAGGTCGTGAACGCTTCAATAGGTTTCCACTCGTACTGACTGTAAAGTCCGATGCTGTTCACACGCTGATCAACAATACGGTTATAACCGGGAATCGCATCTTCGGTATCGTTCAATTGGTATTCCAGTCCGCTGGTTAAGACATCATCGTTAGCAAACGTATAACTGAATTTTGCTCCTGAAACCACCGCGAGATCTTTAGTGTTTCCGAAGGCATTGTTGGCAGCGACAGAATCTGCTGCTGTTCTTCCGCCTCCCAAACCGCCGTAATAGCTGGCGCGATCGGTATGTTGTATAGAAGCATAGGCTGTAAAATTAGTGGTACGCTCATCATTGTATAATTCATAATCCGCACCGGCAAAGAAGGTGTTATGATCGAGTTCTTCGGTAATATCTGTGAATTGAGGTGCGAGATCCACGCGGTCACCACCGCGACGGTATTCTTTGATCGCGGTAAGATCTAAACCTATTTTGCTGTTGTCGTTGGGGCGATAAAAAGCCTTTGTACCAAAAGAATGATTGGTGAGTTTGGTGATTTCGCTAAAACCATCACCATTTGCGTCATAGGTGTCACGATCGCGGTACATTCCAAAAAGGGTAACGCCGGTGGTAAGATCTTCACTTACGATCGAGGTGTTTAAATTAAGACTGCGGTCTGCCGTCTTTCCGTCTATGAGCGCTAGATTGCTGTTCACTTCCCAGCTGTTGTTGACCGGTTCTTTAGTAATGATATTTACGGTTCCTGCTATTGCATTAGAGCCAAAAAGCGCCGAGCCGCCACTGCGCACCACTTCAACGCGATCTATTATACTCACGGGAATCTGCTCTAAGCCATAAACGCCGTTGAGCGCGCTAAATATCGGTCTGCTGTTGACCAAAATTTGTGTGTACTGCCCTTCGAGACCGTTGAGGCGTACTTGCGTAAATCCACAATTTTGGCAGTTGGTTTCTACCCGAACGCCGGGTTGGTAATTCAAACCATCGGCAAGTGAGATCGACTGTGTAGCCTTAAAAAGTTTAGGGCTAAGCACTTTAACAATAACCGGAGCTTCTTTTTTACTGATGCGATTGCGCGTGGCGCTCACCACAACCTCTTCCAGACCCAAAAGGTCTTCCTGAAGCGTGATCTTTAAAACTGAATTTTTATAAGCCGAAGGCGTAATCGCTTGGCGTTGGGTTTTAAAACCTACTGCCTGAATGATCAAAGTCACTGGTTCCTGCTGCAGTTCTAGCTGAAAGTTGCCGTCTTCATCTGCAGAAGCACCTGTTGTAGTTCCGCTTACAAGAACCGTTGCAAACGGAATGGGATTGGTTCCGTCTGAAACGCTTCCTGAAAGCTTCACGTGTTCTTGCGCTTTTAGGAAGAAAGGACAAAGAAGCAAAATAAATACGTACTTAACAGACATTTAAGGTTTTTTAAAATTAAAGTTTAGGCAAACCTAAAAAATATATTTGATAAATTTGGTGTATTATTGTGGTATAATTAAAAAGCAGTATGACTTTTTCTGAAGAAAACTATTTAAAATCGATTTATACGTTACAAAAAGAGCACCCTAAAGGTGTGAGTACTAATGTATTATCGAAGTATCTTGACACAAAACCGGCTTCAGCAACCGAAATGATCAAAAAGCTGGATGAGAAGGGTTTAGTGCATTATCAGCCGTATCAAGGTGTTATTTTAAAAGATTCCGGAGCAGTTTCCGCATTAAAAGTGATTCGTAAACATCGCTTGTGGGAAACTTTTTTGGCTAATAAACTCGATTTCAGTTGGGACGAGATTCACGATGTTGCCGAGCAGTTGGAGCACATCAAATCTGATAAACTCATACGTGAGCTCGATCGCTTTTTAGGATACCCAAAACACGACCCGCACGGAGATCCTATTCCTGATGAAGCCGGTAACATAGCAAAGCTAGAGAAGAAACGCGTTTCGCAATTGCAACCCGGAGATACGGGTACGTGCATTGGCGTAAACGATACTTCTTCATCGTTTCTTCAGTTTTTAGATCAGCAAAATATACGTCTGGGCAGTGTTCTCGAGATCGTTAACATTCAGGAATTTGATAAAAGTATGACCGTGCGCATTGATGATCGCGAACTTTTACTTTCCCAAATCGCAACAGAGCATATTTATGTGCGAATATAGCCTGACGCTGATACCTTTATGAGTACAAATACAACCAAAAAATCACTCGAAGAAGTACACGGCTCTGTTGCGACAGCAAGCGGAAAAAAGGGATGGAAACGCATCTTAGCCTTTTTAGGTCCGGCTTATCTTGTGAGTGTGGGATATATGGATCCCGGTAATTGGGCTACAGATATTGCCGGCGGAAGTCAGTTTGGGTATTCATTGCTGTGGGTGCTTTTGATGTCAAATATTATGGCGCTCCTATTGCAAAGTTTATGTTCACGCTTGGGTATCGTGCGCGGTGTAGATTTGGCGCAAGCTTCTCGAGAGACATATCCCAATTTTGTCAATTTTGTGCTTTGGCTCTTAGCCGAAATAGCTATCGCGGCTTGTGATCTTGCTGAAGTTATTGGGATGGCGATAGGACTCAACTTGCTTTTTGGCTTACCCATTTTTTGGGGAGTTTGCATCACGGTACTAGACAGTTTTGTGCTGTTATTCCTCATTAATAAAGGTATTCGCAAGATGGAAGCTTTTATCGTTTCCCTAATTTTTATCATTGGTTTGTCCTTCTTTTTAGAGATGTTTTTTGCCAAGCCTGATGTAGTAGAGATCGCTGCCGGTTTAGTACCAAGTCTGCCTAATAACGCTGCCTTATATATCGCTATTGGGATAATTGGCGCCACAGTAATGCCGCATAATCTGTATTTACATTCTTCTTTAGTGCAAACCCGAAAGATCAATCATACTCCAAAAGGAATAAAACGCGCATTGCGTTACAATTTCATAGATTCGGCGATAGCACTCAACTTAGCATTTTTTGTAAATGCAGCTATCCTGATCTTGGCAGCTTCGGTTTTCTTTAAAAATGGATTGTATGAAGTAGCAGATATTAATGATGCTCACGAATTACTCCACGGACTTTTAGGAACAAAATGGGCGCCTATCTTGTTTGCAGTTGCGCTTATTGCAGCAGGTCAGAGCAGCACCTTGACCGGTACGCTTGCCGGACAAATTGTGATGGAAGGTTATCTAAACCTGCGCATACAGCCTTGGGTACGACGACTTGCGACACGTTTGATCGCCATTGTACCGGCATTAATAACGGTTGCCTATTATGGAGAGCGCGGCTTAGGAGAATTACTCGTGTTAAGTCAAGTAGTGCTCAGTTTGCAACTGGGTTTTGCAATGATACCGCTCATACATTTTGTGAGCGATAAGAAGAAAATGAAAGGCTATGCTATAAAATGGCCAATGCGCATTGCTGCATGGCTTATCACCATTGTTATCGTGGTGTTGAATGCTAAACTGGTCATTGATGAGGTAACTAAATTTATGGATGAGGTTGCTAACCCAATTTACATCTGGTTAGGTATTGTACCGCTGGTAGTTGGAGCGGGGCTTTTACTTATTTATATTTCCATTCAGCCCATTCTTTTAAAACGTTTGGAATTCTACAAATCGCACACTCCTCATGTACATACTAACCTTTCAGATCTTGATCAAATTAAGGTTTATAGACATATTGCTATTGCGGTAGACTTTTCTAAAGCTGATAAAAAAACAATTGCTTCTGCTGTACAATTAGGACGGTCTGAGACACAATATACCTTGATACATTCGGTAGAAACTCCTGGAGCTTTGGTGTATGGTAATCGAATAAAAGATCTAGAAACTGAAAGCGATCAGGCGGTTTTAGAAAGTTATGCGTTGCAAATGCGCGAACAAGGATATACTGTAAATGTGCAATTGGGTTACGGCTCGCCAAAAAAGAGTATTCCCAAAATAATTAATGAGGGAGATTTTGATTTGCTTGTATTAGGAGCGCACGGACATACATTTTTTAAAGATTTAATTTTAGGAACCACGGTAGATAGTGTGCGTCACAACGTAAACATCCCGGTATTTATAGCTTAAACGCAAAAATTATGAATGAAATAATAGATTATTTTGAAACCTTAGATCCTGTGATGGGTGCTTTTTTAGCCACGTTGTTTACTTGGGGAGTTACTGCTTTGGGAGCTTCATTGGTTTTTTTCTTTAAAGGAATGAATCGTAAAGTGTTTGATGCGATGCTGGGATTTGCCGGCGGTGTGATGGTCGCGGCAAGTTTCTGGAGTTTGCTTGCTCCGGGTATTGAAATGAGTCCGGGAGAAGGCTTTGTGAAGGTAATTCCGGCTGCAGTAGGCTTTGCTCTGGGGGCTGCCTTTTTATTCGGTTTAGACAAAGTGTTGCCCCATCTTCACGTTAATTTTAAAGATGATGAAGCAGAAGGTATGCGTAGTCCGTGGCACAAATCGGTATTGCTCACGCTGGCGATTACCCTGCACAATATTCCCGAAGGTCTTGCGGTGGGCGTACTTTTTGGTGGCGTTGCAGCAGGTTTTGATGGGGCAACCATTGGCGGCGCGGTAGCTTTGGCGGTGGGTATAGGATTGCAGAATTTCCCTGAAGGTTTTGCGGTAGCAATGCCTTTACGTAGACAGGGTTTCAGCCGTTGGAAAAGTTTTAATTATGGGCAGCTTTCGGCAATAGTAGAGCCCGTGGCGGCGGTTGTTGGAGCTTATGCGGTAATGACCTTTAAACCTATTTTACCTTACGCCCTTGCATTTGCAGCAGGCGCAATGATCTTTGTCGTGGTCGAGGAGGTGGTGCCTGAGTCGCAACAAGGTAAAAATACCGATATCGCAACGATGGGCTTCATCGGTGGCTTTATCTTGATGATGACGCTTGATGTAGGACTGGGTTAATTGCAACAGGTTGAAATAAATACGTCTTTATAGTAAACACATTATTTATGAAAACAGTTGTATATATATTAATAAGTGTGCTAAGCTTTACCGTATCTGCACAAATTAATATCAAAGAACAGGACAGCATTGTTGTTGAAGAACCGGTTAAAGTACCGCAAATAGTAGTAAAAGTTCCGTTTGGGGAACGGGTTACTTTTGGTGACGTTGAAATCAAGCTTACAAAAGTGATCGACTCGCGGTGTCCAAAAAATACAACCTGTGTTTGGGCGGGCGAAGTAGTGGTTGAAGCTTCGATCTTTAAAGATGGAAAGCCCATTGAAACCAGAAAAGTGAATTTGAACAGTCCGGCAAAAACACTCTTTAATTCTTCAGCTCAAGAAT
>Ga0207897_100496_pt1 | contig 12201 bp, 13 predicted proteins | sample LinPmetageLP42_FD_184054 | JGI IMG/M metagenome (GOLD analysis project Ga0207897, IMG submission 184054) | Marine viral communities from the Pacific Ocean - LP-42 (SPAdes) | ecosystem: Environmental > Aquatic > Marine > Oceanic | place: Pacific Ocean | collected 2010-08-27
GATTTTAGCAAACAGCTATAATAAAGAAACGATCACTTTAAGTGGTCGTTTTTTTTTTGCTTAAAATTTATGTTAAGGCCTTTAAGTTAGTAATTTATAAGCATCCAATAAGTAATATATCATTATCGTTAAAGCGTTGTTATCCGTAAAAATGTGCTACATTAAAAACTGGAATGATAAAGATAGGAATGGTGGCAAGGATGGAGATACTTTGGATGATTGAACCTTGGCATTGGTTAGTATTAGGCTTCTTATTACTAATAGTCGAGATGTTTGTACCGACGTTTGCCAGTCTGTGGTTTGGTGCCGCTGCCATCATCGTAGCAGCGCTATCATGGCTGTTGCCTATTTCTGTCTCTGTTCAGATTATTGTCTGGTTAGTGCTCTCAGCTGTGTTTTTGCTGGCTTGGTTCAAGTTTATCAAACCGTTGTCAGTAGATCGTACCAAAGCTGGGCTAGGCGGTAGTATCATAGTTGGTGAGGTCGGCATGATTATCGTGTCACCGCAGCTAGATAAAGCTGGCACGGTTAGATTTAGTGTTCCTATCGTTGGTGCGGCTGAATGGATGTGCCGTACGAGAGGGGAGCAGGTGGCAATCGGCGATAGAGTGGTAGTGACTGATATCGTGGGTAACGAGCTGATTGTGAGCAGTACAAAAGCGCAGGCAGCGATGCATAAAAATATGCAGGTATAATAATAAGGGATGAGTTATGGAAAGCTTTAGTATTGTCATGGTGGTATTGATTGCACTGGTGGTATTCACTGTGTTTAAAGGCGTACGTATTGTGCCGCAAGGTTATAAATGGGTAGTGCAAAGACTGGGCAAATATAGCCAAACGCTAGAGCCTGGACTCAACCTCATCATCCCTTATGTAGATGATGTGGCTTATAAAGTAACGACCAAAGACATCGTACTCGATATCCCGTCACAAGAAGTCATTACTCGTGACAACGTCGTTATCATTGCAAACGCTGTTGCTTATATTAATATCGTGCGTCCTGACAAGGCGGTCTATGGTATTGAAGACTATGAGTATGGTATCCGTAATCTGGTACAAACGTCGCTACGTTCGATCATTGGTGAGATGGATCTTGATAGTGCATTGTCTAGTCGTGACGAGATTAAAACCAAGCTAAAACATGCCATTTCAGAAGATATCGCGGATTGGGGCATTACCCTTAAGACAGTAGAGATTCAAGATATTAACCCTTCGCAGACCATGCAAGCGTCTATGGAAGAGCAAGCAGCGGCAGAACGTTTGCGCCGTGCAACTGTGACCCGTGCTGATGGTCAAAAGCAAGCTGCTATCTTAGAAGCGGATGGTCGCTTGGAGGCCTCACGCCGTGATGCTGAAGCGCAAGTGGTACTAGCCAGAGGTTCTGAAGAGTCGATTCGTTTGATTACTAGCGCGATGGGTGAGGAAGAGATGCCGATTGTATACTTGCTGGGTGAGCAGTATATCAAAGCGATAAGAGAGTTGGCTGAATCTGATAACTCTAAAATGGTGGTATTACCAGCAGATATCTTAAGTACCGTAAAAGGTATGGTCGGTGATAAATTAAAAGTGTAAGAAATCATAGCACTATTAAAAAAAGACCTCGTTTGAGGTCTTTTTTATGTTCAATAATTGACGAATGACTCGCTAACTTAGATAACTTTCGAAAAGCGGTTTTGGTGTTTCTTGTCCAAGTATTCATCAAATACCATGGCGACGTTACGACCAAGCAAGCGACCTCTGGGTAAGACGCGAATACCTGCTGCATCCATATCTATCAGCCTGTCGTCTTGCATAGCGCCCAACTGCTGAATCTCATTAATAAAATAGGTAATGGCATCGATACCAAATTTTTGATTCACATCTTTGAAATCGAGATAGTCATGACACAGTAGGTTCATGATGACGTACTCACGCAAGCGATCCTTAATAGAGGTTTTAATGTACTTTACCGCAGGCATGACAGTTGGATTGATTTTCGCCATATCAATCTTGGCTTGATAGCTCTGTAGATCAGTATCGTTCTGCAAAATATAGCGCGTATTGGCATTAGAAATCTGACTGATTGATGAGACACCAAAGCCTAATAAGTCACAATCACCCATGATGGTGTAACCCTGAAAGTTACGATGTAATTTACCTTCGCGCTGGGCGATAGCCAACTCGTCATCAGGTTTGGCAAAATGATCGATACCGATATATTGATAGCCGGCTTCGGTCAATGTATTGACAGTACTGCCGAGCATCGTCAGTTTGGTAGCTGGGCTTGGCAAGTCTTCATCTTTTATCTGACGCTGAGCTTTAAATCGCTCAGGCAAATGCGCATAGTTAAAGACCGACAGGCGATCTGGCGACATCTCGATGATACGATTTACGGTTTTGTCCAAAGTATCAGGCGTTTGATGCGGTAAACCATAAATCAAATCAATATTGATAGAGCGAAAACCAAGCTCACGTGCTTCTATTAGCACGCTTTCAATAAGCTCTGCTGAATGCACACGATTAACGGCAATTTGCACAGTTTCATCCAAGTCCTGCACACCTAAGCTAATACGGTTGAAACCGAGATTACGCAGTATCTTCAGGGTGTTTTTACTCAGCTCGCGAGGGTCAATTTCGATAGAATAGTCACCTTCATCTTCTGGCAAAAACTCAAACTGAGCCTGTAAAAACTCCCACAACTGCACCATCTCTTCGTCACGCAAAAACGTTGGTGTACCACCGCCCAGATGTAGCTGTTTGACCAATGGTTTGTCGCTGCCTTCTGGCGTAGATAACAGGCGGCGCTTATGCGTAATTTCAGCGATTAAATACTGCAAGTAATCGCCAGAATCGCTATTTTTTTTGGTAATAATCTTATTACAAGCACAGTAGTAGCAAAGGTGGCGACAAAACGGAATATGAAAATATAGCGATAAGGGAGCACGCGCTTCACGATTCTGTAGGATTTTTGTCTCAAGACCGATATTCTCGAAGCTATCCGGTATTGGAGTAAATTCTAAAGCAGTCGGATAAGAGGTATAACGTGGCCCTGAGCGATTGTACTTATTGATGATTGCCTCATCAAATGCTGGTAGCTGCTTGCTAGTAATGCTGCCGCGTGTACTGGCATAAGGGTTGTCAGGTTGCATAACAGGGCGCACAGTCGTGGGCGGCTCGTCCGCACGGTTGTAAGGCTGCTGAGTGTTCTGTTCTGAATAGTCTGTCATGCGATATTCCTCGTTTTTACTCTAGATACTGCTGGTTTTTACATTATCAAAGTTTTCGGATTTGGTATTTGTTTTTCAGTTTTATGACTGATTGATAATAAATTTTGAATACTTCATCGGCAGCAGTATGTATCGCTAAATTTATAGTAGGTAGTATAACAAATCCTTGTTAGCAGTGGGGTGGTCGGCGAGTATTCTTAAATATTAAAATAGAGCTATCATTTACACATAAAAACCTCAGAACGAGGCTGAGGTTTTGGTGATTCTCTTTACACCAGCAATAAGACACGACGTTTGCGCGTTGATAAATAATACTTTATTATCAATGACACTCTGTATTAGGAAGATGCTGATGTCGTTTGCCCAAGTCTATACCCGTTCGGTGGTTGGTCTGCATGCTCCCAAGGTCATCATTGAGGTGCATCTATCGCAAGGACTGCCTGCATTGACCATCGTTGGGCTACCTGAGGCCGCCGTGCGTGAGAGTAAAGACAGGGTGCGCTCCGCCATTCTCAATTCAGGTTTCCAGTTTCCTAATCGCCGCCTCACGATCAATTTAGCCCCTGCTGACTTGCCTAAAGATGGCGCGCGTTTAGACTTACCAATTGCTATCGGCATACTGGCAGCAAGCGGACAGCTTGAGCCAGAGGTGCTATCAGGATTTGAGTTTATTGGAGAGTTAGCGCTCAATGGCCAGTTGCGACAAGTAACGGGTAGTTTGGCAGTCGCACGAGCAATCAAAGCTGAGAAGTTGGCATTAGCATTGTCGAAGGTAGTAGCAGCGAGTGACCAAGAGCAAAATAATTCAGATACCTCGCCGCCGACAACACCGCAACTGATCGTTCCGATTGATAATGGTCGTGAGGCCAGCCGCGTTGATGGCGTAACGATACTAGCTGCTCAGAGTCTAAAAGCAGTTTGTGACCATCTGCAGTCACTCGTTAACCCAAGCGCAAGCTATGAGAGTTTGTCAGTGGTGCAGCCTAGTCCTGCACAGCAGCATGTTGACTATCAAGTAGATTTAGCTGATGTCAAAGGACAGCACCATGCTCGGCGCGCGTTAGAGATTGCCGCCGCTGGTGGTCATTCATTGTTATTTACAGGGCCACCGGGTTCTGGCAAGACGCTTATGGCGTCACGATTGCCAACGATATTGCCAGACTTAAGTGATGAGGATGCGCTAGAGGTTGCCAGTACCTATTCGGTGGCAGACAGCGATTATGACTATGGGACACGGCCATTTAGACAAGTCCACCATACGATATCAGCTGTAGCATTAGTTGGTGGTGGTTCACGACCAAAACCGGGTGAAATCACACTTGCTAATAAAGGCGTGTTGTTTTTAGATGAGTTACCTGAGTTTGATCGGAGTGTGTTGGAAGTATTGCGTCAACCGCTAGAAGCTAAGCAAATCACTATTAGCCGCGCTAACTCTCAAATGACCTTTCCGGCGAATTTTCAACTGGTCGCTGCGATGAATCCTTGCCCATGTGGCTATGATGGCGATACATCAGGACGTTGTCGCTGTCGACCTGAGCAGATCAAACGCTATCAAGACAAACTATCTGGACCTCTCTTAGATCGTATTGATTTGCATATCACCGTGCCTGCGTTACCGATTGCCGATCTGCAAAATAGTCAGGTAGGCGAAACTTCCAAGCAAGTACGGGCTCGCGTAGTGGTCGCACATCAGCATCAAATGCAACGACAGCAAAAGGTTAATAATGAGCTTAGCCCTAGCGAAATCGATGAATATATCCAGCTAGGCGACAATGAAAAGCAGTTATTGCAACTTGCTCAGCAGCGTCTAAATTTATCAGCGCGTGGCTACCACCGAGTATTACGGGTGGCGCGTACAATCGCGGATTTAGCTAATAGTACGGATATCAACAGCGCCCACGTATCTGAGGCGCTGAGCTATCGCAGCAAAGCGTAATCTCTGTTTAAACAAGTTACACTATGATGATTTGATAGGTTCTTTATAGACTAAGCTCTATCTTTCATAATCCAAGCAACCAAGTCAGCAAAGTGGTCAAAGGCTTCAGTCGGATTTAATTCGCGAATATCTTGCCCATAGTTGTAGCCATAAGACAGGCCGAGCGTGTCCATATTGGCGTTCTGTCCAGCCAACATATCGTTCCTAGAGTCTCCAATCATAACTGCTTGCTCGACACTGATATTGAGAGTCTCACAGACGTGTAGTAGGGGCGTTGGGTCTGGTTTTTTGACAGGCAAACTGTCGCCGCCCATCACTTCACTAAATAAATCTTGCCAGCCAAACGACTGCAATATCTTCGGTACAAATCGAATGGGTTTATTAGTGACTAAAGCAAGTGTATAGCCAGCTGCGTGCAACTTTTTGAGTCCGTCATCGACATCTGGGTAGGCAACGGTTTTGCTACCACTAAGGTTTTGATAAGCCTCAAAAAATATTTGCTCTGCATGATCGGCCTCTTCAACCGTTAGTTCACCATCTGCTACTTCTACCTTGCCAACCAAAGCGCGCTCTACGAGCAGTCGCGAACCATTTCCTATCCAGTTACGTATCGTCTCGATAGGGTAAGTGTCTTTACCCAATGTGGTTAGCATGGCGTTGGTTGCGTCGGCCAAATCAGGTACGCTATCAATGAGCGTGCCATCAAAATCAAAAATTAAAAGCTGCTTATTCATTGTTCCTCACTGTTAAAAATCGTTATATTTATTATATTGAGCATACCTTAGCACAGTAGTATTTCGAGACCAGTCACTTTAGTTACCTGTTGTGCTGAATGTCTTGAGTATTAGCAACTATTCGACATCTTTATAGCGTTCACGATGCTCTTTTTTCATTCTTAAATAGTCTTCATTCTCACGACACTCATCCCATTTAACTTTAAAGATTCGTGCGGATTCTGCTTTGATTGGGTCTTCCTCTTGTCGTGGCAATTCTTCGCGGCCATGGGCGCCGCTTTGACCTTTTTTATCATCAGGTACCGCGCCTTTATATTTTTTGCCGCCTTTATGATTGGCATAACGACGAGCACGGGTATAGCCCATTTGGATAAATTTGCGTGCCATATCTGCGCCGACGAAGTCATCGTCAGCCAAGTAATCTAAAAACATCTGATAGATAGCCTCACTGCTTTCGCGGGCGATATCGGGAGTCGCAAAACGCCAATGAGGTAAAATCTCAGACTTATAAGGTTCTACCAGTAATACGCCTTGTTCACCGCGACCAACACGGTACAACTCAGGCTGAGCGCGCAAATCCAAACTCTTATAATCCAAGTCGTAATCAAACTCTCTCATATCTATGACCTATTATTTTTATCTACTCGTATATGGTTATTGAGTATACTTAGCCAAGCTGTTTAGAAAAAAGCACAAAAATGTTATGCAACCGTGACAGTAGGTATTTAACATCAAGAGCGTTAAGTAGAAATGGTTATGGTAAAGTCAGCTGTGGGACGTATGAAGGCTACAAATATGATGAGTGCAATGCCACGAGAGATACTATGTTGAGAAATAAAATAAGTGTAGATAAGCTCAGCCGTTTGCGATTGACCAAAAATATACTGGTGGCGTGGCTATTGTTAACGACAAGCGTACTAGCCAACACGACGGCTCACAGCGCATGGTTTGAACGTTTGATTCCGCAAGGGGAGACTTATACGGTACGCGAGATAGATCGTGATTTGGCATTTGTGATAGATGGCTTTATCTATGATGCGCGTACGTCTTGTTTTTTGGTAGTGGGTGATCGAGTGATATTTTTTGAGGGGCGTCATGGTATTGATTACCGCGCAACTATATACGACTTGGATTCGCGTGAGCGCTGCAATTTACTACTGCGTGGTCGGTTGTACGAATAGTGGTCGGCTCTACGAATAAAAGCGACGCATGAATAGAATAAACGCTAAAGAATACGGTAAAATTTAAACATAAAAAAAGCCCCGAACATCGCTGTTCAGGGCTTTTTAGAATTCTATTAACGAATGGTGGCTCGAGGCAGGATCGAACTGCCGACACACGGATTTTCAATCCGTTGCTCTACCTACTGAGCTATCGAGCCGTCTTCGTTGAGGCGCTATTAAACTAAATATAGGCTCAGCTGTCAAGCAATTTTTGCATTATATCTGATAAAAGACGATAAATAATTAGATATTAGTAAAATTAACCGTTTTAGCACTCAATTTAGTCTTTTACACGCAGAAGTTCGTACTCACTCATGATACGGTGAATATCGGCGTCAGCAGGGACAAATTCACGTACGCCTTTTCTAACTTCGCAATCATAGACCAGTTTAATAAACTTGGCATCGATAGCACGTTTACGATTCTCTGGATGCACAGTGAGGTACTGCAGGCGCTTAGCATTGGTCTGCCCGTCATCAAAGCAGGCGACAGCGGCGATAGGCTTATCATTGAACATCCCGACATAGAGGTACTGTCCACGTTTAAACCCTTGCTTAATGATATTTAATACCTCGAGACCGTCAGGCTGTGCATCATCACTATCGTACAACGCTTGCAAGCGCTCTGCTAGCTCGTTGTCGCGAGCAGGTTTTTTGATAAGTGGCGCATCCAAACTATTAATGGCGATCGCTTCTAAAGGCATAGCAGTTCCTATAAATAGAGGGTTTCTATAGTATAAATAAGCAGTATGAGACAGCACAAGTCATAGCGTGCAGTGCCGTAAGTAAGGGTCTTCAAAGTCAGCGCGAGTCATGATTGATAATACTGAACACACTATTTTAGCAGAATGAGGTGATTTTGTGCGTGGTTTACCGCTTGGTCGTGGCAGTAAATGTTAGGGTTTGCTATGATGAGGCTATATAATATTTAGTATGTATAAACCCTAATATGTTGATATCTTTTGTATATATCATTTTCTGCTAAGGTCTGTCCCAGACACTAGTAAGATATTTTGGGCAGGTTTTTGCCTTATTTATTGACCGCTTTTCACTGATAAAAACTGATAGAGAGTAGCCATGACAGCCAATGCAACGACGACTGCTGCCACACCTGAGCAAACTGAGTCAAAAAACGTAAACCTATATGGTCGCCCTGAACGTATCGCGACCGTTGAACGTATCACTGCCGAAACGCAAATCACTTGTACCGTCAATCTGGATGGTACAGGTAAAGGCACGGTAGACACTGGTGTGCCATTTTTGGATCATATGATTGATCAAATTAAGCGTCACGGTTTGTTTGACTTAGAGATTAAATGTAATGGCGACACCTTTATTGATGACCACCATAGTGTGGAAGACACTGGTATTACGCTTGGGCAAGCATTCAACAAGGCGATGGGCGACAAAAAAGGTATCCGTCGTTATGGGCACTTTTATGCGCCGCTAGATGAGTCGCTTAGCCGTGCGGTTGTTGATCTATCAGGCCGTCCAGGTCTGCATATGGAGATTCCTTTTACTCGCTCGCATGTGGGTAACTTCGATGTTGATCTGTTTAGTGAGTTTTTCTACGGGTTTGTCAATCACTCATGGATGACGGTGCACTTGGACAACCTAAAAGGCAAAAACAGCCATCATCAGATCGAATCCACCTTTAAAGCCTTTGCTCGTGCATTACGTATGGCTTGTGAATATGATGAGCGTGCGTTGAACACCTTGCCATCGACCAAAGAGGCTTTCTAAGGCGCATTTAAGGCTCTTCTACGGTGTCAGTCAAGCTTGGCGTACTAGTCGTACAGCCTGCGCTTGACTTCCTTGTAGCAAAACCTTATCTACACCCGCGATAATAGAAAGGGCAATAGCCAACAATATAAACGGTCAATAATATAAATAGTACAGTAGTCAAAATATTTAAAAATGAGAACCAATCGATGACTAAAGTAGCACTATTAGATTATGGTATGGGCAACCTGCACTCTGCTAGCAAAGCCCTATCGGTAGTCGGGGCAGAAGTCTCTATCACCAATGATCCAAAAGTCGTTGCGGCGGCTGATAAAATCGTTTTCCCTGGTGTGGGTGCGATGCGTGATTGTATCGCTGGCATGTGTGATGCAGGCATTGATGAGGTCATACGCCATGCAGTGTTTAACAAGCCCGTTATGGCCATCTGTGTGGGCATGCAGGCGTTGTTTGAGCAGTCAGCTGAAAATGGTGGTACGGACTGCCTAGGCATCTTAAACGGCACTGTAGAAGCGTTTGACCCTACGTGGAAAGACAAGCAGGGTGCGACGATAAAAGTACCGCATATGGGCTGGAATACCATCAGCGGTATGGATTTTGACCATCCGCTCTGGCACGGTATCGAAGACAATGCGCACTTTTACTTTGTGCATAGTTATTACTGTGAGCCTGCCGATAGCTCACAAGTAGCGGCGGTATGTGACTATGGTCAACCGTTCTGCGCCAGTGTGATCCAAGACAATCTATTTGCTACCCAGTTCCATCCAGAAAAGAGCCATACTGCTGGCTTGCAACTGCTCAAGAACTTCGTAGAGTGGAATGTGTAAGTAGGCGATAAACGTGAAGTGAATATTTAATTTAGTAGAAGGTAGATTATCAATTGTATAATCTGCCTTTTTATGCTCAGCCATCACTTTGTAGCTGCTATTCTTCAGCTATTATAGTTTAGCCATCATGGTTTAGTGATACGCTCAGTTATTTTCTACTTGCTTATATTTGGAATATCTCAGTGGATTTTACCGCCTTTAAAATGAATGTTGTGGAAACAACTGGCCTTGCCAAAGATGCCTTACATATCTATGTCGGTGTCGGTGTTTATCTGCTGTGTCTGGTTGCGCTGCGTCCTATTATCAAAAGCCAAGGTATTCGGTCATTTATTGCGTTGATCGTCGTGACTTGCATTGCGCTGTTGGGTGAGTATCTGGACAATCGAGATACAATTGAATCGCTTGGCTTAACTGGCTTGAGCCGTGATCAGATACTCGCGAGTATCCGTGATTTGATTAATACTTGTATGCTGCCGTATGTGCTCTTTGCGCTGAATAAGTGGACGACTATATTTCGACCAACCAATAAATCGACTTCATTGACCAAGCGCCATAAAAAAACGGACTATTAATTAGTCCGTTTTTTCGTTTTGCTATTTAAATTTATAATTCTAGCAGCTCATCTTATTTTTTGGCTTCATCATACAGCTCACGTACGACTTCACCAATCGCTTGAATACCATCAGTCAGTGTCTGCTCGTCAGCCGCGATACTCATACGAATACACTCGTGCGCATGCTGATAATCGCTAACATCGACCCCAGGGAAGAAGTACTCGCTTGGTACAATAAGCGTGCCTTTTTCTTTTAGGCGCTCGTATAGATCCAGCGTGCTAATCGGCAAATCTTTAAACCATAACCATAAGAATATCGCGCCCTCAGGCTTATGAATGACCAACGGATAATCACCCAAAGCTTCTTTTAATAGCTTCACCGCGAGGCTTGCCTGCTTTTGATAAAACGGCTTGATGTCGTTATCAGATAATTGCTTGATACGATCGTTTTCTACCAATGGCGTGGCAATCGCTGCACCAAAGCGTGTCGGCGCTAGATTGACCACGGCATTCATCGCGCTAACTGCTTCGATTACTTTGGCGTCGGCCACGATAATACCCGTACGCATACCAGGCAAACCAATCTTCGACAGACTAAAGCACAGAATCGTATTGTTATCCCAATTCAGATGCGCGTCAGAGTAGATGATATTGGGGAAGGGCATACCGTAGGCGTTATCGATAATCAGCGGTATGTCGTAGCGTTTGGCAATCTCAGCCAAATGCGCCATTTCGTCATCGGTCAGCACGTTGCCAGTCGGATTGGTCGGGCGTGAGCAGCAAATCGCGCCGATACGACCTTCCTTTAACGCTGGCAAGTTCTCTAACGCCTCAAAATCGACACGATATTTAAAGAAGCCTGCTTCGCCATCATGAGTCACTTCATCGATATGTGGCAATACCGCTGCGAAATGCTGACCTTCCACATGCACATCGCTATAGCCGATATACTCAGGGGTCAATGGCAGTAGAATGGACTTGTCGACAGATTGGCTCTGTTCGTTTGTGAAAGCACCACCAAACAGATTAAACAGATAGAAAAACGCATTCTGTGAGCCATTGGTCAAGGCAATGTTTTCTGACGTTAGATTCCAATCATAATGGCGGTTAAAGAAACCAACCAAGGCATCGATAAAGGCTGCATCACCTTGCGGATTAGAGTAGTTCGCCATGCTAATAATCGCGCTACTATTGGCCTCACCTGCATCATTGTCATTACCAAGCGCTTTATACGTCTCCAAAAACAGCTCATTGACGGCATCAATTTTGGCAGGGTTACCACCGCCCAGCATGTTGACTGGCTGATCGCTTTTTAGCGCATCGCCTAGATCATCCATCAATTGTGAGATGCCAGTGGGCTGGGTAAATTTTTGACCGAACTTCGAGAATTTCATAAGGCTACCATGCTGTTTGGGAAGGTGTTATAAGTTGGTATTTAACCGATAAAGTGGGGCTAGTATAGCAAATGAGGGCTATAAAATAAGCAAAGTGCGGGGCTGATATTGACTTATATGTATATACGTTATGTGCAACAAAAAATGCCCTCTAGATGAGTAGAAGGCGTTTTGATTTGAGGTTCAGGAGTTAATGGTTCTATAGCCACGATGCCGATTCAATCAGTGCTGAAAAGCCTTATTACTGTAAAGTCCTTTAAGATAATCAAAAATTTAATCTAAATGAATTAGGATGCACAATTTCTAACGTATTTATTTAAACTTGTTACTTAACTGCTCTAGCAGATAATCAGTAAACTCTTTACTTTTTGCAATGTTAATTAGATTTTTCCCTGAGTTGGCTAGTAAGTAGTTATCAATGCTATTAGCTAAAAAACTTATTGCTTCTTCGAAAATATTTTGAGTAATCAGAGATAGATCAATAATAGATATATCTTCAAAAGAAACGTTTGTCTTCTTAAAATAAATCTTAGAAATTATCATACCTAAGTGTAATTTAAAATTCGATGTTTTACTCTTTTCTTCACTA
>Ga0207897_100500_pt1 | contig 12045 bp, 8 predicted proteins | sample LinPmetageLP42_FD_184054 | JGI IMG/M metagenome (GOLD analysis project Ga0207897, IMG submission 184054) | Marine viral communities from the Pacific Ocean - LP-42 (SPAdes) | ecosystem: Environmental > Aquatic > Marine > Oceanic | place: Pacific Ocean | collected 2010-08-27
AATTTTTAATTACCGATGAGAATACTGAATTCACACTCACGGGCGACCATAAAACCTGGTGGATTCCGGGGGATTGGGATATTTATGAGCACCTATATAATGAGACCAAATTCTCTGAAATTGATGCACTTTCAAAAGCAAATAACGAAGACTTAAATGCGACGTACATTCCTCAAAATGCTGTGAATACTCCCGTGACGATGAAAACAGAAGACGGTTTGTATCTGAGTTTTCACGAAGCTGATCTTACCGATTATGCCGGGATGACCCTAAAAGTTGATCCTTCAGAAAATAAAATGGTGAGCGAACTTGTAGGCTCTGAGCGCCTGAGAGGCAAAGCTCAAATAAAGCTGCCTTTCAACACTCCTTGGCGCACAATTCAAGTAGCCGATAAAGCAGGTGATCTTATTGAATCTAAACTGATCTTAAACCTAAATGATCCTAATGAATTAGGAGACGTAGACTATTTTACACCAATGAAATATGTGGGTATTTGGTGGGAAATGCACATCGGTAAATCTACCTGGGATATGGAGGGTACTCAGGACATGAATACCTTCACCGTGGGAGAAAAAGGTTCTTCGCAGCACGGTGCAACTACAGAAAATGCTAAAAAATATATTGATTTTGCATCTCAAAATGGTATCAAAGGGCTTCTCGTAGAAGGCTGGAATACCGGTTGGGATCAATGGATCAATACAGACGATCGCGAGGGTGTTTTTGACTTTATTACGCCCTACCCCGATTATGACTTTGACGAAGTAATGGCTTATGCAAAAGATAAAGGTGTCGAGGTAATTATGCACCACGAGACTTCTGCCGCTCCCCTAACCTATGAGAAACAGATGGACGCGGCTTATGACTTTATGAAAGCAAACGACATCAATTCCGTTAAAACCGGTTATGTAGGTGCTATTATTCCAAAAGGGGAATACCACCACGGGCAATGGATGGTGAAGCATTATCATAAAGTGCTTCAGGAAGCGGCTAAAAAGAAAATTGCGGTGAATGCGCACGAACCTATAAAAGCTACTGGAAAACGCAGAACCTATCCTAACGCTATCGCACGTGAAGGTTTAAGAGGGCAGGAATTTAATGCCTGGGCTTCAGATGGTGGTAATCCGCCGGCGCATTTACCTACAGTGGCATTTACACGAATGCTTTCGGGACCCATAGATTTTACACCGGGTGTTTTCAATATTAAATTTGATGATTATAAAAAAGGGAATCGGGTTAATACGACGTTGGCGCATCAATTGGGGCTTTATGTGGTTATTTACAGTCCTATTCAAATGGCTTGCGATCTACCTGAACATTATAATGTAGATGGTAAAATACATCCCGCATTTCAATTTATTACAGATGTAGGGGTAGATTGGCAACAGTCTAAGGTTCTTGATGGCGAAGTAGGCGATTATGTAGTAATTGCTCGACAAGAACGCGAAACCGGCGACTGGTTTATAGGTGGAATAACCGATGAAAATGAGCATCTTCAGCAGTTGGATTTTAAATTTCTGGAAGAAGGAAAAACCTATACCGCTCGCATTTATAAGGATGGTCCCGATGCAAATTGGGAGAATAATCCACAAGATTACAGTATTGAAGAAATACAACTTACCAGCACATCAACTATAGAAATCCCAATGGCTGCCGGAGGTGGCTTTGCAATCAGCTTAATCGCTGAAGATTAGCAACATAAACAGCATATTGATAAAATGCCTTTGTATTTGCAAAGGCATTTTTTTATTAATCAACTAACAATGTAACACGTGTTACGTAGACTTCCTGCAAGTTTGTGGTTCTTTGTACGACTTTAAAAAATAAATAAAAGAACCCCTCAACCCCTAGCTATGAATTGGATTTACGATCCCTGGCCTTGGTATGTCGCCGGCCCATTAATTGCGCTTACAATGTTTATTCTACTTTATGCAGGTAAACAATTTGGAATGTCCTCTAACTTAAGAACGCTGTGTTCTGCTGCCGGAGGCGGTAAAAAAGCAGATTTTTTCAAATTCAATTGGAAAAAAGAACGCTGGAATCTCACCGTAATGATCGGTGCTGTAATTGGCGGATTTATCGCATCGCAATACCTGTCAAATAACACTGTTGAAATCGCATCTGATGTGGTAACAAAACTCAATTCGTATGGTATTAACAGTGCAGGAGAAAGCTATTTACCTACAGAATTATTTAGTATTGAAGCTTTGAGCAGTCCTAAAAATTTATTGATCCTGATTATTGGTGGGTTTTTAGTTGGTTTTGGAGCGCGCTATGCAGGCGGCTGTACATCAGGTCACGCGATTTCTGGCCTTAGTAACTTGCAATTACCTTCATTAATTGCCGTAATTGGCTTTTTTGTAGGCGGTTTGCTTATGATTCATCTTATTTTCCCTTTAATTTTTGCATAATGAAAACTCTGGTATATTTAGTTATAGGTACTTTTTTTGGTATCCTGATGTATAAGTCTGAAGCTGCTTCGTGGTTTCGCATTTTTGAAATGTTTGAGTTTGGAGCCTTTCATATGTATGGTATAATTGGTTCTGCTCTGGTACTTGGTGTAATTGGCGTTCAGATCATAAAACGCTTCAACATTAAAGCTATTGGTGGTGAGGATATGCACCTAAAGCCAAAAAATAAAAGTTTTGCCCGCTATGCAATTGGCGGAATATTATTTGGTCTGGGATGGGCATTGGCAGGTGCTTGTCCCGGCCCAATGTATGTACTTGCCGGTGCCGGTTATATTTCGATACTTATCGTGATTTTTGGCGCATTATTAGGCACGTTTGTTTATGGTCTTATAAAAAATAAGCTTCCGCATTAGCAAAAATTTTAAGCTTATTGCTTAGAAAAAAAGCTTTTCCTGAGAATTAGATCATATTTGGTTTTCTCAGGGAAGGCTTTTTTAGTTTATGGTTAGTTGCTTTTAATACACACTACATACTGGCTCTGAAACACTTATGTTTTAGAAGAAGGCTGCTTGCTTTTAACCGTGTTTATCGCGTAAGTTTCCTATTTTTGCCGAAAAGTGATTTTATGCTAATTATAGGAATTGCCGGCGGTACCGGTAGCGGTAAAACAACCGTTGTTAATCAGATTGTTCAAGAATTACCGGAAGGTGAAGTCACAGTAATTTCGCAAGATTCCTATTATCGCGACACCTCTCACCTGGCCTATGATGAGCGTGTAAAAATCAACTTTGATCACCCAAAGTCTATAGATTTTGAATTGTTGTGTAAACACCTTGATCAGTTGCGTAATGGAGAAACTATTGAGCAACCGGTTTATTCTTTTGTAAAACATAATCGCACCAGCGATAAAGTGATCACGCACCCCAGAAAAGTAGTTATCGTAGAAGGGATTCTGATTTTGACACACCCCGAGATCAGAGATCTTTTTGATATTAAAATATTTGTGCACGCAGATTCAGATGAGCGTTTAATACGCCGTTTAAAACGGGATATTGCAGAGCGTGGTCGTGATCTCGAAGAGGTTTTAACACGTTATCAGACCACTTTAAAACCCATGCATCAACAATTTATTGAACCTACTAAAGAATATGCAGATATTATCATACCTTATAACCGATACAACAACGTGGCGATAGATATCGTTCGCAGTATTATCAATCAACGCTTGGTTTAATCTTAACTCCCTTTTAGTGTCGCTATTAGAAAAACTCCGTCAGAAAAAGTGGTTCCGTATTTTGGGAAATAAATACGTACTTATTCTATTGATTTTTTCGGTGTGGATGATTTTTTGGGATACCAACTCATGGTTTATTCATAAAGAATTGAATGATGAGATCGATAAGTTAGAAGGCAATCGGGCGTATTTTAAAGAAGAAATCAAGTCTGACCGAAATCAGATCAATAAGCTTAAAGATTCGGTTGAATTAGAGCGTTTTGCGCGCGAAGAATATTTGATGAAAAAGGAGAATGAAGAAATTTTTATCATAGAATTTGAAGACAGCTTAAAAACAGATAAAGATGGGTAAAAATTTATTTTCTGAATTTCAACCGGTTTCAGCTAAAGCATTTAAGCAAAAAATACAATACGATCTTGATGGTCTAGATTACAATAAGTCGCTTGTTTGGAATGCTCCCGAAGGTATTCATATTAAACCATTTTACCACAGCGAAGACACTACTTCACATGCCATACCGGGGCAACCGCAAAACTTTAATATTGTTGAAGAAATCTTTATTCTAGACCCTAAAATTTCTGCCGGGACAGCTAACCACGCGCTTTCTAAAGGTGCAGAAGCCCTGCTTTTTAAAGCTGATAAAAAATTTAAAGTAGATGATTTGCTTAACGCGCTTTCGCAAGAAGCATTGCTATTGTACTTTGATTTCAGTTTTTTTGATACCGAGTTTTTAATCGAATTGAGTGAGAAACTCCAATCTAAAAATCACACGGCTTTTTTAAACACAGATATCGTTGGCAATCTGGGACTTTCAGGGAACTGGTTTAGCGATCAGAAACAAGATTTTAAAGCCTTAGAAAAGGTTTTTTTAAACGCTAAAAACGATAACGTTATAGGTGTTGACCTTACCAATTATCACAATGCCGGTGCAAATACTGTTCAACAATTGGCCTATGCACTGGCTCACGTTAATGAATATTTCAACGAGTTTACAAATCATTTAAAGACACAGACCATCACTTTTAAAGTTGCCATTGGGTCTAATTATTTCTTTGAAATTGCAAAGCTCAGAGCATTACGTTTAGTTTTTGCGACTCTTGCAGAAGCCTATAAGCTACCTCAAAACTGTCATATACTAACGGTTTCCGCTTTGCGTAACAAAACGCTTTATGATTATAATACTAATCTCTTACGCACTTCAACAGAGTCTATGAGTGCAGTGCTGGGCGGCGCAGACAGTATTTGCAATCTGGCTTACGATGCGATCTATCATAAAACAAACGAATTTGGCCAGCGCATCGCCCGCAATCAATTACTTATATTAAAGCACGAGAGTTATTTTGATCAGGTAGCAAATGCTGCAGATGGCACCTATTACATTGAAGATTTAACGAATCAATTTGCAGAAAATGCACTAAGCCTTTTTAAAGAAATCGAAACCGGTGGCGGGTTTATCACACAGCTCGTAGAAGGAAAGATTCAGAAAAAAATTAAAGAGTCTGCTGCTAAGGAACAAGAAGCTTTTAATTCTGGATCTAAAAAAGTGATTGGTAGCAATGTCTTTCAGAACACAGCAGATCAAATGAAAAATGAACTTGAGATTTTTCCTTTTTTAAAGGTAAAACCGCGTAAGACCTTGATCGAGCCTGTTATTCCAAGAAGATTAACCGAAGCTCTAGAGCAAAAACGACTTGAAAATGAGTAGGTGTATTTTGTTACTTTTTAGCTGTTTTGCCTTCTTCTCTTGTCAAGAAGTTGTGAAACAAGTGGCTACCGCCGGTTCTCTAGATGAAGATGCGGTTTTAATCGCTACTCAAGGTAAGCACTTCACCCTGGGCACTAGTAGTTCTGCGGTATACCTTCCTGATTCTTTTAAAAAGACTTCGATTACAAAATTTAGTGATGAAGCCATTCGTTTCTCGAGTTCAGATAGCGCTGCGGTAGACAGTTTTGTAAAAATGTTTAGGTCACTGAGAGATCAGGTTGAAGGTGATTTTGACTTATTTTTCAGTAAAGAATTAAATTCATTTTGCACTGTAAATACGCTGAAGTATTTTGATTTTAATAAACAAGATGCCAGATATATTTTAGGCATGATTAGAAAAAATCAAGAGACCGGCTCAGATCTTATTTTTGAAAAACAAGCAGCAAATTATAACGCTACAGAAGATGTGAAAATTTTCAAGGCAGTTTATAAACTCTCTAATTTTGATGAAACCCGTGTTAATTATCGGCACATTTATATTTTGAGTACTCCTTCAAAAAAGACGTTTCAGCTCATATTTAATACTCCTTTTGAGGCAGATCTAGACCCATTTATTAGAAGAATGAAAATTTAAATAATGCGTAAAAACCTGCAACATCTTAGCCTTAAAACATCGTTCAGCAAAGAACCGGTCAAGACCTCTGTGTTTAATACAGCAGAAGAAATACCCATTAAAAAAAAATATACTCAGGCTGATCTGGAAGATCTGGAGCATCTTGATTTCGCCGCAGGAATACCGCCCTATTTGCGCGGTCCCTACAGCACCATGTATGTGCGCAAGCCCTGGACGATAAGGCAATATGCGGGCTTTTCTACTGCAGAAGAAAGCAACGCTTTTTATCGGCGCAATTTAAAAGCAGGTCAAAAAGGACTTTCAGTTGCCTTTGATCTTGCGACGCATCGCGGTTATGATAGTGATCACGAGCGTGTGGTGGGTGACGTTGGCAAAGCCGGTGTCGCTATCGATTCGGTTGAAGATATGAAGGTGTTGTTTGACCAGATTCCGTTAGATAAAATGAGCGTGTCTATGACGATGAACGGGGCTGTGTTGCCTATTATGGCATTTTATATCGTCGCCGCAGAAGAACAAGGTGTCAACCCAGAGCAACTGCAAGGGACGATTCAAAATGATATTTTAAAGGAATTTATGGTTAGGAATACTTACATCTATCCGCCAAGTCCTTCTATGCGTATCATTTCTGATATATTTGAATTTACAGCCAAGCATATGCCAAAGTTCAATTCGATCTCAATTTCAGGCTATCATATGCAAGAAGCCGGTGCGACTTGTGATATTGAACTTGCGTACACACTTGCAGACGGATTAGAATATTTGCGCACCGGTATCAAAGCCGGGATGGATGTTGATAAATTTGCCCCACGACTCTCTTTTTTCTGGGGAATTGGGATGAATCATTTTATGGAAATCGCAAAAATGCGTGCTGCGCGCATGCTTTGGGCAAAAATCGTGAAGCAGTTTAATCCTAAAAATCAAAAATCCCTTTCACTCAGAACGCATTGTCAGACCAGTGGATGGTCACTTACAGAGCAAGATCCTTTTAACAATGTTGCGCGTACCACCATTGAAGCTGCAGCCGCCGTTTTTGGCGGAACTCAAAGTTTACATACTAATGCCTTAGATGAAGCGATTGCGCTACCAACTGATTTTTCGGCACGAATTGCCCGTAATACACAACTCTATTTACAGAATGAAACCGAAATCACACGCACCGTTGACCCTTGGGCCGGCAGCTTTTATGTAGAAAGTTTAACCCATAAGCTTGCAGAAAAAGCCTGGGAACATATTGAAGAGATTGAAGCCTTAGGCGGGATGACAAAGGCTATTGAAAAAGGGATCCCTAAACTGCGTATTGAAGAAGCTGCGGCGCGTAAACAGGCGCGTATAGATAGCGGTAAAGACCTTATTGTAGGAGTAAACAAATATCAGTTAGCGCACGAGGATGACCTGATCACTTTAGAAGTAGATAATGATGCGGTGCGCGCATCCCAGTTGCAAAGACTTCAAAAATTAAAAACAGATCGCAATGCTGAGCGGGTCACAAAAGCCTTAACTGATTTAGCGCAATGTGCAAAAACAGGAACCGGTAATTTGCTAACTTTAGCTGTGGTGGCAGCTCGGGAACGAGCTACTTTAGGTGAAATATCAAAGGCCTTAGAAGAAGCTTTTGGCAGACATAAAGCACAAATAAAATCATTTAGTGGCGTGTACAGTAAAGAGATAAAAACAGATCCCACATTTGCAAAAGCACAAGAGCTTGCAGACCGTTTTGCTAAATTAGAAGGTCGAAGACCCCGCATTATGATCGCAAAAATGGGTCAGGATGGTCACGACCGCGGTGCAAAAGTTGTCGCGACAGGTTATGCAGATGTAGGCTTTGATGTAGATATTGGTCCGTTGTTTCAAACGCCCAAAGAAGTTGCAAAACAGGCTGTTGAGAATGATGTGCACATCCTGGGTATTTCTTCACTGGTCGGTGGTCACAAAACGCTGGTTCCGCAAGTTATTCAAGAATTAAAAATGCTGGATCGCGAGGATATCATGGTAATTGTAGGCGGTGTTGTACCCCGTAAAGATTATCAATATTTATTTGAAGCTGGTGCGGTAGCGGTTTTTGGACCCGGTTCTAAAATTAGTGAAGCTGCGATATCCTTGTTAGAGATTTTGCTAAAAACTTTTGAAGAATAGATTTTCCATAAAATTTTAAAAATTCAATATGAGCTATACAGATAAAATGCTGCGTGATGATGCGCTAAAAGGAAAAAATATAGTAGTGACCGGCGGCGGTAGCGGTCTGGGAAAAGCGATGACAAAATATTTTCTTGAATTGGGAGCTCAAGTGGCTATTACTTCCCGAAATCTGGAAAAACTTAAAACCACCGCAGAAGCTTTAGCAACTGAAACTGGCGGAACTTGTTTTCCTGTTCAATGTGATGTGCGCGATTATGAGCAAGTTGAAGCGATGCGCGATGCGGTAATCGATAAATTGGGTAACGTAGATGTTCTGTTAAATAATGCTGCAGGAAATTTTATTTCTCCTACAGAACGGCTTTCAGCAAATGCTTTTGATGTAGTAATTGATATTGTTTTAAAAGGCAGTAAAAACTGTACGCTTGCTTTTGGAAAAAAATGGATCGAAGAAAAGCAAAAAAATAAAACCATCCTCAATATTGTAACTACCTACGCTTGGACGGGTTCTGCATACGTGGTTCCCAGCGCTACGGCAAAAGCCGGAGTATTGGCAATGACCCGATCGCTGGCAGTAGAATGGGCAAAATATGGTATTCGTTCTAATGCTATCGCACCCGGCCCCTTCCCTACTAAAGGTGCGTGGGAACGCTTGCTTCCCGGAGATCTGGCAGAGAAATTTGACCTTTCTAAAAAAGTACCCTTACGTCGTGTGGGAGATCACCAAGAGTTAGCAAATCTTGCGGCGTATTTAGTTTCAGACTTTTCAGCTTATGTAAACGGTGAAGTGATGACTATTGATGGTGGTGAGTGGCTTGAAGGTGCGGGACAATTCAATTTATTACAAGATATTCCAGAGGAATTATGGGATCAGCTTGAGGCTATGGTAAAAGCAAAACGCAGTAAATAAGGTATACGACCTATCTATAAAAAAGGCTTTGCGATCGCAAAGCCTTTTGCATTTTATGCACTCATAGATTTGATTTTCAATACTTCTTTTAAAACTTTATGCACTTTACATTGATTATTTAAAACTAATTATTTAGTTTTAAATACCTCCTACTTCGCATTTTTAATCGTTCAAAAAATCCACACATGAGAAAAACAAACTTTAAAGTTTTTGGTTTATTTCTTTTGCTTTCCGGCGGAATGTTTGCGCAAACCGTTGAAAAAGAACTACCACAGACTCCAATTCCAGAAGGTCAGATTCCTGTAGATCCCAATGTAAAAATCGGTAAACTAGAAAACGGACTCACCTACTACATCCGCAACAACGGTAAGCCTGAAGATAAAGTAGAATTGAGGCTTGTTGTCAATGCCGGTTCTATATTAGAAACTGACAAACAGCAAGGTCTGGCTCATTTTATGGAGCATATGAACTTTAATGGTACCACCAATTTTAAGAAAAATGAATTGGTTGATTACCTGCAGAGCATTGGTGTCAAATTTGGCGCCGACCTTAACGCATATACCAGTTTTGATGAGACGGTTTATATTTTGCCCATTCCCAGTGATGATCCAGAAAAGCTAGAGAAAGGCTTTCAGATCATTGAAGATTGGGCGCACAATACCACCTTAACCGATGAAGCTATTGATGGCGAGCGCGGGGTTGTTCTCGAGGAATATCGTTTGGGCTTAGGTCCTGATAAGCGTATGCTACAAGAGTATTTACCTAAAATGCTTTATGGGTCTAAATATGCAGAACGCCTTCCGATAGGGAAAAAGGATGTTTTAGAAAATTTTGATTACGAGACGCTGCGCAACTACTACAAAGACTGGTACAGACCAGATCTTATGGCTGTTGTTGCGGTGGGTGATCTTGATGTCGCGACTTTAGAAAAAAAGATTAAAGACCATTTTGGCAAGATAAAGTCTAAATCAGACGCGCCTCAACGAGAAGAATTTGCCTTACCCAATCACGATGAGACATTTGTTACCGTTGCCACAGACCCCGAAGCTCCCTTTAGCCGTGTGCAGGTTATGTACAAAGATTCTTTCAAAAGTCCGGTGACAAAAACTACAAAAGATTATAAAGATCTTGTGGTTAGAAGTCTGTTCTCTACCATGTTAAATAATCGTTTAGACGAATTGAGAAATGAATCAAATCCTCCGTTTGTTTTTGGCTACAGCTATTATGGCGGGACTTACGCACGTGATAAAAATGCCTATCAATCTATTGCTAACACAAGTGAAACAGGGCAAATGGCCGGTTTGAAAGCGATACTGGAAGAAAACGAGCGCGTAAAGCGCTATGGCTTTCAGGAAGGAGAATTGCAACGTGCAAAAAAAGAACTTTTAGCCAGAATGGAAAAGGCTTACAAAGACAGAGATAAACAAGAAAGTGGAAGAATTGTAAGTGAATACATCAACAATTATTTAGAAGAAGAGCCCATTCCCGGAATAGCTTGGGAGTATGATTTTTATGAGAAAGTCTTACCCACAATAAACTTGAAGGATGTTAACGGTTTGATCAAAAATTTTATTCATCCAGATAATCGGGTTATTATTTTAACCGGACCTGAAAAAGAAGGCTTAGAACCGGTAGCCGAAGCAGATGTACTTGATCTGTTAACCGAAGTCGAGCAGTCTCAATTAGAACCATATGAAGATGAAGCGGTACGTAGCGATCTGCTCGAAACAATGCCCACGCCTGGAAGCATTACTACCACTGAAGCTAATGAAGGTTTAGATTTTAAGAGTTTTATCCTCAGTAATGGGGCAAAAGTAACTTACAAGATCACAGACTTTAAAAATGATGAGATTCTTTTTGGGGCATTTAGTAACGGAGGCACAAGCCTTTACAGTGACGAGGATTATATAGCTACTTCTTTTGCAAATGCTGGCTTATCTCAGGCCGGTATAGGCGGACTTTCATTGAATGATATGAGCAAAATGATGAGCGGTAAAATCGTTCGCGTTTCGCCCTATATTTCTACCGCCACAGAAGGTTTTAGAGGTCAGGCTGCGCCAAAAGACCTTGAGACACTTTTTCAGGAAGTCTATCTCTATTTTACAGATCTCAATAAAGATGAAGAAGCGTATCAATCTTATCTAACCAAACAAAAAAGTTTTTTAGGGAATTTAATGGCAAATCCTAATTTCTATTATCAGAACGAAATTGGTAAAATAAGAAATGAAGGAAATCCCAGATATACCGGTTTCCCTACTCCAGAAAAATTAGAAGCTGCAGATTATGATCTGGCTTATGAGAAATACCAAGAGCGTTTTGCAGACGCAGGAGATTTCAACTTTTATTTTGTAGGTAATATTGATGAAGAAAAATTGAAGGAATATGCTAAGACCTATCTTGGCAGTTTGCCTACCACAAACAGTAATGAAAAATGGAAGGAAACTGAGTTTAGAGTTGATGACACTTACAATAAAGTAGTAGTCAACAAGGGAACAGACCCTAAGAGTCAGGTACAGATCATCTGGACAGAAGATACAGAATGGGATCCCGCCGAAGCAATGCAAATTGACGCCTTAGGTGAGGTTCTTACGATTAAGCTTATTGAGCAATTAAGAGAAGAAATAGGCGGAGTTTATGGTGTAGGAGCTCGCGGAAATATGAGTAAATACACCTTTGCTAATGCCACATTCAGTATCAGTTTCCCGTGCGGCCCTGATAATGTAGAAAAACTCACAGAAGCTGCATTAGCCGAAGTTGAAAAACTTAAAGAAAATGGTCCCACCGCAGAAGATCTTGCTAAGGTAAAAGAGACCTATTTACAGGAGCATAAAGATCAATTACAGCAAAATTCGTTCTGGTTATCTACACTACAAGAAAGTGATCGAGATGATCGTGATATCAATAAAATGATGAATTTTGAAGCTTCGGTTGCAAGTCTAACAGCTGAGCAAATCAAAGCGGTTGCTAATAAGTATCTGGATGAAAATTATTTTCTGGGTATTCTAATGCCAGAAGAAACC
>Ga0207897_100501_pt1 | contig 12034 bp, 10 predicted proteins | sample LinPmetageLP42_FD_184054 | JGI IMG/M metagenome (GOLD analysis project Ga0207897, IMG submission 184054) | Marine viral communities from the Pacific Ocean - LP-42 (SPAdes) | ecosystem: Environmental > Aquatic > Marine > Oceanic | place: Pacific Ocean | collected 2010-08-27
GGCTGAGCAAGCTGATACCAATAGCGGGCACGCGTAGTTTCAAATGGCTCTGCACGTCCTGTCCACTGGTTCATATCAGCAGGTGTATGGCTAATACTTGTAGTCGTTGCTGCTGTTCTCGCTATTGTCATCGCTGCTCTCCGCTTATTGATCTTTATTTAGACTCGTACCAATCGCTGCGTAGTTCTTGCCAATGTTCAGCAAGCGTACCGTCTAATACCAGCTGTTTAGCTGCTTCGATATCAGGGGCGAGGTAGCGATCTTTATCATAAAAAGTCACTTGCTCACGTAGTTTTTGATGCGCGATTGTCAAAGGCTCTGACGTATCTAGTCCGTGATGGAAGTCGATGCCTTGACCAGCAGCCAGAAGTTCAATACCAATAATGGTGGCAGTGTTTTGTGCCATTTCGTATAGGCGTCGTGCGCAATAGGTCGCCATAGACACATGGTCTTCTTGGTTAGCAGAAGTCGGGATACTATCAACGCTACCAGGATGGGCGATAGATTTGTTTTCTGACGCCAGTGCTGCGGCGGTCACATGAGCAATCATAAAGCCTGAGTTGACTCCAGCATTATCAACCAAGAATGGCGGTAAGCCACCTGATAAGGTTGCATCGATCAGTAAAGCCATACGTCGCTCAGACATAGAACCAATCTCAGCGATTGCCAAGGCTAAAATATCCGCGGCAAAAGCCACAGGCTCAGCATGGAAGTTACCACCTGATATGGCGACAGGACCATCTTCGTTATTAAAGATAAGCGGATTGTCTGTCACGGCATTGGATTCGATAAGTAGCGTTTTTCCTGCTTGGTTGATGATATCAAGACAGGCACCCATGACCTGCGGCTGACAGCGTAGGCAGTAAGGGTCTTGTACGCGATCATCTTGCTCGCCATCGTGCGAGGCGCGGATAGCACTGCCTTTGATCAGTTGACGATGCGCTTTGGCGATCTCTATCTGACCATGATGACCACGTACTTCATGAATACGGGCATCAAATGGTGAGTCTGAGCCTTTGGCCGCATCAATCGACAGTGAGCCGACGATGGTTGCTGTCTCAAGTAAATCACGCGCTAAGAAATAACCACGTAATGCTAGTGCTGTTGATACTTGTGTACCGTTGATGAGTGCAAGGCCTTCTTTGGCTGCCAGTGTAATTGGCTCAAGTCCATGCTGTGCTAGGGCGTCAGCAGCAAGGACTTTTTTGCCATCGACATAGACGTGACCTTCGCCCATCATGGCTAGTGTCATATGTGATAGTGGGGCTAAGTCACCAGAGGCACCAACTGAGCCTTTTGCCGGAATGTTTGGCGTGATTTGACTGTTGATCAAACCAAGTAAACTATCAACTACCTCGCGGCGTACACCAGAAACGCCTTGTGCTAGGCTGGCGACTTTCATCACCATAATCAGTCGTACTACGCCATCTGGTAGCGCGTCACCCGTACCTACCGAGTGAGAAACGATCAGGTTACGCTGTAGCAGCTCAAGCTGGTCATCACTGATACGTGTCTTGGCAAGTAAGCCAAAACCAGTATTGATGCCATAAGCGCTTTTGTCTCGTGCAATGATGGTTCGTACATCTTCGTGTGAGGCATCTATTGCGGCATAAGCACTCTCAGGCAATGTCAATATGACAGGCTGCTCGTAGATATCACGTAGCATTTTAAAGCTAAGCTGGCGAGGGTGTAGGGTTAGTTGTTTGATATTGTTCATATAGGTAGTCCTAGTATTGTAAGTCATATAGTCATTCCACTATAAAGTATTACAGCGTTAACCTCGCTTGAAGTATCACATATACATCTACACTCGGTTGCCTTGTACTACTTTTAAATTGAATCGACTATATGGGTTATATTATTTTTGTTTAGGGCGTGTCCTCATTTTAAAAATGGTGATAAAAATGAGATAAATTGCCGTCAAACAAGGAAAATAGTGCAGATAATATCGAGATATTGACCAACTATTTGACGATGTTTGGCAAAATTTAGCTGTTTTTAGCCCATTTAGAGCACACTCGTTTGAATTGAGGACACGCCCTAGTATCTTTATTAAAATGAAGTTGTTGAAAGGTTTTTAATCAACGAAATAGCTATTATCGGGTTTGAATTTTTTAGCCAATCCAGTTGAAGTACATGGCCAGTTGTCCGAATGCTGCAGCCAATAAAATACTGAGTACCACGCGCTCGAACCAAATGATGACCATTTTGCCAACAGAGATAGGAATCTCGGTCGCAAGCACACATGGAATCATGGCTGAGAAGAACAGCACACTGCTAATGGAAATTACCCCTGCCACATAGCGTGTCAGAATATCTGCCTCACTTAGTAGTAATGCTGGCAAGAACATCTCAGCCAATCCCGCTGACATTCCTTTGGCAGCGACAAGCGGTTCTGGTAGGCCGCCAAGCCATGTAAAGGGATAAAGAAGCAAGCCCAAGGCATCGAAAACTGGCGTATATTTTGCTAATAGCAATCCTGTTAAGCCGACAGCGATGATAGACGGCACGATAGCAGCGGCCATCGTTAGACCGTCGCGAAAATTAGACCATAAGATTTGTTTGAGGTCAGTGGCACGGCGCGAAGTGGACAAGCCTAAATCAAATGCAGCTGCTAGCCGTGTACCACGTTTATGGTCTAAAGCTGGACGTTCAACGCTATCATCAAAGAGATTGATAGGTGGAATACGAGCGGTAATCGCAGTGACAATAAAGGTAATCACTAGCGTAGACCAAAAGAACACATTCCAAAACTCCATCAATCCAAGCGTTTTGGCAACAATGACCATAAATGCCGCTGATACGGTCGAAAACCCAGTCGCAATGATAATGGCTTCACGCGCTGAATATTGCTTTTGTAAATACACGCGATTGGTGATGAGCAAACCAATAGAGTAGCTACCAACAAAGGAAGCAACGGCATCAATCGCTGATGAACCTGGGGTTTTCCAAATAGGTTTCATAATTGGCTGCATGAGCACACCAACCATTTCTAGTAAGCCAAAACCAACCAAGAATGCCAATATCAACGCCCCAATCGGTACAATCATACCGACTGGTAAGGCCAATTTTTCAAATAGAAACGGCAGCATGTCCTTTTCCATCATAAAGGCAGGCGCTACGTCAGCCACATACATCACTGCTAGTATCAGACCCATGATTTTAAAAGCAGTCATAATCATATGAGTGATATTTTTACGCCATGAGCCGTCGATAAATGGCTTACTCACACCATAGAGTATGAGTAAAAACAATAATGTCACAGATAAGGTGTGCTGCTGAGTGACCAGATAGGTTGCGCCATGATCGAACAAAATCGTGCTTTTTTCACCAATGGTAAACGGCACAAAAAACATCACCAAACCGATCGCACTGAATACGATCAGCTGTATTAATGCAATAGGGGTTGATAGTAGTTTTTTCGATGATGTCGTTGTACTTTCATCGTTCAGACTAGATATCGTATTTTGCTCAATCATATTATCCTCCTTGATAAGACGCCGATTATGTCCTTATACCTAGCTACAGCGTATAAGGACAAGGAACAAACTATTTGATCATTGGCAAATTTAGACCATATTCTTTTGCTGTTTTAATCGCCAGCTCATAACCTGCATCGGCATGACGCATAACGCCTGAACCGCAATCGTTGACTAATACGCGTGACAGTCTTTTGGCTGCGGCGTCAGTACCATCCGCGACAATGACCATGCCTGAGTGCTGCGAGTATCCCATGCCGACACCGCCGCCATGATGTAGCGACACCCACGTCGCGCCGCCTGCTACGTTGAGCATGCCATTCAATAATGCCCAATCAGATACCGCATCTGAGCCATCTTTCATACTCTCTGTTTCGCGGTTTGGACTGGCGACAGAGCCCGTGTCCAAATGGTCACGACCAATGACGATTGGACCTTTTAGTTCACCGTTTTTGACCATTTCATTAAATGCCAAACCTGCTTTGTCACGCTCACCAAGACCTAGCCAGCAGATACGAGCAGGCAAGCCTTGGAACTGAATACGTTCCTTTGCCATATCTAACCAATGATGAATGTGTTTGTTTTCAGGGAATAGCTCTTTAATCTTTTGATCAGTCTTATAGATATCTTCTGGATCACCTGATAACGCTACCCAGCGGAATGGGCCTTTACCTTGGCAAAATAGCGGACGAATATACGCAGGGACAAAACCTGGGAAGTTAAAGGCATCTTTGACCCCTTCATCAAAAGCGACCTGACGGATGTTATTACCGTAATCAGTCGCTGGAATGTCCATCGCTTGCAAGTCTAAAATCGCTTGTACATGTACCGCACAAGATTGAGCAGCGGCTTTGGTCAGTGCTGCATGTTGCTCTGGATCTTCTTGGGCGGCTTTCCATTCCTCTACCGTCCAGCCGCTTGGTAGATAGCCATTGATTAAGTCATGCGCTGAGGTTTGATCGGTGACCAAATCAGGCTTCATACCGCCAGCGTTAGCACGCTTGACCATCTCAGGCAAGATATCTGCGGCATTGCCAAGTAGGGCGATAGAGACGGCTTCACCAGCGTCCGTATGTTGTTTGATTAACTCATAAGCATGGTCAAGGTTATCTGCTTGTTTATCAACATAACCCGTACGCAAACGGAAATCGATACTAGACTGCTGACACTCGATGTTTAACGAAGTCGCACCCGCAAAAGTTGCGGCTAGTGGCTGCGCGCCGCCCATACCGCCCAGACCAGCGGTCAAAATCCAACGACCCGCCCAGCTACCATCATAATGCTGACGACCCGCTTCCACAAAAGTCTCATACGTGCCTTGGACGATGCCTTGTGTACCGATATAAATCCAGCTACCTGCAGTCATCTGACCGTACATAAACAGGTCTTTGCGATCCAACTCGTTGAAGTGCTCCCACGTTGCCCAACGCGGCACAAGGTTGGAGTTAGCAATCAATACGCGTGGTGCGTTTTCGTGTGTTTGAAACACGCCGACTGGCTTACCAGACTGTACTAGCAACGTCTCATCATCTTCTAACTCTTTTAATGACTCTAAGATTTGATCGTAGCTTTCCCAGTTACGGGCTGCGCGTCCGATACCACCATACACGACTAGGCTTTTTGGGTTTTCTGCTACATCAGGATGCAGGTTGTTTTGCAGCATGCGATAAGGGGCTTCAGTTAGCCAGCTTTTGCAATGTAGCGTGGAGCCAGTAGGCGCAGCAATATTACGGCTCTCATCGCGTCGAGTAGGTTTGTTGCTATTGCTATCAGTAGTCATGGTCAAATCCTTGTGAAATCTTTTAAGTCGATTGGGCAATTAAAGTGAGTGGTTTACGATCAGTCTAAGAGTGCACTTAACTGCTTGCTAAATTGGCTAGATTATCGATACTGTCGTAAAGTTGTATATACAAATTATCAAAGATATTTTTTTCATGCAAGGATTTTTTTTCATGAGCTGATTATTTTTGTTATTAACTCAGCCGATTTAGATAACATCGAATGGGTTGAAAAATGCCTTAGTTAATACTGAACGCTCAGACATTTTGACTAAGGCTTGCACGGTGGTCTCGTGATAGTATGTGGTCATTCCTATTAGTAAAAATGATGGTTAAAGACGGATATGACAAAGACGATTCCGGCGTATCAACGCATAAAAAACGCCATACTAGACAATATTCATTCTGGTAAGTGGCAAGCGGGTAATGCGATTTCGACAGAAATGGCACTGGCTGAAGAGTTTGGTGTGTCACGAATGACGGTCAACCGTGCGCTAAAAGAGCTGAGCGAGGAGCGAGTACTAGAGCGTCGACAAGGGTCGGGCACGTTTGTCGCGCAGCAGCAGTTCAATCATACCTTTGTTGAAGTGCGCAATATCGCACAGGACTTGAAGTCAGCCAATCGCGACTATGAAGCGAAGGTCGTCAGCAAGCGCGCCGTTACTGCTGCTATGCTCGATAATGAGTTGCGTCGTAAGTTTGGTATTGATGAAGGGCCTGTGATTGATAAAGGGCCTGTGATTGATGAAGAGTCTGTGCCTGTTAACACAAACGCTCAGACAGACGCTAGTGATGAAGCTGTCCTGTATGAAGTAAAAATCATTCACTTTGCTGATGGTCAGCCTATACAGTTTGAAGAACGTTGGGTCGATGCTAAAAAAGTGCCGAAGTTTATCGATCAGGATTTTAGTGTGGTCAATACCAGTGATTACTTGATTGCCAAAAGCCCTCTAGAGAGTGGTAGCTATACCATCCGAGCATTGGCAGCCCCTGATGAGATTGCTGAGTTTTTGCAAATTGCGCCGCAGTCACCAACGCTTGTATTGCGTCGGCAGACCTATTCGGCTGGTCAGGTCGTTACCTTTGTAAAAATGTGGCACGCGGGTGATCGCTATCAGTTCTCAGGCGAGTTGTAGCAGATATAGTCAAGCCTATATAAATCCGCTACATCGTCATCCTCGCTAAGCATACTAATGCATAACTTGCACTCGGTTTCCTTGTATCGAAATTATATTGAACTGACTATAGCTTACGTATGCTCACTGATTTTGTACGTTTTACTGTCTAAAGTGAGATACTATATCCATAAGCTGCTATTTAATAAGATAGCAGTTGGCGTTAATTAAACTCGCCAGAATATTTGAACAATCGTTAAAAATTAAAATATAATATAGAAACAGTATTGAAAAATAGCCCAAATAGCCTCAAATCGGGCAACCAAAGCCGAATATCATAGAAGAGCTTATATTGTTCTTCTGTATCGGCTTGTCCTATTTATTAGCACCGTATATTTTATTAGTGCTGTGTGTCTTATTAACATTATGCGTTTTTACTTTATTCATTCACTCTTATAAGGACGTCTTATGAAACGTCGTACTCTTTTAGCCCTTGCCGCCAGCACTATGTTCCTTGCCGCTTGTGGTCAATCTACTACCAACGAAGCCGATACCAGTGCAACTGACAGCGCTGCAACAGGCGGTTCTGATTTGCTACAACGTATCAACAACGGCGGCACTATCAACGTCGGTACAGAGGGTACTTATCCTCCGTTCACGTACCATGATGAGAGTGGCAAACTAACGGGTTATGATGTTGAAGTAACGCGTGCAGTCGCGGATAAATTAGGCGTAGACGTTGAGTTTAAAGAAACCCAATGGGATGCGATGCTAGCTGGTTTGGATTCAAAACGCTTTGATATGGTGGCTAACCAAGTTAGTTTGACCACGCCTGAGCGTAAAGCAAAGTATGACAAATCAATGGCTTATAGCTGGTCAGGTGCGGTTGTATTGGCACCTACTGATGACAACCGTTATAGGTCGTGGGAAGGTCTAAAAGGTTTACGTACTGCGCAATCACTTAGCAGTAACTACGGTGAGCTTGCAGAGCGTTATGGTGCAGAGATCGTTCCTGTCGATGGTATGGCACAAGCGATTCAATTAGTGAAGCAGGACCGTGCTGACTTTACGATGAATGACAATCTAGCGGTATTGGATTATCTCAAAAAATTCCCAGATTCTGATCTTGAGATTAAACTAACTGCCCCTGCAAGTGAACAAACTGGTTCAGGCCTAGTGCTTATCAAAGGTGATGATGAAGTTGTAGCGAAACTGGATGGAGCGATGGCTGAATTGGCGGCTGAAGGCACACTCACCAAGCTTAGCGAACAGTTCTTTGGTGCTGATATAAGTCAACAAAAATAATGTCAGTTTCTATCATGTCAGCTTCTGTAATGTCTACATCATGGTTCGCGGACTTATTGGCAGTATTGCCATTTATGAGTCCTGATCGAGCGCAGATTGTCATCTCGTCGTTTTGGCCAATGCTCAAAGGCGGTATCTATTATTCGATACCGCTGGCATTGATCTCATTTGCGATTGGTATGGCCATTGCACTGACAGTGGCATTGATTCGTATTATTCCGCGTGCCACTTGGTTCCATGAAATCATTTATCGGCTCGCTCGTGTCTATGTGTCCGCCATTCGCGGTACACCGATGCTGGTTCAGCTGTTTATTATTTTTTATGGTCTGCCAAGTGTCGGAGTGAAGCTCGATCCCTTTCCTTCAGCGATTATCGCATTCTCACTGAACATCGGTGCGTATGCATCGGAGACAGTGCGTGCTTCGATTTTATCGATACCAAAAGGGCAGTGGGAAGCAGGCTCGACGGTTGGTTTGACGTATCTACAGACTTTTCGTCATGTGATTTTACCGCAGGCGCTTCGAGTGTCGGTGCCGCCGTTGTCTAATACCTTTATCAGTCTGGTAAAAGATACCTCACTTGCTTCACTGGTGCTAGTCACTGAGCTGTTCAAACAAGCGCAAATTATCACAGCTCGTAACTATGAGTTTATGCTGGTCTATACAGAAGCGGCGATTATCTACTGGGGTATCTGTCTGTTCTTGACCTTTATCCAAGGCAAGCTTGAAACTAGACTAGATCGTTATGTGGCAAAATAAGCTACGTAGTAAAATAAGTTATGGCTCAATAGACACGCCCTAGTACAACAGGAATTTTTATGATCAAAATCACTAATATTCATAAAGCCTTTGGTGGCAATCAGGTGCTAAAAGGCATCGACTTGACCATTAATAAAGGTAAAGTGGTCGTAATATTAGGACCTTCAGGATCGGGTAAAACCACCTTTTTGCGTTGCTTAAATGCGCTAGAGATTCCTGACCAAGGTGTGATTGCTTTTGATGACGATAGCTTGAGTGTCGACTTTGCGACTAAGCCAAGCAAAAAAACGCTATTAGCCTTACAGCGTAAGTCAGGTATGGTATTTCAGTCTTATAACTTGTTTCCACATAAGACAGCCATTGAAAACTTGATGCTTGGGCCTACAGTGGTACAAGGGCAGAGCAAAGTACAAGCCCGTGAGCAGGCACTGGTATTACTAGAGAAAGTTGGACTGTCGGACAAAGCGGATCTCTATCCATTCCAGCTATCTGGTGGTCAGCAGCAGCGTATTGGTATTGCCCGTGCACTTGCTATTGAGCCGTCGCTGTTACTGTTTGATGAGCCAACCTCTGCACTTGACCCAGAGCTGGTACAGGATGTGCTTGAGACGATGAAGCAGCTCGCCTCTGAAGGTTGGACGATGGTCGTAGTGACTCACGAAATCAACTTTGCTCGTGACGTTGCCGATCATGTTGTACTGATCGAAGACGGTCATGTGGTCGAAGAAGGCAGTGCTAAGCAGCTATTTGAAGACTCAAAACACCCTCGTACGCAGGCATTTTTACAACGTATTGAGCAGTAAAAACGTTTGTTTGTGCGTAAGTAATAAAAAAAGAAACCCCAATCATGATGCTATGGTTGGGGCTTTTCTTATCGAAATAAATGGGACGTATCTCAAATGGACAGACAGTAAACTATGCCCTTTGTCGTTGTTTTAACCAGCGAGGTACGCGAGTGGCGGTACCATTTAACACAGCATTTAATAAAGCTGCTAGCAAGATAAGTGCCACGCCCAAATACTGAATCCAAGACAAAGATTGATGCAGTAATAGCATCGCGAGCGCAATCGCAGTCAATGGCTCAAAAATCGTAAATACCGATGCACGAGTGGCGGGCAGCTTTTCCAATGCTTTCATATATAGCCCAAATGGCACGACGGTTCCCAGCAGTGACAATCCCAAAACATAGCCCCAAGTCATTAAGGGCAGATCTAATAGCTGCTCATAAGTGTTATAGGTCTCAGGCAAGAGCAGTAGTACGCCAGCACTAATGATAATAGAGGTAAAAAATACCAAAGGGGCAGGGTGAGCGTAATGCATGGCGCGCTTGCCCAATACGCCATATAACGAATAACACATCCCTGCTGATAGACCGAGTAAAATCCCCCAGTTAACTTTTGCTTGCTCACCTAACATGGTTAAGCCTACGCCAAACACCGCCATCAATGCCAGTAACACTGATTTGCGAGTAATGGACTCACTCAGTAAGAATTTTGAGAACAATAAGCTAAATACGGGTGCGGTATAGAGTAAGGCAACGGCAGGGCCGGCACCAACGTAGCTTACCGCAAAAAAATAGCAGACCGACATACCAAGGACACCTATCAACGACTGCATCGCCAAACCAAGCCACTGTTTTGGCTGTAATTTGATAAGGTGTGGCCACAGTGTTGGTAGCATGGCTAAAATGATAAAGGCCGCCGTGACAATTCGTAATATGGTTACTTGCCAACCACTAAATCCAATTTGGTTTAGGTAAGTCGAGAATATACCCAACGTACCCCAGCAGATAGCAGCCGTGATGATTTGAATGGTGCCTAGCCATGATTGATGCGAATGGGTCGTCATTCCGTTGTCGATGTTTGCCATACTGTTTTCTTCTTACGATCTAAGTGACACAAGATGTTGTAAGATTGCTATTAATACAATCTCTCCAAGCAATACTGAAATAAGAAAAGACAACCTGATTAAAGGCTGTCTTTTGTTTATTCTTTTGAGTCTATCACTAAAAGATAATAAGTGGCTACTAGGTCGTGTGCCAAACTCAATCAATAGTTATTCAAATGGCTAAAAAATGGCTAGCGTTTGCTAAATAACCTAAACAATATCGAATAATTGGCTCATATCATATTTGTGTTCGCATCACTTTTTTATTTCTATAGTCTCTGTTAATCAATCCATAAAAAGAATGTTTGTTCTCGGAGAGTGTTTTGCTGAATAAAGCACACTTTTTCCACTTGGGTTCTCGGCAGATGATCCGTATCGGCTCCGCAATTTTTTGAGCGCTGTTTTATCCACTGAGTCTGCTCTTTTTTAAGATCAGCCGTCATATCTTCACCGTACAGGCGTCTGACTTCATTTCGCATTACTCTGTAGCTTTCATTTAATGCTTTATCAGACGTGTTATATATCTGATCAATCAGAGCAGCTTGTGATGCTAATGGCAGATAAGTCTCGTTTTCTTTGTAGGTGGCACTATAGGTATCGACTGTCCATTTACTTCTTATAGATATCTCATGGTTCGAGGTATCTATAAACCCGTCAAAATCTTCGCCTTCAAAAGTATAACCCTGAAATCGACACGGGGTCACGCCATCTTTACATAAGCTATGCTTGGTTTGCGCAGAGTAGTATTTGATAGCATAGGGCGACTTACTAGGTTCTGGTGTTGTCTGTAATAGCCGTTCTAAATCGGGAGCGACTAGCAGCATATTGTTGCAAGTGACGCTTCCTTCTGCACAGCTCTCATAAAGGTTAAGACGTTGACCTTGGATGTCCATGCCCATTGAAAAGTTTGCCTGTACAGGTGCTACAGCCGAGCTGACAGAGGTCATTAGCATTAAGCTTGAGAGCAACGCAGTATGTCTGAGTAAGCTGGAAGTATTTAGGCTTGAGGCAGACATGGAGACGGACATATAGGTTTATACCTGTAGCAAGAAGTTACTCAGCAACCGCTTAGCGCCTTCAGTGGCAAAAGATTCAGGGTGAAATTGTACGCCTTGAATCGGATAGTCTTTGTGCGCCAGTCCCATAATCTCATCGCCCGTCAGCGCAGACTCATCAAAGCTTAATGTCGCTCGCTCGTCATTGGCGACGACTGAGGTGATCGTCAGGCAGCTTGGGATCGTATCGGCTTTTACCACCAGTGAATGATAGCGCATGATTTCAAGCTCTTGCGGCAAGCCCTGATAAATGCCCTTACCATCATGACGAATCGATGAGATTTTGCCATGCATCGGCACACTGGCACGTACCACATCACCACCGAACACATGCGCAATGCCTTGCATACCCAAGCAAACGCCTAATAGCGGCACAGTTTTGCCTAGTGTTTCAATGACCTCGCTACAGATACCAAAGTACGCGGGATCGTCAGGGGAGCCAGGGCCAGGTGAAATGATAATTCTATCAAGATTCATCGCTTGCACATCTGCTAGGGTGATTTCGTTATTGCGTTTAACGATGACGCTGGCCTCTTTATCACTGTCTAAGGTTTGTAAAATCTCACCCACGTATTGGTAGAGATTAAAGGTAAACGAGTCGTAGTTATCAATAATTAAAACATTCATGGGTTATAAACTCTTTTGTAAAAATAGTGC
>Ga0207897_100503_pt1 | contig 11991 bp, 9 predicted proteins | sample LinPmetageLP42_FD_184054 | JGI IMG/M metagenome (GOLD analysis project Ga0207897, IMG submission 184054) | Marine viral communities from the Pacific Ocean - LP-42 (SPAdes) | ecosystem: Environmental > Aquatic > Marine > Oceanic | place: Pacific Ocean | collected 2010-08-27
GAAGGCGATTTTGATAAAGCAGTAGGTGTTCTTCGTAAAAAAGGACAAAAAATTGCAGAAAAGAGAGCAGACCGTGACTCTAGTGAGGGAGTAGTAGTAGCTAAAATTAATGATGCAAACAACAGAGGTGTTGTGTTTTCTTTAAATTGTGAGACCGATTTTGTTGCTAAAAACGATTCTTACGTTGAGTTAGCTAATGAATTAGGTGATGTTGCATTAAACTACAATTCTAAAGACGAATTTTTAGCTGCTGATTTCCAAGGGATGACTGTTGCAGAAAAATTGATCGAGCAAACTGGTGTTATTGGTGAGAAATTAGAAATAGGTGGTTTTGAAGTATTAGAAGCTCCATTTGTAGGGTCTTATGTACACGGTAACAAAATTGGTGCATTAACTGGCTTATCAAAGTCGGGAGATGCTTCAGAAGAAGTAGCTAAAGCTGTTTCTATGCAGGTTGCATCTATGGGAGCAACTACATTATCTTACAAAGATTTTGATTCAGAATTTGTGGCTTCAGAAACAGAAGCGCGTATCGCAGCTATAGAAAAAGATAATATTGAGTTAGGTCGTTTAGGTAAGACGCTTAAGAATGTTCCTCAATACATCTCTATGTCTCAATTAACTCCAGAAGTTATGGCTAAGGCAGAAGCAGATATCAAAGAAGAATTAAAAGCAGAAGGAAAACCTGAAAAAATCTGGGATCGTATCGTTCCTGGTAAATTAGAGCGTTTTGTTGCAGACAATACCACTCTTGATAATGAGAAAGCATTATTAGACCAGGTATTTATTATGGACGAAAGCATTAACGTTGCAAAATATGTTGCAAGTAAAGGTGATTTTGAAGTAGTAGGATTTAAAAGAGTAAGCTTAGCTTAATCTTAAATCTATTTTATAGAATAGAAAAAGGCTGCCAAATGGCAGCCTTTTTTATTGTTGTATTTCTTCTTTTTCTCAAATGCCATTTAAGCTTATATTTGTCAAAAATTTTTCTACACCATGCAATACAAACGTATTTTACTTAAATTATCTGGAGAGGCATTAATGGGTAAACGCCAATACGGTATTGATCCCGATAGACTCGCAGAGTATGCAGAAGAGATCAAAGAAGTTCTTGATCAAGGTGTAGAAGTTGCTATCGTGATTGGCGGGGGTAATATTTTTAGAGGTGTTGCCGGAGCCAGCCGCGGGATGGATCGCGTACAAGGCGATCATATGGGGATGTTAGCAACCGTAATTAACGGTCTGGCCTTACAAAGTGCCCTTGAAGAAGCGGGTATTCAAACCCGTTTGCAGAGTGCAGTAAAGATCAATGAGGTTGCAGAGCCTTTTATTCGTAGGCGAGCTATACGTCACTTAGAAAAAGGCCGTGTGGTCATCTTTGGTGGTGGTACGGGTAATCCCTATTTTACAACAGACTCTGCAGCTGTACTTAGAGCAATCGAGATACATGCAGATGTGATCCTAAAAGGAACCCGTGTTGATGGTATTTACACTAGCGACCCTGAGAAAGATAGTAAAGCGGTAAAATTTGATTTTATAAGTTTTGAAGACGTACTTCAAAAAGGATTGAAAGTAATGGATACCACAGCGTTTACGTTGAGTCAGGAAAATGAGTTGCCTATTATTGTTTTTGATATGAACAAGCAGGGTAATTTGCTCAAAGTGGTCGAGGGCGAAACGATAGGAACTACAGTGAATTTATAATTTAGTATTTTTGGCTGGTTTGAAAAATACCAATGAATTAAAAAAGCTATGAACGAAGACATTCAATTTATATTAGACGAGACAAAAGAGGCCATGCAAAATGCGCTTAATCATCTCAAAAAACAATTTGCAAACATCCGTGCGGGAAAAGCGAGTCCGGCGATGTTGGGTAGTGTAATGGTTGACTACTACGGGAGTTTAACGCCATTGGCGCAGGTTGCGAATGTAAATACTCCAGATGGTAGAACTATTTCAATTCAGCCGTGGGAAAAAGCGATGATTCAAGAGATTGAGAAGGCAATTATGAATGCCAACCTCGGTTTTAATCCTATGAATAATGGAGAGAGTGTTATTATTAACGTTCCGCCACTTACCGAAGAGCGCCGTAGAGACCTTGTGAAACAAGCTAAAGCTGAAGCTGAAGATGCAAAAGTAGGTGTGCGTAACGATCGTAAAAATGCCAATAACGAGATTAAAAAATTGGAGAAAGACGGCCTTGCCGAAGATCTGTGTCGTAATGCAGAAGTAGATGTTCAAGACTTGACCGATGCACACATCAAAAAGATAGACGAGATTCTAGCAGTAAAAGAAAAAGAAATACTTACCGTTTAACACACGTTAAACTCATGCTAAGAGCGACCAATAGGTCGCTTTTTTTATAGTATTTTTAGAAACCTAAGTTCTTCTGTTATAATGGCTAAACCACTTATTTTCTGTCTTTTCTTGCTTTTTTTGATTAAAAATGGTGCATTTGCTCAGCAAAATAGTATTGATGTTGATTCGCTTATGCAACTCGCCATAGACCGCGCAGAGTACAATAATCCTCAAAAAGCATTAGATCATTTTAGCTATACCACTTACGAGAAAACCATAATTACAGACTCGCTCGAGCGGGAAAACAATGCGCATTCATTTTTTACAGAAAAAGTTTCTAAGAATAATTTTAATACGCATCACGGTTTTAAAGAGGATGTTTTAGGCTTTAATATGGCCGGTTTTAAAGAGCCGCGTTATGAAGTTTTAGGGATTACCCTACAGTCGAGATCGTTCTACGATGAGGATTTTGTGATCTTTAATTACAGGTATGCCGGGCCGCTTTCTTCTAGGGGCTTAAAAAATTACGATTATGAGTTTGTGGGTGACACGACCGTATTGGAGCATAAAAGCTACGCCGTAGCATTTCATCCTAAACGGCCTAAAACGATACCCGGTTTAGAGGGTGTTCTCTATTTAGATGCAGCAAGTCTGGCGATTCAAAAAGTGCATATAGCCATAAATGATGAGCTGGTAGCGCGCATTGAGCAACGTTATGAATATCTTCCGCAAGCGGAAGTTTATATGCCCAGATCGAGTAAGTTATATATCGAGAAAGGAAAAACTTCAAAACGCCTTTCGCTCTTTAGAGGAAAAGTTTCGGTGGGGACGATTCAAAATAATCCCGTGAAAGAGGCGATCGAAGGACGTTATCTTTTATTGACTTCGTTTAATGCCAACTTTGATCTTTCCGAAGGAGAAAAATTAGAACATCCCAATCTGGCTGTAGAAGTTTTAGAGGACGCTTCTGAACGCTCTGAAGATTTCTGGGCCGGTTACCGCAACCAGGCACTTACGCAGCGCGATCTTAATAGTTTTGATTACCTCAATAACATTGTAGAGACCGAAAATATAGAACGCCGCCTTGCAGTCATTAATAATTTTGGGATAGGTTATTATACAGTAGATTTTTTTGATTTTGATTTGACGTATCCCTTAAAGTATAACAATTATGAAGGTCTGCGTCTGGGGCTAGGCGGAGTTACTAATGCAGATTTCTCAAAGAATTTTAGGCTTGAGGGCTATACCGCTTATGGTTTTAAAGACAAGGTTTTAAAATATGGTTTAGGTGGCGGTGTGCTGCTCAATGAATCTCACGGAGCCTGGCTTAGCCTTACGTATAACGATGATCTGCAAGAAACCGGTAGTTTTAATTATTTAACAGACCGCAGGGTGTATTCTTTGTTTGAGCCGCGTTTGGTAAATATCACGCAGTTTTTTGACTATAAAACGTTTAGGTTAAATCAGGAATATCAAATCACACCTAAGATTCTTTCTGAATTTCAATTTGCAAAAACCAATGTACTTCAAACCGAAGCTTACCGCTTTGTGCTGGGCGATGAGTCGTATAGTGAATATGATATTACCGAAGCTACTTTTGGAGTCCGTTGGAGCCCTTCAAGTAAGTTTATGCGCTCAGAAAAAGGAACCGTTGAGATCTATGATGGCTATCCTAAAGTGACCGCGCAGGTATCTAAGGGAATTTCGGGTTTATTCAACGGCGATTTTGATTTTACACGTGTGGGTGCTAAATTTTATTATCAGGTAGAACGACTTAATAAATCTACCACTGAGTTTTTAGTAGAAGGTAAAATGGCGTTTGGCGATGTGCCGCTTACGCATCTTTTTCACGCGTATCCCAATGCGCCAACCAAAGAAACCATAATGCAGCGTTTTTCGGTTGCGGGAGTAAATAGTTTTGAGACGATGTATTTTGGCGAATTCTTTTCAGATCGCCTGGCTACGTTTCAGATCAAGCATCATTTGAGGCCTTTTAATCTGGGTGAAAAATTTAAACCGGAAATGGTATTTATATCGCGCTATGCTATAGGTGATATTTCAGATATAGAAAGACATCAGGAGGTAAGCTTCGGTAAACTGAACAAGGGATTTTTAGAAAGTGGTTTTGAGATCAATAAGATTCTGTTTGGCTTCGGGACGAGTTTAACCTACCGTTACGGGCCTTATCATCTGCCTGATTTTGCAGATAATATTGCCTTTAAATTCACATTTAATCTTCAGTTATAAGCACTTGATTTAAAAAGGGTTTTGCTCATAAATTTTTTAAACTGAAGCTTCACTTTTGTTTTTGATTTATAGCAAAGGCTTTTCATTTACAAATGAGTACCTTTGCGCCTCTTAAATTAGGACGATGACCAAGCTATTGGGTTACGGATTTTGGAACGGTGTAGCACGCCTCATTTTACGCAACAGACTCTTTATTCTTTTTCTGGTTGCCGGTTTTACGGTGTTTTTAGGAACGCAATGGAAATACATGCGTTTTACCTATACCGAAGCAAACTTGCTGCCGGATGATCACGAAGTAAATCTTGAATACAATAAATTTCTTGATCAGTTTGGGGAAGAGGGGAACCTTGTTGTTTTTGGGATTAAAGATTCTACACTTTTTACTCCCGAAATTTTAAACAAATGGAATGCGCTTTCTGATACGATAAACAGTTATGATGCTGTTGCGCTTTCGGTGTCTTTAAAAGATTTAAAACTTTTAGAGAAAGAAGAAGATCCTAAACGTTTTGACCTCAAGCCTTTTATAGAAGGTACGGTAAATACGCCAGCGGAAGCAGATGCGCTCAAGAAAAAAATGTTTACAGATTTACCTTTTTATGAAGGTTTGATCTATAATAAGGAAACGGGCACTGTACGTAGTGCCGTTTATCTCAAAAAAGATATTGTAAATACCGCCGCCAGAAAAGATTTTATTGTTGAAGATCTTATTCCTCTAATCAAAAAATTTGAAGAAGAGACCGGCATCAAGGTTCATACCAGCGGGATGCCGTATATACGCACGCTTAACAGTGCCACGATCATAAGTGAGATCGGTTGGTTTGTAGGTGGTGCACTTCTGGTAACCTCACTTATTTTTTTCTTCTTTTTTAGATCTTATCGTGCGACGTTTATCTCGATGATCACTGTGGTGATTGGGGTGATGTGGGCGTTTGGCTTCTTAGGTTTATTAGGTTATGAAATTACCGTGCTTACGGCGTTAATTCCGCCATTGATTATTGTGATCGGGATTCCTAACTGTATCTTTTTGATCAATAAATACCAGCAAGAGTATAAAAACCATGGGAATAAGATCAAGGCGCTTCAGCGTGTGATCACAAAAGTTGGTAATGCAACCTTGATGACCAATATTACGACCGCTTCGGGTTTTGCAACCTTTATTTTGACGCAGAGTTCGCTGCTGAAGGAATTCGGTATTGTAGCTTCGATCAATATTCTGGCGATATTTTTATTGAGCTTACTCATCATTCCTATTATTTATAGCTACATGTCGCCGCCAAAAGAGCGTCATTTAAAACATTTAGGTAAAACCTGGATCGAAGGTTTTGTGAAGTGGATTGAGCGTATGGTGCGTGATCGCCGCATTAGCATTTATATCACCACCGTGGTCTTACTTATTGTAAGTATGATAGGTATTTTTAATATCAAAGTCTCCGGAAGTCTTATTGAAGATATGCCGAAAAACACCGGTTTTTATCGCGATATTAAATTTTTTGAAACAGAATTTGACGGGATTATGCCGCTTGAAGTCTTGATAGATACCAAGCGTCCTAAGGGTGTGATGAAGTTGCCAACGTTAAAACGTATGGACGAGCTGGCAACCACAATCTCAGAAACGCCAGAGTTATCAAAGCCGCTCTCTATTGTAAATCTGGTAAAATATGGTAAGCAGGCATTTTATAATGGTGATCCACAATATTACCAGTTGCCAACTTCAAACGAGCGCAATTTTATTTTGCCGTACGCACAGAGTTTTTCTACCGAAGCCGGCCTGCTGGATAGTTACGTAGATTCTACCGGGCAATATGCACGGATGACGACCTTTATGCAGGACATTGGCACCGACCGCATGGAAATTGTAGAAGACAATCTGTACAACAAAATAAGTATTCTTTTTCCTGAAGATAAGTTTGATGTGACGTTAACCGGTAAGGCGTTGGTGTTTCAAAAAGGAACCAATTACTTGATCAATAATCTAATTATAAGTTTGTCTCTGGCGATCTTATTGATCGCAGTTTTTATGGCGTTCATGTTTCGGTCTTTAAAAATGATCCTGGTTTCTTTGATCCCTAATTTACTGCCGTTATTGATCACCGCCGGATTGATGGGCTTTTTAGGCGTGCCTATAAAACCTTCAACCATTTTGGTGTTCAGTATCGCGTTTGGGATTTCGGTAGATGATACGATTCACTTTCTGGCCAAATACCGTCAGGAATTAAAAAGCAGCGGCTGGAAGATCAAGCGTTCGGTGTATGCTTCAGTAAAAGAAGCCGGCGTGAGTATGTTTTACACCTCGATCGTCTTGTTCTTTGGTTTTTCGGTCTTTATGATCAGTAGCTTCGGTGGTACCGTTGCTTTGGGAGGATTGGTATCGGTAACCTTGATCTTTGCGATGTTATCTAACTTGTTATTGCTTCCGTCATTGTTGCTTTCACTAGAAAAAAATATTGCCAATAAAGAAGATTTTAAAAAGCCTGCTATTCAGATTCTGGACGAAGCTGAAGATGAGGAAGAGCTGGAAAAATTAGATAAGGAATAATTCCGTTTAAATTTTCAGCCAGTTTTGTGCCAGTCTGATGTAAAATTTATCTTTGTCGTCACATTAGATTTTATAAAACTAAACTAAGCAAATCCGCGTCTTAAGGGCGTTTTGATTTTATAGATTATGAGAAAAACAATTGTACACCTTTTAAAAGAAGAGCCCAAAGGGCACGAACTTACCGTTAAAGGATGGGTAAGATCGTTTAGAGCCAACCGCTTTATTGCGCTAAATGATGGTTCTACGCTTAATAATTTACAGTGTGTAGTTGATTTTGAAAATACAGATCCTGAGCTTTTAAAGCGCATTACCGTGGGGGCTGCGATCGCCGTGACCGGAAATCTTATCGAAAGTCAGGGTGGTGGTCAGGCTGTTGAAGTTGAAGCTAAAGAAATTAAAATTCTTGGTGATGCAGATCCTGAAGAAGTGAAGAAAACCATCTTGTCGCCTAAACGTCATACGTTGGAGAAGTTGCGTGAACAAGCCCACTTGCGCGTGCGTACCAATACTTTTGGAGCAGTGATGCGTTTGCGTTCTCAGCTTAGTTTTGCTGTGCATCAATACTTTCAGAAAGAGGGTTTTTATTATGTAAATACTCCGATTGTAACCGGTAGTGATGCAGAAGGTGCGGGCGAAATGTTTAAAGTGACTGCTTTAGACTTGAAAAATCCGCCGAAGGATGAAGACGGAAACATTGATTATAAAAAGGATTTCTTCGGAAAGGAAACCAATTTGACGGTTTCTGGTCAGTTAGAAGGAGAAACCTATGCGTTGGGTCTGGGACAGATTTACACCTTTGGACCAACCTTTAGAGCCGAAAATTCAAACACGAGCCGTCACCTTGCAGAATTCTGGATGATCGAGCCCGAAGTTGCATTTTGCGACCTGGATATGAATATGGATCTGGCAGAGGACTTTATCAAATACGTGATACAGTTTGTGATGGATAACTGCCAGGATGATCTGGAATTTTTAGAAAACCGATTGATCCAGGAAGATAAAAGCAAGCCCGAAGCAGAGCGTGCGCCAATGCCTTTACGCGAGAAATTGAAGTTTGTTTTAGAGAACAACTTCAAGCGCGTGAGTTACACAGAGGCGATCGAAATTCTTAAAAACTCGAAGCCTAACAAAAAGAAGAAATTCAAATATCCTATCGAAGCTTGGGGTGCCGACTTGCAAAGTGAGCACGAGCGTTTTCTTGTAGAGAAGCACTTTAAATGCCCGGTGATCTTGTTTGATTATCCTGCAAATATCAAAGCCTTTTATATGCGTCTCAACGAAGACGGTAAAACCGTACGCGCGATGGATATTCTCTTCCCGGGGATTGGTGAGATCGTTGGAGGTTCGCAGCGAGAAGAGCGTTTGGAAGTGTTGCAAGAAAAAATGGCAGCGCTAGACATCCCAGAAGAAGAACTGTGGTGGTATCTAGATACCCGTCGTTTTGGTAGTTGTGTGCATAGTGGTTTTGGTCTCGGTTTTGAACGTTTAGTATTATTCGCATCAGGAATGACCAATATTAGAGACGTGATTCCTTATCCACGTTTTCCTCAAAATGCAGAATTCTAAGGAGAGAAATAGATTTAAACAAGAGTCCGATTTAATTTTTAAATCGGGCTTTTTTGTTTTTGTAATAGGGTGCGGGGAAAAACACCCTTTTTAAAGGAGTTTTTTCCTAGTGAAAAAAAAGATGTCTATTTTACACCTAACTAACAATAAATCAATTTATGAAAAAAACTACCCTAGTTGCAGCGGTACTTACGGCTGCATTTTTAATGACATCTTGTGATGAACCTTGCGAGTGCGAAGGAGATGAAGCACCAATTCTAGGCGCTCCGTCCAATATTATTCCTTTAGCTAGCGCAGATTCCTTATATAAAAATTACGGTAACAGTCGTGTTGACCTTATCGAGCTTGCAGAAAACATCACCGAAGAAGGTGATACTATCCCAAAAGAGGATGCGAGGTATAAAAAAGCGACACGAGCAGTTAGGCTACCCTATAAACAACTTAAGGAATATTTGGCTTATATAGAACAAGAGGCAGATACTGCAGGAGTTGAAATTGTGGAGTTGAGAGTGTATTTTGGTAAATACAATAACTCTTTTATTGAAAAAACCAAAAAGGGTAGAGCTACTGTTTTCCTGAATCCTGCGACAGAATTTACTTTAGCTGATGGTAAAAAGGACACCGTGAGTTATGCTATCATAACCGGAGCTAATGGAGCAAAGCGAGCGGAGATGGTTGGTAAAATTTTAAATCCAGAAGAAGGAGATGTAGGTTTAGGAGATGGTGAAGAAATCGATTCTCAATCTGGCGATCGTGGGCAAGTAATTCCACCACCATATACTGACCCTAATGATTTTTAATCAATATCTAAGCCAGATTAAAGAGGTAGTTGGGTAAATAATAAAACACTCAGAAATTAGTAGTAGTACTTTAAACAATTTATATCTTTTTCCTTGATTATTGAAATCGTTCAAACGGTAACCGAAAAACGACTAGAATATTTATTAAGTAATCCAATGCTTTGGATTATGAATTCATTGGAGTTAATTGCTTTTGTAATAGGGTTGATCTATTGGAATAAATTTAAAAAATCAACAGTTAAGTGGTTTATTCTGTTTCTTGGTTATAATTTTTTTAATGAAATGGCTGCGGCGGTTTTCTATGTATTGGAGTGGGTGGCCGACTCAAATATGATTTTTTATAATTTTCGTTACCTAATTTATTTTGGTCTACTATTTGGCCTATACTATGTTAAGCTTGAAAGTCCAAAGTTAAGAAAGACTACAACTGGACTATCGGTTATCTGGTTGGTTGTGTACATTTACTGGCTTTCTGTCTCTAATTTTTGGATTGAGTTTGCATTGGTGCCCGGAGTGTTAGGAGGCTTTTTTCTAATGGGAATTATACTTTTTTATTTTGTGGAGAGTATCAATCAACGTTCTGTAAAGGGGATTCAAAATGACTTTTTTACATATCTCAGTTTAGGGCTACTTCTAGAAGCAGTTGTACAACTACCGGTGTTAATAACTACGCACATAGGTTGGGCTCAGTTAACCGAGTCTTCTGATATTCGCAATGATTTTTTCAACGCCATTAAGCAAGTGAGCTTTGTAGCTTCCTGTTTTATGTATTTGGTTTTTGCATATGGTTTTTATCGTTCTAAGCGTCCTGAATTTATAAGAGCCTAAAGTGTTAAGATTGATTATTAGCAAAACATCAAAGAATTAAAAGGATTGAATGAACTATTAATTATAGCTGATTGGCAAGAGCGTATTGCGTATTTTGTTACAAATCCGGGAATAATGATTTCTGATTTTGCCGAATTGCTGAGTTTCGTTTTCGGTTTGATCTATTGGAATAAGTTTAAGCAAACGCCTATACAGTGGTTTATTCTATTTCTAGGCTATAACTTTTTTAATGAAATGGCTGCTTTAGCTTATTACGTTAGTGGCTTGAGTAATAACAATACCATTTTTTATAATGTGCATCAGGTCGTTTACTTTAGTGTTCATTTCTACATTTTTTATAAATATCTATTACGAAAAAAGCTGAAACTTGCCGTTGTTCTGTTTTATAGTGTTTGGTTGATAAGCTTTGCATATCAGCTTTTTACTAAAAATCTAATTTTAGAATATGCATTGTTTTCAACGGTACTTGGTGATTTTTTTACGATGATCAGTATTTTATTTGTTTTTATAGAAGTCATTAATGCTTCACAAATCTCAAAGTTGCAAGACAACATGATTATTTATTTAGGCTTAGGGCTTTTGATTTTTTTGGTAATTAGTATTCCAACTTCAGTCACTTCATTTGTTGGGTGGGAAAAAATAGGAAAGGATACGGGACCGAGAATGGAGTTTTATAAGATCTTAAGAGATGTAGGCACTTTTGCTGGGGCTTTAATGTATCTCATTTTTGCTTATGGTTTTTATAGAGCAAAATCTTCAAACTATTTAATGCAATAACTATGGATCAGGATACGCAGCTTTTAGTCATTCTAGTGGTCTTGTTGGTGTTGTTTTTACTGGCAGTGATCATTTTTGTCCTGTTTTCAGTATTTATGAAGCGTAAAAACAGCTTGCTACGCGAGCAAATTGAAGCCGAAAAACGCTACGAACGTGCCATTGCAGAAACCCAAATAGAGATACGCGAAGAAACTCTGCGTAATATCAGTTGGGAATTACACGATAATATTGGTCAGTTACTCACATTAGCCAAAATAAAAGCGCAAAATGTAGAAGGTGGGGAAGAAATGCTTGAGGTTGCAGAAACGATAGGAACGGGCTTAAATGAGCTTCGGGCATTATCAAAATCAATTAATCCGGAAGCTATCAACGGTCAGTCGCTTATCTATTCACTTGAGCAAGAAGTAAGTCGTTTTAATAGATTGAAGTTTCTTTCAGCAAACTACGAGTTACTAGGCGATCCTGTTACCATAAATTCTAAGGTAGAGATCGTATTGTTTAGAGTCGTTCAGGAATTTATGACCAATACGATGAAGCATTCTAAAGCATCTAGGTTAGAGGTAAAAGTTGAGTTTAAGGCAGATTCTTTAGTAATTACCGCATTGGATGACGGTATAGGTTTTGATTCAGAAAAACAATTAGCAAAAGGGATTGGCCTGAGCAATATTGATAAGCGTGCAGAGTTGATAGGAGCACGTGCCAAGATCAGCTCTATTCCCGGAGCCGGCACTCAGTTAAAATTAGAATATCCATTAGAATAAAAATTATGTATAAAGTTGCCCTTGTAGACGATCACACCCTATTATCAGAAGCCATTGGAGGATTAGTACGCCAGTTTATCAATTTTGAGGTGGTCAATATTTCGGTCAACGGAAAGGAGTTTATTGATTATTTAGAAACCCCAGACAGTGATAAGCCTGATGTGGTATTGATGGATGT
>Ga0207897_100504_pt1 | contig 11990 bp, 12 predicted proteins | sample LinPmetageLP42_FD_184054 | JGI IMG/M metagenome (GOLD analysis project Ga0207897, IMG submission 184054) | Marine viral communities from the Pacific Ocean - LP-42 (SPAdes) | ecosystem: Environmental > Aquatic > Marine > Oceanic | place: Pacific Ocean | collected 2010-08-27
AGGTTACTATTATTTATGCCGCATTAGAAATGTCACAGGTAGCAATTTCAATCTTTTTAGATACTGAAGTGATCGCGGAAGCCACCATGAGTACGATGCTTAAAAAAGAAATGGTATGAAGTCGCCGGTTTTTATTTCATCCGCAAACATGATCACTCCGTTGGGCTTTTCGGTGAATGAAAACTGTAGTAAGCTATTGCAAGGTGTTTCGGCCATTGTAAAATATGACGATCCTTATATCGCTGAAGACCCTTTTTATGCCGCTATCATTTCTTCAGAAAAAATAGACGAAGCGTTCAAAATACTTGGAAATCCTTCCGATTTTACGAAACTGGAGAAAATGATGATCCTGTCACTTTCCGAAACACTTAAAAATTCCGAAGCAATTATTTCAGATAAAACGGCACTTATTATTGCGACAACAAAAGGGAATATAGATGTGCTGGAGACCCGAAGTAAATTTGATTCCGAAAGAGCCTATCTGCCTGAATTGGGTAAAAGACTTCAACACTTTTTTAAGTTTAAAAAGGAACCAATCATCGTTTCAAACGCTTGTGTTTCCGGAATCCTAGCAGTTGCCGTAGCGAAACGAATGATAGAAAACAACTTTTATGAAAATGCGGTTGTCGTAGCCGGCGATTTGGTTACTAAATTCACAGTTTCAGGTTTTAAATCCTTTCAGGCAATGAGCGATGTGCCTTGCAAACCCTACGATAAAAAAAGAAATGGAATCTCAATAGGGGAGGCAGCTGCTTCTGTATTCATTTCAAAAAAAGATTCCAATCAAAGCCGAATTCAAATTATAGGGGATGGTTCGTGTAATGATGCGAATCACATTTCTGGACCTTCACGAACGGGAGAAGGTTTGTATAAAAGTGTGCAATCTGCTTTAGAAGAGGCTTCGGTTAATGCCCAAGATATTGATTTTATTTCCGCACATGGAACGGCAACACTTTATAACGATGAGATGGAGGCGATTGCTTTTAATAGATCACAGTTGTCGCTAACTCCGTTACATAGTCTAAAAGGTTATTTCGGACATACCTTTGGGACGTCTGGCTTATTGGAAACAGTTGTCCTACTGGATATGATGAAAAACAATACGGTTTATCCATCTTTGGGACTAGAAGAATTGGGCGTTTCAAAACCATTAAATATTGTAAAAAAAGTGGCACAGCAATCGCTAAACATCGGACTTAAAACGGCTTCGGGTTTTGGGGGGTGTAATACAGCAGTGCTGTTTAAAAAAGAAAGATAAATTGTACATTGCACGTTACAACCTATTGTTAAAAAACCATACATGATCGCTAAACCCATAAAGGCAATCGATGCCTTGCAGGATGCACAAAAAATTGCTTTCGCTCCCTTTGTTTTTCAGACAACCGTTGCTCTGCGCAACTTAGGTGTTTTTAGCTATATTTTTGAAAATAGAGATACGTCAAAAACCGAGATATCTCAAATATCAGACGCTCTTGGCATTAGTACATATGGTTTGGGGGTGCTATTAGAAATTGCTGAAAGTGCTGACCTTGTCACCTGTGATGAAAAAAAATGTTACGAACTTACCAAAACAGGCTATTTTTTAAATTATGACAAAACGGTAAACGTAAATATTAATTTTACGAACGATGTCTGTTATAAGGGATTGCATCATTTGGAGGAATCCATCAAAAATGGAAAGCCCGAAGGGTTAAAAGAATTTGGTGAGTGGAATACCATTTACGAGGGCTTATCGCAATTAGCGCCTAACGTACAGCAATCGTGGTTTGAGTTTGACCACCATTATTCGGATCCTATTTTTAATGACGCCTTAAAAATTGTATTCGATAAGAAACCAAAGAAAATCTTTGATGTTGGAGGGAATACAGGAAAATTTGCGCTGCAATGCCTGGCACAATCTAAAGATACGCATGTAAAAATCATCGATTTACCAGGACAGCTCTCAAAAGCACTAGCCAATATCAAAAAGGCAGGATTTGAAGATCGCATTTCAGGGCAAGAAATAGATTGGTTAGCAGCAAACCCTAGCATACCACAAGGTGCAGACCTCATCTGGATGAGCCAATTTTTGGATTGTTTTTCTGAAGCAGAAATCCTAACCATCTTGACCACTTGCGCAGCGTCTATGACTAAGGAAACGTATTTGTTAATAACGGAAACCTTTACCGATCGCCAAAAATTTGATAATGCTAAATTTGTCCTGGAAGCCACCTCTATTTATTTTACGGCTTTGGCTAACGGAAACAGTAAAATGTATCCTTCCACCGTTTTTATGGATTTGATCGATACAGCAGGATTAAAAATTGAAGAAGATACTAAGCTTGGAGAATTTCATACCCTGTTCGTTTGTAAACTGAAGTAAGCTAAATTTGAAAGATCCTCATAAAATAAAAAGTTCCTGCCATATTAGAATGGGTAAAGTCATTTTAAATGGTAGTGTTTATTTTGAAGCAGATTCAGAAACTTTTGAAGATTTTCTGAAAGTATTTTATAAACAGGAAAATTTAAAATATCCCAAATTTTTTAAGATGGATACTTTGAGTAAACTTGCCTTTTTGGGTTCAGAAATGTTACTTAAAAATAACGCGAGAGCTCCCGAAGCCAATCAACATTCGGCACTTCTTTTTTCAAATAGAAGTAGTAGTTTAGAAACCGATAGAAAGCATCAAAAATCCATTGCAGAAGGCGCGAAGCGTTTTCCAAGTCCAGCGCTTTTTGTGTATACGCTTCCAAACATAGGAATGGGTGAAGTGGCCATTCGGCATAAAATGCAAACAGAGAACGCATTTTTTGTGTTTCCTGAATTTAACGCTGTATTTTTACACGAGTATAGTACCGCAATTTTAAAGAATAAAAAATGCAAAGAAGTGCTTTGTAGCTGGGTTGAGGTAGACAAGGACAAACGGCACGGTTTTTTCTATCTAGTGGCTGGCGATGGGGATATGCTCCATTCAACAAATATCATAAACGAACTTTATACGCAACGTACATGAATACGCTTAAAAAAGAATTGAAAGAAAACATCATAGAAACCCTAAACCTTGAAGAGTTCACACCGCAAGATATTGCTGATGATGATGCGCTTTTTGGGGATGGATTGGGCCTTGATTCGATAGACGCATTAGAGCTCATTGTATTGCTTGATAAAGATTATGGCATTAAGCTAAAAGATCCAGAAGAAAGTAAGGCTATTTTTGAATCTGTAAACGTTCTCGCTGCCTATATTGAAAAAAATAGAATCAAATAGTGCAAAACAAGATTGCCATTACGGGAATGGGTATTGTTTCGGCTTTAGGACAAACGGTCGAAGCTACAAAGAATGCGTTAACCCAATCAAAAAGTGGCATTAGTGCGCTTCAAAATATTGAGAGTATTCATAAAGGAGTCCTTCAGGTCGGCGAAATTAACTTGACAAATAAAGCCTTAACTGAACTACTCAAACTCCACGATAACAATTTTACCAGAACAGCATTGTTGGGAGCGCTGGCCGCTACGGAAGCTTTTAAGAATGCTGATTTAGCTTCAGAAAATAAAAAACGGATTGGACTCATATCTGCCACCACCGTAGGCGGAATGGATAGGACCGAACGTTATTTTAAAACATTTGAATCCCAACCAGAAAAACAGAAGTATATTTCGAGTCACCATGCAGGAGATAGTACACATAAAATTGCCGAAGCTTTAGAAATCAAAGGTTTCACCACGACAATTAGTACGGCGTGTTCGTCGTCGGCTAACGCGATCATGCTCGGTGCAAGAATGCTTGTGGCAGGAAAAGTAGATCAAGTACTAGTGGGAGGAACAGACGCCTTATCAAAATTTACGATCAACGGATTTAATTCACTGTTACTTTTAAGTGATTCATATTGTAAGCCTTTTGACGCAGCCAGAGATGGTCTAAATCTGGGTGAAGCTTCGGCGTATCTCGTGCTTGAAAGAGCAGAAGATGTAAAGGATAAGCCTATTTTGGCTTATTTGTCTGGCTTTGCAAATGCAAACGATGCACATCACCAGACAGCGTCTTCAGAAAATGGGGAAGGTGCTTTTCTGGCGATGCAGAAAGCGTTACAAAAAGCAGGGTTACAGCCCTCGCAAATTGATTATATAAATGCGCATGGGACGGCAACACCTAATAATGACTTGTCTGAAAGTGTTGCGCTACAACGTATATTTGGTGATGCGGTTCCAGATTTCAGTTCTACAAAACCGTTTACTGGACATACATTAGCAGCAGCAGGAGCCGTGGAAGCTGTTTTTTCTGTACTGGCATTACAAGAAAATCTTGTGTTCCCCAACCTTCATTTTGAGACTAAAATGCCCGAAACACAGTTGACACCTGTGACGAAACTCAAGAAAAAAGAATTGAATCACGTGCTTTCAAACTCTTTCGGATTTGGGGGTAATTGTTCCACTTTACTATTCAGCAAAAAGTGAAGCCAGTTTATATCCATAGCGCCGTAGCGATTTCTGCTCAAGATTCATTTAACCTGGAAGTTGAGTTTGCGCGGCTATCGCGCTCCGTAAAAAAAGTACCAGCAATACACCCTATCTATCGCGATTTTATTTCACCGTCTTCGTTGAGAAGAATGGCTCCCGTAGTTAAAATGGGCGTGGCTGCGGCAAAAAAGGCGTTACAACAAGCAGAATTGACTGCTCCAGATGCCATTATAACCGGTAGTGGAATGGGTTGCATGGAAGATACCGAGAAGTTTCTCAACACACTCATTGCAAATAACGAATCATTCTTAACACCAACGGCTTTTATACAATCTACACATAATACTGTAGGAGCGCAAATTGCGTTAGATTTAAAATGCAAAGGTTATAATACTACCTATGTGCATGGTTCCTTATCTTTTGAAAGTGCCTTGCTCGATTCACAAATGTTGATTCAAGAAGAGGCTATTTCGGTTTTAGTAGGTGGAGTTGACGAATTGGGAACAGAATTTGTAGATTATGTTCTCATGTTAGAAGCCAAAAAAGATAACCCGATGCAGATTCCTTTTTCTGAAGGAGCTGCTTTTTTTGTGTTGTCTTCAGAAAAAAAGAAGTCTTCGGTACAATTAATAGATATCCAAACTACCACCATTATTTCCGAAGAAAACATTATACCAGCAGTAAAAGAATTTTTAAAATCCAACGGTTTAGAACCTTCAGATATTGATGCTGTTTTCACAGGAAATAGAGGCGATGCATTTGATAACTATTATAAAAAAATCGAATCTGATTTATTTTCTGAAATTGAGAGCGTTCATTTTAAAGAGTTTTCTGGTGAATATTATACCGCATCAGCTTTTGGAATGTGGATGGCATACCAATTAATAGCGAATCAAACTTCACTGGATCGTTTTCAAACAAAAAAATCGTTTGAAAACGTATTGATATACAATCAAGAGAACGGAAAAAATCATAGCTTTGTACTTCTTTCAAAATGCTAAATTTTAAAAATACGACCATAACGTTCATTGTCATTTTTGTAGGGCTTTTTATTATAAGCCTTTTCAATGATTTCCCTATTTGGATTTATTGGGTTGGTTTTGGCATTTGGTTCGCGCTCATTACGATTGGCTCATTTTTTATGGGGCTTAATTTTTTTACCAAATCATTTACAGGTAGAAAAGGAGAAACAAGAAAGCGCATTGCATTTACCTTTGATGATGGTCCACATCCAGAATATACACCTATAGTTTTAAAACTTTTAAAGGAGTATAATGCAAAAGCCACATTTTTCTGTATTGGGAAACACGTTGAACAATATCCAGAAATCGCGAAGCAAATAGTGGTCGAGGGCCATACGATTGGCAATCACTCCTACTCACATAAAAACACCATAGCTTTTAAAGGCACTGCATGTTGGCTTCCAGAGATAAAAAAGACAGATTCAATTTTAGAAGAAATAACGGGAACGAAACCTACGCTTTTTCGTCCGCCTTTTGGAGTGACAACACCCCATTTGGCCAAAGCGGTAGAATTGACGTATCACAATGTTGTGGGATGGAATATAAGGCCTTATGATACGGTTGTAAAGAATAAAAAACAAGTCCTGTTGCGTCTTAGGCGAAAGGTAAAGCCTGGTGCCGTTATTTTGTTACATGACACACATGAACGTATTGAAGATATTCTGGAACATATGTTGCTATATGTAAAAGAGAAAGGTTATAAGATGGTTGACTTAAATACATTGATGAATGAATAAAGGAATTGTTTTCGTTTTGTTTTTTGTATTCCTAATGCAAGGTTTGGTAGGTCATTCTCAAACCCAACTTTCTATAAAGGAGCAGCAAGTTTTTAAAGAACAGGTGCAGCAAACGGCGCAACAAACACAATCGATTGTAAGTGATTTTGAACAGATAAGATATCTAAGTGTACTAGAAAACACAATCACCTCACAGGGTACATTGGTTTTTAAGGCAGCCGATAACATTCGTTGGGAATATACGGCACCATTTAAATACTATGTTATTTTTAAGGATGATAAAATGCTGGTGAATAACGAGGGCAAAACAGATAACATAAATTTGAGTTCAAACAAGTTGTTTAGAAGTTTTAACGACCTTTTAGTTAAGAGCATTAAAGGAGATATGTTTGACGATGCACAGTTTGATATTTTTTACTTTAAACTGAAAAACGGATACTTAGCGCGCTTTATACCCAAAGAAAAACGCCTTCAAAAATACATGGCTGCTTTTGAGCTCACGTTTACAGAAACTTCAGCCGAAGTCACTCAAGTTAAACTAATCGAGCCAAATGAAGATTATACCCAGATCATTTTTAAGAACCGAAAAACAAATACAAAAGTCTCTGAAACTGCTTTTGAAAATTAAAGAATCCTGAGTTGAACCATTTATAGAAGCCAATGAACCTCACTAATCTTTATACTATTCTAGAAAGAGACCGCAGTGAGGATGCCATGGTGACCGTAAAAGTGCAGCTAAACAAAAAACACCAACTGTTCGAAGGTCATTTTCCAGGACATCACGTATTGCCTGGTGTAGTGACGCTTCAAATAATCAAGGAGCTTACAGAAACCGAATGCAATGCCACTTTGTTCATGTATTCAGCAAGTAATATTAAATTTCTTTCAATCGTTGATCCTGCTTTAAATGCAATGTTGATTTTTAACTTACAGCTTCATAAAGAAAATGCCACGATAAAAGTGAAAAATAGCACTACTTTTACAGACGGAACAATCGTAATGAAAAGTACTACGGTTTATTCAACTAAACACTAAAACACTGTGTCGAGGTCTATGAAGCACCCCGAAATCCATCAATCATTAAAGCAATTGCACTGTTGTGTTGTTATGGCCACCTATAACAATGAAAAATCGCTGGCTAAGATACTCAATGAGGTTTTGACCTATACCACAGATGTTATTGTTGTAAACGATGGATCTACAGACTCTACGAATGCTATTTTACTTCAGTATCCACAAATCACACTACTTCACTTTAAAAGGAATAAGGGAAAAGGCCGTGCTTTAAAAGAAGGGTTTAAAAAAGCAAGAGCGCTGGGTTTTAACTTTGCTATAACGCTCGATACAGATGGGCAACACTTTCCTGATGATATCCCTGTGTTTGTAGAAGCACTAAAAAATTCTGAAGACAAAAATATTTTCTTAATTGGCGATCGTAATATGAACCATGCAGATGTCCTTGCGAAAAGTGCAAAGGGCAACAGGATCTCTACTTTTTGGGTTAGAACATTCACCGGGCTAAATTTGCAGGATAGCCAATCTGGTTTTCGGCTTTATCCTATCAAGCAAATGGACAAAATCCGATGGTTGTATTGGACTAACAAATTCGAATTTGAGACCGAAGTCATCATTAAAAACCACTGGCGCGGGACAGAAGTTAAAAATATTCCCATAAAAATAGTATATCCCAAAGATCGCGTTTCACACTTTAGACCTTTTAAAGATATTGCGCGTATAACCATTTTGCTGATTGGGTTTCTAATAACCAAAGGATTCTACATTATTCCGCGTGATTATTTTCGGAAATTAAAAAAAAAAGGCTTTCGGAAATTTTTCATAGAGGATTTTTTACAAAATCAAGATACTCCTAAAAAGAAAGCATTGTCTATTGCTTTGGGCGTTTTTTTAGGGCTTTCACCCTTGTGGGGATTTCATACGGTCATCGTTATATGCCTGGCGATCTTATTAAAACTAAATAAAGTAATTGCCTTTGCTTTTTCTAATATAAGCTTGCCGCCGTTTATTCCTTTTGTACTTTTTGCTAGTGTTCAAACAGGCAATTGGGTTATGGGACAAAATAGCTCCTTTACAATGGAAGAATTAAAAAATTTTGATGCTGTAAAACATCTAGAGTCCTATTTAATAGGAAGTATCACCTTATCGATTTCTGCTGCGGTTCTTTTCGGTTTTATAGGGTACATTATTTTAAAATTTGCAACCCGTAAAAAAGTAGTTGGTGATGGATAAATATTTTTATCATACATATCGCTACTTAAGAAAACATCCCTTTTACTTTGGTGTAGGGTTATTTTTGCTTTTTGGGATATTGATTTCCGTTGCAACGCGAATTTCGTTTGAAGAAGATATTTCAAAACTGATCCCGACAACTTCAGAAAATGAACAACTACAAAAAGTACTCAATACGGTTGATTTTTCAGATAAGATCATTGTAAATATTCAGAAAAAACAAGAAGGCGCAACCGAAGATCTTACCGAATATGCCAGTTTATTTATAGATAGTCTTAACGCGACTTCAGCAGACTATATAAAGGATGTTCAAGGGAAATTAGCCGAAGATACCGCGCTAGAGACTTTAGATTTTGTGTACGATAACGCACCACTATTTTTAACGGAAGTAGATTATGCTCTTTTAGAAAGCAAATTGCCTGCCGATAGTATTGCCGAGATCACAGCAGTAAATTATAAAACCTTGGCCTCACCTTCGGGACTGGTCGCCAAAGAAATTATTGTGAAAGATCCTTTAGGCATATCCTTGCTAGGGATTGAACACTTTAAACAATTAGGATTAAACGACGAGTTTATTCTCAAAGAAGGATTTTTAGTAAGTAAAAGCGAACAGAATTTGTTGTTGTTTATCACGCCCACCTACGCAACTTCTGAAACCGATAAAAATGAACTATTTGTAACCCAACTTTATAAATTACAAGAAAAATTAAATGAACAATTCGTCAATAAAGCGGAAAGTGAATATTATGGTGGTGCGTTAATAGCAGTTGCCAATGCGCAACAGATAAAAAGTGATATTCAATTTACCGTCTCCATCGCGTTGACGGTTTTGCTGTTGCTGTTTATTCTTTTTTACCGAAAATTCACCATCCCGATTATTCTCTTTGTGCCCACAATTTTTGGAGGTTTGTTATCGGTTGCTTTTTTATACCTGTATCGCGGTGAAATATCGGCAATTTCATTAGGGATTGGTTCGGTTTTGTTGGGGGTAACCTTAGATTATTCGTTGCATATTTTAACGCATATTCGTAACAATGAGACCATACAAGAACTATATCTAGATGTGGTGAAGCCTATATTGATGAGTAGTCTCACAACAGCATTAGCATTTCTGTGTTTGCTTTTTATTAACTCGCAAGCTTTACAGGATCTTGGTCTATTTGCAGCTGTTAGTGTGTTGGGTGCATCGGTTTTTGCGTTAATTTTTATACCTCAGGTGTATAAAGGAAAACCCACTGAGAAAACAAAAAAGACCATTTTAGATCGCTTTGCTGCGTATTCTTTTCAGAAAAACAAACTCGTCATAGGTTTTATAGTTCTGGTAACAATTGTGAGTATTTTCACCTACAATAAGGTTGAATTCAACAATGATCTCTCCCAACTCAATTATGAGCCCGAAGCTTTAAAGAAAGCTGAAAAAAACCTGGACAGTTTAACGAATGCGACGGCCAAGTCATTATACATAACGACTTTCGGAAATTCACTAGAACAAGCTTTAGAAGAAAACGACAAGGTCTATCAACAGTTGAATGTGCTGCAAACTGAAGGTGACATCATCCGGTTTAATTCCATCGCCGCCTTAATTAATTCTGAAAAAAGACAACTCAAAAAAATTGAAAAGTGGGATCAATTTTGGAATACCGAAGTAAAAACCAAAGTTAAAACAGATTTGATAGCCAGCGGAAAGCCCTTTGGTTTTAAAACGACAACGCACCAAGAATTTTATAGGCTCCTGGATGAAGAATTTAATCCAATCTCAATCGACCAATACCAAAACATTGGTTCGTTGGCGATAAACGATTTTATTGCTTCCGAAGAAAATTTTAATACGGTAACGTCACTCGTAAAAGTGGATGATGCTAAAAGCGAATTAGTGAAAAATACTTTTGTAGAGTATAAAAATACGCTGGTGATCGATAGACAGGCGATGAACGAACTCTTACTTGGTAATTTGAAGGATGAATTTAATACCCTCATATTTTATTGTCTTGGTGTTGTTTTTTTGCTGCTTTTGCTTTTTTATCGGAACTTAAAAGTAACCTTGGTTACCATTATTCCTATTATGGGTACTTGGTTTATTACCGTTGGCCTCATGGGATTTTTCAATTTACAGTTCAATATTTTTAATGTGATTATTTCCACTTTTATTTTTGGACTGGGTGTCGATTATAGCATTTTTATAACCAATGGATTATTAAAACAGCAAAAAACAAACGTGAATACGCTGGCTACGCACAAGACTTCGATATTGCTTTCGGTCATTACAACCCTATTGGGAGTTGGCGTATTGATCTTTGCGAAGCACCCTGCGCTATATTCTATTTCATTGGTGACCATTATCGGTATTTTTTCAGCAATGTTAATTGCGTTTACAATTCAGCCATTGTTGTTTAATCTTCTTATTTTTAATAAAAAAAAGAGCACTACATAAAATGGGTACCATAAAAACCACTCCTGTTAAAAGGATTAAAAACGTGACCAAAGAAGAGTTTATAGAAAACTACTATAAACCTCAAGAGCCCGTATTGATTGAAAACCTCACCAAAGATTGGCCAGCCTATAAAAAATGGGATTTAGAGTATATACAATCACTGGCTGGAGATCAGGTGGTGCCTTTGTACAACAATGTACCTACAAAAGGAAGAAAGAAATCTGTCGTACCCGCAAAAAAAATGAAGTTGTACGATTACGTGGAGATTTTAAAAACAAAGCCGACCGATTTACGCATGTTTTTTTACAACGTACTGCAAAAAATGCCTGAGTTGATAAAGGATTTTGAATATCCAGACATTGGCTTACCGTTTTTTAAAAAACTGCCAGTCATGTTCTTTGGTGGTAAGGGTAGCAAAGTACTGGCGCATTACGATATGGATTTAGCAGATTTGGTTCATTTTCATTTTCACGGAACTAAAAAAGTGACCTTATTCCGACCCGATCAAGCAAAGTATTTATATAAAGTGCCCTTTACCGTGCATAACTTGGAGACCATCGATATGGACAATCCAGATTTCAATAAATATCCTGCACTACGATATGTTGAAGGTATTTCAGTAGAAATGAAACATGGTGATGCGCTGTATATGCCGAGTGGCTATTGGCATTATATCACCTATGATAATGGCGGTTTCTCTATCACGTTGCGTGCTTTCCCCAGAAAGCCGAAAAAATTGGCCAAACTACTTTCTAATGTCCTTTTTATGCGCAATTTTGAAAATATGATGCGGTATTCCTTAGGGCAAAAATGGACAGATTATAAGGAAAACAGTGTATTACAAAAACTGAATAAACAGTATCAAAGCCCTAAAGATGCATCCTAAGCATCCTGTTTATTACGTTTTTGTCATGGTGCTGCTTTCTTCTTGCGGTGTCAAAAAATCGCTCAATGACCGTCCAGATATTTCAAAATACAAGACAACGGTTGCTGAAAGAGAGGTTATTAATGACAGTACATTTGTGGTAGGAAATAATTTCTTAACCAAGAACAAGCAAGGGCTTTGGGAATTGTATGTAGAAGGAAATCCGTATCAACGAGGGTTGGCCATTGGGA
>Ga0207897_100507_pt1 | contig 11821 bp, 8 predicted proteins | sample LinPmetageLP42_FD_184054 | JGI IMG/M metagenome (GOLD analysis project Ga0207897, IMG submission 184054) | Marine viral communities from the Pacific Ocean - LP-42 (SPAdes) | ecosystem: Environmental > Aquatic > Marine > Oceanic | place: Pacific Ocean | collected 2010-08-27
TGCTCTGCGTTCTCACTATTCGAAAGGGAACAACCATTACTTCATAGCGACGCCTTAATCAAAAACCGCTGGACGCATTCTGAGGAGGTCACTTATTAATGCGGATTGGTATAAGGCGGATTGTCGTACGTAATAGCGCGTTAATGCTAGGCACAAAAATAACGCTATCGAGTGGTTCGACTTATCCAGTATTCAGGTTATGTAACAAACGGCATATTAACCAAACGTTAGGCCCATTGCGGCCAATGCCTTAGAGCGCTGAGAAATTCCTTTCGCTTCTTGTTCGACTTTTTCTACTTGCACCAGGTTATGTTTTGAAGCATCACTGATGTTTGCAATATTGCGACTAATACTTTCTGACACCGCACTTTGCTGATCTGATGCAGTACCGATTTGCATCGCTGAGTCGGCAATGTCACTAATGCTGTCATACACTTTGTTGATCAGTGCTTGGGTTTGCTTGGTTTCATCAACACAAGATTCTGCCGATGATTTCCCTTCTTCAAGTGTTTGTGACCATGCTAGCAAAGTACTTTGGATCTCAGACACAGACGATTGTATCTGTGTGGTAGCGCTGTGAGTACGACTGGAAAGCGCTCTTACTTCATCAGCCACCACAGAGAACCCACGACCGTGCTCCCCTGCTCTTGCCGCTTCAATAGCAGCATTCAACGCTAAAAGGTTAGTCTGATCGGCAATCCCTTGAATTTCTTGCATAACGTCGTTAATGCGGTTGGCTTCATCGGCAAGTGCAGCTGCTGAACCAGCGGATTTTGCAACCTCAGTAGCAAGGTCACCTACTTTCTCCATCGTGCTGGACATGGAGTCTGTCGCTTGACGACAATCTTTATGCGCCCCGCTGACTTTTTCAGACGTATTACCGATGTTGCGAGTCACTTCATTAATAGACGCTACCATTTGCTCTACTGCAGTAGCGACTTGCGTCAATTCGGTTGTTTCTTCTTCAACCCCAGTCTTAGTTTCCGTCACCGCTTGTTGTAAACTTGTCACGCCTCTATCAAGTGACGCTGTGCTATCAATCACTCTGCCCAATATGGTTTTCACTTTACCTTCTTGTATTCTCAAGGCAAACCCGTTAACCCCTTCCACGCCATCTCCGGCAAATATAGCGCGGGATACACTGTCATATTGTGATTTTAGTTGAGTCGCATGTTGACGCACATCGAACAATTCTTGTTTAAACACTACGTAAGGTAACAGGATTAAAACCAGCGCAAAGTAAGCGGATAAAAATGACAATCCAGCGAACAGCATGGCAAATAGAACGAACAGCAAATCTTTAGCGTTTACGTGTTGATCAAACCAGCCAAATGCACTGCCCCCCTTATTTAATCTAGGATACAGCTGCTCAGCTTTCGACTTGTATGGTGCTATCAGTTGAGTACGAACAGATTGATAGCCGACCAACTGTCCATTTTCAAAAAGCGGTGTCACAAACGCGTCGACCCAATAGTACCCTCCGCCATTACAACGATTCTTAACGGCACCGCGCCATGCTTGGTTTGACTTTAACTTTCCCCACATATCAGCAAAAGCAGCTTTGGGCATGTCCGGATGGCGCACAATATTATGGTGCTGGCCAATTAACTCTTCACGTGTAAAACCAGATACGCGACAAAAGTGGTCATTAACGTATTGAATAATCCCTTGGGTATCCGTGGTAGAAACAAGCTCTTCGCCAACTTCAACCATCACCTCGCGCTCATTGCCGTTTGAAATTGGATTGTTCATTATCATTCCTTAGTATTTCAGTGTTTTTATGGTGGTATCGGTGCACAAAAGCGCGAAAATAACCTACCCGATATTGAAAGGCATAACGTCTTTAACATCAAGCCCTAGGACGCATATCCATATATCGACCACTTAGGAAAATATCTTACCTTAAGTGTTATACCAATCCGCATTTATAAATATGCGAAAATAAATTATGTAGATTAAAAAATAGCGGGGGCTTGTCGTGTTCTAAAGCATATGGAGGGTGTCGGGGCAATGCATTGCCCCGAAGGGTTAGGCATCTTGCCAGCGTTCTTTAATTTCCAAAATAGACGGTAAGCAGCTTTGAAAAAGCGCAACAATATTGGGATCAAAATGTTTGCCGCTTTGCGATTGAATAAGGTCAACTGCTTTTTCTACTGGCCAAGCTTCTTTATAAGGGCGTTTACTCGTTAATGCGTCGAACACATCAGCTATAGCAACAATACGCCCTTCCAAGGGGATTTCTTCGCCTTTAAGGCCGTTAGGGTAGCCTGAGCCATCCCACTTTTCATGATGTGTTAATGACACGATTTTTGCTAACTCGATTAAATCAGAATCTGATTCACCCAAGATCTCAGCTCCAATTTCTGGGTGCTTTTGCATAATAGCAAACTCTTCATCTGTAAGTTTACCTGGCTTTAGCATGATGCTGTCTGGAATGCCGATTTTACCGATGTCATGCATAGGTGCAGCGTGCAGTAAATTATCCGCGGCGTTCTCGCTTAAACCGAGTGCCAGAGCCATGATTTTAGAATAGTGGCTCATACGCAAAATATGCGTACCGGTCTCGTTATCTTTATATTCTGAGGCACGCCCGAGCCGTTGAATCACTTGCAAACGAGTACGTCGTAATTCGTCTGCTTGCACTAAAGATAGGTGCGTACGAACACGTGCTTTTACCACGGCCGGTGAAACAGGTTTTGTGATGTAATCTACTGCTCCTACATCAAATCCCTTCGCTTCATCAACGTCATCGCTTAGGGCCGTCACAAACATCACCGGGATCCCTTTGCTCAGTGGATTTTGTTTTAACGCTTGGCATACATCAAAACCTGTCATGCCCGGCATCATAACGTCGAGTAAAATTAAGTCAGGTAATTCACGCTCCACCAAGCGCAGCGCTTCTTCACCACTTTTAGCAAACGTGAGCCGATATAGATCACCTAGTATCTTTTTCAGAACACGTAAATTGGCCGGCTCATCATCAACAATAAGCACTTTTTGTTTGTTGTTTTGGTCACTTAACATAGCAATACATTCATCAGTTATTATTCACGCTGTTGGGCTACTGGAGAGCTTGCTCTTTGAGCAGTTGCAATTCACGCACGGCGTCTTCAAACTCGAAATCATCCAGCGCACTTTGAATTCGTTTACTGCGCTCTAAATTTGCCTTACTTGCCCCTGCGACAAGAGAATCGGCGGCATCTTCATTGTACTCATTGTTTTGCGCGGATTTAATCAGCAATTCGACTAACTCTAAAAGTTTAGCCGCTGACAAGTGACTGTCATTTTCATAGGTCGACGTGTCGGTAGCCGCTGAATCCACTGTTATCCCTTGCGCTTCTATGTAGTCTCTTACCACGCTAAAGGTCTCTTCAATATCTGCATACACGCCTGCGATATCATCTATTGAGCCAAGCATAGCATAGCGTTCTGCTTCGTTAAGCCGCTGGCTTAGCTGTGTCAAAGATAAATTTCCACTTAAGCCTTTCAGTGTATGTAGTTGGGTTTGAATTGAAGACCAATCTGGGTTGTCTAAGGTGTTTTTCAAAGTAAAAATAACTGATTCGTTATTGTTTACGAAAAGCGCAATCTCTTTGTATAGCGTCTCTTTATCGCCCCACATGGCTACGCCTTTGCTCTCATTTATGATATGTGAATCGCTGTTATCATTGGCTTCTACGGGTTCTATTTCGCAGGTTAAATCGACACCTAACGCTTGGGCAATTTCAACATTGAGCAAATCAATGTCCACTGGTTTATTGGCAAAACCATCCATACCCGCATCAATGGCCGCTTGGCGATCTTCAGCCAATACACTGGCCGTTAAGGCAATAATAGGAATATGTGTCAGCTGTTGGCTTTGCTCTTCTTTTCGTCTCTCTCTGGAAGAGGTTAATCCGTCCATTATCGGCATTTGAACGTCCATTAACACGACATCCATTTTATCATTACGCATTCTAACTAAGGCTTGTTTACCATCTCGTGCGGTTATTACGTTATGTCCTTGTCTGGTCATCAGCAAGGTGAGCAAATCAATATTTTGCTGAATATCATCCACTATCAATATGTCTAGCGGAGGTAATGTACATTTTTGTTTCTGCTTAACAGTATCCACTTCACATTTCGGTGGTGCTAAGGGCAGCGCAAATGAAAAACAGCTCCCTTCGCCATAAGTACTGGTAGCTGATATTTTGCCGCCCATTAGCTCAATAAGCTGTTTACTAATGGTTGTTCCTAACCCTGTGCCACCAAAGCGCCTGCTCATGCTTGCATCCGCTTGCCCAAAGGCATCAAATACTAAGTCAAGCTGCTCCTTAGTCATGCCAATCCCCGTATCAATTATGGCAAACTCGATACAGCCACTAGGCTTAACCCCCACTTTAATGTTGACCCCACCCAACACAGTAAATTTGATGGCATTGCCGATGAGATTAGTTAATACCTGCCGTATGCGATCTGGAGCCCCATGAAACGCACCGGCTACCTCAGGTGCTACACTCACATTCAAGTACAATTCTTTTTTATTTGCTTGCAACCAGAGCGTCGACACAACTGCGTCTATTTCCTCAATCAACGAGAAATCGCGCATCTCTAATTCAAACTTGCCCTTATCAAGTTTTGCGCTGTCCAAAATATCGTTTAGTAAGTGCAACAATGATTTGGCAGATTGATTTATGGTGGTCAAATGTTTGCGCTGTTCTGCTTCAAATACATCGTCGAGTAGAATATCGCTAAAGCCGATCACGGCATTCATCGGCGTGCGAATTTCATGGCTCATATTAGCTAAGAACGCGGCTCTTGAAGAAGCGGCTTGTTCTGCCTTGTCTTTTGCAATCAGTAACGACTGCTCCATTTCTTTGCGCTCAGTGATATCCATTATAAAACCGTCGAGCCACTTTTCGCCGGTTTCAGTATTTTCAGCATGTGTACCATAACCGAGTAACCAGCGGATTTCCCTTTTCGCGTTATAAATACGGTACTCCACTTTGAACAAGTGTTGTCCGTTGACTTTTGCTACGGTTTCTTCGATGTCATCGGGGTGCACATGTTCGTGAAAATAGCGTTTCGGTGGGTTGCCAACATAATCAGAAGCGGGATAGCCAGATATGCTTTCAATGGCATCACTGATAAACACCATTGGACGTTCTTCGTTGTCTAAGCACCGATACGCAATACCCGGAATATTGCTAATAAGGGAGCGAAACTGTGCCTCGCTTTGACGCAATGCTCTCTCCATTTCGACTCGATAACGTAAATCAGATATGAACGCGACAAAATTGCTTTCATGCCCTAATTCTACAAACCCTATAGCCAAGCGAATGGGGATTAATCGACCGTCTTTTTGACATATGGTTGTGTCGCGCCCATTACTTGTTTTGTCTGGGTGGATTCCATTTAATCGCATCGCTAAATACTGATTGAATTCTGAGATACGTTCATTGGGCATTAATACTCGTACATCTTGACCTATTAGCTCAGCGTCATCCCAACCTAGTAATTCACATAGGGCATCATTAGCACTTTCAATAAAGCCGTGGCGATCAAATCCTAATACGCCATCCACTGAGGTATTGATGGTCGCCCTCAACCTCGCTTCATTAAATTTTGCTCTTCGTGTCGATTCTTTGTATTTGATGACCATATTAATGGCAAGCACCAATACGATAATACCGACAGTAATAAAAGCGACTGAGAACCCCAAATAGTGTGAGATATATTTATCTTGTTGTGAAAACTCAAACCCGGGCGGACGAACAAAGCGTGCAGCCGCCATACCTGTGTAGTGCATCCCCGAGATGGCCAACCCCATTATAACGGCGGAAATGCCATTTCGGTAATGTTCACCAAACTTAACCTTGTCTAAAAAAGTAAGGCTGAAACGGATCCACAAAGATAATATGGCCAACAACACCGCCACAACGATAGACAATAAAAACATGCCTATGTCGTATCGCAACATAGGCGCCATTTCCATGGCGGCCATACCAACATAATGCATGGTACCAATGCCAGCGCCCATTAATACGCCACCCACAATCAAGCGCACCACTGAAACCTGTTTTTTATTAATCGTGTTTAATGCGACCCAAGAAGCCCCCACACTAGGAATAATTGAGATTGCCGTGATTAGCCCGTTGTAAGCGACGGGGGTGCAGAGCGAAAAGGCAAGCATGCCTAAGAAATGCATAGACCAAACACCACCGCCAAGCGCTAAGCTACCGACTAGTGTTAGTATATTGCGCTTCACAGGGTCAGTGGTTTGCGCTGCCTGAGTGGAGACTTGCATGGCCATGAATGAGGCCAAAATAGCCAAACAGATAGAGATAACAACAAGAAGAGGATCGAAATCGCCTACTATGAGTAAGTTATCATCGACAGGAGAAAAAAGTGAGGTTACTGATTCAAACATAATACGGCAATTTTAATAAGAATGTTGATTAGTATATTTAAGTTATCGACTATTCGTAGAAAAAAGCCAGATTAATTTTACCATAAGCTTTAGAATACGTGTAAGCAGATACCCGTGTAATACAGGATTATAAAGTGCCCCTCTCACAAAAGTAAAATCCCTTTATAATCGCCAGCTTAGAAACTTACGCTGAACAGTTACTTACTTAAGGCCTTACGTCACACTACTAGGAAACTATGCAACACTTTGATTACCAAAAGAGTAAACATAAAATTCAAATTCTCAAGCGCCTTTATATCCCGCTCGCCCTTTTCGCTCTCGCCAGCGCTTACATCGCATGGACACTTGAGCATTTCGCATGGCAGAAAATAGTCGTTATAGCAAGAAGTGCGCTGATTATTGTGGGGCCACTTTGTTTATTGTCTCTTGCCGTATTTTCGCTGTTTTGTTGGGTCTCGCAATTTCGCCAAACGCAATTCCCCCAGCTAGAAATACGCGATGACAGCCTGTGCCTTAAAGACGGTAAGGTACATGAAACGGTGTATTTTGAAGATATGCACAGTATCCGCTTACTAAAGGCTGGAACCACTCGAGAAGCAATTCAAATCATACTCAATAGCGGGCAAAGCATCGTCATTCATAGTAATTTCCCGATTGCTTCAATCAAACCTCTCTTAAATCAATATCTAGACTGCAAAATATAGCAGTCACCTTAACCCTGTCTTAACGCCTAATCCTTTATGCTAGTGCTATTGAATTATATGAAAGCGGCTCTTTACCTCACGCTGTGAACTGCCAGCCAGAACCAATACCAGCAAGCCAACTTAACGTCTGTTTCGCTAAGCGCTTCGAGGTATACTGGTTAGGCACAGTGACGCCGTCGACTCAGGGATAATAAGCAAATGATGAATGTATTACTCGTTGAAGATGACATTGACTTGGCCACCACAATCGTCGATTACCTCGAGCTAGAATCAATGGAGTGTGATCATGCAAGTAATGGCTTAATGGGTCTTAACCTCATTGAAAACGCAGAATATCAGGTCATTATTTTGGACATCAACATGCCCAAAATGGATGGCATAACCCTGTGTAAGCGAATGCGTGAAATAGGGATTGATACGCCTGTGCTTATGCTTACCGCGCGCGACACATTAGATAATAAGTTAGAGGGATTTAATGCCGGCAGCGATGATTATCTTGTCAAACCATTCGCTATGCAGGAATTAATTGCGCGTATCCAAGTGCTAGGTCGTAGAAGAAGCGGTGAAACCAAACGTTTAATGGTCGGTGGTTTAACCTTAGACTTAACCCAACGAATAGCGACACTTAACCAACAGCCATTAAAATTGTCACCCACGGCTTTAGCGATACTCGAGGTACTGATGCGCGCCAGTCCACAAACAGTCACTCGTCAACACATTATCCAAACGGTCTGGGGTGATGACCAACCCGACAGTAACAGTTTAAAGGTTCATATCTATCACTTGCGTAAGCAGTTGGAACGTTATGAAAGCTCAATATCTCTAGACACCATAGCCAGCGTGGGCTTCGCTATCAAAGAGACCGCACAGTGAAAAGCGCCATGAAGATCAGGCCGAGTTTAAAGCTTTACTTTTTTATCACCATGATTTTGCTCGGGTCCATCATGACGATTGGTCTGTCAATGCTAACTGTTAATTACTTTATTGATGGGTTAGATCGCGGCTTAAACGGCGTCATGCGTGAGTTGGTCAGGACATCCGACGTACACGACGGGCAACCAGTCAAGTTTGCAGATTTTCAGATCGCAAGTCGTTGGGAAGATACACCGGATATAATCCAAGAACGCTTCGAATCCCCTCCAGCAGTAGAAAACGAATTACTGAAATCGAAAGACCAAAACTCGTTTTTTTCGTTGCCTACCAATCTTTATTTTATTGCAATGATCCGTAATCAAGAAGGCGAACTTAGGTACATATCCAAGGTTATGCTGGATAAATTTAACCCTCAGCGTCATCATAAACCCCATATATCACGGTTTCTTTGGATCATTATCACCGGGGTACTCGTCATTGCGATGTTCACCTGTTTTCTCATTGTACTGATGCGTAAAGTTGCCAAACCCATTGAGTCTTTGCGAGATTGGGCCAAAGCACTCAATCATGAGAATGTGCAACACCCTCCCCCTGACTTTACTTACAACGAACTCAATACGTTGGCAACGATAGTACAAAGTAGTCTGCATTCAGTGCATCAAAGTCTGGCCCGAGAGAAAACCTTTTTAAGTTATGCCAGTCACGAGCTACGTACCCCTATATCAGTCATTCGCAGTAACGTTGATTTACTTAAACGCTTGTGCGAGCAAGCGACGTTAAACGAAAAACAACAACTGACGCTAGCCCGCATTGAACGGGCGGGCCTTACAATGAGCGATTTGACCGAAACACTGCTGTGGTTAAGTCATGATGAAGCTCAATCCGTCGAGTTGAAACGGATTCAGTTGGATGAAAAAATCCATCAATTATCCTCAGAGTTACGCTATTTACTAAACAGTAAAGCTGTAGAAGTGACCATAGACTGTAAACCATTTAGTTTAGATACGGATGGTACTGCTTGTCATATTGTGCTGAGTAATCTTATTCGCAACGCTTATCAGCATACCCAGCGCGGACATGTACACATTATTCAGCAAGGTAGTGTAGTCACAATTATTAATGAAGAACACAGAGACAGCGCCTCTCACTCGAACAATAAGATAAAGACAACACAACAGCCCATATTAGGCTACGGATTAGGTTTGCAACTAAGTGAAAGAATTATTCAGCGGCATAAATGGCAATACCAAATCATAGATGAGCCAGGCCGATACCTAGTAAAAGTGGATTTCAAAGTCGAAATATCCTGAGGTTGCATCATACTAAAGGCCATATTTACAGCTACGGTTAGTTTGCGTAACGTACGGTATGTAATGTATGGGAGTATTTTCTTGAAGCCGGCCCCAAGACCTGACAACGATTCAATGCGTGTTAACGCATTACATCAATTAAATATATTAGATACCAAAGCCGAAGAACGCTTTGACCGCATCACTCGATTAGCGGCACATACGTTTGATTGTCAGTTTTCGTCAATTTCGTTTATCGACAGTGAACGCCAGTGGTATAAATCAGTCTTCAACTTCGACGCCACCGAATTGTCGCGCGATATTTCTTTTTGTGCCTATACCATTACTAATAATGATGTTTTCGTCATTAACGATACCCACAAAGACGATAACTTTAAAGACAGTGAGTTTGTTACCGAAGCTCCCCTACTGCGTTTTTATGCTGGTATAAAGATCAGCATCAATAACTACCATGTAGGGTCGCTCTGTGTATTTGATACCGCCCCGAAACAGTTTAGTTCAACAGACAAGCGCGCTTTGCAAGACTTAGCCAGCATGGTAGAGAGTGAGTTACAAAAAGAAGTACTTACCCAAGCTGCTGAAGCCATGAAGCGCTACCAAGAACAACTAGATAAAACGCAAAAGTTAACCCGCGTACGCAATACCATCCTTGAAAAAATAGTTAACGCAGAATCACTGCATTCGGTATTGATGGACATTGTAAAAGCCATAGAGAGCGAATATCACAATCAAAAATGCAGTATTTTATTACTGAAAGATAATTGCCTTTATTCTGGGGCTGCTCCCTCACTTCCTGATTTTTATAACCAAGCCATCGAAGGAGTCGAAATCGGTCTAGGACAAGGCTCCTGCGGAACCGCTGCATTTACTGGAAAACGCATAATCGTCGAGGATATCAGCACCCATCCGTACTGGGCGGCTTGGGTCGACCTAGCAACGCAAGCGCAATTAGGTGCCTGTTGGTCACAGCCCATTAAAGCGGCAAACGGCAGAGTACTTGGCACCTTTGCTATTTATCATTCCAAAGCAGCCACGCCCACCAAAGAGGAACTCGCACGAATAGAAATGTTTGCTAATGTGGCAAGCATTGCGATTGAGCGTCAGAAAAGCAGCGATTTAATTTGGCATCAAGCCAACTTTGACGAGCTTACCCAGTTACCTAATCGCAACATTATGGGCGAGCACCTCAAAAAAGCGCTCGACGCGGCGAAGCGAAACAAAACACAAGTGGCCGTCATGTTCTTAGACTTAGATAATTTTAAGGATATCAATGACACCTTAGGGCACGGGGTTGGAGACGCGCTGTTGATTGATTGTGCCAAGCGGATTTCCGGCTGCGTTCGTCATAAAGACACCGTTGCCCGTTTAGGTGGTGATGAATTTGTCATTATCCTAAACGATATAACCGAGTTCAGCGGGCTCGAAAAAACGGCACAGAAAATTCTGAAAGCAATTGAGCAGCCTTATCATTTGCAAAGTGAAATTGTGCATAGTAGTGCCAGTATCGGGATTACCATCTACCCAGACGATGCAGAAGATGTAGCAAGCCTGCTTAAAAATGCAGATCAAGCCATGTACGGCGCCAAGGATATCGGCAAAAACAACTACCACTACTACACCAAAAGCATGCGCAATGCTGCGTTAAAACGCATGACCTTAATCACCGACCTACGACATGCTATTGAACACGACGAGCTATTTCTTGTGTACCAACCCATAGTCAATATGACAAACGGTAGAATAAACAAAGCAGAGGCGCTCATTCGCTGGCAGCATCCGACACGAGGGGTAATTTGCCCAGATGACTTTATCCCTATTGCTGAAGAGACAGGCTTAATAATAGATATCAGCAATTGGGTGTTTGATCGGGTGTGCCGAGATGCCATGTTCTGGCGCAAAACACTTTGCCCTGACTTACAACTCAGTATTAACACATCCCCTATTCATTACACCGACCCTGACAGATGCATCACGCAGTGGTTAGAGCGTATGTTGGTATCTCGAACGCCCCCTCAAGCGATAACACTGGAAATAACTGAAAACCTATTGATGGATGCAAATGCCAGTGTTTCCAACAAGCTCTTTCAATTTCGTCAAGCGGGGGTAGATATCGCGTTAGATGATTTCGGTACCGGGTATTCATCTATTTCTTACTTAAAAAAATACCCTACTGACTTTTTGAAAATTGATAAGTCATTTGTTCATTCAATGAGCGAAGTCAGTAACGACAAAGTGCTTTGTGAAGCGATTATCGTGATGGCAAAAAAATTGGGAATTGAAGTCATCGCTGAGGGCATAGAAACTGAAGAACAGCACTATATTTTACAAAAAATGGGCTGTGAGTATGGTCAAGGCTACTTGTTCTTTAAACCGCTAAAATATGAAGATTTCAATGCTCTGCTCGAAAAATCAGCGTCGACTATTGATAAAAGCACAATGCGCTCCTCTTGCGACATTCCTCGGTTACCGACGTAATCAATTAATGGTTACAGCTCACTGGATAGCACATGCGTAATGTTGATATA
>Ga0207897_100515_pt1 | contig 11630 bp, 8 predicted proteins | sample LinPmetageLP42_FD_184054 | JGI IMG/M metagenome (GOLD analysis project Ga0207897, IMG submission 184054) | Marine viral communities from the Pacific Ocean - LP-42 (SPAdes) | ecosystem: Environmental > Aquatic > Marine > Oceanic | place: Pacific Ocean | collected 2010-08-27
ATGGTTACTTTTAGAAGATAAATATCCTGCTATAGTTAAGCATTTTTTAGATACTAACACCGTAAATAAACTTGATGACTTTATCAAAGAAAAAGGGAGTTACACTTCTGCTCAAATAGCCGACTTACAGACAATTATTGATGGTAGAGATGCTATGAATGAGGAGGCCTTAACCATCGAAGAATTAAACCAAATACTTAGAAAATAATCAATGCCCCAAAACTGGAAAACATATAAGGTTTCAGATTTTATTGATATAAATCCAAAGATGAAACTTTTTAAAGGTCAGGAATATTCATTTGTAGAAATGAAGGATCTTGATTCTAATAATAGAGCTGTTCTTCCATCCGTAAAGAAAGAACTTAAAGGTGGTTCCAAATTCCAAAATGGAGATACGCTTTTTGCCAGAATAACTCCCTGTCTGGAAAATGGAAAAATCTGTCAAGTAAAAGGACTTGATAATAATATAGGTTTTGGTTCTACTGAATTTTTAGTTTTTAGAGGCAAGAACCAAGTCTCTGATACAGATTTTGTCTATTATTTATCTAGAGAGCCTTATTTCCGGCAATTTGCAGAAAGTAATATGATTGGAACATCTGGAAGGCAAAGAGTTGCTAAGGAAGCATTTCAAAATCTAGAATTAGAGCTCCCACCCCTTCCCGAACAAAAAGCCATAGCCAACATCCTTTCGGCTATAGATGCCAAAATAGAAAACAACCTGGCCATCAATAAAACCTTAGAAGAAATGGCGATGGCGCTGTATAAAGAATGGTTTGTTGATTTTGGACCGTTTCAAGACGGGAAGTTTATAGAGAGCGAACTGAGTATGATTCCTGAGGGTTGGGAAGTGAAGAAATTAGGAGACTTTGTGACACATCAAAAAGGTTTTGCTTTTAAATCTAAATGGTATAAATCGGAAGGAGAGTTAGTTGTAAGAGTTAGTGATACTACTCATAATTCAATCAATATAGATTCCTGTCATAAAATTTCAAATGAATTAGCAGAAAAATATAAAGGTTACTCTTTGAATACCGATGATGTTATTATTGCAACAGTAGGATCTTGGCCGCCAAATTACTCATCCGTTGTAGGTAAAGTAATTAGAGTACCAAAGACAGCAGAAGGAGGTTTGTTGAATCAAAATGCTGTAAGGTTAAAAATGAGTATTGATAATAAACAATATCAAGCCTTGTTGTATTGTATATTAAAAAATGACCGTTTTTTAAATTATATAATTAATAGCGCTCAGGGAAGTGCTAGTCAAGCAAGTATTAAATTAGTTGATATTTTCAATTACCCTATTATTATAACTAATTCAGAAACTTTCAACACTTTCTCAACTTTAGTGGAGTCATTTATAGCAAAACAAAATTTGAATACTGTTCAAAACCAGACACTAACCCAACTCCGAGATACCTTACTCCCTAAATTGATCAGTGGGGAAGTGCGCTTAAAAGACTTTGATTTGGAAGAGGTGTTGGAGGATTAGAAAGTATAATAATAACCAGGGGTGGGTTTGAGATTCCCGCTTATTAAGTAAATCGGAGGTCAAATTAGATTCCCGCCTTCGCGGAAATGAAAAGGAAATAATTTTTATGACTACAGAAGCAAATATAGAGCAGGCCTGTATAGACTGGTTAGAAGACCTGGGCTATACGCATAAGTTGGGCACCAGCTTACCGCAAAACAATGTAAGTGTAGTCTTAAAAGAAGAATTATCCGCTTTTATCACTAGGCAATATCCACAGTTGCCTCAAGATATACAAGAACTTGCCGTTGCTTCTTTTACCCACAACATGGGGGCAGACCTTGATCACCGCAATCGGGATTTTCACCTCAAACTCACTAAAGGGGTAGAGCTGCCTTATGAAGATCCTACCGGCGCAGAAAAGGCGGTACATATCTATCCCATAGATTTTGAACACCCCGAGAACAACAGCTTTTGGGCAGTCAATCAATTCAGTATTAACGGTAAAAACAAACGCCGCCCCGATGTGATCATTTACATCAACGGCTTACCGCTTATCGTTTTTGAACTCAAAAACTGGTACGATGAGCATACCAACATTAAAGAAGCTTTTAATCAAATACAGCATTATAAAAAAGACATTCCACAGCTGTTTGAGTACAATGCGCTCACCATCATCAGCGACGGTAACGAAGCCCAGCATGGGATGTACAGCAGCGGGCAGGAGTGGTTTGCCGCCTGGAAGAGTATAGACGGCAAGACGACCTACAACGAGGAGGATTTTCAAATGCATACCTTGTTGTTTGGGCTGTTTCCTAAAGCGCGTATCCTCGACTACATCAAGAACTTTATTTTTCACGAAGACCATAACGGTACACTCATTAAAAAAGGGGCGAAGTACCATCAGTTTTTTGGGGTGACCTATGCGGTTGCCGCTGCACAAAAGGCAGTGCGTCCAGTAGGTAATGGGCGTATCGGGGTGGTATGGCATACCCAGGGTTCAGGGAAGAGTATTTTTATGGCGATCTATACGGGAATTTTGCGCAGTATGCAGCAATTTAAAAACCCAACTATAGTCGTGCAGGTAGACCGTAGCGATCTGGATTTTCAGTTGTATGAAAACTTTGTACTCGCTAAAGATCTGGTAGGCGATGTGCAACACGCCGACTCCACAGATGATTTACGCAAACTATTGAGTGCCGGTGCCGGAGGCGTAATATTTACCACCATTGAGAAGTTCCGCCTTAAAACCGGTACTGAAGATACGTTGAAAGAGTTGGAGCATCCGGTATTGAGTACCCGCGAAAATATCATTGTAATGGCTGATGAAGCGCACCGTACGCAGTATGGTTTGTTAGACGGCTATGCCAGTAATTTGCGCCGGGCATTACCCAATGCTTCGTTTATCGGGTTTACAGGAACACCGGTAGACAGTAAGGATGCCGATACGCAGGAGGTTTTTGGAGATTTAATCCACATTTATGACATCCGCCAGGCAGAAGAAGATAATGCCACGGTTAAGATCTTTTACGAACCGCGTTTGGCCAAACTGCATTTATGGAATGAAGATATAGATGCCGAAGTAGACGCCATTGGTGAAGGGGATGAGGACAACCCCAACCTTAAATGGGCCGCTATTGAAGATGCTGCGGGGAGTGCAGATCGGGTAGCCAAAGTATCGCAAGACATTTTAAGTCATTATACTAATCGTATTGCCACGCTGGAAGGGAAAGCGATGATCGTTTGTATGAGCCGACGCAACTGCGTTAAAATGTATGATGCGCTCAAAGAACTGCAAGGCTGTCCTGAAATTGCAGTCGTAATGACCGGAAACATCAGTAAAGACCCTGTAGCCTGGAATGAGCATTTTCGTACCAAACAAAGCACAGAAGCTTTAAAGAAACGTTTTAAAAACCCCGAAGATCCCTTACGCATTGTTATTGTGCGTGATATGTGGTTGACCGGTTTTGATGCACCTTGTGTGCATACGATGTATGTAGACAAGATTATGCGCGGTCATAACCTGATGCAAGCCATCACGCGTACCAACAGGGTGTTTAAGGATAAAAAAAACGGGGTGATCGTAGATTACATCGGTATTGGTGATAATCTTAAAACCGCGACGTCAAAATATACCGGTAGCGGTGGTAAAGGTAAACCTACGGTAGATATGGAGCAGGCCTTGGAGTTGTTCTTTGATCAGTTACAAGCCTGTTTGGCTTATTTACCCAATCACGTGAATTATCAGAACTGGAAAGGCCTGCGAGAAGCCGATAAAGTACTTTTGGTTAAAGCGGCGCTTAATCACATCATCAAGGATGATGAGGCGTCAATGGAATTTATGAAGGCTGAAAAAACGATGAGCGGTTTGTTGTCTATTGTAAAAAGTCAGTCGGCTATCCAACACACTGTAGTAGATGTATTGTTTGTACAGCACGTAAGCAAGGCAGTGCGCAATGCGAAGAGTGTTACCACTACAAGAGGCGAACAAAAAGAAAAGGTGAAGGAGTTAATCAGTCAGAGTATAGACAGTGAAGATATTGTAGACGTTTTTGCGATGGCGGGTATTGAACGTCCGGATATAGCTATTCTGGATGATAACTTCCTGTTGGGTGCCAAGAAGGAGAAAGATGGGAATGCACTCAAAATAGAACTCATCAAGAACATTCTGAAGGACGAAATCAAGCTACGTCTGCATAAGAATATTAAGAAATACACCAGTCTTAAAGAAGAACTGGAGAAGGTCATAGACCGCTACCACAACAATGCGCTAGACAGTTACGCTACCATCGCTGAACTGGTAGAACGCGCCAAAGAACTGCAAAAAGAAGATACACGCATCTCTGAGTTAGGATTAAGCGAAGAGGAATTGGCATTCTATGATATTCTGGCCGCCAAAAAAGAAATCATCAAAGAGGAAGGCCCTATTCAGGATATTGTACACGGGGTGGTCAAAGCCGTTAAAAACAATCTACAATTGGATTGGACTAAAAAAGAGAATGCCAAAGCCAGCATACGCCTGGCCGTTAAAAAAGAACTCAGAGGTAAAATAAGCATCACCAAACTCAACGAAATCCTGCAAGACATTATGGAACAGGCAGAAGGCCAGTTTGGAGAGTGGAGTGCTTGATAAAAGTGGTAAGTATGGAAGAAGACAAGGAAGAGTTGATAATAAACAGACTGGTATTGGTAGGCAATGGTTTTGACTTGGCTTTAGGGCTTAAAACTGGTTATGCAGACTTTATGTACTGGTTGAAGAAGAAATTGATATTGGAAGCTTTTGGGTTTACCGGACAAATAGATTATAAATTTTATCACGGTTACTTAAATAATGATATCTACATAATAAAAATAACCGGAACCAGACAACAATTTTGGGAAAGTTGGCTTGTTAATTTTGAAAAGACAAATCCAGATTATAAAGAACAAATAAAGGGATTTAATAAATTCATAAAGGATAAGTCTTCGATTATAACTGTTCACTCTAAATCCAATTTTATTCGCCAAATAGATAATGATATAGATAAACTGGGCTGGGTAAATATTGAGCATATCTTTTATCAAAACCTTAAAGCTGCCAAGGGAAACGAGTTAAATACTTTAAACGCTCAACTCACACAACTCAAAAACTACCTGAAGGAATACCTTAAAGAAGAACAGGAAAAAATAAAAGGAGACTCCTCTTCTTTTTCTCCCTATCGATCTCGTGTCTGTCAATGTGTATTACCTCATAACGAGTTTAACCCTGAAGTAGAATTAGAAGAAAAAGAGTTGACGCTTGAAAAGATTCAATTTGTAAATTTTAATTATACAAATACAATTCTAAAGCTCGTGAGCCAATTTGATGGGAGACAAGAGCTAATGACAAATCCTATTATTCAGATACACGGGGGTTTAGATGACTCTATGATATTTGGGTATGGGGATGAGGAAGATGAAGACTACCCCAGGCTTGAAAAGACAGGAGATAATAACTATTTAGAGCACGTAAAATCGTTTAGATATCTTCAAAACTCAGATTACTACGATTTGATTCGCTTTGTTAATTCAGGACCTTATCAAGTATTTATTCTAGGACATTCTTGCGGACTTTCAGACCGTACTATGCTTAAGGAGTTGTTTGAGAATGAGAATTGCTTAAGTATTAAGCCATTGTATTATCAGTGGACTGAAGTTTATGAAGAAGATGGAGAAGAAAAGGAAATCTCAAGAAATGACTACTTTGATAAAGTGATGGAAATATCCAGACATTTTAGCGTCAATGGTATGATGCGTAAGAAAGTGGTTTCCTTTGATAAATGTGAACCAATGCCCCAAATTAAAAATATACAGTAGTGATCGAATTGATAGAACTAAAAAAATACTCTAAAAGCATATTGGAGAACACGCTTACTTTGATTGATAAAATTGAAGTAGAGGCTACAGATCTTAGCATAAGACTAAACTCTTCTACGCTAACAACATTGTCAAATGAGGAGATTAAAATACTTGTCGAGAAAACATTTGGTATAATTAATTATAACCCTGTTTATTATATTCAATTAGTGGGTGATATTGATACAGAAACTATTGCAAATGCTTTTATACAGGCTAAAGAACATAAATATCACTCCAGATGTTATTCAAAATTTAATCATAGTGCTAGTCGTACACTATATGTTGGTATTAGTCAGGGTAAAAGTTTTAAAAAAAGAATGCGTGAGCATTTAGGAAGTGGAGCTAAATCAACCTATGCCTTAAATCTTAAATATTGGATACCTGATAATACAGATATAGAGATTTTAATTTATAAAGCATCTGTTCCACAATCGTCACTAAATCACATGAACTTATTGGAATTAATGGAGCAAGCTTTATGGGATAAATTAAAGCCTATGATGGGTAAAAGAAGCGGACAGCTCTAGGTAAGAATTTTTAGGGTAAATAGGTTAATAATATATACAATTTTCAAATGGCAAAGAGTGTTTCAAAATCTCAGAAAATAGCAACTCGTACAATATATGCTGCATTAAATATTTTAAAAGATAATGATGGTGAATTGAGAGGAAGGGATGTAGTCGATAAAATTAGAGAGCAGCTTGATTTTAATGAATACGAGGCTCATGTTTTTGAACGAACAGGTTATGTGCGTTGGGAATCGGTTTTGCATTTTTATACAATAGATGCAATGAAGGCTGGTTTTATGCGAAAGAATAAAGGATTGTGGATGATTACTAAAGAGGGGTTGGAGGCTCTTGAAAATAATAGTCCGGAAGAACTTTATAAGTTGATATCTAAGGGATACAGAGAGTGGGAAGCTGCCAATAAAAAGGAGAAAAAGCAGCTACAAGATTTAGACGAAGATGAAGATTTGGAGTCAAACTTTATACAACAACAAAAGTCTATTATTGATCAAGTTGAAGAAGATGCCAGTACAGGGATAAGAGATTTTGTAAATCAAAAAAATCCTTATGAATTTCAAGACTTGGTAGGAGCTTTGCTTGAAGCAATGGGATATCACGTTTCTAGCATAGCGGAGCGTGGTCCTGATGGCGGGATAGATATTATTGCTTATACAGATCCATTAGGCACTAGACAACCAAGAATAATAGTACAGGTTAAACATAAACCAGAGTCTGCAATATCATCTGATGAGATTCAGAAATTGGCTGGAACATTAAAAAGAAACGGAGATGTTGGTATTTTTGTGACCTCTGGAAGATTTTCAAAACCATCTGTAAAAGAATCTGTTCATTCCCGTGAACATATTGAGCTCATTGATTTTGATCGATTTATTGCTTTATGGCAAGAATATTATAATAAAATGACAGATGAACAAAAGGGCCTTTTACCCTTACATCCTATATATTTTTTAGGCACTAATTTATAATCATAAATAGCTTAATGACCAAACCCTCCAAAACACCCTGGCCTACCAAAGACGCGATGCAGCAGGTATATGCCAAGAAGCTGTGGGGGAGGGTTCGCACGATGCAGCCACGGTACAGGCTTACCTAAAAGCGGTGGGTAGCTTTTTTAAAAGCTTAGAAACTCCACCGGTGGTGTGTGATTTGGGCTGTGGCGATTTTAATGTCGGTAAGGAGTTGGTGCCTTACACCCAAGCCTATAAAGCCGTAGATATCGTACCGGAGTTGATCGCGCACAACAAAGAACTATTTAAAAGCGAGCAGCTCCGTTTTGCATCCTTGGATCTTGCTAAAGATCCCTTGCCTGAGGGCGATTGTGCATTATTGCGCCAGGTATTGCAACACCTCTCGAATGCAGAGATTGCGTCTATCGTCAACAAGTTATACGCGTATCGCTATGTGATCCTAACCGAGCACCTGCCCGATCAGGAGTTTACCCCCAATAGCGATATCATTTCCGGGCAAGGCATCCGCCTTAAAAAACACAGTGGGGTTGATGTATTGGCCCCACCTTTTAATTTTAAAGTAAAAGCCGCAAAGCAGCTGGTATCCCTACCGGCTCCGGGAGTTAAAGGCAGGCTAGTAACGACGTTGTATACGGTGGTTTAACCTGATGCTTGGGAATTTTTAGAGGAAGATCTCCCGCTACAATCTTTCTTTACTCGCATAATTTTTGTTTACGAGAGCTATGGAGACTTATGTCTTCATTTTGAGCGATGTAACTTACTATTGATGCATCTTACTTTTCTTTACTCATGTGATTTCTATTTTACGGGAGCTCCACGACGGTGCTGTATAGATGGTGTATGGATAATACATAGATAGTGTATGAGGAGTGCATTAAAACCTTTAGTTTAAAAAAGCGAAGTTTCTTGTACAATCCATCCGCATAGGCCCGCTCAAAAATCATTGAAAGATACAGACAGCATCTCTTGGTATTTTTTCTTTCAATTTACCCCTCAACACGCGATATAATTCCCAATCTTCATTGGAACAGGCAGCGGGAGTTTCTCGTATTAACTTATTGACTTCAGTTTGATGAATTTTACTTTAAATTTTGTTCTTACTTTTCTTTACTCGCGTGATTTCTAGTTTACGAGAGCTCGTGAATTTTCTAGCGTCGATTTGAGTAATGTTACTACTCATAGTGTTCTTTACTTTTCTTTGCTTGTCCAAAGAAAAGTAACAAAAGAAAAGACACCTTTTGGATAGGTATTTTTTGCTATCGCAAAAACCGCAAGCGGATCCCTAAATTTCTTCCAAGGCTTCAGAAATTCTTAACGGGATACCCTCGCTATACTTACCAAAAGGAAACTAAAGAATACTATTTTTAGTTTGAATTTAGGAAACGGCCTATCATGAGGTTCTCGTTAAATTTGCAGGGAGCGGAACGTCCGCAGGCGGTTCTGTTTGAGGGCGGTGCGCCGCCCGAGTTAAGCGCATGCAGTGCAGCGAGCATAAAATTTAGAGAAGCTCATGTAAGCCTTGATCTTTTGTTTCTTTTGCATCAAGGCAAAAGAAAGGAAACATGAATATTAGTGGTAATGGCGCTATTTAGCATCGAGCTTTTGTGATAGAATATAAGAAATACAACCTACTCCTCCGGTAATTTCAGGTCCTGATGCAACTCCATAAACATCTCCCCGGGATCTACGTCAATGGCTAAGGCGATGAGGTAGAGTTCGTCTGCACGGAGTTTTGTCGATTCATTTAAGCTAAGTTGAGATAATCGAGCCTGACTTATACCTGTTCGCTTTGAAACTAAAGCTCGGTTTACAGATTTTTTAGTCAAGTACACTCCAAGTGGGGTCATTTTCTATAGAATTTATATAGATAAATGTAGGAATCAATAAGGGATATATGTTAATTCTGTATTTGTGTTTTGAATTTTAATAGATATTATATAGATTTATTTAGAAATTCTAAAGAAAACAATAGTTTGTAAAAACTAATAAATCTTATTAATTGATGAATTATGACTCCACAACTCCAACTCCCGTCTAAATTTGCGCTGCGTGAAGCGCTCGAACCGCTTACTGAAGCTTTGTTGAAGACTGTGCCTGTACAGGCGCTGTATCTTAGTGCAATCCCTAAAACACCCGATACGATCTACAACCTTCTGATCGTGGTGCGGGAGGCCGAGGCCTTGGTTGTGTTACAAAAACAAATTCCGGTGCTGCAGGTACAGTTTCCGGTACTACGGATGCAGGTGTACACCTCAAAGCAACTGAAGCGGCTGGAGCAGGAGGGAAGCTTGTATGGGTTGTGGGGATACCACCTGGGGGATCGTATTTACTCTCGGCCTGCTGCCGATACCTTTAAAAATTGTTCCGAACGGCAGTTAGAACAACTGCACCTTAAGGCTCAACAACAACTGGAGCAGGACGCGGCATGTATCTGTAAAGGCTTTGATACCGCTGCGTACTGGTTTAATCGGGAGGACTATGCGGCTTCGGTATTGGCTTTGGTGGAGGTGTTTAAAACCTGCCTTGAGCTTGCGAGCAGGCTGTATACCGGTAGGGTAACGGAGTACCCTTCTTTAGAAGCCCAACTCGTTGCTGTACGTCCGTTTCTTTCACACTTACGCAAGCTCTTTCCCACACCCGAAGCGCCCGATGCCGACCCTACACTCTTGGAATTGCTGGATGCCTGGTCGGCAGAAGGGATCGCTCGAGATGAAGCTATAGACCGGCATACCTGTTACCAAATACAGATGCGTATGGAGCGGGTATTTACGGTGGTAGATACTGCAGCCCGGGAGTTGCTGGAAGCCTGTAGCCCAAAACCAATTTCTACTGCATCATTCTCTCCAGCGGGTGCTACCCGATCGCCACTAGAGCAGGCGCTGCAGGAGGCTATAAATTATTTACGAGAAACCTACCGCGTGCATTCCGCCTATCTGCTTTACAGCACACAAGACAGCCGGGTGCAGTCGGCCCATTGTTTTACTCCCACCGAAACCCAAGTACACCAGAGCACCGCGGTGGTGCTGCTTGTCACGTACACGTCGGTTGGGGTCAGTCCGTCGCAACTCACCGATCGGGTCTATAATCAAACCGGGCAGCACATCCGCATCTGTTTTATTCTAGAAACCGTGAAGCGGGCGCATAAAGCTTTGGATTTTGGCAGTAATTTTCTGCAAAAGGCATTGGGGGAGGGGAACCCCCTTTATGAGGAAGATGATCGGTTACGCAGGTTTTTAAGGCAAGGGTATTTGTACCATCCGCAGCAGTATCATAAACTTAAAAAATACTGGGACCTCCGCAGCAATCGGGCGCATTATCTCATTGAGAGCACCCGTATTCTGGATACCCGCGAAGACGCGCTGGTGCAACTGCATATGTATGAGGAAGCCTTGATCCAGACCTGCTTGGGGTTGATCCGTTTGTTTTGGGAGTACAGTCCGGCCTACACCTCCCTCAACTACCTCTTAAACCTGTGTCGCAGTTTTACAGCGTTCCCTAGCGCGCTGCTGGAAACTACCTCCTTTAAAGCCCGTCGTCGTCTGCACCTGCTTACCCACGCCCAGCAGCACTTGCGCTATGGAAGTACGTATACCATCACTAATGCTGATGCCAACGTGGCGTATCACCTGTGCAAACGCTTTATGCAACACGCTGAAGCCTTGGCTGCGGAGCGTTTACACTACTTAAAACGAAAAGCCTACCAGCGGGGAGTAGACTAGATTCTAAATTAGAATGGGATTCGTAGGGCTTATGCGGAATTTTGTTTTCTGCCTACTGTAACTGCGACCGCCGACTGTTGACTGCAAACGGAGAACAACTTCTCTGCCGAAAGTTTTCGGGAACAATTCTTTCGCACTAAGGTGCTCCAGAATCACTCGAAGTGACAGCGCGTTGCTTATTTGTATTTTGTACTTCTGACTTTGTACTTTCAATAGTCTTTGCTCTTTATGCTACTCTCTTTTATCTAACTGCTCAATACGTTACAAACAGAAAACTCCAAACTGCCCACTACCGACTGTACCCTGTTTACTGCCCACAGCGACTGCCAACTGCTGAATGCCCACTCCTGAATTTAAGCATTATGCTCCCACAGTAAGTCCACAGTGAACCCACACTAGGTCCACACTTGCCCACAGTATTTGTGGTTGAGCATGGGCTAGGTATAGGAGGAAGATGGAGGAGTATTAGAATATGCCTAAAGAAGCCCAGTATTGACACCGCTTAATGTTAACGAAATCTTAAAATCAAAGCTTTTAAACCCTGTTTTCATACACTCTTCATACACTATCC
>Ga0207897_100516_pt1 | contig 11607 bp, 9 predicted proteins | sample LinPmetageLP42_FD_184054 | JGI IMG/M metagenome (GOLD analysis project Ga0207897, IMG submission 184054) | Marine viral communities from the Pacific Ocean - LP-42 (SPAdes) | ecosystem: Environmental > Aquatic > Marine > Oceanic | place: Pacific Ocean | collected 2010-08-27
AACTCACGTTCCACTTTTTTGCTTTCTTCACCGTACACTAATAGCGTTAACAACCCTTTTTCTACTTGTCCGTTAAAGGCTCTGCCTAAGTATATTTTACCAGCGCGCGCCTCTTTACTGTCTTTTTGCCAGGCATCAAATTCTTTTTTTACAGCTTCTAAATCGATATTTCCCTGTTTAGCCTTTTCTATCACCTCTTCCAGCAGGTCGTTTTCCTGATAAACTTCAGACATAGGCCGACGTCGAGTTGACCGCCAGGCAAGATAATCCCCATTGGCTGTAACGGCCTCAGCAAGAACATCTTCATTCCCAAACAATTTAGCGGGGGCAGTGCCGTCTTCAGTACTAATTTCAACTACGTAATAGTCTTCCCCAAACTCCAGCACGTTAATTAAAAAGCCGTCCCGCTCCAGAGTTTCTCCAACATCTTCAGCGCTGAGTTCAAATGTAATTATCTGTTCTGGCAACTCTGCATAAAACTCTCCCTTTACAGCAACGGGTCTAGGGGACTTCTCATCGCGTGCCTCGGTGAAACAGAATTCTTCACGTGTATCGACAATATCGCCCAATGCCTGCTTATTATTTGCCATATCAGGAAAGCTCGCATATTCAGGGAAGCCCAGGGTATCACCGTTGTCGAAAATCATATTGGTGTATGTCAGACTGTAACGAAACGGAAACTCAAAGCCAGGCTTCAGAGTAAAACCCTGTTCGTTTGAATATTGCATGCAAGAGAGGTGTTTCCAACTGTTTACCGCTACCATACTTTGCAAGTACGCTTCGATCATTGTGTCTCTGTCACTGTATTGGTTTAAATGGAAAAACTCCGTCTGAGTGTATTCAACTTTTTCTATCCCAGCATAAAAGACAAAAACGTCCATCATCCATTGGAAGTTAGACATTTCCTGACCGTACAGTGCACGTCCGAGCTCTTCGTCCTCAAGCCCTTTTAATATTTCAAAACGGGCGTCGTGAAGTTCATCGCGTTGCTGAATTTGCTCATACACAGTTCGACCCTCCTGCTTAGCTTCCTTGCTGTCTGCACAACCAACACTCAGCATTGCGCTGACAAAGGCAACACCCAAAACTTTGTATATATTCACTGCTTCCCTACCTACTTTAGTGACATAATCAATTTAAGTTACTGCTATTTGCCGGATTGAAACCACCAGAACAAGTACGGATATTCTTCTAAAGCTTCCGGCGGCGGTTGCTGTAAAAAGCCATGACCCGGGTCAAGATCAAGCGCCCCGGTTTCCTGAACAATATCTCTAATTGCCTTAATGGATGTATCCGACTTAGCCTCTTCCAGCTGCGCTTCCTCGTGAAAAGACCATAAATATAAGCCTAATGCGGAATACCACAGGCTGACTAATTCAGGGTTACTCTGCTCTTTTGCCTCAACAATGACTTCTTTTGCCGTATCCTGAATAGCCATTTCCACCGGCGGCAATGCATCGTCGCCCGTAAGCAAGCCTGCTTCGACGAATTTCTGCCAGAGCGGTGAGCCGGCATCGCAATATAGGTAAGGTGGTTCAATGTAGCCGACGGTGGGGTTTGTCTCGCCGTTCCACTTTTCTTCAGGGTGAAGTCCAACAAAAGTAAACTCGCGTGCGCTATCGAAAAAGGCTTTATGCGCGGCGTAGTCAGGGTGTTGAGTGAGTTTAAATTGGTAAACAAAGTTGTGTTTCAGCAGGGTATCGATAACACGAAGCTGAGTGAAACCAGTATCCCAAGATTCCTGAAATTGATAGAGGTTCCAGAACAGCGAGCGCAGTTCCTGGCTCGTCTTTGTTTTCGACTGAGCCAGACAGTTAACCGATGACTCAACCAAGTCTTCAAACTCGTGCATCGACATAAGACATTCCCTTATTAGTAATAGCGCGGATCTTCACAATACAGCTAACGGAAGAAAACTTACTATGCACCTTCCATTGGCACCCTGTTGTCATTTTGTAAACTGAGTTTACCCAACTTAATACCCAGCTCCAATACTGCCAACCAGACCTTTACAGAAACTTAACCTAACGTATACGACGCGCGTCTTTATCCATTCCTGTCACTCTAAACTTCTTTCCAAGAGGCGCCCGAACGACAGGGTTCGATATCAATTCATCACCACAATAAATTCGCATGGGTAAACCAATATGCTCTTTACTCGCGGTTTTCCATCTGCTCAGTGCATGGTCGGCCACTTCTATTGTCCATTGAACCGTATTATTGTCGCTAGTTGTATTTAACGAACTAAGGTCAGAACGCTCTAAGAGTAAGGTATCCTGGGCTCCTTCACTCTTTGCTGGTAAATATAAGTTAAAATCACAATACTTTTCTTCGTGTTCTGCTTTATCCTCTGCGACCGCCATATCGTCTGCATACGTTAAGCTAGTTACCAATACAGCAAGAATCAGAAGGTATTTAGGGTTGGCCAAGTTATTCTCCTCTAATATTTATAATTCGGCTGAAGACATACGCCGCCACCTCAAGTACTTTTCATCCGCTAATGCCAACATGGGCATGTCTTCTTCGGTATCTCCATAGGCAAAAATGGTTTCAAACGCCGACAAATCGAGAGTACTTTTAATCCCTGTCACTTTATTATCCAGACTGCAGTCACCAGAGACATAACGGCCTGTTAATTTATTGTCTTTAAGCTCCAGTTCACTGCATATGAACTTAATACCATGAGCCGTACACCAAAACGATAAATATGAATTTAACGATGCTGACACCACATAAATTTCGTCTCCGCGCTCTTTATGCCATTTAAGTTTTGCAAGCGCTTCCTCTCTTATAACACTGGGCAAATAATGTTCGGCAAACTCTTTTGCCGATTCTAGAACTTCAGATGCCCGGCGGTTCCAGAACACAATTCTGGATAACGCCGGCCTCGTTCGTGAGGCTTTTAAGAGCCCCAGTTTATAAAGAAGAATAATTGGTGAGGCTAAAATCAGAGTTGCTATAACGCGGTGCTTAGGTGTTGCGTAAAACAGGAACTTTGTGTAGGTGTCCTGGTTAGTTATTGTGCCGTCAAAGTCAAAGAGAGCTAAGTTCATTGAGTTAGTCTATTCCGAGTTCGCTTTCATCAATCAATTTTTGTCGGTTTTGGCTCTAAAGCGTTGTAAGGATAATCTAAATACCGTTGAAGCAACCGCCGCGCAGTTATTATTCGAAGACTTCATTTAGACTCAACCCTTTGTTGCCTAAAGACTGATTCAACCGTAGCCGGTTACGAATTAACCTCAAACCCAAACATCGTTCTTCGCCTTAAGCTCACCACCGGCTTCCCCTGTATTGATAACGCCCCTTGGTTCAATTAGAAGCACCTGACATTCGCTCTCAGCAAAGGGTTTATGCTCTACACCTTTAGGTACCACATACATTTCGCCTTCCGCTAGCTGCACAACACTATCTATGAACTCAATACCCATTTTTCCCTTAAGTACCAAAAAAACTTCATCGGTATCTTTATGATCGTGCCAGACAAACTCACCCTGAATTTTAACGACCTTAATTTGATAATCGTTCATTTCGGCAACCACCCGCGGCGACCAGTGTTCAGAAAACTTACTCAGTTTTTCGGCAAAATTAACAACCTTTGATGACATTGGTATCCCCCTTAACCTTCTTTGTTTTACCGCAAACTGTTAATAGTGAATCACTCGATGGCTATTTCAACTGCCAATCATTAAGACCTTGCCTCCAACAGCTCCCTTAACGCCTCAGGAAGCAACTCACGCGACTTTTTGGTAATAGCTTTCTCATGCTTTTGCCAGAGGATGCCTAAGTAAATAATCCCCAGACCAATAGCCGTTAAAGCGGCCGGAAATAGCCAACTGTCCTGGAAAACATCCTGAGCTAAATAGCCAAGATAAAAACAACCGCCAAGGGCTCCAAGCACCACAAATACCCGACGAACCAGTAATACACCAACACCTATCATCAGAAGGTTTACGCAGAAATAAACAAATTTTGACAGTTCACTGTCCGACTCCATAAAGGATAGACCGCCCCAAAAAACCAAAGCACCGAAGATATAAATCCAGAAGGCATAATCGGCTGTATCGCGCGAACGAATGTCCACCCAGAATGCAAGACCTATCATTAATAACCCGGTGTACAAGGATACGAGTTTTCTTAGTTCCCAACTGATGTCACCGCCAGCAATCATGACGGTAATATCCATAGTCATATACCAAAGCGTCACAGCTATAGGCATAACTAAGAACGGATATTTGTATCTCCACGCCATAATGACACCCACAGCCAGGGTAGCCAGTTCCATGTATATCCAGTGCCACTTTATGTACCGGTGATACTCACGATAGACAGTTTCGTCGGGCCACACTCCCAACCATTGCTGGAGGCCATAAATAGCCAACGGCGTTAAGCAGACCACAAAGGTGGCACAGATTCCTGCGGGAATAGACAAGCTTTTAGCGGAGAAAACATGAGTAAGCTTTAAGCCAATAGCGGCATAAAGAACGGATATCAGAACAATGCCGGCGCCACCGAAAGATTCCCACCCCAGGTTCATAAACAGCGTCATTGCGCCAATAGCAATCAGCCCGCCCAGATAATACAGCACATGATTGAACGTAAACTGAGGCTTGTCCTGATGTTGCTCTTTAAAAAACTCAAAAAGAGCGTCGGCTTGCGAAGTAGAGATAATGTTTTTATCTGCCGCCTCGCTTAAGTTCTTCCTTGTAATGTTCATACTGTTCCTTCAAATTCAGCGGTGACTTGGTATTCCATCTGCTAGAATATCGCTCACATCTGTATGCATTTCAACATATGGAATCATTGCTATGATTTTATTCGCTATTCTAATTGCACTTCTTGGCCTCGCCTTAACAGTAGGCGGTATTTACCTGCTTACATTGGGTGGCAGCTTCTATTACGCTCTAGCAGGCGTGATTTTACTATTTAATGCCTGGCTTGGTTACAAACGGCATCCGTTAACCCGCACTTTGTTCGCTGTATTCCTGATCCTCACCATGCTGTGGTCATTATGGGAATCTGGGTATGACTGGTGGGCATTAGCACCCCGCATAGGTTTATTTTTGGTGCTTGCCATACCTTTGCTACTTTCCAAAGTGGCAGACAATGGCAGGCGCAAAGTATTGCTCCCCGTTTGGGCCGTTCTCGCGTTAATGACACTGGGCAGCCTTTTCGCGAACCCGCATGACTTATCCGGCAAATTGGATACTCAAGTAGACAGCGAGTCACCTAAACTGGGCAACTCTCCGGAAGGCAGTTGGTACGCTTATGGCCGGACGAATATGGGTCAGCGTTATTCGCCACTGGATAAAATCACCACCGAAAATGTGGGGCAGTTGGAAGAAGCCTGGCGTTACCGCACCGGCGACATGAAAGGGCCTAAAGACGTCGGTGAAACCACCTATGAAGCAACGCCATTGAAAATTGGCGATACACTCTATTTGTGTACACCGCACAATTGGTTAGTGGCACTGGATGCCGACAACGGCTCTAAACGCTGGGTATTTGACGCCAAAGTACCACCGGAAAGCCAGCGCCAGCATCAGACCTGTCGCGGCGTGTCCTATTTGCCACCCAGCTCCGGTGAAGCACCGTCTGCTGAAAAGCTGGATATAGCAGCCGAAACTCTGGCACCAGTTCAGTGTGACGCCGAACTCTTTTTGCCAACTTCTGATGCCCGCTTAATTGCGATTGACCCAACCAGCGGCGCACGTTGTGCAAACTTTGCCGATAACGGTGAACTGGATTTAACCCACAATATGCCCTTCAAACAAGCCGGTTATTATTACTCTACGTCGCCGCCAGTTGTAGCCAATGGCGTAGTGGTGGTTGCAGGCTCCGTAAACGACAACTACGACAAAAACTCACCTTCCGGCGTTATTCGTGCCTATGACGTAGAAACTGGCGAGCTGGTATGGAACTGGGATTCCAGTAACCCGGATGAAACCGCCCCTATTGCTGAAGACGAAGTTTACACTACCAGCTCGCCTAACAGCTGGTCGGTAGCCAGTGCCGATGAAGAGCTGGGTCTTATTTACTTTCCTATGGGGAACCGCACACCCGATCAGCTGGGTTGGTACCGCTCTGAAAATGAAGAGAAATATTCCAGCTCTGTGGTTGCGCTAAGCCTTGAAACCGGACAGGTAGAGTGGGTACAACAATTTGTTCATCATGACCTGTGGGACATGGATACCCCTGCCCAGCCGGTATTGCTCGACTTAGACACCGTAAGCGGAAGACAACCAGCTCTTGTGGTACCCACTAAGCAAGGCGATGTGTATGTGCTGAACCGCGAAACCGGCGAACCTATCTTCCCTATTACCGAAAAATCAGCACCTCAGGGAACGGTGGCTCCAGATAATGCCTCGCCAACACAGCCAATTTCAGCGCTAACCTTCCGTCCACCCACCATGACTGAAAAAGACATGTGGGGAGCGACGCCGCTGGATCAGATGATGTGCCGTATTCAGTTTAAGTCTCTACGCTATGAAGGCCAGTACACACCGCCATCAGAACAAGGTACATTGGTGTATCCGGGTAACTTCGGGGTCTTCAACTGGGGCAGCATTGCAGTAGACCCAAAACGTCAGGTTATGTTCGGTATGCCTTTATACCTGGCCTTCACACAAACGCTGGTTAGAAAAGACGGCTCCGACATGGGTCCGGCCAACCAGGGAGAACAAGGTCTGAACTCAAACGAAGGCGCGCCTTATGCGGTGGATATGAAACCTTTGCTTTCTCCTGCCGGCGTCCCCTGCCAGCAGCCCCCCTGGGGCTATGTGGCCGGTGTTGACCTGAAAACGGGCGAAACCGTGTATAAGCATAAAAACGGTACTGTTCGTGACCTGACACCGCTCCCGCTGCCAATTAAAATGGGCGTCCCCGGTATTGGTGGCCCTATCATCACCGAAGGTGGTGTGGTCTTTATGGCAGCCGCTGTCGATAACTATCTGCGCGCTTATGACTTATCCACCGGTGAAGAACTTTGGCGTGCACGTTTGCCAGCTGGCGGACAAGCCACACCAATGACCTATCTGAACAGTCAGGGTGAACAAATGGTGGTTCAGGTAGCCGGTGGTCACGGCTCTATCGGCACCACTATTGGCGATTATGTAATTGCCTATAAACTCAAACGCTAAGCATTATATAGCAGCGAGTTGTAAGCTAAAGGCTATTTCTAAAGACGAACTAAAGTATTGGCAAACGTTGCCGATACTAAGGCAAATCTACGGAAATAGCCTTTAACCTTCTGGAGAGAGTGCCATGCCCATCTCTTTATACACGAAGACCGCCTCTTCCAGTGTGCCTTCGGTTAGTACTAAGCCGCTCAACACCACAACGAATAGCCAACCTGCGAGCGACAAAACCAGTAGCAGCGCCAGTTTTTATGTTGACCTGTCACCTTTGGTTAAAGAACTTACCTCTGCCTCTGAAAAAGGGGAAAGTTCCCTGCTTTCTAAGAAGGAAAAAATTGACGAAAGTAGCCTTCCCTCAGGGCTAAAAGACTTACTAAAACGGATAGCGGAGTACAGAGAAAAGCTTAAGGAGAAACAGCAGGAACTGCGGGACGTTATGAACGATAGTGCCCTGAGCGATGAAGAACGCAAGGCTCGAATAGACGCTCTGCAAAAGGAAATCAGTAGCTATAATACCGCACTTAGCCAGGCCATGCTCCAACTCGGCGAAACGGTTGATCAAATGGACTTAGATGACAAAGCAGTTGCGGAAGTGATGTCCTTGGTTATGTCTTAATGAAAATCCTCACTTTTTGATCTGCATTTGCGAAACTTAACCGCAGCGTATATACTCTAATTGAAGTGCAATCTTCAAATAGGAGTACGTTATGTCTATACAAAATAAAGTAGCTTTAGTGACTGGAGCTGGTCAGGGCATTGGGCGCGCTATAGCTTTGCGATTGGCAAAAGATGGTGCCGACATTGCCATTGTGGACCTAAACGAAGACAAGATGAATGAAGTCTCCCGAGAAGTAGAAGCATTAAACCGAAAAGCAACAACATTCAAGGCTGATGTAAGTGACAGAGAGCAGGTTTACGCTGCCATTGATCACGCTGAAAAAACGCTTGGTGGTTTCGACATCATGGTGAACAACGCGGGTATTGCCCAAGTTCAGGCAATTGCGGATGTCACTCAAGAAGAATTAGATAAAATTCAGAAAATTAATGTTGATGGTACTCTTTGGGGCATTCAGGCAGCAGCGAAGAAGTTTATTGAGCGCAAACAAAAAGGCAAAATTATCAATGCCTCCTCTATCGCGGGTCATAACGGTTTTGCATTATTGGGTGTTTACTCATCAACTAAGTTCGCCGTGCGCGCGTTAACTCAAGCCGCAGCCCTGGAATATGCAAGCCAGGGTATTACGGTAAACGCCTACTGCCCCGGAGTCGTTGGCACCGATATGTGGGTTGAAATTGACAAACGCTTTGCTGAACTTACTGATGCGCCCGTAGGCGAGACATATAAAAAGTATGTTGATGGCATTGCTCTTGGCCGCGCGCAAACACCAGAGGATGTAGCAAGTTTTGTATCTTATCTGGCTGGCCCCGATTCTGACTACATGACGGGTCAGGCTCCGTTAATTGATGGCGGTATCGTTTTTCGTTAAGAGAGTCATCGTATTCCACATACCGATGAATCGCTAAATTTCCGGTATTTGCTGGTGCTTATTTGCAATGCACCAGCTTACTGCCGGGATGAAACAGCTTCCAGGAGAACCAATATTCATCGGAAATAGCTACAGGAACCAGGTTCGATTCTATTTCGCCTTTTATAAACTTACCGCGAACATCCCATACCGTTCCGCTTTTAGTGTCGCAAAGCGTGCTGTTAGCACCGGGTTCAATGCTCACCGGCTTTTCCGCGACTGAGCTTTTAAAACCAAGAACTGAGCCGTTCACAGCGACAAGCACAACACCTAACTCTTCGTTGTTAACCACGCCCTGCTTTAGTAACTCGTCTTTAAGGTACACAACCTGCGGGTTAGCGATTTTATCGGTAATGCCCACCACATGCGTTCGGGGCGAAAAGGTATTATCCCGGTTTTTTGATGACAGTCCTGGGGTCAAACCATTCGCTATAACCTTTTTCCAAAGCCCTTTAACGGGAAGCTCAAACGCTTTAAAGTCCTGTTTCGTTACTTTTACTACCTCAGGGCAAGGGTTTAGCTTTTTCACCTCACTCCAGGTTAAAACCTGAAACGGGATCATTGTTAGTGTATACGGGTGTAACTTGCCAATAACCGATTCACAACTGGCTTGCTGAAAAAAGGTTTTAGTTTTCTTGTCAGCCACAATCATATTCGCGTTTTTAAACGAGCCGACAAATAAAGGGCCAATATCGGTGACATCGAAAGGAATAATACTGTGGCACATAGCGCAATAAGTTAATGCTACCAGTCTGTCATCGAAACGATCATTAATAATATGGTGATGTATTACATAGTCTAGCGGGTAAGCCTTAGTAACACCATCGCACTCAATAACAGCCAGCTCCATGTTGTCCTGAAGAGAAAGCTTCAGCGGCTCATCTGCCATGGCGGGGAAATCAACCGATTTAAACGCATTCTCCTGATGCATTCGATGCGCTAATACAACGGCCAACGCCATTAGGATAAGAGGAGGAAACGTCCATAAAGGCAGCTCGTCAATTTGCCAGCTCATTAGCAAAGTACCGATAACACCAGCAACCAGCACAGCCCAGGTAAAAGGCTTTCGAATAAAGTAATGGTAATACGACCACTGAACAGGAAACGACTGGATAAGCGTCATATATACGGCAGCAGCGCTCACTGCCAGAGACAAAATTGCGAATGCATAAAAGATAAATACCATAACGGTCTCTCAGTTAAAGCAAAAAAGCGGCGCATGCGATTACCGAAGTAAACATCATCTCATTAAATAAAGCCATAGCGGCAATAGCTCACCTTAAATACAATTGATAATAGTTATCATTAACATTATAGTAACCTCTCTACACTTTACACAGGCGAGGATATAAAGGTGATAACTCAGCATTTAAAAAAATCCCCTCTTCACTTAGCGGTATTACTGGGCATAGGCGCAGCCTCAGCTGCTTTGCCGTCTTACGCTCAGGACGAAAGCAGCAAAAGCGAAGAAATGGAAAGAATTGAAATTAAAAACTCTTACACAACACGTGTTATGGATTATTCCACCGGGCTTAACCTCTCACTTAGAGAAACCCCGCAGTCAATGACCGTAATTACCCAACAGCAGATTGACGATTTAGCAATAACAGAAATTGCTCAGGCACTCCGATACACCACCGGCATTAACGTCAACCGAGCCGAAACAGATCGCATTTTTCCGACCGCACGCGGGTTCTCTATTGATAACGTGCAATTTGACGGTGCTAATGTGCGCGGTGCTTACGGTGGTGTTGAAGGCGACTTTCTCTCTGACATGGCCGTTTATGAGCGTGTAGAAGTGATTCGGGGCGCTGCAGGTTTACTCCAGGGGGCGGGCAATCCATCAGCCGCTATCAATTTAATTCGTAAAAAACCAACGGAAGACCTCCGCTCTTCTATTAACATTAAAGCCGGTCGATGGGATTTAACCCGAGCGGAAGCCGATGTCTCGTCAAGTCTTGGTTTTGACGACAAGTTAAGGGGACGCTTTGTTGCGGCTTATCAGGATGCCGGTTCTTACATGGACAGTGTAGAGCGTGATAAAACGATTCTTTACGGTATTCTGGAAGCTGACATAACGCCCTATACCGAAGTCAATTTCGGTGTCGACTACCAGAAACATCATGTTGATGGAATAAGTTACGGTGAGCCCGTACCTTTATATTACAACGACGGTACACGTACTGATCTCCCCCGCTCCAGCAATACCGGAAGTGACTGGACCTACCGGGATCGTGATCGCAACATTACTTTTGCCTCACTGGAGCACCGTTTTGCCAACTTTTGGCAATTTGATTTCTACGCCAGCCATATTGACGGGCATTATGATGACAAAAGAATGTATGTAACCGGATTTCTTGATCGGGACACCGGCCTCGGACTTGGAGCCAGCCCCAGCTCGACCAGAGGTGACTGGAACCAATATACTCTGGACTTTAGACTAAGCGGTCCGTTTGAGCTTTTAGGACGCCAACATCAAATGGTTGTCGGCTGGAACAGTAACCTTGAAGAAAATGACCGAAGCAGACGACCTGCACTGTCAGCAATTGAGCCATGGAGCTTTTACCAATGGGATTCTGTCTCTGAACCAGAATTTGCATCGGCATCTGACTATATCTGGGGCTGGGAAACTAAGCAAAGCGGATTTTACAGTGGTGCGCAATTTGACCTAGCGGAGCCTTTGTCCCTAATTGTAGGACTTCGCACCAGTTCATGGTCGCATGAAGAGTACAACTACACTCCCGAGGCTATGAGCTCCCCTGTCACCGCGGTGGATGAATCTGACTCCGGTGTTATTACCCCATACGCAGGCATTGTTTACGACATTAATGATCATTTCTCCACCTACGCCAGCCTGACCGATATCTACAACATTCAAACTCAAAAAGATCGGTATGGTAATTTGCTTGACCCTGTGCACGGCGAAAACTATGAAATAGGTCTGAAAG
>Ga0207897_100522_pt1 | contig 11481 bp, 5 predicted proteins | sample LinPmetageLP42_FD_184054 | JGI IMG/M metagenome (GOLD analysis project Ga0207897, IMG submission 184054) | Marine viral communities from the Pacific Ocean - LP-42 (SPAdes) | ecosystem: Environmental > Aquatic > Marine > Oceanic | place: Pacific Ocean | collected 2010-08-27
GCTGAAGAATTCAGTACTAACGAAGACCCTTTTGCAACTGCAAAAATGTATACTGCAGCTACTCCTCTAAAAACCGCGTCAAGTCTTACCCTAAATACCGGTATCAAGGCATATGAACCTATTGTAGCAAAGACTAAGGTCAATGATACGGTTACCACAAACCTTAAAACTGACAATAAAGATCTTGGGTTTTTAATAACCAGTATTCTTGACAAAGGGTTTATAGGTAGCGCCGGCGAAATTGAAAAAGCTGTAGACATACAACGCAAAACCTTATTTCCCAAGATTGACCCCGAGCAACAAAATTTGCTAAAAGTAGGTTTTGAAATCCCTAACGGAATTCTAGCCCGCTTGCAGATCGTTGCATCTTACATACCAGAATCTCTTGCTACGGTAACAGATGACACAAAAGCTAAATACAGCACCGCAATGCAAGATCTTTGCGCATATGTAAAAAAGTCCAGAGCGGTGATCAATGAGATCTTTTACAACCCACAAGCTACATACGAGCATATAGGCTATGAGACCTTATACGCGTTTATGCTAGATCGAATTGAAGAAAATTGCTGTGCCGCTGAGCAGCTAGAAATAATTTTTACCGAAATAGAATCTAAAAAAACTGAAATTTTAGACGAACTCATTTTTGAGAATTTTGTGCGCAAACATCCCGGTTTAGAGCATCACGCAGGAGTTATTCCGGGTGGAACTTTTGTGCTGGTTTACAACGGAGCTCTTAAAACGGAAAGTGATAGCAGCATACCTGCCAATACGGTGGTGGCAGACTTTGCGCTACCCTATCAATGCTGCTCAGATTGTGCCCCAATAGGATTTATAATTCCGGATGCGATTACAAGTTCCGGACTTATTTTAGATGCTTCTGAGGTCTGTGTAAATACGGCTGCAGAAGATGCCGTAACTATAGGTTTTACAAAAAGTCCGGCAGATGGCGTACTAGATCTCGTAAACAAGAATATCACGGGAATTTCATTTACTGAAGAAGCCATTTCTATAAATCCGGCAGCGCTTAATGCCTTTGATACGCCTATTCAATTTACGGTGAACGGCCAATTAACAACAGCCAATCTAACTGCAATACGCAAACCCATTTTTGAGATTAAAACAAATCCCGCCACCCTGAGCGGATTACCGGGAAGCACGATCAATATTCAATTGGATATTGACAATAAAAATAGTTTCAATACGCAACGCTTTGATTATTTATGGTCTATTAATGAAACTGAATTTAAAAAGGAACGCCCCATTTATGAAGTTAAAATTCCGCAAGAGATTGATTCTGAAAAATTTGAGATTCCTGTAAAATTAACTCTGAGCGGTACTTTATGTGATACAACTACAGTAAGTAAACCCATAACGGTAACTGTAGAAAAACCGGAAACTATAGAGGTTTATCTAGAAGAGACGACGTTTTGCGAAGGTGACAAAGAACCTTATAATTTTATCATTAAGCCCGAAGGTGCAGAAGTTGAGATCGAGGGGAAAGGCGTAAGTGGCTCCGGGAATTCGTGGATTTTTGTACCCGCAGAAGTTGAAGATGAGCAAACCGAAGTGATCATAAACAAGACTGATAAAATCACAATTACGATCGTTTCAAGACCAAAAGCGCTTAGTTTTTCTCAAAAGCTAGAAACGCAGTCTAAAGTTATGCGCCTTACCATTGATCAAGATTTTGAGGCTAAAAAATATGTATGGCTAAACGACGGCAAACCGCTTGCCGAAACTGACAAACCCTTTTTAGAACTTTCTCAGACTCAAGAAAAACAGAGCTACGAACTAAGCGTAACGGCCGAAACAGCGTACTGCGGTACCATTGAATCTAATACAGTGTCTGTAGAAATCCCTGCCATAGAAATTACAGACAACCCGCAACCGGAGCCTAAACCAGACACCAATGCATGCGTAGAAAGAAATCTAACTAGACTAACTGAAACGCATACTAAGCTTGAAAAATTAATAAACGAAACTTCAAACGATAGTTTTAGAAATGCCGGTAAACAGGTTCTTGAGCTCTATAAAAAACTCATAGATTCTCCAGAAATTCTTGAGCAACCTCTAGATAAATCCTTGGCGGAGCAACTTATCGCTATGCTTGATCAATTTCAAAAAGCCACACGATCTCAAAAACCAGAAATGCGCGATGTACTTTTTAGATTGTATTGTTACATACAAGATTTGAGCTATGCCATTTTGTACTGTCAAGATGATAGCACGCTGAAAAATGACTTTGTTTATGGCCTTCTTGACGCTATTGAAGCAGATTTTAATCCAGATAATGAAGCCGTTTTTCCTATGCTGGAAGGGATCACTTTTGACAACGAATGGTATACCAAACTAAATACACTTATTGAGCATTTTACGCTAGAGCGCATAATGACCCATTTTGAAAATCTAAGAAAATGGACTAGCTAAATTATGTCAAATTCTGCCACACATATCATCAACAAAGTCTCCATTGAAGTATCGTGTTCAACGATGGAACAAGCCATGCATCTTAAAGAAAATTTAAGTGCTTTTATCACGGCTCAGGTCATTCCGAAAATAGAAGAACTTCTGGAAAAAATGAATTTAAAATCGAATGAATTTCTTCGGTTTGAGAGGCTACACGTGGATATTAATAAGAAGCAATCTGATGATCTTGAAGAGCTCAATTCGCAAATTTTAAAAGTGGTTCAAGAAGAGATAGATTCAAAAATTAATACAACAACTAGTTTAATTAAGACACCCTTAACCAAAGAAAATGAAGGATTTACAAATTCAACTGATCGAAACTTTGGAGCCTTTATCTATTTTTTAAAAAACGGTAAACTACCTTGGTATTTTAAAGCAGATGAAAAGCTAAATACTACAGCCTTAATTACATATCTAAAGTCTAAAAACGCTAACGAGCTCTTAGAGGTTTTAAAGAATTACAATGCGCAAAGAAGACTCGTTTTTCAATACAGCGATGCACCTAAATTGTTGTCGAAAGTTCTGATAATCTATGCCCATAAAAATGGGATTAGCAAAACCTCGGTATCCGAGTGTTGTCGCCTTATTGAGCAAAATACTTCTTTTGAAATTCGTGAAAGACTAAGCCTGTTACTTTTCAACCTATCCAATAATTCAGAATCCCAAGTACAAGTGAAACTCAATGAATTATTGCAAGAATTTGTAAAAACTGATAGCCATGAGCTTGAAGATTTTATTCAGCAGTTAACGCTAATTATTCAAAGACCTATTTTTCTATTCGGAAACCCCACTGCTTTAAAAATTCTGCTTAAAGCAGAACAGCTCAACGTTAAAAAAGATGAATTCCTGGTGACTTTTAAACCCGTATTGAAACCGGTTTATAAAACTGCCTCAAATAAGGAATTATCTGTGTTGAAACTGCCCGAATTGAATAAAGAAAACTCTTTTCAAGAGCCTAATGCTTTACTTGAAAAGGAACCGGAGTTTCAACCTGAATCCATTGAAGAACAGTCTTTATTACTCAATAATTGCGGACTCATTCTACTTCACCCCTTTTTACCTACTTTATTTGATACCCTTCAACTACTCACTCCTAATAAAACGCTCGCTGCTGAAAAAAGAGATCTGGCCGTACATCTACTCCATTTTATTGCCACAGGAGACGAGGAGGCTGCAGAGCACGAACTAAGCTTTGAAAAATTACTTTGTGGAATCCCACTAGCCTATCCTATTAGAAAATCTGTAAAACTTGAACGCTTCCATAAGGAAGAAGTTATAGCACTTTTAAAAACGGTAATAGCTTATTGGAATGCTTTAAAAAACACTACACCTTCCGGCTTGCGCGGACAGTTTTTATGCCGTCAAGGCAAATGGATCGCTGAAGACGACAAGATTCAATTATTTATAGAGCGACAAACTGCAGATGTGCTGCTCAATCAGCTTCCGTGGGGACTTTCAATCGTTAAACTTCCGTGGTTAAATAAACTCATTTACATCAACTGGTAAACCTTAGACTTATGAAAAACATTAAAAACCTAGCACTAACTGTTCTCATTTCACTAAGCTTTTTAGCTTGTAAAACTGCTCTCTACGATCATTATAGTTTTACTAAAACTTTAGAGACCAAGGCTGAAGCGCTAAGTCTGATCGAAGTATCTGATCAGGAATATACTCAGCATAAATCTAAAATTGAAGCCTTGCAAAATCAGTTAGATCTTATGGTTGCTTATGAGAAAGCAAAATCGCAAAATGAGATCACGATTCAAATGTGGAATTATCTTAAAAATGATAATTCAAGCTTACAACAGTTTCTTGATTTGTGGGAAGAACAAAACACAATGAGCACGGTTTTTAAAGAAGAATATAAGCCACAGGCAGCTCATATATTTGATCTTATGGCAGATTACGAAACTAAAAAATCTAAAGAATCAAAGAGTCTTCTACTAGATCTAATAACTAATTAAACCTTGATATTATGGACTTTAAAGAACTTTTTGCAACCATCAAAGTTGATATTCTTGATCTTTTTAAAGATCGGTTTGATCAGGAAGGTACTCAGATCAAAAAAGATATTGATCTCTTTCTAGAAAACTCAAAAGAAAAATTAGAACGCTGGACGGTATTGCTCAGTCAAAAAGCAATTACCCCAAAAGAATATGAACTATTACTGCAAAGCCAAAAGGATCTCCTCATTATTGAAAGTTTACAAAAAGCAGGGGTTTCTAAAATTAAAATTGGTCTTTTTAAAAATGCTGCCATAAAGATCATTGTAACAAAAGCCATCACATTGTTGATATAAAACGTACGCTATGTCTCTGCTAATCAAAAAGTCTAAAACCCAAAAAAGTGCTTCCGCAAATGCGGCAAAAGCTCCTTTTTTTGGTGTTCAGGCTAAATTAAAAATGGGACAAAGTGGTGATAAATATGAAGCCGAAGCTGATCGTGTTGCAGACCAGGTAATAAATAAACCATATGCGAGTAGTGGCCTGACGAACACAAATAACAGCATTCAGCAAAAACCTCTTGCGCAAAGCATTACCCCTACCTTACAGCTTAAAGTTCAGGAAGAAGAGCCTATTCAGCAAAAAACTGAAGAAGAGGATGTTCAAGCTAAGAATGACTCGATAATTCAGCGTGCCGAAGAAGAAAAAAGCATTCAAGCGAAGGCTATTAATAAAAACGCATCAGAACCTTCACCCGGGTTTGCTAAACAACTTTCTGAAAATCGTAATCGCGGAGAAGCATTACCGAAAGAAACCCAGTCAAAAATGGAGCAAAATTTTGGCACAGATTTCAGCGGGGTAACTATTCACAACGATCAGCAAGCTCAGGAAATGAGCACGTCTATTGGCGCACAAGCCTTTACAAACGGAAGTGATATTTATTTTAACCAAGACAAATACAAACCGGGTTCTACAGCCGGTGATTTACTTCTTGCGCACGAATTAACGCACACGATTCAGCAAGGGGCGGTAGATGCTAACAAAAAACCACAAAATGATTCATCAACTAACGCAGCTACAAAATCAATTTCTGATTCTTCAAAGCCAGAAGTTCAGGATTTAAAGAGTGCTAAATCGAAGCTACCGGATTCAAAACAAAAAGATACTTCGACACAAAAAAAAGACAAGAAAACTCAAGAAAATATTGAAGCCGATACCGGTTCTGTTTATCCTACATCTCCAGAAGAAGATCCTGCATTTCAAGCCCTAACCAGACAATCTGAAAACGCGGCTCAGCGTGTACAAAATACGCCAGCAGCTTCTACAGCAGCAGCTCAGGGTGCTGCAGCTGCACCGGTAGCTTCAAATGAGCAAACCGGTGCTGCCCAAGCCGGCCAGGTAGATGTGATGAATGAGCAAGAGCCCGGGACCTTTGAAGCAGTTGCGTTTAAAGCACGTCTGATGGAGCGTATAGAGGCGATGCAGCTCCCAGCTAATGAGGAGGAAGCAGACGATTTTGAGAACAACAATGATATAGATTCTGTTACTGCTTCTGGTACGACAATGGCGGCACAAGAACGGGAGGAAGCTGCAGGTCCCATTGCGCAGGCGACTTCAACTACGCCAGATCCCGGTGCTATACCTGCTCGAGAGCCGCAGACCATACCAGAGCCTGCTATAGGCAACCGCCCTTCTCCCCTTTCGGCACAACAAGCGATGCCGGCACCCCGCCCAGATTCTCAAGTAAGCGCTCCTCTTCAGGAAAATCTTAACGAAGTAGATTCTCAACTTGAAACTAACGGTGTCACTAATGAAATGCTGGCCAACAGCAACGAGCCCTCATTTACCGGAGCCCTTGAAACGACAGAGGAAGCCCGCCAAAACACTGCAGAAGCTCCACAACAGTTCAGACAAGGAGAAACTCAAGCGTTAAATACCTCTCAAAATTCGGCTCATCAAACCAGCGAATCTGGTTTAACCGCTATGCACGAGCGCCGTGGCTCAGCTTTAACAGCTATGCAACAGGAGCAGCAAACCACATCAACTTCAGACAGTGGCGCTCGAGAACGTATTGCTTCAGAAATTGGTGCTATTTATGAACGTACTAAAACAGCAGTAGAGCACTTGCTAACTGACTTAGACGAGCAAGTTTCTCTCAAGTTCACAGCAGCTGCAAAACGCGCTAAAAAAGTGTTTGAAGACTATGTAGATCAAAAGATGGAAGCTTATAAAGATGAGCGTTACAGTGGCTTGGGCGGTGCAGTAACTTGGGTAGGAGACGCTTTTACCGGTCTACCAGATGAAGTAAATGCTTTTTTTGAAGAAGGTAGAGCCCGTTATATTGAAGCAATGGACGGCGAATTAACACAGATCGCTCAATATATTGCTCAAAAACTTTCTGAGGCAAAAAACCTGATCACTCAGGGCAAACAAGAGGTTGCAAACTATGTTGCACAACAACCGGAAGACTTAAGAGCTATAGCTGATGAGGCTGCAGCAAGTATTGAGAATCAGTTTGACACATTAGAGCAAGATGTAAATAATAAACAAGATGAACTTATAGATGCTCTGGCGCAACAGTATCAAGATAGTCTTAGTGAAGTAGATGCCCGCATAGAAGAAATGCAAGCCGCAAATCGCGGATTAATAGATATGGCTCTGGGAGCCGTTATGGGTGTGATTGAGACGATCATTAGCATTAAGAATATGCTCACAAACTTATTGAGCGCAGCACTAGACGCTATCGGAGCAATAATTTCTGATCCTATAGGCTTTCTTATGAATCTCATAAGCGGCGTTAAACAGGGATTTTTAAATTTTGGGACAAATATTATGACCCATTTGATGACAGGACTGGTAACCTGGCTAACCGGTGCTTTAGGACCTATGGGCATTACAATCCCAGAAGATATATTTAGTCTTAAAGGAATATTTAGTCTGGTAATGCAGGTTCTGGGGCTTACCTGGGATTATATGCGCCAAAAGGCGGTAAAATTATTAGGTGAACCTGTAGTACAAGCCTTAGAAACCGGTTTTGAGCTTTTTCAAATCATTCGTACCGAAGGTATTGCAGGATTATGGGAGTATTTAAAAGATCAGTTTAATGACTTAAAAGAAACGGTCATAGAAGGCATACAAGATATGATCATTACCACAGTAGTTGATGCAGGCATCAAGTGGGTTTTAGGACTAATGAGTCCGGCTGGTGCTTTTGTAAAAGCAGCTATGATGATCATAGATATCGTCAAGTTTTTTATTGAAAGAGGCAGCCAGATTATGGCGCTCGTTACAGCATTTATAGATGGTATAAGAGCTGTTGCTTCTGGGAATGTGGGCTTTATTGCAGAAAAAATTGAAGATGCTTTAGGAAGAGCAATCCCCGTGATAATAGGCTTTTTAGCCTCGTTATTAGGGATTAGCGGTCTGGCCCGGAAAGTGCAAAATCTTATTGGGAATATTAGAAAACGTATAGATAAAGCCATAGATAAACTCATTCTCAAAGCGAAAAAGGCTTTTGGAAAACTCGTGCGTAAAGGCAAAAAAGCAGTTGGCAAATTTGTGGACTGGCTAGGAATCAAAAAGAACTTCAAAACTAAAGATGGTAAAACCCATAAAATTTTCCTAGAAGAAAAAAGCGGTAAAACCGAATTGATGGTTCAGAGCGAAAAGCAACAAGTAGGTGAACGATTAGCAAAAGCTAAACTAGAAACTGCTGCGATGACTGATGGCGATGAAAAAAGAAATCGTATTGCAGCTCAATCTAAAATTGAACGCTATCTCGCAGAAACCCGAAGCACTACCCAAAAAATCACATTAGAAGAACGAAAATCTGCGCCAGATTCTGCTAAAGTAGAGGGGTGTAAAAAAGAATTGGAACAAAAGTTTTCTTCTATTGCTGGTGATCTAAAAACTATAGGTATTGAACCCGGTACTGTAGGTACAGGAGACAATGCGATGATGGGAGAAATAGGAAAAAAATACCTTAAAAAGAATAATACAGAGTTGAGTGTTTATGGTAAAAACCATGAGCAGTTAGTAAAAGACAGTGGGTATCATTATGGGGCAAATAATGGTAAAAAAACGATGGTAAGAGATAACGCTACAGACGCTTTTCCGAAACTATCTTTTGATGAGGATGGAAAATTGCAGTTGGGATCTGGAAGCTCAGGCAAGCCAGAACACGATCACTTTGCCCCAAGCCCAGAACATGAGGATATTAAGGAAACAAATAAAGGCTATGAAGTAAAGTTTACTGTGGCCAGAATAGGTGACGACGGTAAAAAACTTTCTGGTCAAAATGCAGAATTCAAGATTGATGTTACCTACGGGCAAGCATTAGAAGATAGTAATGATCTTACTGAGACGCGCACAGTTGAAGCAGATAATTTACGACTAAAAGCTACAGGGTTAGGTCGTGGTAAAACAGATAGTGCTCAGGGAGGTTTTCACAATGCCCATTTAGTTGCCGATCGCTTTGGAGGAACGGGTTATAATGCTGCTAAAAATATACATCCCAGTTCGCCTGATTACAACACAAAAAAGATGAAAGACAAAGAAGACCTCATCGCCAGATTATTAAATCAGAGTAATTCTTTTGACCAAAACTCTTTTGAACTCAAAGTAAGTGCGATTTTACGCAAAGAAAGTGCTCAAAAAGACAAATTAATAGCAGAGCTAAAAAAGGAAGCTAATATTGATAACGAACTTAAAGATGATACGATTTTTGAAGCGATGGCAAAGAAACTTTCAGGAAAAATAAGAAGCGATATACTAGGTGTTCCCGGACAGTTTATGCAAGTCAATTACAATTTGCAAGGAACAAGCATAGATGCAACCACAGAAGGAGATAAAATTGAGAATCATGAATTAACCGGTTCAATAAGTGATGATAAAGGTTATGATGACTTAATAAAAAAATTATTGAAAGAAAACAATTAACTAATCTACTTATGAAAACACTACGATACCGTTCACAAGGTCAGGAAGTTTACTTTCTCGAAGAGATCTTAAACAAATTAGGATACCCGGTTTTTGTTTCCAATTACTTCGGAAGAGATACCGATCAAGCTATCAAAGATTTTCAGTACAAGAATGATTTGGTCGTAGATGGTATCGTAGGTCTCAAAACCTGGAGTAAACTTTTGGCTCTGCAGAATAATCTCTTTGAAGGAAACAGCAAACTACTCAGTGAACAAGATCTTTTAAATTTTGCTAATCAGTATCAACTAGAACTTGCGGTTGTAAAAGCGGTCAATGAAATAGAAAGTAATGGAAAAGGCTTTCTGGTTGGTGATAAACCCCGCATTCTCTTTGAAGGCCATGTATTCTGGAGACAGCTCGAATCAAAAGGTATCAACCCTGATGAATATGTGAATTCAGCCAGTGAGAACGTCCTTTATAAAAAATGGACTCGTAAATTTTACAAAGGCGGTTTAGGTGAATATGACCGTATGAATAATGCTGCAGCTTTAAACAACGATCCCAGGTTTAAAGATGCGGCATTAGCATCTGCTTCCTGGGGAATGTTTCAAATTATGGGGTATCATTATAAAAGTTTGGGGTATTCTTCCGTAACAAACTTTGTAGATAAAATGTACCAGCACGAGTATGAGCACCTGTTGGCTTTTGGTAAATTTTTAGAGGTGAATAATCTTTTAGATCACCTTCGCACAAAGAACTGGGCAGCGTTTGCCAGGGGGTATAATGGCCCGGGGTATGCACAAAATAAATACGATATTAAACTTGCTAAAGCTTATCTAAAATATCTGTAATGATTAAAACAAGTAAAGATCATACGGGTTTTAAATATGCCATGCACTTCGTGGAAAACATGCTTAACTGGCGCCTACTAAACCCATCTCAGGAGTTTAAAAAAGCTCCGGTTTTAGATGTGGAACTTTTGCCTGATTCCTTTTTAAAAAAGCTTATAAAGTTACTTGATTTAGTTCCGGAAGAAATAACCATTCTTCTGCTTGCTTTAACGCCTCATTTAGCTCCTGAATTGATTGCAAAAGCGGTAAACCAAGTTTACAAAGAAGGAGGCGAACTTCCGCAGTTGGGAGGTTTAAAGGGTACAAGCCATCGCGGCTTTTTGCCAACCGGTGAGACTGCATTATACGTGCTAGGTGGAACTCAAGTGGAGCATAGAACAGCCTGTTGGATGTATTTTGATTCTGAAGCCGCATTGCTTAAAAACCAAGTTATACGCTTAAAAAAGCCACCTCAAGATGAACCTATTATGAGCGGGCAACTGCTTTTAGAAACAGATTATATACAGCTTTTGATCACCGGTAAAATCCCAGATCCGGAATTAAGTATAGCATTTCCTGCTAAGAAAATAAGTACAACCCTCAATTGGGAAGATCTTATTTTAGAGGATAAGACTAAAAAGGATATTGAAGAGTTGGAGATTTGGCTAAAACACCAGCATACGCTGAGTGAAAAGCACGACACGCGCAAAAAATTTAAACCGGGCTACACGGCACTATTTTACGGCCCGCCGGGAACAGGAAAAACCCTTACCGCCAGCCTTCTCGGAAAATATACGAGCAAAGCGGTTTATCGCATAGATCTTTCTGTTGTAGTTTCTAAATATATAGGAGAGACCGAAAAAAACTTATCTAAGCTTTTTGATCGCGCACGTTACAAAGAATGGATTCTCTTTTTTGATGAGGCAGATGCTATTTTTGGGAAACGTACTCAAGTGCGGGATGCTCACGATAAATATGCAAATCAAGAAGTTTCCTATTTGCTTCAGCGACTTGAAGAACACCCGGGTCTAGTGATCTTAGCGTCTAATTTTAAATCGAATATAGATGCCGCCTTTACACGCAGATTTCAGTCTATCATTCATTTTTCTGCTCCGGAATATGCATCAAGACTTAAACTTTGGGAAAATGCTTTACCTCAAGGATTTAAATTTAGCAAAGAGGTTGATTTAACCTATCTCGCAAAAACCTATGACATCACCGGTGCCAATATAAATAACATCTCACAGTATTGTTGTCTGCAGGCGCTGCACAGCAATACTCAAAAAATTACACAGACAAATCTCATAGCCGGAATCAAACGC
>Ga0207897_100524_pt1 | contig 11468 bp, 10 predicted proteins | sample LinPmetageLP42_FD_184054 | JGI IMG/M metagenome (GOLD analysis project Ga0207897, IMG submission 184054) | Marine viral communities from the Pacific Ocean - LP-42 (SPAdes) | ecosystem: Environmental > Aquatic > Marine > Oceanic | place: Pacific Ocean | collected 2010-08-27
GGTCAGCGGTAGGATCGCGATGGTGAATAGTCCTAGAACGATCAGCGGCGCGACTATCCGGCTGAAGTGCGACATCAATGGAACTCCCAAGCTTGGTGGAACCGGGCGTTGCGGGTAGGCGGGCCCGGAACCGAGGTCGTAGTGCTGTGCCAGAGTCTGCCGTGTCGTGTCGTGTAGCGCCAACAGGGCGCCCGTGCCATGGCCCAGCCAAGCCATCTCCCGCCGCGCGCGACGTTTTTATAGATATCGGGTCAGCTCCTCAATTCGATCCTTGCCGAAAAACATCTCGTCGCCCACGAAGAACGTGGGAATCCCGAACACGCCGCGATCGACCGCAGCCTGGGTATTGTCGATCAGCGTCTGCTTGATCTCCGGCTGCTGGGTCGCCTCCAGCAGGGCGCGGGCGTCGAGCCCGGCGTCGTCCAGCACCTTCGCCACCACGGCGGGATCATCCATCTTGAGTTCGTTCTCCCACACGCCTGCCAGCACGGCTTCGATATAGGGCTCGGCTACGCCCGCGGCCTCGGCTGCAATCAGCCCGCGCATGACCAACAGCGTATTTACCGGAAAATGCGGGTTGAACCGAAAAGCGGTGATGTCATATCGGGCCATGAAGCGCTTCATCTCCAGCCGCTGATAGGCGAGTTTGCCCTTCACCTCGGCGAAAGCGGTCGCCGGCGATTGATTGCCCGTGGCCTTGAAGATGCCGCCAAGAAGGCAGGGCGTGATATGCAGTTGCGCATCGAAAGGCGCGAGTACCGACGGTAGGGCGCGGTAGGCCAGATACGCATTCGGGCTGCCGAAATCGAAGATGAATTCAACGGATCGGGTCTGTGACATCGGGTGTTCCTTCGGATTGGGCCTTGTACTAATAGGGGCACGAACAGGGGCTACCAGGTTTCGCACCAGGGCCGCAGGTCGATCTCGTGGGTCCAGGCGCTGGGCGGCTGTTTCCATAGCCAGACATAGTTCTCGGCGAGTGCTTCGGGTTTGACGATCTCATCGTCGGCCAGCAGCTGCTCGACGTCGGGTCGGGTATCACGGGCGAATGCGCCGTCGATCGAGGCATCCACCACGATATGGCCGACATGGATGCCTTTCGGGCCCAGTTCGCGGGCCATGCTCTGGGCGAGCGCTCTGAGTGCGTGTTTGGCACCGGCAAACGCCGAGAACCCGGCGCCACCACGCATACTCGCGGTCGCACCGGTGAACAGGATCGTGCCGCGCCCGCGCGGCGTCATCTTGCGTGCGGCCTCGCGGCCGTTGAGAAAGCCGGCCAGGGCCGCCATCTCCCATACCTTGGTATAGACGCGCGTGGTCGTCTCGGCGATATCGAACTTCACGTTCGCGCCAATATTGAACACCACGACTTCCAGCGGGCCGATTTCGTTCTCGATCCGCTCGTAGAGCGCGATCACGTCGTCCTCGGAGCGGGCGTCGGTGGGAAAGCCGTGGGCAGCGCCGCCGGCGTCACGAATCTCGCTTACGAGTTCATCGAGCGCATCCGCGTGACGTTCGCGGCGCGTCACGCACACGGTCAGCCCTTCGCGGGCGAATGCCCGGGCGATGGAGCTACCCACGCCGACACCGGCACCCACCACCAGACACACGCCCTTCGATTGATCGATCGATTCGCTCACGATTCACTCCGTTTAAAATCTGTACGGAGTATCTCCAGCGCGTACAATCGCGTCAATACATCCGTATTACCAGGGGCGGCCATGCGTTGGGACGAATTGGAGAACGAAGCCTGTTCGGTGGCGCGAACGCTGGCCGTCATCGGTGATCGATGGACCCTCATGCTGCTGCGTGAGTGCTTCATGGGCGTCCGCCGCTTCGAGCACTTTCAAGCCCGGCTGGATATCTCACGGACCATCGTGCGCGATCGGCTCAAGCATCTGGTCGATCACGGCATTCTTGAGCGACGGCTCTACGAAACCCGTCCGCCGCGCTACGAATACAAGCTCACCGAAGCCGGCCTCGCGCTCCATCCGATCATGATCAGCATCGTGCAGTGGGGCGATGCCTACCGGGCGGGTGAATCTGGCCCGCCGCTCATCCGAACGCATCGCTTATGTGGACAAAGGCTGGAGGCACAGCTGGTCTGCCGCGACTGCGGCGAAGCCGTCGAGCCGAAGGACGTGGCGCTGCATCGTGGCCCGGGGGGCGGAGCGCCAGCGGCGTCCGCCGACGCCGATGCAGGCCGGGATCCGCTACGCGGCGCGTGATTTTTAGCCGCGAGAGGCAAAAAAGGATGCCGCGTAAGCGACGATTGAGCACTGGGTATCGCGTCGATTGCCTATAAGGTTCATTCAATCGCCGGCCGTACTCGTACTGGAAGTGATGCTGCCAGTCTCGTCTACGGGCGTATCGCCTCCGTCGTTTATTCCCAGGCGTCCAGATGCCGTTTTTAAGCGGCGTGCAGCCGGGACGACGTTCGACGCTGCAGCAAGACCGTGCGGCGGCATGTTTCGGTACACGGCTTCGTATTGCCGAGCCGGTACCAGATAAGTCTCGTGCCAGATACCAACGGCACCATTATCGGCGATTGTCCGGTTGAAATCGGCCCATGCGGGCAAATGGCTGGACGCCCGATCCCGGGCGTAGGCATGCAGCGTCTCGAAAGAGCGCCAGTATTGAATCACTTCGATATGGCGGCCCGCCCAGCGCGTCCGAAAACCGAGCAGACCTGCATCATCTCGGGTTGATAGCTCTTTGAGCATCTTTGGCATGGCGAAAAATACGGGTACCCATTTCCGCAAGTTCCAGAACGCGTTGATACGGATACCGATCAGGAAGACCACGAAATCGTCTTCGATCTGGGCGGTGACGCGCTCCGTTTTGATCTTCGGCACTTGGCACCTCGTCCACTATGCGGTTTGCGACGAGTTTAACGCCGAAGCTCAGTTGCTGCCGAAATGAACGAAGGCGTTGGGCGGTCAGCTGCAGCGCCTCGTCAGCCAGCATTTGTCTCCAAGGCAGCTTTGGCAGATCCTAAATCATGCATCACCCATTCTACGTCGGCGGCGAACTTTTCAGCGCTCATTTCAGGTAGGCGAAAGAGTGTGAAGATTAAGTCGCACCCGTGGCTATTGCGAATGACGCGCATCGGAATGTAGACAGGTGTGTCACGTGTGAGAGAAATCCAGTGGTCAAGCACTCCGTACGCGTTGTGTTCCGAAAACCGGACTTTCACGGGACCGTCAGGGGTGTCGACGATCCACTCTCCATCGGACTTGCGCAGTGTCCCCGAGCCCGTGGCCCATTTTGGGAAGTTCTCCGGGACGGACAAAAACTCGTAAGCCTCAGCAACGTCGCAGTTAATGGATACGCTTAAGTTGGGTTCGTATAGCGCATACGGGATTTACAAAAATCAGACGGCTGCGGTCGCACGCCGTTCTATATCGCTATTAAGCTATGAAAAGTATGAAATAGCTTTGGCCGCGATATGTGCTGAATACAGGTCCGTTGTGTCTAACGTTGACCTTCAAGGCGTGGACAGATGAAGGCGCCGAGCAGATTGGCTCGACGCCTTTGCTGCTTAATTGCCGAGCAGGCCCTTGAAGAAGTGCGTGGCGTTGATTTCCAGGTGGTCAACGTCGTAGCCGCCTTCCTGGATGACGCAGATGGGCTTGCCTGTGGCGGCGAGCATCTTGCCCATGCGCTCGAAGCCTTCGGACGTAACCGACACCTTGGCCTGCGGATCCTCGTAGTAGGTGTCGAAGCCGAGCGCCAGGACGATGACGTCTGCCTCGTACAGGCGAATGGCGGTGAGCGATTCCTCGACTTTCTCGAAGAAAAAGTCTTCCGATGAGCCGTGGGGCATGGGCAGGTTGAGGTTGAAGCCGTAACCGGCACCTGCGCCGCGTTCTTCCTCGTAGCCGGTTACAACGGGATAGAAGTTGGTGGGGTCGCCGTGGATGGAGACATACATGACGTCGTCCCGCTCCCAGAAGATTTCCTGCACGCCCTGACCGTGGTGCATGTCCGGGTCGAAGATGGCGACCTTGCCGAATTTCTCGCGTAGCGCCTGGGCGGCGATGGCGGCGTTGTTCAGGTAGCAGAAACCGCCGGCGGCGTCGGGGCGGGCGTGGTGGCCCGGTGGGCGGCACAGGGCGTATGCCGTCTGCTCGCCGGCGAGGATATCGTCTGCCGCGGTAAGCGCGGTCTGTGCCGAGGTGTAGGCCGCGTTCCAGGTGTGTTCGCCGATAGGGCAGCTGCCATCGGCCAGGTAATACGCGGTTTCGGCGAGCAGGCCGCGGGGGTTGGGCGAGCGCACGAAGATATTGGACATGACTTCGTTGCCCCAGTCGTCCGGAATGGCCATCCAGCGGCGGTGGGCCGATTCCAGGTAGCGCAGATAACCCATGTCGTGGACGGCGGCGATGGGGGTCATGCCGTGGTCGACCGGTTTGGATACCGGGATCGACAAGCCTTCCAGGGCCGTGATCAGCGGCGAGGTACGAGCCGGGATCTCCTGCGGCTTGCGCATCTGGCCGCGGGTCAGATAGCTCTGCGGAACGTGTTCATTCTGGCTTTCGTCGAAATAGGCTTTCACTGCGCGCATCCGTGTTGAAGTGGGCGATGGTTGTGCGGCCGGCGTGTGCCGGGGGTAGGTTGGCAACATACGCTCGGGGGGCTTTGTACTGCAATGGGTTGTTGTCAGAACCGGTTGCCTCAGCTCGCGTCTGTTTGATCACTGTGATCTACTTTGGTCCCGCCGGGTGAATTGGACTGGGGTTTCGCGCTGCTGCGCGAGCAACTTATATTTGCTCGTCCAAATATAAGTAGCCAATACCAAAGACGCTGCATCTTGCGTCGATGCTTTGCATCGATGCCCTGTGTGGCTCCGGCCGCCTTATCTGTTTCTCACGGGGACAGCCAGAAACTCGCTTCGCTCAGACATCCGGCTGTCTGTATCTCTTTCGGCCTCCACTGCTCTGCGCTGCGCCAAGGGGGCTCGATACAAGCGAACACAGGCGGGGAGCGGACTCGACTCGTTGCTGTTTCGTGTGTATTGGGCGCCGTCTGGAGCGACGAGAAGCGCAGCGCCGAAGGGTTTCCGAGGCACGGCCTCGGTGTGGCCCGCGTGTCTGAGTGCCGCGAGAGCGGCGCGAGTTCTGGCCGCATCGCTTCTGCGCGAGCATCGCCGTGGACCGGCATCGCCGGCGCGTAATTCGGGCGTCTTTTCCTTTGCTTTTTTTCGTTTGGACGAGCAAACGACAGGGAGTCGCGCTGCAGCGCGAAACCTCAGCTTGCTCGAAGCCTGAAAGCCTCAATCGGCCGCGGTTATCGACCGTAGCCCGGTGACGAACTCAAGTCTTGATTCTCCAGCTCGAGTTTAAACGCGAACTCCGGGCACAAAAAAAGACGACCCGAAGGCCGCCTTTCGATGCTTCAAGGTTCAAACAGCAGATCAGCTGCCGTCAGGCACGGTCTGCAGTTCCACGTATTCCATCAGACCGTCATGGCCGCCTTCACGGCCGATGCCGGACTGGAGCATGCCGCCAAACGGGGCATGCGCGGCCGGGCCCGTGCCGGTGTTGTACCCGCAGTGGCCGAAGTGCAGCTTGCTGATGACCTTGTGCGCGCGCTTCTTGTCCTTGCCGAACACGTAGGCGGCCAGGCCGAACTCCGTGCGGTTGCCGAGCTTGATGACGTCTTCGTCGGCATCGAACTCGATCATCGGGACCAGCGGGCCGAAGGTCTCGTCCGTGCAGCACTTCATGTCGTAGGTGACATCGGTGATGACGGTCGGCGTATAGAACAGATTCTTGTCGGAATCCAGTTCGTCCGGATGCTTGCCGGCGACGAGCTTCGCGCCCTTGGACAGCGCATCCTTGACGTGATCATGGACCTTGTCGAAACCGGCCTTGTTGATCAGCGGTCCGACGTCGACGTCTTCATCCATGCCGTCGCCGACCTTGAGCGCCTTGACCTTCTCGACGACTTTTTCGCTGAATTCCTTGTAGACGCCTTTCTGCACGAAGATGCGATTGGCGCATACGCAGGTCTGGCCGCCGCCACGGAACTTGTTGGCCATGAGGTTCTCGGCAGCCGAATCCAGGTCGGCGTCGTCGAGCACGATGAACGGCGCATTGCCGCCCAGCTCCAGGCCGAGCTTTTTGACCTGATCCTTGGACTGGTCGATGAGCAGCTGGCCGACGCCGGTGGAGCCGGTGAACGAAATCATGGGCACATCGGCCGAACTCATCAGCTCGCCGCCGATCTCGGAGGACGAGCCCATGACGAGGTTGATCATGCCCTTGGGCAACTCCAACCGGTCATGCATGAGCTGAAACATGGCGATCATGGTCAGCGGCGTTTCGGTGGCCGGTTTGATCACTACCGGGCAGCCGGCGGCCAGTGCCGGGGCGATCTTCTTGGCGATCATGCCGATCGGGAAGTTCCACGGTGTGATGAGCCCGGCGACGCCGATCGAGCGCTTGTGGATCGTCCACGTGCAATCCTTGGCCTTGTCTTCGAGTTCTTCCGGGGCCAGGGCGTCTTCCATGGTCTTGGCGTAGTAGTCGAAGAAGCTCGCGGCGTATTCGACTTCGCCCTGGGCTTCCTTCCACGGCTTGCCGTGCTCCAAGCATAGAATACGCCCGATTTCCTCTTTCTCGTCGAGCAGGGCATCGCGCGTGTCTTCAAGCCATTCCCGGCGCGTGGTCACATCGGGCACCGACGCCAGCGCGGCGTTGGCAGCAGCGATGGCGCGCTCGGTTTCGTCCGTACCCATCTTCGGAATTTCGGCCAGCGTCTTGCCGTTGGCCGGGTTGAGTACTTCCAGTGTCTGGCCGGAATCGGCATCGACCCATTGGCCGTCGATATAGCCGGAAAGATTCTTCAGCAAATAGGATTCGATCATGCCTGTCCTCGGTCCTGTCGGTTTGACGAACGCGCTGCGGTCATTCGATCGCAGGCTGTTGGAATTGAAATGGGTAACACACCATAAGAAAGTCGGGGCGACAATACGCTTTTAAAGCCGTATTCGCGGCGTTCAGCTGGCGCCGGGGGCATAACCCTGACGCTTGCTGACCTGATTGAATAGCGCCTCGCCGGCCTGCCAGCGGACTAGATTATCGAGAAACTGTTCCATCAGCGCATCCTGCCAGCCGATGAAATCGCCGGCCATATGCGCAGACATCAGTACGTTGTCCATGCCCCACAGGGCATGATCTGCCGGCAGCGGCTCGGTCTCGAACACGTCGAGCGCCGCGCCGGCGATCTGACCGCTCTCAAGTGCGGCCACCAGGTCATCCGTGACCACGATCGGCCCGCGGCCGACGTTGATGAATCGTGCGTGGGGCGCCATTGCCGCAAAACGCTTTGCGTTGAACCAGCCTTCGGTGGCTTCGGTTAGCGGGGCGGCGACCACGACATAGTCCGCATCGGACAGATGGGCATCGATATCATCGGCGGCATAGACTGCGGAGAAGATCTCGTCCTCGCTGCGCGCCCGGCGGGCGATGCCGGTAACCTGCATGCCAACGGCCTTGCAGAGCGCACCGATCTGGCGGCCGATGGAGCCGGCGCCGGCCACAAGCACGTGCTCGCCGTGAATGGTTTCGGTATCGCGATGCACCCAGCGTTGCTGCTGCTGGTAGGCGATGTTATTACGGGTGTCCTTGGCGAACATGAGGATCGCGCCGAGCACGTATTCGGCGATGGCGCGGTCGAATATGCCCTGAGCGTTGGTGACCGGGATATTTGAATCCACGAGCGCGTCGAACATCAGCTGGTCGACGCCAGCGCTGGTGGCATGCACCCATTCCAGGCTGTCGGCGGCATCCCAGGCCGCAGCCAGCGATTCGGTGCGGAAGTCCGTGACCATGAGAATACGGCTGCCGGGCAGGGCCTCGCGCAGCGTTTTCTCGTCGTGGGCCACCCTATAGTCCACGTGCTTGTCGAGCCGCACCAGGGTTTTAGGACCCTCGGGCGAATCGGACAGCACCGTGATCCGAGGCCGGGGTTTTTCGTAGCGGGACATGGAAGCTTCGCCGAGCGTCTGGGGTGGCGTCATGAGAGTGGGGCGCAGCCGATGCGCGGCTGCCGGGATGCGGTGATCATTCCGCACGGTACCCAGAGCTCGGCAGTAGCGTCAATAGAAGGCCGCGCAAGTATTCGTACAACTTGTCTTGACCGGGCTTGCGCGACCTGCCTACGCTCAGCGAACGGACCACGCGAGGCGGTCTGAATTTCTGTGTAAAGAGGTTGGAATGGTCGCGAATCTCAAGACAAGCAAGAAGGTGCTGGCATCCGATCCGGACGAGCGCTATGTGCGCAGTCGCATGGTCTGGAACCCTGCCATGCATGCGATTCCCATCTCGGGCATCCGCCGGATGGTCAACCGAGCCGCTGAGCTCGACGACGTGGTGCATCTATCCATCGGCCAGCCGGATTTCGCCACCCCGAGGCATATCATCGACGCGCATATCCACGCGCTGGAAGCCGGCCAGACCGGTTATACGATGGATGCGGGTCTGCCGGAGCTGCTCACCGCGCTCAAGGATTACTACAACGCCAAATACCGCAGCACGCTGGATGAAGACAACTTCCTGATCACCACGGGCGCGACCGAGGGCATTTACCTGATGCTCACTGCCATGGCCGCACCCGGGCGCGAGTTCATCATCGCCGACCCGACCTTTCTGCTGTATGCGCCGCTGATCCGCATGAACGGCGGGCAGGTACGCACGGTGCCGACCAAGGCCAGTGAAGGCCACCAGATCGATCCGGAACGCATCATCAAGATGATCGGACCGAACACGCATGCGATCGTGCTCAACTCGCCGTCCAACCCCACCGGCACGGTCTATCCGCGCGAGACGATCGAGTGGCTGTGTCAGGAAGCGGCCTACCGCGGCGTCGAGATTCTCTCGGATGAGGTCTACGACAACCTGATCCTCGACGATATCGATTATCCGAGCGTGCTGTCGTGCGCGACCGATCTGGACGGCGTGTCGGTGGTATCCAGTTTTTCCAAGACGTACGCCATGCCGGGCCTGCGCATCGGCTGGATCGTGGCGGATCAGAACACCATCCGCACGCTGCGTCGCTATCACATGTTTACAACCACGGTCGCCAGCACGCCGGCCCAGTGGGCGGGCGTGGCCGCGCTGCTGGGTGATCAGTCCTGCATTACCGAAATGGTCACCGAATATGCGCGTCGGCGCGATCGTGTGGTCGATCTGGTGGGTGATACCCCGGGGCTGACCGGCTATTGGCCGCAGGGCGCCTTCTATATTGCGCCGTCGCTGCCCAAAGGCGTGGATGCGGGCAACCTGTGTATGCGCATGCTCGAAGAGACCGGTGTGTGTGTGATTCCAGGCGATGCCTTCGGCGAAGATTCCAACGACCTCATGCGGATCAGTTATTCCACCTCCATGGAGAACATCGAGGAAGCGTTCGCCCGCATGCAGCCGTGGATGGAGCGCCAGCCGGAGTTTCGCGGCCCTTAGGTTCGCGCCGCTCGTCTTGGCGTGATTGAAGCCCGGCCGGAGTGTTCCGGTCGGGCTTTATTGTGTTGGGTGATGGGCCGTTTGAGTCGATTTGCCGGGCTCACAGCCTGGAACTGGGCCGGATTAGACGGCGTCTGTTGATTGCCGCACGTTATCGGCATTGTCTACTGAAGCAGGTTGGGGTTTCGTGCTGCGGCGAGCAGCCGAAGGATGGGTGAGTTCGTGATAGCGTTCGATGTATCCCAGCACGTACTTCGAGCCGCGCGAGCGATGAGAACGCGTACAAAACCCGCCCGGTGGAAGGGCGGCCGGGTTTTGAGTCACGGAACTGCTGAGATCAGCTGCTTGTGTCGACTGCGCCGCAACCGTCGGCGGGGGCGCCGTTGTTCTTGGCGACATCCGGAATCTCGCTGGCGTAGGTCACCCGGACCGGATACACCTTGCCCGAGGCATCGTGCATGTTGCCGATGCCGCGATATTCGAGCAGGTGTTTGGAGTCGGGATCGTAGGTCAGCTTGAGTGAATCGACGAAGAAGTTGACCAGGAACATATCCAGTTCGGCGTTGAAGACCACGGCCTGCTTGTCTTCGAACTCCGTGGTGCCGGTCTTCGAGGCTTTGAGTTTGATAACCGCCTGACGACCGGCGGCGGCGAATTTGAACGGTACGGTCTGGCCACTCTCGAGCGTGTCGAAATTCTGCTGGACGAGCGTGTTGAAACCGCTGTCCGCGGCTATTTTCGGCTCGATTTTGAAGGTCTTGGTCTGTTCCTGAGCGTCAGCCGATTCCTTGCGAAACATGGTCCAGGTGTTGCCGTCGTGGCGGATACCCTCGCTGTAGCCGTCGGCAGGAATCTTGAGCGTATAGGTCGGCACCGTGTCGTTGGCGGTGAAGTCCATATGCTTGGTGGCGATGGACTGGCCGTCGCGCCCCACGAAGTCGACATCCCAGGTGGTGATCTTGCCGGCCGACAGATGCTGTTCGTGATGCTCGGTATAGCGGTATTCGTCGCCCTCGAGCGTGTAGGCATAGCCGTTGAAGCAGCGCATGGTCGCGTCTTCGCTGGCGCCTTTGCCCTGTGCGAAAACAGGGGCGGCCAACAGGGCGATGCCGAGCGCGCCGAGCGATGAGGTCAGGGCAAGGGCCGTCTTCATGTGTCGTTGTCCTGCGGCTTGGCCGCGGTGTGTGTCGCGCCGGGTCTCGGCGCAAACAGATAGTGGGCGATGCCCCATTCGTTGCCGTTGTCGTAGCCGAACAGTTCGGCCACGGCCATGAAAAACATGCGCCAGCGATTAATCCAGCGCTTGGCATTTTTCTGGCCGTAGGTGTCCACGAACAGTGATTCGACATTCGCAGCTGCGGCGTCCATGCGCGCTAGCCAGGCATTGGAGGTGTCGCGATAGTGATTGCCCGACAGCCACCAGCTGTCCTTGAGTACGAGATCCTGCTGGAAATGAGCGAACAGGTTCTCGCTCGGCATGATGCCGCCGGTGAAGAAATGACGGGCCATCCAGTCGTATTCACCGTCGTCCTGGAACGGATAGGCGAGGTATTTATGGGCGAAGACGTGAACGAACAGACGGCCGTCGTCTTTCAACCAGCGGCTGATTCGTGAGAACAGCTCGCGGTAATTACGCATATGCTCGAACATTTCGACCGATACGACGCGGTCGAAGCGCTGCCCGCCCGGGTCGAAGTCGTTGATATCGCAGGTCTGGACGACGAGATTGCTCAGCCCACGCTCGCTTGCCATCGCCTCGATGGCGGCGCGCTGTGTAGCTGAATTGGACACGGCCAGAATCTCGGCCCGCGGATAGCGCTTGGCAGCCCATAGCGCGAACGAGCCCCAGCCACAGCCCAGATCCAGAATACGGTGCCCGTCGCGAAGACGGGCGCGCTCGGCGTAGAGCGCGAGCATGGCGTGCTCGGCCTGATCGAGGTTGTCGATGCCGGGCTCGAACAGGCAGCCACTGTATTTCAGATGCGCGCCCAGAACCTGTTTGAA
>Ga0207897_100525_pt1 | contig 11409 bp, 7 predicted proteins | sample LinPmetageLP42_FD_184054 | JGI IMG/M metagenome (GOLD analysis project Ga0207897, IMG submission 184054) | Marine viral communities from the Pacific Ocean - LP-42 (SPAdes) | ecosystem: Environmental > Aquatic > Marine > Oceanic | place: Pacific Ocean | collected 2010-08-27
GAAATGCGCTGGCAGGCTTTGGCGGAAACCTTCCGTATGAATCGCAAAGAGCTGGTCAGTAAAGTGGATGATCCATCAAAACGTTTTGTTTATCTGCAACGGAAAGTGACGCCATCTGAAGCCGACTATGTGAAGCAACTGAAAATTCCTGGCGTGTACTTAAAAACCGAATCTCGTCGTTATTACCCTACCGGAGAAATCAGTGCGCACTTAATTGGTTTAACTGATATAGATGGCGTCGGACAGGAAGGTCTGGAGCTGTTGTATGACGAACATTTAACCGGCAAACCGGGTAAGCGAGTTTACCGCAAGGACGCACAAGGGCGGGTTGTTGAAGAAATTAGCCAGACAGATGCACAACAACCAAAACAGCTGACACTGAGTATCGACCAACGTATTCAGGCAACTGCTTATACCGAGCTGAAAAAAGCCGTGCGCTACAATCAGGCAACTTCAGGCTCGGCAGTAGTGCTGGATGTCGAGACAGGTGAAGTGCTGGCTATGGTCAATAGCCCGTCCTATAACCCTAACAATCGTGCGGACTTGCAGTCTTTCAGAATGCGGAACCGGGCGATTACCGACAGCTACGAACCAGGTTCAACGATGAAACCTCTTGTGGTTCTTAGTGCGTTAGAAAAAGGTCGGCATAAAGCCGGCGATACTATTGATACGAGCCCCGGTTGGTTAAGAATCGGTGGACGCCGGGTGAGTGACCCTCGTGACTATGGCGAATTGACATTGAGCGAGGTGCTTGAGCATTCATCTAACGTGGGTGTAACTAAAATAGCTTTGGATCTTGGCGTTGACTCTTTATTGCAAACCTACGCCGACGCAGGCTTAGGCAGTGACACTGGGGTTGCTTTGCTAGGAGAGAGCATTGGTTTGCTGAGTGGCAGACGCCGCTGGTCGGATTTTGAAACTGCGACATTGGCTTATGGGTACGGTTTGTCGGCAACGACACTGCAACTGGCTAACGCTTATAACATTATCGCTAATGGCGGGAAAAAAAGGCCGCTGACGATTTTCAGGCAGGAATCGCCTTTACCTGCAGAGCAAGTTTTCAATCCGGATAACACCCGAGCCGTTATGCATATGCTGGAAGAGGTGGTTCGCGATGGAACAGCCAAGGCAGCACAAGTGCCCGGATATCGTATTGCAGGAAAAACAGGGACTACGCGTAAAACCAAAGCAACAGGTGGGTACGGTGATGAATACGTCGCGTTGTTTGCGGGGATAGCTCCGGTTAGCGATCCGAAAGTGGTTGTGGTGGTGACAATAAACGAACCCGGCACTGATGACTATTATGGCGGTACAGCCGCTGCTCCGGTGTTCTCAAAAATTGTATCGCAAACTATGCGGCTACTGAATATACCGCCGGACAACCTGGATGATACACAGGTGCACGCCGCTGGCTTTGGGGGGGATAAATGATGAAGCTTGCAGAGTTGTTAACTATGCTGCCGACGTCGTTTTCCGTTCCGGATGTTACCGTTAGTGGTATAAAGCTGGATAGTCGGCAAGTAGCCAATGGCGATGTTTTTGTCGCTATTCCGGGCTATGAAACCGATGGCCGCGCTTATATTGATGCAGCTATTGATGCTGGTGCAGCAGCAATTATTGCTGAAGCTCCGGGAATGGCTGTTGAACAGCGCCGGGGCGTGGTCGTTATCGGTTTTAGTGGCGTTCGTGAGCATCTCTCCCGCATCGCCGGTAATTTTTTCGGCCATCCATCAGAGAAAATGAACCTGGTTGGTGTGACCGGAACCAATGGTAAAACGTCGGTTACTCACATTATGGCCCAGTTGGCAAAAGCCCTGGGTATGGAAGCGGCTGTTATTGGTACAACCGGAAGTGGACTTATTGGTCGCTTATTACCTGAGCGTCATACCACACCAGATGCCGTTACCGTCCAACAACGTCTGGCTACGCTATTAGCTGAAGGCGCAGAACTGGTTGCTATGGAGGTGTCTTCACACGCACTGATACAGCGCCGTGTCGAGGCTTTACACTTTGCGGCGGCCGCCATAACCAATATTAGTCGGGATCATCTCGACTATCACGGCACCATGGAAAATTACGTGGCCGCAAAACAACGTTTATTTGCTGACTTTGGCGTGCAAAACCGAGTGGTTAACGCCGACGACGACACGTTAAGCCATTGGCAGCAGGATGATTTAGCCGATTTGTGGGTAAGTCTTAATGCCAGCCCCAACGAACCATGCCTGCAGGCGACTGGTGTTCAGTTCCATGAGCAGGGCTCGGTGTTCAGTTTAAACTGGCAGGGTGAATCCTGCGTCGTTGAAACTCCATTGTTGGGCCGTTTCAACGTTTATAACTTACTCTGCGCGGTTGCTGTATTGCTGAAACTGAATAAGCCTCTTGCGGATATCGGCAAAGCCTGTGGCAGTTTGCAGCCCGTTCCCGGACGGATGGAAGCCTTTCATAATAACCAGTCACCGCTGGTAGTGGTTGACTACGCGCATACACCTGACGCTCTGCATCAGGTATTGAGTGCGCTGCGCCTGCATTGCAAGGGCCGTTTGTGGTGTGTGTTTGGCTGCGGCGGTGACCGTGACCGTGGCAAGCGTCCGCAAATGGGTAAAGTCGCGGCAGATTACGCTGATGTTGTTGTGGTTACCGATGACAACCCGCGGACAGAACCCGCGGAACAAATTATTGAAGATATTTTGACCGGCATTGCGGATAAAACTCAGGTTAAGGTTTGGCCGGGTCGCCGCGAGGCGGTGATACGTGCAATGCAGGAAGCCGGAAAAGATGACGTTGTATTACTCGCCGGTAAAGGACACGAGGACTATCAGGTTATTGGTACTCAACGCATTGACTATAACGAACGAGCGGTAGTCAGTGAATGGCTGCAAGGAGACTGCGCATGATCTCAGTATCACTGAAATGGATTGCGGAGCAGGTGGAAGGCCGCCTGATTGGCTCTGATTGTACAATTGATGCGGTGTCCACGGACACTAGAGCGGATTTAACCGACGCGTTATTTATAGCCTTAAAAGGCAAGAATTTTGATGCCCACGACTTTGTCGAACAGGCTATAGCTAAAGGCGCCGCGGCAATTATTTGCGAAAAGAAAGTGGATAGCGAGTGCCGCCAGATTATTGTCGAGAACAGCCGTCATGCGCTGGGGCGCTTAGGTGCGGCTATTAAGGCGAAGGTAGCGCCGAAAACCGTGGCTGTCACCGGCAGCAACGGTAAAACCACAGTAAAAGAAATGCTGGCGGCCATCTTATCTATTCGTCATCCGGTATTGGCCACGCAGGGTAACTTTAATAACGATATTGGTGTGCCGCTTACATTATTGCGCCTGCAGGAAGAACACAAATACGCAGTGGTTGAATTGGGCGCGAACCATCCGGGGGAAATTGCCTACACTACTGACTTGGTCAAGCCCGATGTTGCCATATTGAACAATGTGAGCGCTGCACACGTTGAAGGTTTCGGAAGTTTACACGGGGTTGCCCGTGCTAAAACTGAGATTTTCCGTGGAGTGGGAGGCCAGGGAACGGCCATTACCCCCCGCGACTCCGAATTTTATCCCTGCTGGCAACGCGCCTGCAGCGATATGCAGTGGAAGACTTTTGGCTTGAGCGATAACGCCGACGTTTACGCCAGCGACGTAACACTGAACAGCGAAGGGCACCCGTCGTTTACTCTGCATTTAGGCGGAGAAACAAAACAGCTGGAGCTTAAACTAAGTGGTCGGCACAACGTGCTTAATGCTCTTTCTGCAGCAGCTGCGGCAAGTGAATTGGGTATATCACTGAATGATATCGTTACCGGTTTGCAGCAGGTTCAACCTGCCCAGGGGCGACTAACTACCATTAAAGTGAGTGATCACTTACGCATTATTGATGACACCTACAACGCCAGCGTTGCCTCAACGAAAGCTGCTCTGGATTTGCTGGGAAGTTACCAGGGCTATCGTATTTTTGTATTGGGCGATATGGGTGAATTAGGTGCCGATGCACGAGCCTACCACGAAGACATTGGAGAGCATGCTATAGGCACCGGTATTGATAATTTATACAGCCTGGGCGTGCTTAGTCAAAGTGCCAGCGAGGTCTTTAACGGCCACGGAGGCAAACACTTCGGTAGCTTACAGTCGCTGGTTGAGTCTGTTTTACAAAGACTTACAGAACAGACCGGCAAGCAACCTGTCACAGTGCTGGTTAAAGGCTCACGCTCCGCACATATGGAGCGCGTTGTTGCAGCGATACAGCAGGCTGTCACGGTCAGTGACAGCGTAGAGGATAAGCACGCATGTTAGTTTGGTTGGCGGAGTACCTAACCCAGTTTGAAAGCGCGTTTAACGTGTTTTCCTACTTAACCTTGCGGGCAATACTCAGTGTTTTGACCGCACTGGTTTTGTCGTTGTGGTTAGGACCAACATTAATTCGCCGTTTGCAGCGTTTACAGATAGGGCAAACGGTACGGGATGACGGCCCGGAAAGTCATTTAGTAAAAAGTGGTACGCCGACTATGGGCGGTGTATTGATACTGGCAGCCGTTCTGGGTTCTTCACTATTGTGGGCCGATCTCGATAACCGCTACGTTTGGGTTGTTTTATTGGTTACTACTGGCTTTGGTATCGTAGGATTTGTCGATGATTACCGCAAAGTTGTGCGCAAAGATCCGAAAGGTTTAATTGCTAAGTGGAAGTATTTCTGGCAGTCGGTCATTGCCAGCGTAGCAGCCGTTTACCTCTACTGGAGCAGTACTCAGGGCGCTGAAACGGCTCTTCTTGTTCCATTCTTTAAAGACGTTATGCCGCAGTTGGGCATGCTTTATATGCTCATGGCCTATTTCGTCATTGTTGGTACCAGTAATGCGGTGAATTTAACTGACGGCCTGGACGGCCTGGCCATTATGCCAACCATTATGGTAGCTGCGGCTTTGGGAATTTTCGCCTACGTATCCGGCAACGTGAATTTTGCAGAATATCTGCAAATTCCGTATTTGCCGCTGACCGCTGAGTTGTTGGTGGTGTGCACTGCTATTGTTGGCGCAGGTCTTGGCTTTCTCTGGTTCAATACTTATCCGGCCCTTGTATTTATGGGCGACGTGGGTTCTCTGGCCTTAGGTGCTGCACTTGGCATTATCGCGATATTGGTTCGGCAGGAGCTGGTGCTGTTCATTATGGGTGGTGTGTTTGTTATGGAAACCTTATCGGTGATGCTGCAGGTGGGTTCCTACAAATTGAGAGGCAAACGAGTTTTTCGAATGGCTCCAATTCATCATCATTACGAATTAAAAGGATGGCCAGAACCGCGGGTAATCGTGCGTTTCTGGATATTGTCACTCATTTTTGTGCTGATAGGACTCGCAACCTTGAAGTTGCGTTAAAAAATAATGACTAAAATAGCCTGGCAGAATACAAAACACATTGTTGTCCTTGGTCTTGGAAAGACCGGGGTGTCTGTGCTGCGCTATTTACAACATAAACGGCAGCAGGATCAGAAGCTTGCCGAGATCAAAATTCAGGTTTTTGATTCGCGTGAAAACCCTCCTGGCCTGGAAGAAGCAAAACAAATACTGGGAGATGCTGAGCTACTTAACCGGCATTGGGAATTAGAAGACACGCTGGCGGCCGACTTAATTATAGCAAGTCCAGGTATCGATTTACGTGAAGACCCAATCGTTTTGGCGCGTGATGCAGATATTCCGATTGTTGGTGATGTTGAGCTGTTTGCGCAAGAATCAAAATTGCCGATAGTAGCGGTAACTGGCTCTAATGGAAAATCTACAGTAACTCGCATGGTCGAGTTTGTTGCTAAGCAATGCGGCAAAAATGTGGCTGCAGCCGGCAATATAGGCGTACCAGTACTCGACTTGCTGCTGCAGGAGCAGCACCCCGATGCTGTAATACTGGAGCTTTCCAGTTTTCAGTTGGAATCAGTTTCCAGCTTGAAACTTAAAGCGGCGGCACTTATGAATATTAGTGCCGATCATATGGATCGTTACTGCACTCTGGATGAATATGTAAAAGCTAAGCAACGCATTTTCACTCATGCAAAAACCTGGATACTGAACCGTCAGCAGCAGGATACCTGGCCACACCCGGTTACGGGAAAATTAATGACCTTCGGTAATGACTCGCATCCCAAACACTTTGGTTTGCTGTCTGGAAATATCGACCGTGTCAGTGGGCCGGTTGCCGTGACTTTCGATGGCAGTGTTGTACTGCGGGCAGATCAATTGCAACTCCAGGGCATTCATAACCTGGTGAATGTGCAGGCAGCTCTGGCTTTGTGTCAGGCAATAGATATTGATATTGAAGCTGCGGTTCGTGCGGTAAAAGAGTTTAAAGGTCTGCCGCACCGCTGTGAATTAGTCAGTGACAATGAGGGCGTGCTCTGGGTTAACGATTCAAAAGCCACAAATATCGGTGCTACTGCTGCCGCGGTTGAGGGGCTGAGACCAATGATAAACGGGCGTTTACTGCTAATAGCGGGCGGGGTCGGCAAAGGCGCAGACTTCCGTGAGCTGCAGTCGACCCTGGAGCGGGTCGATATTCTCTTAACCATAGGTGAAGACGGTCCCCGAATTGGCCAGTTGTTTAACGGTTCACGGCAAGTAAAAAGTTTACAGCAGGCCGTGGAGCTGGCGGCATCTTTAGTGCAAACCGGCGACATGGTGTTGTTATCGCCAGCGTGTGCGAGCTTCGATCAGTTTCAGAACTTCGAGCATCGGGGCGACAGTTTCCGTCATGCAGTGGAGGCGCTTTATGTCAACAGTGCGTGAAGAACAGTTAAATCTTGAGATACCGGCTTCCGATGTCGGTAGTCGTTGGCAAAAGCTGATTAATTGGTTTCAACCAAAAGCCAGTCAGCCACTGTACGACCGTATGCTGTTTACCCTGGCAATGGCGTTGCTGGCTTTTGGTTTTGTTATGGTCACGTCTGCGTCTTTACCTACGGCAGACCGGTTAACGGGGAATCCGTTCCATTTTGCCATTCGTCACGGCATTTATATTCTGATTAGTTTAGCCGTTATGCTGGCGACTTTACGGGTACCGGCGAATAGTTGGAATCAACAGAGCGGTAAGTTGTTGTTGCTCGGCTTGATTATGCTGTTAATGGTTTTAGTTGTGGGATATGAAGTTAACGGTGCACAACGCTGGATAAAAGTCGGGCCAATTACTTTTCAGGCGGCAGAGGTCGCTAAACTTTTCTTCTGTATTTATATGGCCAGTTATTTGTCCCGAAGGGAAGACGAAGTCAGAGAAGCGACTAAAGGCTTTATAAAACCTCTGGCGCTGTTGTTTATTGCTGCAGTGCTTTTATTAATGCAGCCGGATTTCGGAACCGTGGTTGTCTTGTCGGCAACAACCGTCGCCATGCTGTTTTTAGCTGGCGCTAGATTGTGGCAGTTTTTTGCTGTGTTCATTACCTGCGTACTGGCATTAATTTTACTGATCATCGTTGAGCCTTACCGGATGCAGCGTCTGCTCACCTTCCTGGAACCGGAGAAGGACCCATTCGGTGCCGGATATCAGTTAATGCAGTCGCTTATTGCCTTTGGGCAAGGCCACTTTAGCGGCGCCGGTTTGGGTAATAGCATTCAAAAATTACAATACCTACCCGAAGCACATACTGACTTTATTATGGCTGTTGTTGCCGAGGAACTAGGTTTTCTTGGCGTGCTGGCGGTTATTGCAACCGTATTAATGTTGGTATGGCGAGCCTTAATTATTGGCCGTCGCTGCTTAATGCAGGAGCAACGTTACGGCGGTTATCTGGCTTATGGTATCGGTATTTGGTTTAGTATCCAGGCCTTTGTGAATATCGGTGTTGCGTCCGGTGCATTACCAACTAAGGGGCTGACACTGCCTTTAGTGAGCTACGGTGGTAACAGCCTGATCATATCGGCTCTGGCCGTTGGGCTGTTGTTACGCATAGACCATGAACGTCGGATGCTGGGTCGCAAAGTGGCACCGCGCGGAGGTGCCGAATGAACAAAGTTTTGATAGCAGCAGCCGGCACCGGTGGTCATATTTTTCCGGCCTTAGCCGTAGCAGAACAAATGCGCGACAACGGCTGGCAAGTTGACTGGCTGGGTACGCAGGAAGGTCGTTTAGAAAGTCGGGTGATTCCGGCAGCTAACTTCCCTTTACACAGCATTAGCATGACTGGAGTTCGCGGTCATGGGCTGAAAAGAAAGCTGTTCATGCCATTCACTTTGGCGAAAGCCGTGCTGCAATGTCGACGCTTGCTGAAAACACTACAGCCACAGGTAGTGGCAACCTTTGGCGGCTATGTCTGCGCGCCAATGGGGTTAGCTGCGAAACTGCTGGGCATCCCCTTAGTGGTGCACGAACAAAATGCCATACCGGGCATGACTACCCGGTTGTTAGCCCCCAGAGCAAACAAAGTTATGTTGGGGCTACCGGTTGCCCTCCCGCAATGGCAGCAGTATCCGGTTGTTGGTAACCCTCTGCGCAAGGGGTTATTGGCACAAGCGGCTGAACAGACAGAAAAATCAAATACAGACGGAGCCTTGAATATATTGGTGGTTGGCGGAAGTTTAGGTGCGCAGGTATTGAACGAAGCCGTGCCGGAAGCCGTCAAAGCATTAGAAGGTGTTGAACTTAATGTCCTGCACCAGTGTGGTGCTGAGCGTGAGGCAACAACTGAAAAGGCTTACTTAGGTGCATCAGTGCTTAAAACGCTGAAAGTCACCGAATTTATTGAAGATATGGGCGACGCTTTTAAAAATGCTGATTTGGTTATTTGTCGCGCTGGCGCATTAACCATATCTGAGTTGGCGGTAATGGGCGTAGCGTCCATTCTGGTGCCATTGCCACATGCTGTGGATGACCACCAAAGCGCCAATGCGAAAGTTTTAGAAAGGCGTGGTGCGGCAGTTTTATTGCCGCAAACTGAAGTAGTGGAAGGCGCATTGAAACAACAGTTAAAACGTTTATTGCATGACAGACAACAACTGTGGACAATGGCGCGTTTCGCTCGCCAGTGTGCGATGCCAGAGGCAACGCAACGACTGGTGAATGAATGTATGGAATATAGACAGAGCGATGACTAGCATGACCGCAACCAACGCACAGCCATTTACTATTGTGAACGTCCCGGAAATGCGCCGGGTACAGCGAATCCATTTCGTTGGTATCGGCGGTGCGGGTATGGCCGGTATTGCAGAAGTTCTGTTAAATCAGGGCTATCAGATTTCGGGTTCGGATATTGCCGAAAACGCCAATACCGAACGGTTGCGCTGTCTCGGAGCCACTGTGGTTCTCGGACATATGGCCAACAATATCGAAGGCGCCAGTGTGGTTGTGGTATCCAGTGCAATAAAAGCGGATAACGCTGAGCTGGTAGCTGCTCATCAGCTGCGGGTGCCGGTAGTACGTCGTGCAGAGATGCTGGCCGAGCTTATGCGTTTTCGCCATGGTATTGCGGTAGCCGGTACACACGGAAAAACAACGACCACGTCATTGGTTGCGAGTATTTTTGCCGAAGCCGGTCGTGACCCAACTTTTGTTATTGGTGGTTTGCTCAATAGTGCTGGTTCGAATGCTCGTTTAGGTAACAGTAAGTATCTCATTGCCGAAGCAGATGAAAGCGATGCGTCGTTTCTGCATTTACAACCGATGGTTGCGATAGTGACGAACATCGAAGCAGACCATATGGACACCTACGAAGGTGATTTCAATAAGCTGCTGGACACCTATGTTGAATTTTTGCATAACCTGCCGTTTTACGGTTTAGCTGTTATGTGTGTCGATGACCCTGTCGTATCTGATTTAATACCACGACTCGGCCGTCAGACCATGACCTACGGCTTTAGCGAAGCCGCTGATGTACGAGCAATAGATTATAAACAAACCGCCAGTGAGAGCTGCTTTACTATTTTACGCAAAGGGCTGAAACCACTTGATGTGTGTCTTAATCTGCCGGGTAAGCACAATGTGTTGAATGCACTGGCCGCAGTAGCTGTAGCAACAGATGAAGGAATTAACGACGAAGCCATTAAGTCAGCATTGAATAAATTTGAAGGTATCGGCCGTCGTTTTCAGCATTACGGTAACTTTGCCATCTCAGATAAAGACTCGAATAAAGAGCCGGGTGAAGTGATGCTGGTTGATGATTATGGTCACCATCCTTCAGAAGTTGCGGCCACGATTCAGGCCGCGCGGGAAGGCTGGCCGGAGCGTCGCTTGGTAATGGCATTTCAACCGCACCGTTATTCACGCACCCGGGATTTATACGAAGATTTCGTTAACGTGCTGTCGCAGGTTGACGTATTGCTGATGCTGGAAGTTTACAGTGCCGGGGAAACGCCGGTAAGCGGCGCAGACAGCCGTTCATTATGTCGTTCAATACGCCAGCGCGGGCAGATAGATCCGGTTTATGTGGCAACCGTGGATGATATGCCGGAAGTGCTTGGATCGGTGCTTGCTCCGGGAGACTTGCTGTTAACGCAGGGCGCTGGAAATATCGGCGCATTGGCCAAGCGAATTGCAACTGAGGTGTTGAGTCATGAAAGCTAATGCCTTTGGTAAAGTGGCCGTCATGCTGGGCGGTACGTCGGCTGAGCGCGATGTTTCGCTGAAATCCGGAATGGCGGTATTAAAAGGCCTGGTTGCGAAAGGCATCGATGCACACGCATTTGACCCGGCGGCGCATAGCTTGCAGGAGCTTGTGGAGCAAAAGTTTGATCGTGTGTTTATCGCTTTGCACGGACGTGGCGGTGAAGATGGCAGCATGCAGGGGGCGTTGCAAATACTGGAAATGCCATACACCGGCAGTGATGTTCTGGGCTGTGCGCTGGGTATGGATAAAGTGCGTTGTAAACAAATTTGGCATTCAGTGGGTCTGCCAACCGCCAATTGGCGGGTGGTAACGCAAGCTGAAATAGAGCAAGTGAACGTGGAAGCTATGTTGCAGGAGCTCGGTGGCCGGGTAATTGTAAAACCAGCACGTGAAGGCTCCTCTATAGGTATGAGCATTGCCGATAACGGGCGAAGCCTGGCTTTAGCCTTGCAGCATGCGGCTGAGTTTGACGACGACCTTTTGGTCGAACAGTGGGTTGAAGGTGCGGAATATACCATTGGCATACTGGAAGGTAAGGCATTACCGGTTATTCGACTGCAAACGCCACATGAGTTTTATGATTTTGAAGCTAAGTATCAGGCAAATGATACCCAGTATCACTGCCCTGCAGGGCTAAGTGACGATGACGAAGCAAGTTTGCGAACCTTGGCTGAACGCGCTTTCGCGGCCATAGGAGGTAGTGGCTGGGGACGCATCGATGTGATGCGTAATAACGCGGGTGAGTGGTTTTTGTTAGAGGCCAATACGGTACCGGGAATGACAGAAAAAAGCCTGGTACCTATGGCGGCAAAAGTTGCTGGTTTACAGTTTAATG
>Ga0207897_100526_pt1 | contig 11369 bp, 6 predicted proteins | sample LinPmetageLP42_FD_184054 | JGI IMG/M metagenome (GOLD analysis project Ga0207897, IMG submission 184054) | Marine viral communities from the Pacific Ocean - LP-42 (SPAdes) | ecosystem: Environmental > Aquatic > Marine > Oceanic | place: Pacific Ocean | collected 2010-08-27
ACCAATGAACCTCTATATAAGGATTTTGAGTATCCAATAGAAGAATATAGATTATTAGGTTTATTTAAGTATTGGAATATAATTGAGTACTTCTATCCTTATAAATATCTCACCGATCAAAGCTGGGATTCAGTTTTGCTAGAGATGTTACCTAAAATAAGAAAGGCTGGTAGCACTGAAATTTATCAAGCTGCAATTAAAGAACTAGTCGCAAAACTAGATGATTCTCACGCCTGGATAATGTTTTCAAATCAGAAATATAAATACCTTCCTTTCAAAATCTCACATATAGAAAATAAGGCTGTTGTTTCAGGCTTTTATAATGATTCTCTTGCTAAGCTTACTCCCCTGAAGCTGGGAGATGTTATTTTAAAAATAGATCATACTTCTGTGCAAGAAGAGCTTGACAAGAACCTCAAATATGTAGCTGGCTCCAATAAGACTGCTAAAACTAGGCTAACGTATTTGAACATTTTTAAAACTTCAGAAGATCAGTTAAATCTTACTGTTAATAGAGCTGGAAGAATGGAGAACTATGACCTTAAGACTTATAACTTTGATGATTTTAAAATCAGTAATAACCCTCCCGCAATTAAATCTAAATCTATTAGTAAAGATATTGGTTATATGGATCTAGCGCATGTTAAAGGAGTTGATGTAACGCCAATTTTTAAATCTTTTACTTCTAAAAAAGCTATTATTATAGATTTAAGAAATTATCCCAGAATGATCTTTTCAAGATTTTGGAGGTTTTTGAATTCTGAAAAAAGAAATTGGGTTAAAGAGTACGTACTTGATATGGATTATCCATCAAGATACGTTTACAAAGACATTAATAAAACCTTTAAGGGAAGTAAAACTTTTAATGGAAAAATTATACTCCTAGTAAACGAAAAAACCTTGAGTAGAGCAGAGTTTACTGCGATGGCACTTCAAACTGCTGATAATGTTATCACGGTTGGAAGTCAAACCGCAGGTGCTGATGGCGATGTTGCCATTTTTGAATATTTAGGTGGTTATAAAACAGCAATGACTGGGGTTGGCGTTCTTTATCCTGATGGCTCAGAGACACAGAGAGTGGGCATCAAAATCGATATTCATGTTAAACCTACTATTCAAGGTTTAAGAGAAGGGCGAGATGAAATTTTAGACAAAGCAATAGAAATCGCCAATCAATAATTTAAAAATGAAAAACTACTCTCACAAAGGTTGGTTAAACATTTTAGCCTTTATAATTCCGTATCTGGTGGTGGTAGGGCTGTTTCAATATACCGGGATGCTCATTGCCGGGATAAATGTCGACAGCTCCGCTCCTCGTGATTTTGACCAGCGACTCATCATTAAAAGCTTTGACCTTATTGGCACCTGTGTCGTTCTGTTTCTGTTTATGACCTTTGTAGATAAGAAACCTTTTAAGACTTTAGGCTTTTCCATTAGCCATAGGTCTAAGGAAATTGGGGTTGGTTTGGTACTCGGATTATTAATTATGCTTACGGGATATTCGGTTTTACTTGGCCTGAACGAGATCCGTTTTGTTCGTATCCATTTTGACGGAATGCAATTTTTTAAAGCAGTCGTGTTTTTTGTTCTGGTGGCCTTTATAGAAGAAATGCTTTTTAGAGGCTACATCCTGCGTAACCTGATGCTTTCAATAAATAAATACATTGCACTTTTAGGGAGTTCGCTAGTCTTTGCCTTGATGCATGCGTTCAATCCTAATGTAAGTGTGTTTGCACTTTTCAACATATTTCTTGCAGGAATCCTTTTAGGGCTTTCATATGTACACACTAAAAACCTTTGGTTTCCCATCGCTTTGCATTTCAGCTGGAATTTCTTCCAATCGGTTTTCGGTTTTAATGTGAGCGGTCAGGGATTTTATTCAGTAGTTCAATTTAAGATCAATACCGAAAGCTCCTTAAACGGCGGATCCTTTGGCTTTGAAGGTTCGTGGCTTTCTGTAGTAATTCAGATATTGGCGATTTCAGGATTGATTTGGTATTACACCTTTAAAAGACAGCCTCAAATAGAACAGGATACGCTTTCTTGAATGAAACAAAATGGGCTACAACCCGCTTGAAACCAGTCTTTTCTGTCAAACAGCGTACAAGCCGTGAGAATAACCGTATCTTTGCAGCTTATTAAAGTATATGACATTTAAAGAATTAGGTCTTATAGACCCTATCCTCAAGGCTTTAGCCGATAAAGGATACACCCACCCTACCCCTATTCAACAACAAGCCATACCGGTTCTCTTAAAAGGAAAAGACTTACTCGGATCTGCACAGACCGGCACCGGTAAAACGGCGGCATTTACCATACCCATTTTACAACAGATTTATAACAATATCGGTTCAGGAAAAGGAGGACGAAAGCTCAAAGCGCTGATCATTACACCTACCCGCGAACTCGCGATACAGATAGATGATAATGTTGCAGAGTACAGCAAGTACACCGGGATTAAAAACACGGTGATTTTTGGCGGCGTAAAACAAGCTTCACAAGTACAAGCGATGCGTAAAGGCGTTGATGTGCTTACTGCCACTCCGGGCCGACTTTTAGACCTCGTTAAGCAAGGTTTTATCTCCCTTAAAGATATTGAATACTTGGTGCTTGATGAAGCCGACCAGATGCTTGATATGGGTTTTATACACGACATCAAAAAGGTTTTAAAACTTGTACCTCATAAGCGTCAATCTCTGTTCTTTTCAGCGACTATGCCTAAGGCTATCATCGATCTTTCTAAATTGATTTTGGGAGATTTTGAAAAAGTAAGTATTAAGCCTGAAAAACCAACGGCAGAGCGTGTAGATCAGGCAGTGTATTTTGTGAGTAAAAAGAATAAAGCAAAATTACTGAAGCATCTTATTGACACTGAAAATCCCGAAACTGTTCTGGTATTTTCAAGAACCAAACACGGCGCCAATAAAATTGTAAAAATCCTGGATAAAGCAGGCTTAAATGCAGCAGCCATTCACGGAAATAAATCACAGGGTGCACGACAAAAAGCTTTAAGCGCGTTTAAAGATGGAAAGATAAAAGTACTCGTTGCCACGGATATCGCTGCTCGTGGTATTGATGTTTCAGAACTTGAGTTGGTGATTCAATATGACTTGCCTAATGTTCCTGAAACGTATGTGCATCGTATTGGCCGTACCGGAAGGGCTAAAGCCAGCGGTGTTGCACTTTCTTTTTGCGCGACAGATGAGCGTGCATATTTAAAAGATATTGAAAAACTTATCAAGCAAAAAGTACACGTTGTTGAAGAGCATCCGTTTTTAAGCGATGAAGCCTCAGAAGCTGGTCAACCTCAGGAATATAAACCCGCAGGCAATTCTAATTCTAACAATCGTAATCGCAACCGCAACAGGAATCTTAACGCCAATAGAAATAGCGGCAACAGACCTAAAAACCAAACGGCAGGAAGGCCTAACAAACGTTTCAACTCAAAACCGAAGTCAGAGTAAACGACCTCAGAATATTTAATTCTTTGGCAGTGCCAATAAACATTCGGTTTATATTTTAAAAAAAATCCGCTACAGTAAAGCTATAGCGGATTTTTTTTAGGGTTATACCTGAGATCATTCCATCTAAATTCTAACGATTATTTAACAAAGCATACACTATATTCTTGGCTATATTTATTCTTTAAATAAATGAAATCGGTACTATGAAAAAATATATTGTATTAGGCGCTTTAGCAATAACACTCTTTACTTCTTGCGACGATACGCGAAAGGTATTACATGAAAACTATCTAGAATTTGTGATGCACACAGATAGTCTGGAAGTCGTTCACGAGGCAATGGTGGTCTCACACGAAGCTGCAAAGTCTGATACCCGCACGTTAAGCCAAAAACTTAAGGATGTTGAAGATACTGACTCTATTGCGATGGCTGATCTACAACAACACCAACTGCTGTTAAAAGAACAAGCCCAGACGTTGTCAAAGCTTAAAGGCATCATAGAAAGTCACGCAGAACTCAAAGGCTATTTTATGTCAGACAGTATTTCTGTAGAACAAATGGAGCAGCAGCTTACCGATATGGAAGCGAATAATGAAGAGATCGCAGCGCGTCTTAACCAGATCAAAACCGAGTTAAAAAAGATCGAAGCAGAACAGGAAATCTTAAAAAATCAGGATGCTGAAGAATAACAAATTATAGCACGTTAATTTATTAATCTTCTAAAAATAAACTGCAATACGTACAAGTCCGTTGAAAAAGCCTTTCAACGGACTTTTTTATTGGGTCACAGTGACATTTCGGTAATAAAAACGGTAGTTTTTAGTAACTTCAAGATTTCATTTTTCACATGTAAAGAATCTAATAATTTATGAATAAAAAACTAGCTTTCGTTTTCATTATCAGCTTCTTAATTGGCGCTAAGTCCTTTGCTCAAAGTGACACCAAAGATCCCAAAGTATGGACACCTGAAGACATTGTTTACACCGAGTCCATGCGCGCTCCGGTATTTTCACCAGACGGAAATATGGTAGTCTGGAGTAAAAGCAAAGCGATAAAGAAAAAAGATCGCTTTGTCGCCAATCTTTATTTGACGCGCTTGGGCGTTAAAGAAGACGGTAAGTTCTTAACTACGCAACTCACACAAGGCGACGAGAATGACTACAGTCCTATTTTTTCAAAAGACAGCAAGGCGCTTTATTTTTTGAGTTCGCGCGATAAAGGCAAAAAACTTTGGAAACTCAGCCTTTACGGGGGCGAAGCCGAAGAAATACACGAGTTTGATAACGGGATTTCAAGCATTGAGCTTAAAGATAAAAACACCTTATTCTTCACTTCTAAAAATGGAAAAACGCTCTACGATCTGGAAGCCGAAGAAAAAGAAGATGATGTAAAAGTGATCGAAGATTCACTTCACTGGCAACCGAGTCATATTTATGCCTTTGATCTTGAAGACAAAAAGACCACTCGAATTACCGACAACACAAAACCCATACGCGGCTACCAACTTTCACACGACGGAAATTATTTATACTACAGCATCACCCGCAGTTTGAGTTACGGCGCCGATGCACAGAAAGATCCCTTCAGCTATCTTGTTAATCTTAAAACAGGCGACAAAAAGCAGATCTTAAAAGACTTTGAATTCCCTATTTACAGTGTACAATTTACTGCAGATGATAGCGGATTTTATTTCGGCACCGGCTTTTCTTCAGACCCCGAATGGAATGGCGCCGGGATTACAGAATTATATTATTATGATATCGCTTCAGCAAAAGCAACAAAGGTAGATCTGGATTGGGAACTGGGTATAGGCGGCGGCTATACGGTTGCCGGGAATGACGTGATCGTTTCCCTAGCCAACAAAGCCACAATGAAGTTGGCGTATTATACCAAAAAAGGAACGAGCTGGTCGCGTTCTGAAATGGACTTTGAAGACAAGAACGATCACGTAAGCCTCAATGCAATTGCAAACGATGCTTCAAAAATCGTTTACACCTACTCTACCGCTTCAAAACTTCCGCAATACTTCGTTGCAGATCTTAAAAAAGCTAAAGTTAGCAACGAGGAAACCTTTATTACGCTCAATAAAAAGCTTGAGAAGAAATATATGCCGAAAAGCGAAATTATGACCTGGACGGGCTATAACGGTGATGAAGTAACCGGGATCTTATACTATCCTAACGATTATCAAGAAGGAAAAAAATATCCATTGATGCTCAATATTCACGGGGGACCATCAAGTCAGGATACCGATGAATGGTCGGGCAGCTGGGCGTATTATCCGTCGATTCTAACGCAGAAAAATATGTTTGTCTTGATGCCCAACTATCACGGCTCAAGCAATCATGGTTTAGAATATGTCGAGGCGATCAAGGGTAATTATTACGAACCGGAGCTGGAAGACATCACCAAGGGAATAGACAAACTCGTTGCTGAAGGCAAAGTAGATCGCGATCAAATGGGAACCATGGGTTGGTCTAACGGGGCGATCCTTACGACCATGCTTACCGTCAAATACCCTGATATGTTTAAGGTCGCGGCTCCCGGCGCCGGTGATGTGAACTGGACTTCAGATTTTGGTACTTGCCAGTTTGGGGTGAGTTTTGACCAGAGTTATTTTGGCGGTGCACCTTGGGACGATACCAACGGCAAAACCTATAACGAGAATTATCTCATCAAATCACCACTTTTTGAGATTGAAAAAATTAAAACCCCAACTATAATTTTCCACGGAAGTGAAGACCGCGCAGTACCTCGCGATCAGGGTTGGGAGTATTACCGCGGCTTACAGCAAGTAGGTAAAACGCCGGTGAAATTTTTATGGTTTCCGGGGCAACCCCACGGTTTAGGAAAGATCACGCACCAGCTGCGCAAAATGAAAGAAGAGATCGCCTGGATCGACACCTATCTTTTTGATAAAAAACCTACAGATAACGAAGCTTTTAAAGAAGACAGTCCTCTGGCGGAAGTGTTTAAGCTAGAAGAAGCGAAACAAGAGAACGGATTATATGGAGTTTTAAACAAAGGAATGCTGATTCCTGAAACGGTTCAGGTGAAAGAAGATTCCATCAGTTTAGGTCGTTTTGAGGTCACTAATGCGCAGTTTAAGGCATTCAAAGAATCTTTCTCTTTTGGTGCCGGAAAAGACAATTACCCGGCTGTAGTTTCAAAAGCAGAAGCTGAAAACTATGTGACTTGGCTTTCGGCACAAACCGGAAAAACTTATCGTCTACCCAATGCTAAAGAAGCCGAAAAACTTCAGCAAAAAGCAGCAGAAAGTACCAAAGGACAAAACAACCTGAATACTTGGGCTGGATATGATCTTACCGCAGATGATGCTGCGATGCTAAGTCAAAAAGTAAACAGTTTAACCTACTCTCTTTTAAAGCCGGTGGGTTCTAATAAAAGTGTAAAAGTTGGCGAAGCGATACTCTATGATTTAGGAGGAAATGTTGCCGAATACAGTGCCACAGGAACTTATGATTATAGTGCTTATGACTTCGCAGATCCTTACGATCAAAAACCGGTAAAGAGTGAGTACGTAGGCTTTAGAGTAGTAAAAGAATAATCAATCCAGAAGTTCTGGAAAATCAGTCAAAATATGAAAATCAAGAATCACATGTTAAGTCTTATTGCAGCTACGCTTTCTGTTAGCGCAATGGCACAAATCAATCAGACCGACACCCGACTTATGGATGCGCCGGCGATTAGCAACACCCATATCGCATTTATCTATGCCGAAGATCTATGGGTTGCCAATCGTGATGGTTCGCAACCCCGCAGATTGACTATTGATGAAGGCGTAGAATCAAATCCCATATTCTCACCAGATGGCAAAACGATTGCCTTCAGTGCAGAATATGATGGCAATATGGATATTTTCAGCGTGCCGGTAACCGGTGGTGTCCCTACCCGTTTGACCTTTCACCCCTATCCGGATCTCGCGCGTGATTTTACGCCAGATGGAAAAAGTGTGGTTTTTGCCTCGCAGCGTACCTTGTTTACTAATCGGTATACTTCGCTGTTTACGGTGCCTTTGAGTGGTGGCCCGGTTTCAGAATTAGAGATCCCTAATGCATATTGGGCAAGTTATTCTGAAGATGGAAAATACATCGCATATACGCCAATTCCTGATCGGTTCAACCAATGGAAACACTACCGCGGCGGAACACAAACCCGTATTTACATCTACGATACCGCAACGCAAGATGTAGTAGAAATCCCAAAACCTGCAGCAGGAAGCAACGATGCGCAACCAGAATTTATAGGAAATAGCGTGTATTTTAGAAGCGACCGCGATGGAGAATTCAACCTCTATGCTTATGACATGAATTCTAAAAAAGTGAGTAAGTTGACCGACTTTAAGGATTTTGGACTGGAAGATTTAGAAGCAAGTAGCGATGGGATGTTGATTTTAGAGCAAGCCGGTTATCTACATACCTTCAACCCTTCAACCAAGCAGCTTACCAAGCTTAAAATCGGTATCGCGACTGATTTGTTAGAGCTACGTCCACGCTTTGTAAGCGGGAATTATTACGTGCGTAGCGGTGGCATTTCGCCCTCCGGAGCACGTGTGGTGGCTGATTTTAGAGGAGAAATTGTAACGCTTCCTTCGGAAAAGGGTGATATGGTTAATCTTACTCAAACTCCCGGAGTTCACGAGACCTTCCCTGTATGGTCGCCAGACAGCAAGCATATTGCTTATTTTTCTGATGCCAGCGGCGAGTATGCGCTGCATATAAAAGATCAAAACAGTACCGACGCTGCCAAAGCCATCGCCCTTGAAGGCACCGGATTTTATGCGCACCTGCACTGGTCTCCCGATAGTGAAAAAATCGCTTATGTAGATAACGGTAGAAATCTATACATCACCACGGTTGCAACAGGCAAAACCCAAAAAGTAGCTCAGGATGTATTGTATCAGCCGGGCGAGTACCGGGATTTATTCGGAAGCTGGTCTGCAGACGGAAATTGGCTCGCTTACACCTTGATCACCAATACCAACTTTGAACAGGCGTATGTGTATTCGCTTGGCGAAAACAAGTCATATCCTATTTCTGACGGCTTGTCTAATGTAACCGAACCTACCTTTGACCCTAGCGGAAAGTACCTGTACCTCACCGCTTCTACCGATGCCGGCCCTGTGGTAAACTGGTTTGACCAGTCTAATCAAGATATGACCTCATCAAATGCGCTGTATTTAATAACGCTTCAAAAGGAGGTGAAATCTCCTTTTGCCAAGGAAAATGATGTAGAAAAAATCGCCGAAGCTGAAGAAGAACAAAAGGAGGATGAAAAAGAGCAAGATGTGCCCACGTTAAAAATTGATTGGGACGGTATTATGGATCGTATGGTTTCTGTACCGGTAGGCACAGGAAATTTCACCTCACTTGCTGCTCCCAAAGAAGGGATGCTGTATTACATTTCATATCCTTCCTATGATGCTCCAGCGATGTTGCATCTTTATAATTTAGGCGAACAAAAAGACGAAGAACTTTTTGAGGTAGATGCTTTTGAAATTTCGGCGAGCGGAGAGAAAATGATGTATTACAGCAACGGAAGCTGGTTTGTTTCCGACACCGGAAAAAAATCAGATCAAGGTCCGTTGGCTTTTGATGCGATCAAGGTTAAGATTGATCCTAAACAAGAATGGGAAAACATATTTAATGAAGCGTGGCGCGTGAACCGCGATTACTTCTACGACCCGGGAATGCACGGCGTAGACTGGGATGCGATGAAAGAAAAATACAGCGTATTCCTTCCTGATGTTGCTGCAAAAAGCGACCTCTACCGCGTGATGAGTTGGATGTTTGCCGAGCTTTCGGTAGGACATCATCGCTTTGATTACCGAGGCGATTCCCGCGTAGAAAAAGAAGAAATCAACGGTGGTTTACTGGGTGCTGATTTTGAGATCAAAAACAACCGTTACCAGATCAGCAGGATTTATGGTGGCCTCAATTGGAATCCAGATCTGCGCTCTCCACTTACGGAGCCCGGTGTAAATGCCAGCGAAGGCCATTATATCATCAAGGTAAACGGAAAAGAAGTAACCGGTAAAGACAACCTCTACCGCTTTTTTGAAAATAAAGCCGGGGATATTGTGACCCTAACGTTGTCTAGCAATGCCAATGGAAGCAACGCGCATGACGAAGAAGTAACCACGATCACTTCAGAACGTGCATTGCGCAATCGCGATTGGGTAGAAAGCAATATCAAGAAAGTGAACGAAGCTACAGACGGCCAGGTAGCTTATGTTTATGTACCGAATACCGCAACAGCAGGCCACGAGTATTTTAAACGCTATTTCTATCCGCAGGCAGATAAAAAAGCCATTATTGTTGACGAGCGCTTTAATGGTGGTGGTCAACTGGCAGATTATGTGATCGACCTGTTAAACAAGCCGATGCAGAGTTATTGGAATTTCAGATACGGTAAGGATATGAAAGCACCTAGCGCTTCTATTCAGGGACCAAAAGTGATGCTCATTGATGAAACTGCAGGTTCAGGAGGAGATTACTTACCCTATTTATTCCGAAGAAATAATCTGGGAACCCTGGTAGGAAAACGCACCTGGGGCGGACTCGTGGGAGTTTTAGGATATCCTGAATTCATCGATGGCGGTTATGTGACTGCACCTAACGTGGCCTTTTATAATGAAGAAGGCTTCGGAATTGAAAATGTGGGCACACCACCAGATGTTGAAGTGGAGCAAACTCCAAAAGACGTGATCGCCGGTAAAGATCCGCAGTTAGAAAAAGCGATCGAGATCATCTTGCAGCAGCTTAAAGAAAATCCGCCGAAGTCGCTAACGACTCCGGAGTATCCTGATAAAACCAAAAATTAAATTCATCTCGGGTGTTTTTGTTCAAGTAAAGTAGCCAAGTTGAGTAAAATATCTTTGTGCAACACCAACAAAAACACCCGTTTTTATAGCTATGAAAAACCTATTTCAAACTGTCATTTTATTATTTACAAGTCTTTATTGCTTTTCGCAAACCACTTACGAAGCCGAAATCCTTCAGTTTCAAAAAGACTTAAATGCTGAATATAAAAATCCGGAAGAATCGCCCTTAACTCTTCAAGAGCAAAAGGAATTTAAAGGACATAGCTTCTACCCTATTGATTCGACTTATCGGGTGGTGGCGCAATTTCAAAAAATAGAAGATCCGGAGGAAATTCAATTTCCAACCTCATCAGGTGCGATCAAAACTTATGATACCTATGCCCTTGCTACTTTTGAATTAAAAGGAAATACCTATCAATTGCCCCTATATCAAAGTCACGCGCTACGCCAAATGGAGGAATACAAAGATTATCTCTTTTTACCTTTTACCGATTATACCAGCGGTGTGGAAACCTACGGCGCCGGTCGCTATATAGATCTTAGAGTTCCTGAAGGAAACACGATTGTAATTGATTTCAACAAAGCATATAATCCCTTTTGTGCGTATAGCCCTAATTATTCGTGTCCCATTCCGCCGGAAGCCAATGATCTAAAACTAGAAGTAAAAGCAGGAATACGAGGACCAGAAAGGCATTGAAAACAAAATTATGATAAGAATAATCCAAGCTACCCTTATCCTCTTCTGGTCGTGTACTGTTTATACCCAAGTGAATAATCATATCTACCAGTTGAATGAAATTCATAATCTTTTAACTGAAGATGTCCAACATATTCTAGACACAAAACTTGAGAATAAAAAAGTAGTTTTTCTGGGTGAATCTGAACATCATATTGGTTCAGACTTTGTGGCAAAAACAGAATTCGTAAAGTACTTAGTGCTTGAACAGGGATATAAAGATATTGCTTTTGAAGGAGATTTCTTTGGTCTTTATTTTGATCACAATAAGGAAGATTTATTTTCTTTTTGGTCTAATTCTGTCCAGTGTAAGGAGCTTTTTGAA
>Ga0207897_100527_pt1 | contig 11365 bp, 8 predicted proteins | sample LinPmetageLP42_FD_184054 | JGI IMG/M metagenome (GOLD analysis project Ga0207897, IMG submission 184054) | Marine viral communities from the Pacific Ocean - LP-42 (SPAdes) | ecosystem: Environmental > Aquatic > Marine > Oceanic | place: Pacific Ocean | collected 2010-08-27
TAACGCTTATTAGCCTTTATTAAAGACACTGCTATGACTATATCTCAATCTCCTAAACCGTCGAGTGAAGATAGCTCTGAAAGTAGTACGGCTCAAAACTTAGGGTCACACACTACTGCTAACCCTTCAAACAGCTCAGATAACTTAAGTAATCCGGCAAAAACCAATACCGCTAACCATCCTGCATCAGGCAAGCCCATTATGGAGCTGTCTGGCATTATCAGAGAGTTCCCTGCTGGTGAGCAAACCATTCGCGTCTTGCATGATATCAATCTGACGATTCACCAAGGTGAGATGGTTGCCATCATTGGACAATCAGGCTCTGGTAAGTCCACCTTGATGAATATATTAGGTTGTCTAGATCAAGCCACTGCTGGTGATTATAAGATTTATGGTCAATCCGCCCGTAAGCTTGATGCCGATCAGCTAGCAGAACTGCGCCGTGAGCACTTTGGTTTTATTTTTCAGCGCTATCATTTGCTTGGTGATATCAGTGCCAAAGACAACGTCGCCGTCCCTGCCGTGTATGCGGGCATGGATACCGAGGCACGCACCAATCGTGCTGAGAAGCTACTAACTGACCTCGGCCTTGGCAATAAGGTCAACAATCGTCCCAATCAGCTCTCAGGTGGACAGCAGCAGCGTGTTTCTGTCGCTCGTGCACTGATGAATGGTGGCGATGTTATCTTAGCAGATGAGCCAACTGGTGCCCTAGACAGTAAGTCTGGCGAAGATGTCATGGCGATTTTGCATGACCTCAGCGCACAAGGTCATACCATTATCATGGTCACTCATGATCCAAAACTAGCAGCACAAGCGGAGCGTGTGATTGAGCTCAAAGATGGCCATGTCATCGCTGACTATCAAACTGAGCATTATAAGCACACAGACAAAAAACCAGAATCTATCCTTGGCGAGCATCGAAAAAGTGCCTTTGGTAGTTTTATCGATCGATTGCTTGAAGCGTTTAAGATGTCTTTGCTTGCCATGCGCGCGCACAAGATGCGTACCCTACTGACTATGCTCGGTATTATCATCGGTATCGCTGCGGTCGTATCTATCGTAGGTCTTGGACAAGGCTCTCAGCAGCAAATCCTTGCCAATATCAGCTCGTTAGGTACCAATACCATTACCGTCAATGATGGCTACCCTAGAGGCGACCCTAGACGCCGCTATAATGATGACAACTTGACACCAGAAGACGCAGAAGCGGTCGGCAATCAACCCTATATTATCAGTGTCAGCCCTCAGGTAAATGCCAGCTCTAGTGTCCGCTATCGTAATATACAAGAGGATGCTACCGTCAATGGCGTTGGTGAAGACTATCTAAACGTCACTGGTGAGACATTAACATTGGGTCAAGGGTTTGATGCAAAAAGCATTACATTACGTAGTCAAGATATCATCATCGATGACAACGCTAAACAGACCTTTTTCTCAGATATTGATAATCCTGTTGGTGAGGTGATACTGGTTGGTAGTGTACCTGGACGCGTAATTGGCGTCCTCGAAGAGAGCGATGGTGGCTTTGGTCCCAGTGTGACGACGCCTACCATCTATATGCCTTATACAACGGTGATGTCGCGCGTCACCGGTAGTACCAATATCGACCGCTTTGTGGCGTTGTTAGATGACAGTATCTCTTCTAGTGCCGCAGAGACGGCCATCTCTGACTTGATAGAGAGTCGCCATGGCAAAGATGACTTTGAGCTACGCAATTCAGACTCTATCCGTCAAACGATCGAATCGACGACAGGCACGATGACATTACTTATCTCATCAGTCGCGGTCATTTCATTAATCGTCGGCGGTATTGGAGTGATGAACATCATGCTCGTTTCTGTCACCGAGCGCACCAACGAGATTGGCGTACGTATGGCAGTGGGCGCGCGTCAGAGCGATATTATGCAGCAATTTCTTATTGAGGCCGTTCTAGTCTGTATCCTAGGGGGACTGATTGGTATTGGAATGGCATTTGCCATTGGTGAGCTGATTAATAGTGTGGGCGGTGATAGTTTCAAAGTTATCTATTCATCAACCTCTATTATTGCTGCTTTTGTTTGTTCGACGTTAATTGGCGTGGTATTTGGATTCTTGCCAGCGCGTAATGCCGCCAAGTTAGATCCTGTTGAAGCCCTTTCTCGAGACTAATAATCGATTATTGACTCGCTTTAGCCAAAAATAGAGCAGTCAATATCGATATAATGACGAAAATTTAAAGAAACTGGAATAAATTGGCAATTTTATAAGAGAATTACACTTTTTTTATCATGTGGGGTTGTAATTGTCATAATAATATATATAATGTGCTCTCACGTTTAGGGATACAAACACTTTAAACGTTAGGGCTGTTAGCTCAGTTGGTAGAGCAGTTGACTTTTAATCAATTGGTCCCGCGTTCGAGTCGCGGACAGCCCACCATATTTAGTTTAATCTTTATTAATCGTTCTGCCCTATCCGGTAGTAGACTAATAAAGATAAGTTTAAAAGACATCGTTAAGATGTTTAGTTTTAGAAAGTTCTTTAGTTAGAATTTTCTCTTGTAGAGTTAAAAAGCATTGCTTTTTTATATACTCTTCAGGGCTGTTAGCTCAGTTGGTAGAGCAGTTGACTTTTAATCAATTGGTCCCGCGTTCGAGTCGCGGACAGCCCACCATATTTAGAAAGCCCAGTTACTATCTTAGTAATTGGGCTTTTTTTCGTCTGGGCGTTTTAAATGTTGTTTCTTAGCTTTTATATACCTCTATTTATTATGCTTGCGTTTAAATAGTCTAAAGTTATCTCTCTTGCGCCATAGTAGTTTGTGTCTGATCGTATCTTTGATGGTACGTGGGTGCTTAGGTGCATGAGCAATAAACTCATCGAACTCTGCCTCACTCATCGCTAGCTCTCGACCATGTGCCATCATCACCATTGACGGTTGCAATGCTTTGATTTTTTTCAACGATTGAACATAGTCTTTAGGGTAGTAGACAGGAAATGGTGCTACGAACTTGTGTCGCAACTTAATGATTAAATCAGCGGTATATACTTCGCGACTGGGCAGATGAAACAAAGACAAATCGCGATCCGTGTGACCTGGGGTCTCTAATACTTGCCATTCATCAAAGTGTGGCACAAGCTCACCATCTGTGACGGTGATATCTGGTTTTAGACTTGCCGAGTAATATAGGTTTTTAAGTGGGCGTCCTTGACGTCTGGCCACATAATATCCTAGATGTATATCTACGAAGTGCATCGTGCGCCCGCCAATACCGCTATACCACTGCTTTTTTTTATCAGCGGAGACAATCAGACAGCCCGTCTCTTCTCGAAACTTATGTGCACCGCCTGCATGATCCGGATGCATATGCGTGACCACCACTACTTTTAGGTCGGTGACGGGTCGTTTTAACGTTGTCTTAATATAGTCAAGCACCATCGGCACATCAGCACGGCAGCAGCCATCTAACAGCATTATTTTATCTGGATATACTGCCAGATAGCTACTCTGGATATATCCTTCTAATCGTACAATTTCACATAGACTCATTGGTGTTCCCTACCTCATTCGTCGTTATTATTGTGAGGCTTTTGTTCAGTTTTATAGCCAACCTTTAGTATAGCGCCCGTCACCACAAATAAAACGACTTTGAGTGAACGCTTGTGACTATATACAAGAGTAATGCGACATACAGAGACGATGAAGCTAACAATTAACTATGGACAACTTACTACTCATAACTGCATGTATAATTCTATCCATGAAAATTCTCACCTTATTAGCAAAAAGCAAAAACCCAGCGCTTAGGCTGGGTTTAAGTAAACATTTAGCATTTAGATAGTTTGTAAATTATCTGCTTATCGACTATGCAAGATCACGAACCTTTGGCTCACGTTCCCATAGACGAGACTTAGCATTGCTAATAAAGGCATCTAGCTCGGCCAATGGCGTTACGAACTCATCTTTTTCAACTGGGAGCTTACTTAGGATAAATTCATCAGTCGCGCCGCAATAGGCAATGGCTTTGCAATGATTGTACGCATCGTTGAACCAATCTAGTGCTGAGCTGTCTTTTGCGAGCTTTTTAGCTTGGTCAGGCATGATAATACTAACGACGGCATCAAACATCACTGACGGACCACCAGCGAGGCGCTCATCAGCTTGTATACGTGTACCATCATCCAATACGACTTCTTTGTTAGGTGCTACGATTTTGACACTAGCACCCTGCGCTTTAGCAGCATCTTCGAATTTTTTGACTTCACTACTTTTAGAACCTTCTGCGACTAAGATACCAATCATGCGCCCTTTTAAGCTATCAGGCGTTAGACCAATAGTTTGTACCGCTTTAGAAGTTCCTAAGTCTTGGACAGGTGCAGCCGCATCCGCTGGCTCTGGTAGCTCCATACCCAGTGCAGTCGCTACGCGATTGGCCAAGTCTTCATCGATATGAATCAAATGGCTAAGCATACGCGTACGTACATGGGCTGTATCTACCTTACCTAGCTCAAACGCATAAGCGGTTGCGATATGGGCTTGTTCAGTTGCTGTCTGACTACGGTAGAACATACGTGGCTGACTATAATGATCTGCAAAGCTCTCGTCACGGACGCGACCTTTTACGCCATCGTCTAGTTGCTCATGGAATGAGTTGAAACCACGTTTAGCGCTTTCACGAGGACGAGTTGGATCTAGGCTTTGTGGCTCATAGAGTACACGTGTCTTAGGCACCTGCATTTGCATATGACCATCTTGCTGATTATTAGCAAACGGGCATTTCGGTGCATTGATAGGAATCTGGGCAAAGTTTGGCGAGCCTAAACGTGATAGCTGAGTATCCAAGTAACTGAATAGACGACCTTGCAATAGTGGGTCATTACTAAAATCAACACCAGGTGGCAAATGCGATGGGCAGAATGCTACCTGCTCAGTCTCTGCAAAGAAATTATCTGGATAACGGTTCAATACCATCTTACCCACGACTTTTACTGGTACCAATTCTTCTGGAATCAGTTTTGTCGCATCGAGATGGTCAAATGGGAACTCATTGGCTTCTTCTTCAGTAAATAACTGTACGCCAAACTCCCACTCAGGATAGTCACCGTTGTTGATTGACTCAAACAAGTCGCGGCGATGATAATCAGGATCAGCACCTGAGATTTTCACTGCCTCATCCCATGTGGTTGACTGTACACCCAATACTGGCTTCCAATGGAAACGTACAAAGGTGCTCTTACCGTCTTTATTGATTAAGCGATAGCTATGAATACCAAAACCTTCCATCATGCGTAGGCTACGTGGTAGACCGCGGTCACTCATTAGCCAAATTAGATTGTGCATAGTTTCAGGACTTAGTGAGACAAAATCCCAAAACGTATCATGAGCAGATGCCGCTTGCGGGAAACCGCGATCTGGTTCTGGTTTTACCGCATGAATCAAATCTGGAAACTTCATCGCGTCTTGGATAAAGAAGATTGGCATGTTGTTACCAACGATGTCCCAGTTACCTTCTTCTGTATACATTTTCACAGCGAAACCGCGCACATCACGTGGCGTGTCTTTTGAGCCTTTATTACCCGCTACCGTTGAGAAACGCGTAAAAAGTGGCGTTTGCTTGCCCGTTTCGGTCAACACTTTGGCAGTCGTATATTCTTCTAGTGACTCTGTCAGCTCAAAATAACCGTGTGCTGCACTACCACGAGCATGGACGATACGCTCAGGGATACGCTCATGGTCAAAATGATTAATTTTTTCACGTAATACAAAATCTTCTAATAGCGTCGGCCCACGTGAGCCTGCTTTTAGCGAGTTTTGATTGTCAGCGATAGCTACGCCTTGCTGCGTGGTTAATACTTTGGTGTCGTCACCTGCGCGCTGATGGGTTTCACCACCATTGCCACGTTCCGTATTCATGTCTTTGGCGGGGTCCGTATGATCGATATTATTATTCATAAAAAGTCCTAGCTAATAGATTGAGAGTGCTCTTTTAAATCATTAAAAGAGTGCCTACACAGGTTTGATATCCTTTGAAATAATGGTGACTTCATCTGTCATTTATTTATCTGTGTTTTCAGCATTGTCGAGCGTTAAACTGATACCGCACTAAAATTCGTAAAGGAATAATAGGCTTAGGACTTATACTACCCAAAAAATAAGTCAAATATAGTTGCGTATATAGTAAACCTTGTTGATGTTTGGTTAAGGTCTATAGACGCTATAAACCAGCTGCTTTAGATGGTCTTAAAGGCGCATAAACATTAACAATAGAATCTTGTAATGTAGTTATTCTTTAAGGTATGCTTTTTATGAAGTATCAGAGACTATCGATAAATAAATTGGCAGGGTTTTAGCCTTATATTTATCTTTTTTATATCGTTGGATTCAGATAATTTCGATACAAGAGAACCGAGCGCAAGCTGTACATTAGTATGGTTAGCGAAGATGACGATGTAGCGGGTTTATATGGATTTGACGATGCGACTATTTTTTATATAACTATAAGGCTACCTACCATGTTACCAACTCTAAGCTCCCCGACTAAAAAACCTTATCACTCATTGCTAGTAGGCGCATCAATGGGTCTAATGGCATTAACGCTCAGTCAAACAGCTGCTGCTATCACGACCAAAAACGTGACCTATACGGTCGATGATAAAGCGTACGAAGGCTATTACGCCAAGGCGGACAAAGCTAATGCACCTTTTATCTTATTGATTCATGATTGGGATGGTCTAACTGACTATGAGCGCAAACGTGCTGATATGTTAGCGGCTGAAGGCTACAACGTATTGGCGGCCGATATGTTTGGACAAGGCATTCGCCCTACTTCTATCGAAGAAAACAAACGCCTAACTGGGGAGCTATATGATGACCGTAATAAAATGCGTCGCATATTGGCAGGGGCATTGACGGCAGGACAACTACAAGGCAATGATGTGCGTAAAGGCACGACCATGGGATATTGTTTCGGCGGTACGGTTGCGTTAGAGCTAGCACGCTCAGGTTTTGAGCAAAAAGCCTTTGTACCCTTCCACGGTGCCTTTGATATTCCAACCGGTCAAAGCTACGACAAAACTACAGGAGAAATCCTAGTATTTCACGGTTCTGCTGACCAATCCGTCTCGCTAGAGAGCTTTGCCACTTTGGGCAAGACCTTAGAAGCAGCCAAGATACCTCACGAAATGGTTACCTACAGCGGCGCGCCACATGCCTTTAGCGTATTTGGCAGCGATAGATATGATGCTCGCGCCGATGAGCGCTCTTGGAAACGTTACTTGGACTTTTTAGCAGAAGAATATAAATAACCTAGCAGCACAAGTTGAATAAGTAATAATATAAGCAAGCCCAAACGAAAAGTCACTTCAATAAGATCTGATAATGATTCATTGAGGTGTCTTTTTATTTATTTAATTTTTGCTAACGCTTTAAAACTTAGCGCTTATAAAATACCAATAGCTGATTATTAGCAGGCATTGCATACGTTTTAGAAAGTTGTAGATGATGAGCATTTGCTAAACTAACGACATCTTCTTTATCGCGAATGCCGCTATCAGGATTACCTGCTCTCAACATCGCATCAAATCGCTGATTACCTTCACTGGTATAGTTACCATTCTCGTTAAATGGGCCATATATAATCAACTTACCGTCCACAGGTAACGCATCACCAGCCAATGCAATTAATCGCTTGACCAAAGCCCAGCTAATGATATGCAAAGTATTGGCCGTAAATATCACATCGTAAGGTAAGTTGAACTGGCTATTAACAGGTACGGAATCCGTACTCAAATCAAACGCTAATGGCGAATATAAATTAGGTGCAGGATAGGCATTGTGCCAAGCGATTATATGGCGATGATTACTAGTGACATCGCTAGTTTGCCACTGTATCTCAGGCAGATTAGGCGCAAAGTAAACACTATGCTGCCCCGTTCCAGAGCCAATCTCTAATACATGACTAAAGCCTTGTAGTTCTATTTGAAGTACTTCTAGAATAGGCTGTTTATTATTTTCACACGCTTGAGAAAACGGCAATGCAGAAATATCTACTTTATTATTTGGATTATCACTATCCAGATTATCGTCATGCATCACTATCCTCCCAGACCGTTTGTTATGCTAAGCGTTGATAGCAGTAGATGAACAAGCACTGTCTATATTGCCCTAGTAACTACCAAACAACTGACTACTAGTAAATACCCGCCTCTACCCCAGCAGCCAAGGTCATAGCAAGCTCTTCTACTTGCTCAGCAAAGCTATCTTGCCAATCGCCTTGTAGTATCAGCGCTTCTTGAATCCATGACCAACGTAGCCCCGTTGTAATCGTTTTGAGCGCAAGCTTGGTACCTGTACCATCATGACCTGCGCGTATATATACCGCAAATGGCATGCCTTGCTTCTCTTCTAACACTAGATAGTAGCAACGATCAAAAAAGTCTTTGGTCAGCCCTGCCATATAAGCCAGATTTTCAGTCGTGCCTAACAGCAACGCATCAGCAGCCAATACATCCTCAGGCCGCGTATCCTGCGGTGATTTCAAAATGACAGTAATATCTATATCAGGATGATTCGCACCGTCATAAGCTGCCTGCGCCAATTTCTGAGTATTGGGCGATGGCGTATGAGCGACGATAAGTAAAGTCTTAGTAGACATATTAGGCTTCTGAGCCATTGTTAAATACTAGATTTTGAGTAATGGCAGGATCCAAGCTATTGCCTACTGGACAGGTCAACGCGGTTTTATAAAACCGTTTTAAGGTACTCTCGTCCAATGCTTTCGAAAAATTAACCACAACGTGTATTTCACTCACACGTCTTGGTTTGGCGGCCATGACTTTGGTAACCTCTGCGGTCGTACCTGAGATATCAATATCCATCGCTTCGGCTTTGATACCAATAATCGTTAAGATGCAACTACCCAAACTGGTCGCTAGCAAATCAGTAGGAGAAAACGCTTCGCCCTTACCATGATTGTCCGTCGGCGCATCAGTGATGATTTGATTATTCGACTGTAAGTGAATAGCTTGGGTGCGTAAATTGCCTTGATAGGTTACTTTTGAGGTGGTCATAATTTTGCCTTAGTTTATTAAACTAGCTGCCTGAGCAATAAAGATGCTGTGATAGTTATTTGATAGATGCTAAGATAGCGAGCATTTGTGCAAACATTAGTTCTGTAAAGGAAATTGTAATATGTATGTGTATGAGCTCTCAGAATACCAAGTTTATCAATTAAAATCGATAGACCCAGCATTAGGTGGTAACTGGAAAACCATTCTTATCAGTATTTTGCCGCAGCTCGATATACCCAGTCGTAAAAGTGTGTACGAAAAAATATTATCAAAAAGGAACATTAGCCCAAATTTTACTTATATCATTCCAGATGATTTGAGAAGTTTGTTATCTAAAACAGCAATTCGTCATCGAGAGCTAAAAGCAATTGCTATACAGATGTTGAAATTTATTGAGTCTAAGCCGGATTCATATGATGCTATTGAACTTGCTGATAAAGTAGAGGCGATGATCGATTATCTTAACCGTATTGATATAGGTGATCATATTTTAGACCAAAAAAGTCGTGAAAGTATAAAAAAAGCATTTTTATACGATTTAGCATTTTGGATCGATAATGTAAATCTTATAGTACAACCTGGTATAAGGCACTTAAATACTGATATCGTAAAAACATACTTTAAAGAAGTATTTATTAAGCAAAAGATTCAGGGGCGAGACTTTCGCGCATGGGACTCTACTGACATAGACTTTCAGGAACAAGACAACTTACCCGATATTATAAAAAGAGAGGCAAAGCGTAAAAAGTTCTTTGTCATTGAAAGTGAGCGTTACTGGTTTTTAATAGGTATTGCCGATAAATCAAGACAAAATCCTTATTCTATTAAACGTTTTTTGCATGAAGATGGCGGTAGTAATGATCTATTTGTATATCTGACACACGTTGTCATTAGAAAAGAGCTTATAGATGAAGAAAGTTATATACGACACGTTAAATACTGTACAAGTCGACTATACACTTTGGATGCTGGTGTATCAGACACAATCATCAAATTTATAGCAGAAGCACAACATCTCTGTAAGACACAAATTATACCTCTACTCAAAAAAGAATTGAAAAAAGACGGCGAAGAGACAGAGTATCATATCAGTAAGCGTATGAATGACTATGAGCACCAAATCACAATTTCGATTTTGAATAAATTACCTAATATAATTAATAATGCAGTCACTGATAGTGATGATCGATACTATTTATTTTATTATTTGACTAAAATTTTTAATAAACTTATAGATAATCTCCAAAACTTTCAATTAAGACCTATCGCTACATACTCTTCTAATGTAGAAATTATGATTGCCAGGCTAATTAGCTTCAAATACTTTCTAGATACGATTTATGATTCATTAGAGGATAAAAAATTTGAGATTAAAAATTTCACTAATGCTTCTAAAGAAATAATTGCAATTGTTAAGGAAGCTTTCGATAGTACTGAACAGAACCTGATAAAGTTGAATCAATTAGAAGAAAAATTAAAATTTTATCTTGAAACTAAGGAAAATGGTAGTATTTGGCAAAAAATAAAGGTCGGTTTCCCACCAAATTATACTTTAGAAGATGTGGAACATTCAAAAAATGAAGCGAAAAATGAGTTTTTTCTGTCCATAATAAATTTAGCTAAAAAACATAATGATAATATTGTTTACGTAGAATTTGACTGCAATGAAGTCTTAAATGAATACTATCGTCACTATGCCATTGCTAATGAAAAAATGGCAATAGCACGACTACCAAAAGTACTACGATTACCTGAAGATAAGAAAACATTTAATATTCAAAAGACTAATGAAGCAATTCATCACAACGTATTTATATTCGACAAGAAACATGTATCGTGATCTGTTGTTTTATATATTTTCTAGACAAATTTTTCGTATAAGAGTCTTATTTGACTATCATAGGGAAAGTTCATGAACTCAATTACTAGTAGCTTTTCAGCACCAATCTACAGACAAAGAAAAACCCCCATCGCGTGAGCGTTGGGGGCTTTATTTAGAATAGAGAGCTGACGAACGAGAAGAGAACCGTTAAGGCAAAGCATGCTAACTGCGAGTATAGCTCTTGTCTTGCGCTGCGGACGACTGTCTCCCAGACAGTCGTTATTCCTTGCTCACCTTTAAATAGGATTTGCTGCGTAGGTCACTAGAAATAAAAGATAAAAAAAAGAGCCACCCAATTAAGGATGACTCTTTTTTAGAATAGAGAGCTGACGATGACCTACTCTCACATGGGCGAACCACACTACCATTGGCGCTACGATGTTTCACTTCTGAGTTCGGGAAGGGATCAGGTGGGGCCATCGCGCTATTGTC
>Ga0207897_100528_pt1 | contig 11349 bp, 10 predicted proteins | sample LinPmetageLP42_FD_184054 | JGI IMG/M metagenome (GOLD analysis project Ga0207897, IMG submission 184054) | Marine viral communities from the Pacific Ocean - LP-42 (SPAdes) | ecosystem: Environmental > Aquatic > Marine > Oceanic | place: Pacific Ocean | collected 2010-08-27
TCTAAGAAGTCATTTGGTAAATTGTTGACAGCTTGGTCAACCGATGGTGTTCCGCGTGAAGAGATTGCAGCTATATGGGATGGCTTGAATTTGCTGCTTGAGTACAGAAATTTTATACACGTAGGGAAGGCCGTACGAAACGAAAATGCATACTGGCAAAACATTCTTAATAGGGAGCCAGAACTGATTTCCGCAGTCGATCGATGCCTAGAGTATTTGTCTGATTGCTGCAATGGATTATAGCCAACTTTTCCGCAAACCCCTTTCCAACTTGATGGCAGTAGTTTACTGTTGAAGCTTAGACAAAGGCCGGGGTACTTTAGGTCATTCGCATTCTCTTAGAGATTAAGTTTGATGATGGCAGGTCTGCTAACAGGCGCTGTTATAACGCCCTTACAAGACAAGAAAAACCGTGAATAATATCTCCTGCACCAAAATACTCAACCGTTAAACAGTTGAAGGTGGGAAACATCCTCAACCGTTCAACGGAGGATCTGAGTAATGAAATGTAACATTTTGACGCTTTTGCACTTGTATCAAAAGGGTTCTTTTTTGCTCAAATAGAGCCTGATTTTGTGATACATTAGAGGGCAGTTACAAATTATGTTGCTATGTAAGTAAAGAGTGAGTGTAGTGAGCTATAGTCGGCGGGATTCAGAACCGACCCACCCACCCAGCTGTTACATAAAAACTAACTACATAGCCGCATTTAATAAGAAGGATTTTAGCGAATGTCGTACTCAACCTTTAATCAAGAGCAGAATAACCCGTTAACGGAGCCTATGTTTTTAGGCAACTCCGTTAACGTTGCTCGCTACGACCAGCAAAAACACAGCATTTTTGAAAAGCTGATTGAAAAACAAATCAGCTTTTTCTGGCGACCTGAAGAAATCGATGTCAGCCGCGACCGCATCGACTTTAACAAGCTAACAGCCAGTGAAAAGCATGTGTTTATTTCTAACCTGAAGTATCAAACACTGTTAGATTCAATTCAGGGGCGTTCGCCGAATATCGCGTTACTGCCTATTGTTTCTCTTCCGGAACTGGAAACCTGGATTGAAACCTGGTCATTCTTTGAGACCATACATTCGCGCTCGTACACACATATTCTGCGTAACCTGTTTAGTGACCCCAGCGAAGTCTTTGAAGATATCGTCATTAATGAGCAAATTAAAATTCGCGCGAATGACATCTCCAAATACTACGATGATCTTATTTTCTATACTCAGCTGTTGCAGACGCACGGTGAAGGCGATGTCGTTGTTGAAGGCAAAACCCACACCGTGACCCAGCGGGAAATTAAGAAGAAACTATTCTTATGCATTAACTCGGTTAACGCGCTGGAAGCTATTCGTTTCTATGTCAGTTTCGCCTGCACGTTCGCTTTTGCAGAACGTGAGTTAATGGAAGGCAACGCAAAAATTATTAAATTGATTGCCCGTGACGAAAACGTTCACCTGACATCGACACAGCACATTCTTAATTTGTGGCAATACGGCGAAGATGACCCGGAAATGAAAGAGATTGCCGAAGAACTGCGTGACGATGCCTATGAAATTTTCATGACTGCAGTGAAGCAGGAAAAACAGTGGGCGCACTACCTGTTTAAAGACGGCTCAATGATTGGCCTGAACGAGAGCATGCTCTGTCAGTACGTCGAATATATTGCGAACTTACGTATGCAGGCCATTGGCTTTGACGCACCGTTTGAGAACCAGCGTTCTAATCCACTACCGTGGATGAACAAATACCTGGTTTCAGACAACGTTCAGGTAGCGCCGCAGGAATCAGAAATTACCTCTTACCTTGTTGGTCAGATAGACAGCGAAGTTAATGCTTCCGACCTTGGGGACTTTGATCTCTAAGCTATGGCTAACACCTTTAAAGTCACTGTCAACGGTGGACCCGAACTTGCCGTTGACGCGACTGAAGGCACCTTACTCGAGGCCTTAGAAAAGCATCAGTTAGAAATGCACTACCACTGCCGCAGTGGTTTTTGTGGTGCCTGCCGTAGCACCCTAAAGTCCGGTAAAGTCCGTTATACAACAGAACCTCTGGCTTATGTCAGAAAAGGCGACATTCTGCCCTGCTGTTGTGTCCCGGAGTCAGATCTGGACATTGACCACTAAGTATTATTCATTAAATCGATTGTGCCCATCGTGCAGAACAATTGTTAACCAGCAATAAAATCTGGATAATGGCACCATAAATTTTTGTGAGAGAGGTATTTCATGTTTACAGTCATTTTTGGACGTCCGGGTTGTCCTTTTTGTGTTCGTGCCGTAGAAGTTGCGGATAAATTAAAAGCCGATATGGAAGATTTTGATTATCGCTATGTCGACATTCACGCTGAAGGCATCAGCAAAGCTGACCTGGAAAAAACGGTAGGCAAACCGGTACAAACGGTTCCTCAAATTTTTGTCGACGAACAACACGTTGGCGGCTTCACAGAATTTGAAGCCTACGCAAAAGAAAACTTAGAGCTTTACACTGCATAACTTTGTGTAAGTAATGTAACCCTATCGTAGAGGCGGCTATTTAGCCGCCTCTATTGCTTGTTTAACCCGCTTTTCTGACACCGGATACTTCGTTCCCAGCGTCTGCGCGAAGAATGACACTCGCAGCTCCTCAATCATCCAGCGAATTTCAGCAACGTCATCCGGAACCACCGAGCCTTTATTTTCATACGCTTTCACCGCTGCTTTATACTGCTCTTCCAGATTTGTCAGAGTCAGTGTCATTAACCTGTCTTTATTCGGGTCAACCGGCAGCTTTTCCAGCCGACGTTGAATAGCCTTCAAATAACGCACAATATCACTCAAACGCTCCCCGCCAAAAGCAGAGACAAAACCAGCAAACACTAGGTTATCCAGTTGATCCTGAATATCCCCCCGCGACTGGATCTGATCCAGTGGAATTTTACCTTTAAGAGACTTTCTAACCTGTTGCGACAATAGCAAACACTGCTCGACTTCCCCTGCTATTTGCTCAACACGTTCATTCAAATTAGCACGGACAATGTCTTTTAATTGCTCAAAGCCCTTTTGCTCCCGAAGCGTATTACCCTGCTCTATTTGTTCCTGGACCAGGCCGTCTACCGCCGCTGCTATACAGTCAGCTATTAACGCATCCACTTTCCCCCAGGGGTTAAAGTACATGGCCAACTTGGCTTTATTCGACAGCGACTTCTGTAAATGCTTGATCGGTGATGGTATTTGTTGCAGCAACAATTCCCGTACACCGGCTTTATGATGCTTATTCGCCTGCTCCGGGTTATCGAACAACTGCAAAGCAACCTGTCCTTTGCCTTTATTTATTAAGCCCGGATACGCCTTCAGCTCAAAACCTTGCTGGCGCTCGGTAATAACTTCCGGTAAGTCATCAAAGTCCCAGCTATCGACCTGCTCTCGACTAATATCGTCACCGGCAGTTTTCTCCAGTCGCTGCTGCACTTTACCCGACAATTGCTGCTGAAGGCTTTGCAAATCACGCCCCTGGCTAACCAACTTTTTGCCGTCAAGAATCTTAAAGTTCATGCGTAAATGAGCCGGTAGTGAGGACTCATCCCAGCTTTCTTCCGGAACCGTCACGCCGGTCATACGGCGCAACTTAGTCGCCATAGCATCGGTTAAGTGCCCTTGCAGCGGCTCAATATCAGCTATAATCGCGCCAGCGAAGTTAGGTGCCGGTACAAAATTCCGGCGTAAGGTTTTCGGCAGCGACTTAATTAAGTGAGCAATTCGTTCCTCACGGAGCGCCGGAATATGCCAGTCGAAGCCTTCCGGCTTCACCTGATTAAGAATACCCAGCTGAATATTCACACTGACACCGTCGTCTTCTGCGTTAGGTTCAAAATGGTAACTTAATGGCAGTCGCAGATTACCCTGGCGCCAGAATTCCGGATATTCACTTTCAGTAATGTGCTCGGTTTCGCCGGCAATAAGGTCGTCGCGTTCAAAAAACAGCAGTTTAGGCTCTTTTTTGGCCGCCTTATGCCACCAGCCTGCCAGCAGCTTTTCGTTGTATATACCTTCGGGTATTGCACGATCGTAAGCCTCGAACAGTACCTCTTCATCCACCAGAATATCGCGACGCCGTGACTTCGCTTCCAGCGCCTGAACATCTTCTATCAACTTTAAGTTGTGTTGAATAAAAGGCAGCTTACGCGTTAGCTGCGAATTAACCAGCCCTTCGCGAATGAATATCTCCCGGGCTTTAATCGGTGAAACCGGACCAAACTGGACACGTCTTCTGGGTACCAGAATAAGTCCCAGTAACGTCACCTGCTCATCGGCAATAACACTGCCTTGCTTCTTCTCAAAATGAGGCTCAAGGTATTGTTTTTTCACTAAGTGTGGCGCGGCTTCTTCAATCCATAGCGGGTCAATATCGGCATTAATGCGCGCATACAATTTTGAAGTTTCCGCCAGTTCAGCAGTAACAACCCACTTGGGTGGTTTACCGAATAAACCCGAGCCCGGAAAAATATGAAAACGCGTTTGTCGCGTACCCTGATATTCGTGTCGGTCCTCTTTAAAACCCACCTGAGACAGTAAACCGGTAATCAACGCCCGGTGCACTTGTTCGAAAGTGGCAGGTTCTTCATTAATGGATAACCCCATTTCCCGAACCGTTTGTCGGCTCTGCGTGTAAATGTCCTGCCACTCACGCAAGCGCATAAAATGAATAAACTCACGACCCATTTGCTTACGGAACTGATTTCCTGACAAGGCCTTCTGCTGCTCTTTGACGTAGTTCCATAAATTGAGAAACGCCATAAAGTCAGAGCTTTTATCACGGAAACGTTGGTGCCATTCATCTGCTTTTTGCTGCGCATCGTGTGGCCGTTCTCGCGGGTCCTGAATACTCAGAGCCGCGGTAATTATCAGCATTTCACGGACACAACCATATTGCTGTCCGGCTATGACCATTCTGGCCAGTCGCGGATCCAGAGGCAGCCGCGACAGTTGACGTCCCGTATCCGTTAATTTCGGTTGCTCATTTTTACGTCCGGGCTTAATGGCATGCAACTCTTCCAGTAAGTTCAGGCCATCTTTAACAAAACGCTCATCGGGCTTTTGTACAAAAGGAAACTGGCGAATGTCACCCAGGCGCAACGACGACATTTGCAGTATAACCGCCGCCAAATTGGTACGGAGAATTTCTGGGTCGGTATATTCCGGACGCTGCAAAAAGTCCTCTTCACTGTATAAGCGAATACAAATACCCGGACCTATACGGCCACAACGCCCTTTGCGCTGGTTGGCGCTGGCCTGTGAAATAGGTTCAATAGGTAAGCGCTGCACTTTAGTCCGGTAACTGTAACGGCTCATGCGCACTGTGCCCGGGTCAATCACAAAGCGTATGCCCGGCACGGTTAATGAGGTTTCTGCTACGTTGGTGGCAATAACCACCCGGCGCTGACTGTGCGACTGAAATACACGATTCTGCTCGTGCGACGACAAACGCGCATATAAGGGCAAAACTTCCGTATTTCGCAGCTGTAAATCCCCGATAGCATCCGCATAATCACGAATTTCGCGCTCACCGCTGGCAAAAATAAGGATGTCACCTTCACTTTCTCGCTGCAGCTCTTCTACCGCGTCACAAACGCCCTGAAGTACGTCTGCATCGGCTGCTTTGCCGTCTTCTTTTGGCGGTCGGTACCGAACTTCCACCGGATAGGTTCGGCCGGTTACCGTCAGTACGGGGGCATCATGAAAGTGTTTGGAGAAACGTTCGGTTTCAATAGTCGCGGAGGTAATAACAACTTTAAGATCACGGCGTTTGGGCAGCAGCGTATGCAGAACACCCAGTAAGAAATCGATGTTCAGACTGCGCTCGTGTGCTTCATCAATAATAATGGCGTCGTATTGGAGTAGCAGAGGGTCTTGCTGCAGTTCGGATAGCAGCATACCGTCGGTCATCAGTTTTATTGCCGTAGTCGGCGCGGTCTCATCCTGAAAGCGGATTTTATAACCCACCTGCTTTTTCGCGTGATCCTGCAACTCATCCCCAATACGGGCAGCAACACTGCGTGCCGCCAGCCGCCGGGGCTGAGTATGGCCAATAGTGCCTTTGCGGCCGTACCCCAGTTCCAGCAACATTTTCGGTAGCTGAGTGGTTTTACCCGAACCGGTCTCACCGGCAATGACCACCACCTGATTCTGCTCAATGGCTTTTTTAATGTCATCACGCTGCTGGGCAACCGGCAATTCTTCGGGATAACTAATATGAAACTTTTGCTGCTGACGCTCTAAATATGCCAACTCGGCAATTTCAATGTCCGCAGCTATCCGCTCCAGCACCTGCTGCTGTCGTTGCTCGTTTTTAATTTTACTCAGACCACGCAAACGACCGCGCAAAAGCGCGGCCTGTTGTGTTGTACATTGCTCTAATTGTGTCTGAAATTTATCAACAAAAGGCTGACTTTGTGATTTATCGTGCGATTTTTGACGACTCATAGACTCCGAACTTATTCATCCTCGTTATAAATAGCAATATGGGCATCACCTTCGCCCTTAATATAGCCACGATACATACCTTCGGTATTAAACGGCATAGCAATATTGCCTTCTGCGTCAATAATAATAACGCCTCCGGTACCACCCGCTTGTTCCAGCACCCCGTGAATGACTTCATCGCCGGCCTCACTGACCGAAAGCCCTTTATACTTAACCCGCGAGCAGATATCAGCCGCCACATGGAAGCGAATAAAATATTCCCCGTGTCCAGTAGCAGACACTGCACAGCTGTCGTTATCCGCCCAGGTGCCGGCACCAATAATGGGGGAATCCCCTATTCTACCATAACGTTTGGCTGTCATGCCGCCGGTTGATGTGCCTGCACTTAATAGCCCGTTTTTATCAACAGCCACAGCACCTACTGTGCCGTATTTGTAATCTAAATCCAGATACTCCCAGGCTTGCTGCTCTGGCTGTTCACTTTTCTTAATGGTTTCCTTGGCGTTTTGTAGCTGCTGATAACGGTGCTCAGTATTAAAGTAGCTGTTCTCGACCTGCTCCAGCCCTTGTTGCCGGGAAAACAGCTCTGCGCCTTCACCACTTAGCATTACGTGTACCGACTCTTCCATTACTTCACGCGCCAGTTCTATTGGGCTTTTTACTGTCTTCACACCGGCAACGGCTCCGGCATTGCCATTCAGGCCTTCCATTAACGAAGCATCCAGCTCATGTTCTTCGTCCCAGGTATAAACCGCGCCTTTACCAGAGTTAAACAGCGGCGACGCCTCCATTACCTGAATAGCCGCGATAACAGCGGTGGTGCTGTCACCGCCTTCTTTCAATATCTTACGCCCAGCCTCTAAAGCTTCCGTCAGTTTATCTTTGTAGGCTTGTTCTTGTTCGGCAGTTAAATTCGCGCGGGTAATAGTACCGGCTCCGCCATGAATGGCCATAGCGTATTCAACATCATGGTCATCCGCCTGTACGGCTGGTAATAGCGATCCAAACGCAGCGGTGGCAAGTAATGCAGATAAGTAGAGCTTTTTCATTCTGACCTCGATTTTATTGTTATAGGCTAGATTGTTAGTCACAACATAGTCGCAGGAAAGCAACGAACTGACAACGAGGAGATATTCAGATGCCGACTTATCGCGTTGAGTACACACACTTAGGCGACAGACAACAAATTACGCTGGAAGTAGATAATGAAGCACTAGATAACGAACAAAAGTTCAGAGACTCCGTTGCACAACGTTTAGCTGAACGCATTCTGCCTCACGCTGAACTTGCTTTTCGCCACGAAGATGACCGCACATTAGAGCAAAAACTGGATAAAGCTTACGACGTGCAAGTGAACAAGATTGAAAGAGAGTGAGTGACCAGCTCCCTGACGATGTCGACCTATCCGATGCCGAATTCCGGATACGAAGCATATTTACGCGTTGGTTAAAAACAAAACCAGCCTAGTCATTTTTCGAGTAAAAGAGGACGCTCTAGGGAAGTTGCTATGGACCGATTCTTACAGCGAAAACAGTGCGACTACCACTACTGACAGAGAATGGGCTCAGTATGAGGTGGCTGGCCCGTTGTTATGCACGGGGGCTTTGTAGTTTAACTATGCGTCGTATATAAGCCCTCTGTATAATATTGCATGGTTTTATTGATATCACTGCGAAGGCAATTCATAGATTCTGCGTACTCTATATAGTCTTCGTGGGACGTTAAGCCATATGCGTCAATAACTTCTCGTACGTACTCAAATTCCGATTGTACTGCATCAGTGATATCCAGGTGGAAATAGACATCGCCACCTGCATTAATATAGCGAATCAACATGTCAGCTAAGTGACGACTTTTTAAAAAGTACGGGGAGAGCAAAGTCAGTACATCTAAAGAATTGTCCTCACGCGCTATTTCATCTAAATTTTTATCAAATTTTGTCGCAAACTCACCAATCACGTCGTCTTGGCGCCCCCGTTTCAAGTCAACAATTATAGTGAATTCATCGTAGCAATTGGACTGAAGCTGGCGAGCCTTAGGAATAGTTCGTTCCAAACGTTCTTGAAGAAACAGCTGCTGTCGTCTCGTTTCAGCTCCCAGCTGAATCTGAGTCGCTTGTCGCATCTCACGGCGGGTTTTATCGAATTCATCTCTCTGAATAACAATTGATCGGAAAAATATTAGAGCGGAGCAAAATGCGATCACTGGCGTAGCGATACCGGAGTAAAAGCTACCAAACGCAGCCCAGTCTGTGGGACCACCTGGCGGTAAATTATTAAACTCTTCATAGAAAAAAAGCGCTGGGGCAATAAGCCCAACCAACGCTATCGAGATAACCCAGAATACTTTTTCTTCCTGTAGTGGTCAACAAAACCCGGACACCTTTTTAGCTAATTTCTCTGCTTTTGCCGGTGGTAGACCATCATTACATTAAATTGATGCGGTCGCTCCCAGTTGTAATAATTCATTAGGAAGTAACTGACATCTCGTTTTGCTTCAATTGCTGAACGGTAACCGGTTGCCGGCATCCACTCAGACTTTAAACTTCTAAATACTCGCTCCATTGGACTATTGTCCCAACAGTTTCCGCGCCGACTCATGCTTTGAGTTATCTGGTAACGCCATAACCTTTGCCTGAACTTTCGCGCTCCATACTGAGTACCTTGATCACTATGGAACATCACACCCTCGGGTTTACCGCGCATTTCATAAGCCATATCCAGTGCACGTGCAGCAAGCTCTGCGTCAGGGCGAGGCGACATCGACCAGCCAATAACCCGACGGGTAAACAGGTCAATAACGACGGCAGCATAATGCCAGCCCGAGCCAGTCCAGATATAGGTTATATCACCACACCAGACTCTATTCGGAGCTTCTACATCAAACTCACGGTTGAGTTTATTCGGGATATCCGGTCTCTCAACATTAGCGATCCTATAGGCATGAGGGCCTGGCTGCTTACTCGTTAAGCCTTGCTCTTTCATCAAACGGCCAACTTTAAAGCGTCCCATGACAACGCCTTCGTGTTTCAGCATATCGACGAGAGTCCGGGTCCCCGCCGAGTTTCGAGACTTTATGAATAAGCGTTTTATACGAGCCCGCAGCAGTCGCCGCTTAGTTTCTATTTGTTGACGTCGCTTTCGACGCTCATAAAAGCTGCTAACACCTACACCCAGCGCTGAGCAGACCAACTCAGTCGTTTCATGCTCCCTCAACCGGTCTATCAGCGCGTAGATTTCAGGTCGTCGGACATTAAGAGAGCGGTAGCCTTTTTTAGAATCGATTTTTCCCTCTCTAACCGATTCACACGAGCTTCAAGCTCCTGTATTCGTTGCTGCTCCGCAGTCATCGCCCTGGACTTAGGCGTTTGACCGCTTTGTTCAGTTTCTAGCTGTTGAACCCAATTTCTAATCGTATTTTCATGTACATCAACAGCCCGGCTTGCTTCCGCATAGCTGTAGCCTTGCTCTGCCACTAAATTAGCGGCCTCATACCTGAACTCAGGACTAAATGATCGACGTTGTCTTCTTGCCATTGAACACCTCTTCGTTAAGGGTAATACTACCACTTAAAAGAGTGTTCGGGTTTAGTCTGCCACTACATCCGGATGCCTTACTTTCTTATTTTCCAGTTCCCTTCCTTTGCCCATAACATCCCCTTCTAAACTAACTTCTTCCCAACTAATATCATTGCAGATTGCGCGCTCACCCAAAAATAATTTAATAAAAATTATCTTTCATGATAACTACTAAATCTAACTCATTCAGAATAGTCAAACCAATTCCTATACAGTCGGTTATCCAATTCGCCGAAAGCATCTACCTCTTTATTGTAACTATTCAAGTATGCTTCACCTTCAAATCCAAGTTCTTTTAAAAATCTATTAACGCTTCCCTTTTCTATCATAATTCCCATTACATAGTGGCGGTAAGTATGAACATCCCTACCGTTTCTTAGGTACTTTGACATTACTTGAAGAAGATCAATGCTAACTTTTATGTAATTGAATATATAACGTCCTAACTCTTGCTCACTAACACTATTAGGCAAAGCTTTTTTTAACTTTTCCGCCCCAAACTTTCTGAAGCTCGAAGATAACGACAGTCGCTCAATACGCGTCTTTGGAAAAAAATCAGCAAAACTGGTATCCCATGCACCTTTCTCACGTGCATAACGCTCAATAGATTTTTCTAACTGTCCTTGAATATGAGCTTTTTGCTTTAGTTCCTCAGAGGCATTAAGTAATTCATTCGCTCGCTGTTGCGCTAACACTGCTTCGTGATGAAGCTTTACGGTATCTTTCATTGCCTTACTTGCTCGCCTAAATTCAATTCGTTGTATTTTCAATGAACGATAAAACAAGAACGCAGAACCTAATGCTACAATCGGAGTAACAATTCCCGAAAAGTATCCTCCAAAGTCGGCCCAGCCTTCCGGCCCACCCCAATTAAAATCCCAGAAAACTGCGGAGTAAACGATTATAGTCAGGGCCATGACAATTACAGCCGAATACAGAACCACTTTCGCATCATTTTCCACAACCCAGCGCTTTAACCGGCGACACCTTACCTTTAATCGTTTCCCTTTGCCCATAACTTCCCCTTCCCAATCAAACTGTCAACTGGTTGGTTGCTAACTAACATCATAATGATTTGTGGATTTCCGATAATTACATGACCCGGCGTGCTTGTCACGGGTTCCGGAACACGGTAGGTTTGAACAATAAAAATAATAAAAAAGTCAGGGTGGCTGTATGCAAGTAAATTATTATGGTTTTCAATTCGAAGTTAGTGGTGATTTAAATATCCTTGATACAATTATGTTTCACGAAGCTAGCTCCCCAGTTTTATACGATGGACTGTCGTATCCAAGGTACGTCTATCTT
>Ga0207897_100531_pt1 | contig 11290 bp, 9 predicted proteins | sample LinPmetageLP42_FD_184054 | JGI IMG/M metagenome (GOLD analysis project Ga0207897, IMG submission 184054) | Marine viral communities from the Pacific Ocean - LP-42 (SPAdes) | ecosystem: Environmental > Aquatic > Marine > Oceanic | place: Pacific Ocean | collected 2010-08-27
GGAAGAATCCTCGTAATGGGTGTCTTGGTACGCGCCGACGAAGGCGTCGACGGTCGTGGTGAATCCGTAGATGGTGCGGATGATCGTGCAGGCGGCTTCACGGACCTGCGCCGAAGAGGGCGTGGCCGTGGCGTCGTCGATGAGCACGCCGTCATAACCGGCAAACGTGGCGTCCTGCAGGCTGGCCATGACACAGCGATCCGTATTGACCCCGGCAAACAGCAGGGTGGTCACGTCCAGCCGTCGCAGAACCGCGTCCATTTCGTTGTGCCAGAAGCCGCTGAAGCGATTCTTGTGCACGACGATGTCGTCGTCTTCCGGGGTGAGTTCGTCGATGGTGGCCGCCCCCCAGCTGCCGGTCACCAAGGCCGGCTCGCCGCCGGCGCGATACGTCTCGCCGTAGCCGGTGGTGCGCCCGAACAGTCGACCAAAGGCTAGGTGGCCGGCGCTCATGTCCAGCGCATCGGCTCGGATGCCCCAATTGAGGTAAATCACCGGCATGCCGCGAGCATGTGCTGCATCGATGGTCTGGCGTACGCGCGGAATTACACCCTGGATGGCACCGAGATCGACGCCGCGAGTGCCGAACCAGCCGTCGTCACGACAGAAATCATTCTGCATGTCGACGACGATCAGGGCGCTGCGCGCCGCATCGATGGTGATTGACTCAGGTTCTGCGGCAAGGCGCAGCGGCCGTGGCGCGCGGCGGGTACGAACGAGACAGATGCCGGCGTCGTCGCGAGGCCAAGGCGGCGTTGCCTGCGGGTGGGAAGAGGCTGCTCTGGGCGTTTTCACGAGGAGGGCGATGACCGCGTAATCGAGTGACGCCGTGAGCGTGTCAAAGTCAAGCGTGAACGACTATTGCTTTCTTTCTGCTAGAGTGTTGCGAAAAAGTCAACGCTTGATCGGCTTCGCCTACCATCTTGACGCGGCGGTCGATCGAGCTGTGGGGCGACCTGCACCAGACACACGCATGAAACATTTCCGTTATTTCCGTTACATGGATGCGGTGGTGCGCGCCGGTTCAATTCGTCGCGCAGCCGAGCAGCTCTATATCACCCCGTCGGCGCTGGATCGGCGTATCCATGATCTTGAGGCGGAGTTGGGCACGCCATTGTTTGAACGTCATGCTCGGGGCATGCGGCTATTGGCCGCCGGCGAGATATTTCTCGGCTATGTGCGTCGGCATCTCGCGGACCTGGATCGCATGCAGTCGGAGATCGAAGGGCTGAAAGGGCTCAAGCGCGGTCACGTCGAGATCGTGGCCAGCCAAGCTGTAGCGGTGCGCTTCCTGCCGTCCCAGATTCGTGTGTTTCAGGATGAATATCCCGGCGTGAGCTTCAACGTGCGGATCACCGATCGCGGCGAAGCCATGCGTGCGCTCACTGCCTACGAAGCTGACCTGGCGCTGGTGATCTCTCCGCTGCGCACGTCGGAAGTGCTGCCGCTCGTCGTAATCGCACAGCCAGTCATGGCGATCATGGACGCCGGACATCCGCTGGCCGAGCGTCAGACATTGCGTTTCAGTGACTGCCTCGGCTATCCGCTGGTTCTGCCGCGAGCCACGCTCGCCACTCGGGCGCTGATCGACAACGTGCTCGACGCGCGTTCCGTGCCTGCCACGATTGCCGCGGAAACGGACTCGTTCGAAATGATGCGCGGCCTGATCGCCCAGACGAGCAATATAGGTTTCCAGGTGGCCATCGGTACACCAGACGAACACACCGATCAGCGGCTGCTTGCGCGTGCGATTGACGAGCGCGATGTGTCTGCCGCGCCCATGGTCTGTGCTCAACTCAAGGGTCGAAGCTTGTCTGTGGCCGCAGCTCGTTTTGGTAATCAGGTCGTGAGAGAACTCGATGCCATGAAGCAGTGACTGGCTGGGGGCTGGCAAGATGCCCGGCAGTCGCGATTGTGCTCGGTGACATGTCTTGTTTACGCAGGCGGCCTGGCTCTTTCTCGCTTTGGAAAACTGGGGCTGGCTGCGGGTGGCTATCCAAAAAAGACAAGAGTAGCTCGATGATACAAAGCCAGCGCCGACTAAACCGCTGGATTGTGGACTCGTCGTTCGGTTACGACTTCCGAGCAATTCAGACTCGCCTATTCGGTCAGTTGTACACTGAGCAAGTCGTTTAAAAACCGATCGAATCGACCCGTTATGTTGGCCTGAAACGCTACCAAGGGTCATCGAGCGCGATTCATCCGACGTAAGGCGAACCATGCCATTTCTCCCGCATAGCTACGACCTTTCGCTGGTGTCGCTGTCGGTCGTGATTGCGCTGCTCGCCTCTTATACTGCGCTGGATCTGGTGGGGCGTATTCGGGCAGCCGAAGGTAATCATGCCTATGGATGGTTGCTGGCGGGCGCGCTCAGCATGGGCAGTGGTATCTGGTCCATGCATTTCGTCGGCATGCTGGCATTCCAACTTCCCATGGAAATGGGTTACCGCATCGATGTGACAGCGCTCTCATGGCTTTGTGCCGTCGTCGGATCGCTGATTGCACTGTATCTAGCGAGCGCATCACAGCTCACCCGGGCCCGCTATCTCTGCGGGACGATCAGCATGGCGAGTGCGATCGTCTCCATGCACTACCTGGGCATGGCCGCGATGGCGATGACGCCGACCATCGTCTACGACCCGTACTGGGTAACGATTTCTATTTTGATCGCGCTGGGCGCCAGTGCCGCCGCGTTGTATGTGGGATTCAATCTGCGCGCCCGGGAAGTTTTCGTACGCAAGGCGTCCGCAGCGGTGCTGCTCGGGTTCGCCATTGCCGGAATGCATTATGCGGGCATGCAGGCGGCCGGATTTCCGTATGGCAGCATCTGTGGTGCCGCCAACTCTATTGACGACAATTGGCTGGCGTTGCTGATTGCGAACACCACGATTCTTTTGCTCGCCTGCATGCTCACGGCAATCGCCCTGGATCGCCGCCTGGAAAACCGCACTGCACAGTTCGTTCATTCGCTGCAGGCGGCCAATTTCCAATTGCACCACGCCAGTAGACACGACCCACTCACCAATCTCGGCAATCGGCAATTGCTGCGAGAAAGACTCGAACTGGCGATCGAGAGCGCCGAGTTTCAGGGCGCCGAGCTGGCATTGATCTATCTCGACGTCGACGATTTCAAAAGCTTCAACGACAACATCGGCCATGACTATGGCGACGAGATACTGAAATGGGTCGGTGCCGCGCTTGCCCAGACAGTGCGTTCGGGTGATACCGCCGTGCGAATCGGGGGCGACGAATTTGTTCTGTTGATTACGACAGAAACGGGCGCGGCCAGCCTGCGACAGATCTGCAGGCAGCTGCTTGTTGCGGTGCGCGGCGTTGATGTGGGCCAGGCGCAGTTGTCAGCCAGCATAGGCGTGGCGCGTTATCCGACGGACGGAACAACGGCGCCCGCATTGATGAAATCCAGTGATCTGGCCATGTACAGTGCCAAAAACCAGGGCAAGAATCGTTATGCGTTTTTCACGCCGGACCTGGCTGAGGCGCTGGACCGCGAGTTCGCGATACAGCACGAGTTGACCGAGGCAATCGAGGCCTCCCAGATCAAGCTCTACTACCAACCCAAATATGATGTGAACACGCGCCGCGTCGTGGGCGCGGAAGCGCTGGCTCGATGGCAACATCCCACGGCCGGATTTGTCACGCCTGGGCATTTCATCGCTGTTGCCGAACGCTCGAACCAGATTGGCAATCTGCAGACTGGTATGTTGCGCCAGGTGTGCACTGACATGAAGGCGTGGCGAGCCCGGGGACTGCATGTTCCGCCCGTGGCCGTCAATTTGTCAGCACTGAGTCTGCGGAATGTCGAACTGCCGGACATGATCGCTGCCACACTGCGGGATTTCGGGCTGGCAGCCAGTGACCTCATATGCGAAATCACGGAAACCGCCGCGCTGCCGGAACTGGAGCATACGTTAGCCACGTTGCGCGGCCTGCGTGAGCACGGTATTCGAATCGCCCTCGACGACTTCGGAACAGGGCTGTCCAGTATGTCGTATCTGCGTGATTTACCGGTCGATGAACTCAAGATTGATCGTGCATTCATCGCTCAGCTCGGCGCCGAGAACGATCATCAGACCATGATCGTGCACGCTATCATCAATCTTGCTCATTCTCTGAATTTGCGGGTGGTCGCAGAAGGCGTCGAGCGGGAGGTTCAGCTCGAACAGCTCGAGCGCCTGAAGTGCGATCAGGTCCAGGGTTATCTGTTCAGCTGTGCCGTGCCGGCGGATGAGTTTGCCGGTTTTTTGGCTGGTGCGTCGTCGTCCGGATCATCGATAGGGGCTTGGTCCAATGCAAAGGACGATTTTCCCGGACCGATTTAGAAGCGTTTCGGCTCTCGTGAAAATCAATCGACTGCAACCAACACCGCTCGATCAGCTCTCGCGTGTATGCCAGCAACGGCATGCTTCAATAGGCGAGCGCAAAACGTGGGCATGGCGGTTGCGTGGGCCAATCGCCGCGTCGTGAACCTAAGCTAGAGCCACTTCGATACCGCGACCGGTTCGAATTCGCGAAGACCGGCAATCAGTGTTTCGGGGTCACGCTTTACAACGATCGACTCACGATGAGCGGCTGGCAGGAACGCTTCTTCGATCATGTGATCAATCATGCCCATTAACGGCTCATAGAAGCCGGCGATGTTGTACAGACCCGCAGGTTTGGTAATTTCGCCCAGCTGGTTGAGTGTCCAGACTTCCATGAACTCCTCGAGTGTGCCGATGCCGCCGGGCAGGGCGATGAAGGCGTCGGCCAGTTCGGCCATACGGGCTTTTCGCTCACGCATCGTGGCCACGGTTTCGCTAACGGTCAGCCGTGGGTGGGTATGCCCCTTGTCGTGCAGGCGTTGCGTGATCACGCCGTGGGCGTGGCCGCCGCCGTCGAGCACGGCATCTGCCAGAAAGCCCATCAACCCCTTATGCGTGCCGCCGTAGACAATGCCGAGCCCTGCGGCGGCTATCGCCTGGCCGAGCGCCTTCGCGCCGTCCTTGTAATGATGCCCCCGGCCGGTGTTCGAGCCGCAGAAGACGGCGATGGTTTGAATTTGGGGCATATGAGGTTCGTGTTCTGAATGGCGACGAAAGTATGCCGACCGGATGCTGCGATCGCCAATGCACAGCCATGGTGCGTTTGCACGATTAAGTTGCATGCAACGATGCATCAACGCCAGCGTCAGCCCGGCTTTGCGCGGTCTCTGACTTGATCTGCAGCTCATCCGACCAATTGCCGTCGTCGAAACCGATACTGGCGTGTGGCGGAAATGGTTAGAGCGCAATGATGTATGCAACGCGCTCGAATTGGCACGCTCAGTGCATCGATTACGGCAATTGCATCACGTCCGGCATGTCCTGCCGGATCTTGAATTCGCACATTAGAGAGTTGTCATGACACATAACCATACTTCGGCATCGCGTCGTCGCCTGCTCAAAAGTGCTGCTGGCCTCGGTGGCCTTGGTCTGCTGAGTGGGCTCGCACCCGGCGTGGCCTGGTCTGCGCAGACTTTGCCGGTCGGTTTCATCTACGTGGGCCCGAAGGATGACTTTGGCTACAACCAGGCGCACGCCGAAGGCGCGGCAGCGCTCGCCAGAATGGACGGCGTGAAGATCTACGAGCAGGAGAACGTGCCGGAGACGCTCGAGGTGCAGAAGGTCATGGAAAGCATGATCAACTTCGACCGTACTCGGATGCTGTTTCCGACCTCGTTCGGCTATTACGACCCGCATATCAAGAAAGTCGCGCCGAAATATCCCGACGTGGAATTCTTGCACTGCGGCGGTCTCTACGAAGAAGGCGATCCGGCCAACGCAAGCAGTTACTTCGGTTATATCGACGAGGCCCAGTACGTGGCCGGAACCGTTGCCGGGCATATGACTAAGAGCAAGAAACTCGGATTCGTGGCCGCCAAGCCGATTCCGCAGGTGCTGCGCAACATCAATGCGTACACGATTGCGGCCCGCAAGGTCGACCCGAACATCACCATGCAGGTGATCTTCACGGGTGACTGGGCGATGCCGGTCAAGGAAGCCGAGGCGACCAACAGTCTCGTCAACCAGGGCGTGGATGTGATCACGTGTCACGTCGACAGCCCGAAGGTGGTCACCCAGACCGCGGCGGATCGCGGCGCGTTCGTGACCGGCTATCACGTCGACCAGTCGCCGCTCGCACCCGACCAGTATCTGACGGGTGCGGAGTGGAACTGGCCGGAAATCTATCCGCGCTTCGTGAAATGGCAGCGGGCCGGCAAGGACTGGCCGCATCTGTATCGAGGCGGACTCAAGGAGGGGTTCGTCAAGACCTCCGACTATGGCCCGGCGGTGACCGATGCCGCGCGGAAAGCCGGCGATGAGGCCCTGGCCTATTTCATGGACGGCCCCGGTGTGATCTATGAGGGCGAGCTGCGTGACAACCGCGGCAACGTCGTGATTGCCTCCGGCGAGGCACATAAGCAGACCGATATCCAGCTCGAGAAGATGGATTATCTGGTCGAGGGCGTCATCGGTTCGACGCGTTCCTGAGCGCCGTCCGGTCGATGGCGCTCGGGTGGCCGCACGTGGCTGACGCGCTGCGTCTCCCGCGTACGGCCACGCGAGCACACGCGTTGACGCAAAGCTAAAGTGTCCCTTAAATGACAAGTCTGCATCCTGGCCTGCGCGCGGCCGCGGAGAGTGTGCTGCTGATCGTGATGACGTTCGTCGTTACCGGCGTGCTGTTCGCGCTGTTCGTGGCCGCCGCCGGCGCGCCGCCGTCCGGCGTGTTCTACGACATCTATCTGGGCGCGTTCGGCAGCTGGTTCTCCTGGCAGAACACGCTCACACGAGCCGCGCCTTTTATGCTGGCCGCACTCTGTACGGCGCTACCGGCACGGCTGGGCCTGCTCGTGATCGGCAACGAGGGCGCGCTGGTGATCGGCGGCGTGGCCGCCGCGGCCGCCGGTATCGTGCTCAACGGTGTCGCGCCGCTCGCAGTCCAGATCGGCATGTTCGCGGCGGCCGGTATCGCGGGCGGCCTATGGATCGCCGGTGCGCTGGCGCTGCGTCATTACCGCGGGGTCAATGAAACGATCAGCACGCTGTTGCTCAACTACCTGGCGATCGCGCTGTTGTTGTGGTTGGTTGGCGGGCCGCTGCACGACCCGGCGAGTCTCAACAAGCCGTCCACGCCGTCGATCGGCAGCGCCAATATGCTGGGCGATATTCCGGGCATGTCGGTGCACTGGGGCCTGGTATATGGCGTGGTGGCCTGTGCGCTGCTGTTCGGCCTGTTTCGCTACACGACGTTCGGGTTTGCCGCGCGCATCATCGGCGGCAACGTACGCGCCGCCCAGCTCAACGGGCTCGCGGTTGCCCGGATCACGCTCACGGTGGGCTTTCTCGCCGGAGCCGCGGCCGGTGTGGCCGGTATGGTCGAAGTAGCGGCGGTGCATGGCCGCGCGAATGAATCGCTGGTCGCCGGTTATGGCTATGTCGGCATTCTGGTGGCGTTTCTGGCACGCCAGAACCTGGCGATGATCGTGCCGGTAGCGATCCTGCTGGGCGGCATCGAAGCCAGCGGCGGCTTGTTGCAGCGCCATTTCGAGCTGCCGGATGCGACCACCACCGTGCTCCAGGGCACGCTGTTCATCCTCTTGCTCGCCGGCGAAAGCCTGCGTGGGCGCATCTTTCCAATTCGTGTCGTGGAGCGAAGCTGATGGAACACGCAGCGGATCTCGGCTGGTGGGGCGTACCGCTGGCATTGTTGGCCGGTGCGATCCGGTCCAGCACGCCATTTCTGTTCGTCAGCCTCGGCGAATGCCTTACCGAAAAGAGCGGGCGTATCAACCTGGGGCTGGAAGGCACGCTCGTGATGGGCGCGATGACGGCCTACGCTATTTCGTTTGTCACCGGCTCGCCCTGGCTGGGCGTGATCGGTGCGGCCGGCGTCGGCTTGATCATGGGTGCAGTGCACGGCTTTATCTGCGGCCTGCCGCGGGTCAACCATATCGCGGTGGGGATTGCGCTGATGATCCTCGGCGTCGGCCTGGCGTTCTTTCTGGGCAAGCCCCTGATTCAGCCGAGCGCGGCCCAACTGCCCGGTATCTCTCTGGGCGCGTGGAGTGATTCGCGGGCGGTACAGGCTGCGCTCAACGTCAACGCGTTGTTCGTGATCGGCGTGATTCTGGCGTTCGTCATGGCCTGGGTGTTTCGTTCGACACGGATCGGGCTGGCGATACGTACCGTCGGCGACAGCCGTGACGCGGCGCGGGCGGTGGGCCTGGACGTCAAGCGTATTCGTTTGCTGACGACCGCGGCCGGCGGCGCGCTGGCCGGTATCGGTGGCTCGTTTCTGTCGCTGTATTACCCCGGCAGCTGGAACGAGGGGCTGTCCAGCGGCCAGGGCCTGATGGCGGTCGCGCTGGTGATCTTTGCCCGTTGGGACCCGATCAAGTGCCTGTACGCGTCGCTGTTGTTCGGCGGCGCGGGCGCGCTCGGGCCGGCGTTGCAGTCGGTGGGGGTTTCCACCGGCTATTATCTGTTCAACGCCGCGCCGTATCTGTTGACCCTGATGGTGATGGTCGCGTCCAGTTCGCGTGACCGCGCGCTGGCCGGCGCGCCGGGTGATCTCAGCATCAACGCCTCGTCATGATGCGATCCAAACACAACGGTGGCCTGGAACGCCCGATTCTCGAGACCCTCGGCGTAGGCAAGGTGTTCGGCGCCTCACGGGCACTGGACGACGTCACACTAAAGGTGGCGCCGCGCGGTATTCATGCGCTGCTGGGCGAAAACGGCGCCGGCAAGAGCACGCTGGTGAAATGCCTGGCCGGTTTCCATCGCCCGACCACCGGCCAGATTACGATCGGCGGACGCGAGCAGGTGCTGCGCAGCCCGAAGGACGCGCACGCCGCCGGCGTGGGTATGGTCTATCAGCATTTTACGCTTGCGCCCAATCTGAGCGTGCTGGAAAACCTCGTGCTGGCAGCGCCGGATTCACATGGCAAGCGTGCGGGCCGTATCGACTGGGCGGCCGAGCGCCAACGTTTTGCCGAGCGAATCGACGATCTGCCGTTCGACGCCGATCTCGAAGCCACCGTGGCCTCATTGTCGAGCGGTCAGAAACAAAAAGTCGAGATCATCAAGCAGCTGTGTCTCGGCCCGAGAATTCTTATCCTCGACGAGCCAACCTCGGTGCTCACGCCCGACGAGGCCGACGAAGTGCTGGGTACGCTGCATCAGATGACACGTGACCAGGATCTGGCCGTGATCCTGATCACGCACAAGATGCGGGAAGTCTTCGCCTACGCTGATCGGGTGACGGTGCTGCGCGGCGGTCGGGTGACCGGCGACGACGAGATCGCCGCACTCGACGCCGACACGCTCTCGGACATGATGATTGGCGAGGTCGAGATTGTACGTAGCCCCGACCGAGCACCGACGGCCACCGATCGCATATTGCTCTCGGTTGAAGAGCTGACCGCTGACAATGATCGTGGCGTACGCGCGTTGGACGCCGTGAATCTTGGCGTGGCGGCCGGCGAGATCGTCGGCGTGGCAGGTGTCTCCGGTAACGGTCAGACCGAGCTGGCCCAGGTGCTGGCCGGCCAGCGTCGAGCCGTGGCCGGGCGTATCCGCGTGCACGATGAGTCCTACGGCGGCACGCGCGCCGAAATCGCCCGGCACCGGCTACATTGCCTGCCGGAAGAGCCGCTGCGTAACGCCTGTGTCGCGGATATGAGTGTGGCCGACAACCTGGCTTTTCGCAGTTTCGACGGTCCCGGGTACAGCGTGGGTGGGGTATTCACGCGCCGGGCCCCGCTCGCCCGGCGTGCCGCCACGCTCATGGAGCGGTTCAACGTCAAACCGCGTGAACCGCGACTGCCGATGGCGTCCTTGTCGGGCGGCAACGTCCAACGCGCGGCACTTGCGCGCGAGCTGGCCGATGACGTCGATATTCTCGTGGTCACGAATCCCTGTTTCGGCCTGGACGTGGCCGCCGTGGCCCAGATTCATGCGCAGTTGATGGACGCGCGCAACAAGGGCGCCGCGGTTCTGCTGATCAGCGAGGACCTCGACGAATTGCTCGCGCTGGCCGATCGGTTGGTGGTGCTCTTCGAAGGACGCGTCGTGCATCAGTGCACGCGCGAAGAGGCCGATCGCCGCAGTATTGGCCAGAAAATGACCGGTTATTGAGAGTTTTATATGAAAGATCGACCCCAGACAGTCGTCATTCCCGACGCCGGCGAGCGTACCGGTCCCGGTTGGGAGCCCCTGCGTGAAGGCGTACAGGTCTATGTGCTCCAGCCCGGCTACGAGGACACGCCGCGTATTGCGCTGCTCGACTATGCGCCGGGCGCGACCGTGCCCTGGCACCGACATGCCGGTGATGAACATATCTTCGTGCTCGAAGGGAGTCAGCAGGACGAATCGGGTATCTATCCGGTGGGCAGCTATGTCTACAATCCGGCGGGCACCGCGCATAGCGTGGCCAGCCCCGACGGCTGTCGTGTGCTGATCCAGTGGTTTGCGCCGGTGGTGTTCGAATGACAGCCGAGACAGACAGGGCGCTGCGTGTGCCGGCGCATCCCTATGATTGGCCGCCGTTCGGGCCGTTCGGGCCGATCGCGTCGAGTCGTGCGGCACTCATGGTCATTGATTGCCAACAGGCGCATGTCGCACGGTTCGGTGACACAGCGGTGGCTTCGGTTATTGCCGAGATCAAGCACGCTCTGGGCGCGGCGCGCGATGCCGGATTTCGGATCATCCACACACGCCAGGGCGAACGCCCGGAAATAGCCGCGGCTCGCAGCCGGCGCGCGCTTGCTGACCCAGCCGCGGGGGTAGGCGAGGCGATGCTCGTGCAGGGCAGCGACGACTGGCAGATCATCGGCAGTTGTATGCCCAGCACCGACGAGGTGGTGGTCGACCGCCCCGGCCGCGATGCGTTTCATGCCAGTGATCTGGACCTGATCGTACGTACGCTGGGGCTGACCCATCTGGTACTCGCGGGTCTGTCCGCAGATGGCGCGGTACACGCCACGATGCGCTCGGCCAACGATCGCGGTCTGGATTGTCTGTTGCTGGATAACGCGGTTCTGGCGACCGATACGCGCTATGCCGATGCCTGTATCAGCATGACCGTCATGCAGTCCGGCATATTCGGCGCGGCCTGCCATACGCATACATTCGCGAATGCACTGGAAGACAGTGCTTCAACCATCTGATAAAAAATAAAAATACCGGCCAACCGGCTGGCAGGAGCGACCCATGAGTGGACTTGGCGGACTCAATAAATCACCCAG
>Ga0207897_100533_pt1 | contig 11283 bp, 9 predicted proteins | sample LinPmetageLP42_FD_184054 | JGI IMG/M metagenome (GOLD analysis project Ga0207897, IMG submission 184054) | Marine viral communities from the Pacific Ocean - LP-42 (SPAdes) | ecosystem: Environmental > Aquatic > Marine > Oceanic | place: Pacific Ocean | collected 2010-08-27
TCCGTGACGGCCAAGCATCCCAAGGTGCGCCGCTATGGCCCGGTACTGGATGTCTTTGCGGTGGTGGCGACCGTGATGGGGGTCGCGACGTCGCTGGGCCTGGGCGTGTTGCAGATGAATGGGGGGCTGCACTTCGTCTTCGGCGTGGAAGAAGGCTGGCAATGGCAGTTCATCATCATGGGCGTGATGTTCTGTGCCTACATGGCCTCGACCTGGTCCGGGCTCGACAAGGGCATCAAGCGCCTGTCCAACCTCAACATGAGCATCTGCATCGCGCTGATGCTGTATGTGCTGTTCACCGGCCCGACGCTGGACATCCTCAAGACGATCACCCTGGGCATCGGCGATTATCTGCAGAACTTCATCGGCATGAGCCTGCGCATGTCGCCCTATGACGGCAATGACTGGAACAGCTCCTGGACCGTCTTCTATTGGGCATGGGTCATCGCCTGGTCGCCGTTCGTCGGTACCTTCGTCGCGCGTGTCTCGCGTGGCCGCACCATCAAGGAGTATGTGGTGGGCGTGTTGATCGTGCCGCCGCTGCTGGCGTGCCTGTGGATCGGTGTCTTCGGTGGCGCGGCGATCAACATGGAGCTGGCCAGTGATGTCGGTCTGGCGGCCGCGACGGATGCCAACATCACGTCTGCCTTGTTCGAGATGTTCGATCTGATGCCCTTCAGCAGTGTGCTGTCGGTGGTCGCGATCATGCTGATCTTCATCTTCCTGGTGACCTCCGCCGATTCGGCGTCCTACATCGTGGCGCAGATGACCGACGGCGGCTCGATCAACCCGCCGCTCTACAAGCGTATCGCCTGGGGCGTGCTGATCGCGGCCATCTGCCTGACGCTGATCTCGACGGGCGGTCTCAAGGGCTTGCAGTCAGCCTCGGTACTCTCGGCCTTGCCGTTCACCTTCATCATCTACGGCATGATCGTGGTGTTGGTGAAGGAGCTGCGGGCTGATCGTCGCCAGATGCTCAGTCAGCTGTATCGCCGTCATGGTGAGACACCGGTCGGCGCGGATATCTTCGAGGCTGACAGCCTGGCCGAGGAAGATCGCATCCGCCGTGCGCCGGACGTCAAGAATCGTCGCGTGAACCCGCGCGATCATCATTGAACCGAGTCGTGGCATGAACTTATCGACTTGAGATCATCGCCTTGAGTTTATCGTTTTAAGCTCATCGCCTTCAGCTCATGACGTCAATGCGTGTCTTCACGGCAGGCTCAGAACGACAGACGCCGCTCACAGGAGATGTGAGCGGCGTCTTGTCTTGGCAAGCCAGTCAGCGTGAAGGGGCCCGCGTCATTGACTGGCGTCCGGCGTCCGGCGCCCGGCGACCTCGGCGAGTATCTCGTAGCTCTTCAGGCGATCGGCATGCTCATAGAAATCCGAGTTGAACATCAATTCGTCGGCCTGGGTTACCTCCAGCAGATGCTCGAGTTCGCTGCGAATGCGCTCAGGCCCGCCGATGATGGCAGCAGCCAGATTCTGGCCGACCATGGCTTCCTCGCGTGCTGACCAGTCCAGTGTCTCGCGTGGGGGCAGGGCGCGCGTGCTCTTGCCGCGGATCAGGTTGAGGAATTTCTGTTGCTGGGTGCTGGCCAGGAAGTGAGCGCGTTCATCACTGTCGGCGGCGATCAGCGGCAGGCCGAGCATCACATAGGGCGCATCCAGCACCTCGGAGGGCGTGAAGTTCTCGCGATAGAGCTTGATGGCCTCCAGCATGTAGCCGGGGGCGAACTGACCGGCGAAGGCGAAGGGCAGACCTTTTTTCGCTGCCAGGCGTGCGCTGTAGTCGCTGGAACCCAATAGCCACAGGGGGACATGAGTGCCTTGCCCCGGCATGGCCTTGACGCGCTGACCGGGTGAAGCCTCGCCCAGATACTGCTCGAGTTCGGCCAGCCGCTGGGGGAAGTCATTCACGCCGGCGGAAGGGTCGCGGCGCATCGCCTGCATGGTGATGCCATCGGAGCCCGGCGCGCGGCCAAGTCCGAGATCGATCCTGTCCGGGTAGAGCGTGGCCAGGGTGCCGAACTGCTCCGCCACCACCAGCGGGGGATGATTGGGCAGCATGATGCCGCCCGAGCCGACCCGCAGGCGGGAGGTCTTGCCGGCCACATGGCCGATCAGCACCGAGGTGGCGGCACTGGCGATGCCATCGATGTTGTGATGCTCGGCCAGCCACAGGCGATGAAAGCCCAGTGCTTCGACATGCTGGGCGAGACTGACGCTATTGTGGAAGGTGTCAGCAACACTGCCGGTATCGCGGATGGGGGCAAGGTCCAGCACCGAGAGCGGGATCGTGTCCAGGCGTGAGGTAGGGGCTGTCGTCATGTGCGCTCCTGATGGCGGATTGGCGTGCAGAGAGCAGCCGGGGCGCGGCCCCTCAAGGGCGTATGGCTGGTCTGCTGAATGGCGTCCAGCATAGTGGACAGCCGCGTCTCTGACAGCACCTCATCCTTCATTTCACTGTTTCTGATATGGCATATATGAGGCGGTCGATACGCCCTGTCATCTACGGTGGTCAGTACCCTGGTGCAGGTGAAGCCCAGGGCAGGCGAGGCCCGGGGCAGGCGAAGCCCGGGGCAGGTGAGGGCCTGCATCGCGAAAAGGAGGGGAACATGAACGGTTTGCAGCACAAGCAGCGCCGCAAAGGCATGGGACTCACGTTGATATGCCTGGTGCTCATCGGCCTGGGCGTTGCGATCCAGCGCGACATCATCGTGCTGGAGCGCTGGATACCAGCTCACTATCTCCCGTGGGCGCCACTGCAATTGGAGGACCCGCCTGGCATGGTGACCGGCTGGAAGCTCTCACGCTTGAACGAGAATCCGGCCGCCTGTCGCGCATTTCTCGAGCGGGAAGTCCCGCAACGGGTGACCTTCCTGCCGGATCGCCCCAGCGACAACGGCTGTAACCTCATCAACAGCGTACGCATGCATTCGTCGCCAGGCACGAGTGGTGAGCAGGGCGTTCGCTTCAACCAGTCCTTCATTGCCAGCTGCCCGCTGGCGGTGAGCTGGCTGCGCTTCGAGCGCCATGGGCTAAAGTCAGCGGCGCAGGAGGTCATGGGAAGCGAGGTGACGCATGTGTCCCATGTGGGCAGCTACGCCTGCCGCAACATCTACGGACGAGAGAACGCACGCCGCAGTGAACACGCCACCGCGGATGCGCTGGATGTCACTGGCTTCACGCTGGCGGATGGCCGTCACATTCGGCTGCCGCGCGACTGGACGGCACCCGACGATGAAGATGCCCCAGGCCGGTTCCTGCGCGCCGTGCAGGACGCCGCCTGTGAGAGTTTCGGCGCCGTGCTGGGGCCGGATTACAACGCGGCCCATCGTGATCACTTCCATCTCGGCACAAGGGGCTGGCGATTCTGTCGCTGAGCAACACTGCACGCTGCGTCGGGCAAGAGAACGACAATACTGGTATCCGTGCACGCTGTCAGTGGGTCATGACTGGCTCGGTGTAATAAGGGGGACTCATATTTGTCGTGCCTGTCGTCATTTGTCGGTGTCACTGAAAAGGCTCGCGGTTGCATGGGGGGAATGACGCTTGATCACCGGCAGATTCCTCGCATTTATTTGTTTTCACTAATACCCTGCGGACAAGTATGCCTTCCATGTCATATATCGCGGTGAAGCCTCTTGTTCAATGACAGGGAGTCAAGAATGACAGGAATGACGAAGGCATTATTGGCAGCTTCCATCACCCTCGTGATGGCCGGCTGTACCTCGGTGCAGGTTCAGCCTCTGGAGCGCATGTCCTATCTGGATACCGTGTGCATCGAGCGCAATGAAGCCGTGATCGTGCCCGGCTTCCTGAATGTGATCCAGCAGGGCTTCAGTCGCAATGGCTTGAATACGCGAGTCTATGACGCGCCGGTCCCCGGATATTGCGAAGTAGTTCTGAAATATACCGCGCTGCGCTCATGGGATTATGTGACATACCTTTCTCATGCAGAACTATGGCTAGACGATCCGTATGGCGATGAAATCGCCTATGCGCAGTATCATCTAATAGCAAAAGGGGGATTGGGGTTCTCTAAGTACGCCAGTGTCGAAACCAAGATGAACCCGGTCATCGATGACCTGCTCGTCAACTACTGACGTGTTTACCGTGATGGGCATCCAAGCCATTTCCTTGCACGCCACACCAGAACGTCATTTCTCGCCATGATGGCGCACTTGATAGCGGGGCCGGGGCTTTTGTCATGCACCGGCCCCTGCGGAGACTCTCGAGACATCTGGTGTTCTGGAGTCTCAGGGTGCCATGCCCATGCCACGACTGATCGTCGGGGCGCAGCGCTCGGGGTTGATGCTGACCACGCGTAGGCGATGCCCATCGGGGAGCACGCAATCGAGCACCTGCCAGGCACAGCCGGGGGCGCTGCTGCCGTGACTCTCGATCAGGTGCGCTCCCTGGGCCTGCCATTGATCGCGGAAGCGGGCAAAGTCCGTTCGCTCGATCTCAAGCGTCAGCTGGCGGCTGTCGGGTTGCTCGGCACTGCGCTGCAACAGCAATACGCTGGTCTGCTTGTCTCGGCGATGGTTCAGCTCCAGGATCGCGCTGGTGGCATTGCGCAACAGGATGGGCAGGGCGAGTGTTTCGGTGAAGAAACGGCAAGCGGCATCGAGGTCGCGCACTTCAAGGATGGCTGGGTGCAGAGAAAGGCGCTGAATCATGGCGTGAGGGGATGAAGGGAATGGGGACTGGCTCCATTGCAGGAGCATGGAGACAGTGTCGTGTCCGTCCGGGCGAGGCGCACTTTGAATCTGATGATGATGGTGATGGCTTTACGCTATCTGGGGCCTTGTCGCGCCCGCTAAGCCCCGTGGGAATCGCTGTGGCAACTTGTCGCATTAGTGGTTTTGCGGGTGTGAATGGTTAGCATCCCTGCCTTCGACCCTGTTGCCTTTACCTTCTTTGCACGCCACGTTGGAGTGTTCATGTCGCCGCGCAAGCTGATCCTGATGGGACTCAGTGCTTTTGCTCTCGTCGTCATCGCGTTGATCACGGGGCTTTCCGCTTCGCATCAGCCGCGTGATGCGTGGCTGGCGACGCTCGAGCTGCCTTCCACGCGTGGACTGTTGCACGCGGACACCTTGTCCAGGGGGGAAGCGGGCCATCTGAGCGTGCTGGTTCCCGGATTTACGCATTGCCCGGACATCTGTCCGTTGTCGCTTGCCCGGTTGCAGATGGCCTGGCAACGCCTTGACGAGACGTCACGCACGCATCTGCATCCGATGTTCCTGACACTGGATCCGGCGCGCGACACCCTGCCAGTGCTGTCACGTTATCTGTCTGCCTTCAGCCTGCCGGTGACCGGCCTTCGCCTCCCGTTACATGACGATACGCGCCTGAAGGAATTCACTCAGCGCCTCGGTATCCAGTTCCAGCAGCGAGACCCCGAGCAGAGGCATCCCCCTGAACACGCGCAAGCGCAGTCGTCGGCCGGTGAGCCCGATTACATGATCGATCATAGTGTGGCGATCTTCGTGATCGATGACCGCGGACGACTGCGTGACACCTTGCCGCTCAGTCAGACGCCTGCGCAGCTGGCCGATCGATTGACATTCCTGCTTCAGTCCGTGGCCGCAGCGCCGTCTTCTGCCGATGTCGCGACCGTCAACACGAGCGCAAACGCGAACGTGTCGGCAACGGGGGGCGCATGACAGCGACTTGCCTCTCGACTCGCCACGCCAGGCGTGAATCCGTTTCCTATCATCGCGCCCTGTCACGCCTGACTGCGGCCAATGGGCATGTCGTCTTCGTGATGCTGATCGCGCTGGCCGCCATGCTGGTCATGCCGCTGGCGGCACCGCGTGTGGTGATGGTCGACGATCATGCCGTCTTCGAGAGCGTCGGTACCGGTCGTTGGGTGAGTGCTGATAGCGACTGGATAACGCGTGCCGCTCGCGAAAGCGGTTCGCAGGCGCAGATCACCCATAGTTCCGCTGCTTCGGATTGTCCGTTGGCCAGCATGGCGGCCTATACGCTGGCATTGGTCGCCGTTGCCCTGTTGCTGGCGTTGGGTCGGTTGTCTCGCGACGCTGCCCCGCGGCCTTGCCTCGTCGCGTTTCGCGACATCAATGTCTATCTGCGTCCGCCCGGGCGCGCGCCACCCCTCGATTCCCTCGCGCCATGAATTGATGGGCTACCTCGCGGTGGCTCTCCATAGTGTTCGGTGACCTCACGTTGACCGACGGACAAAGCATCCGTCGCGCGTCGTGGCACCTGTCGATGGGTAATCGAGATGAGTTCAACAACCAACACCGACTCCGCGGGTCGCGCCGCTCGCGGTTTCAGCGATATCTACCGCGCCGTGTGGCGCTGGCATTTCTATGCCGGCCTGCTGGTGCTGCCTTTCCTGACCTTGCTGGCCGTCACCGGCGGTCTTTATCTGTTCCGTGAAGAGATCGATCGCTTCGTGCATGCCGACCTGATGCAGGTCAACACGCCGGTGGTGCAACAGGCGAATGGCCAGGCACAGGCGAGTGTCCCGCTGAGCGAGCAGGTACGACTCGCCGTGGAAAGCCTGCCCGGCAAGGCCGTACGTGTCGTGCCGCCTGCGGCCAGTGACTTGACCACCGAAATCGATATCGTGGCTGCCGATGGCAGTGGCAAGCAGGCGGTCTACGTCAATCCCTACAGTGGTGAAGTGCAGGGGCAGATGGCCTACCGGGACAGCATCATGTGGACGGTCCGCAATCTGCACAGCCTCGCGATCACCGGCCCCATCGGCAATGCCGCGATCGAGATCGCCGCCGGCTGGAGCATTCTGCTGGTACTCAGCGGCCTGTATCTGTGGTGGCCCCGAGGCCAGAAGGGCGGTGTCGTCACGCTGCGTACCACGCCTGCGCGCCGTCTGTGGTGGCGTGACCTGCATGCCGTGTGTGGCATCTTCGCCGCTGGTTTCATTCTGTTTCTCGCCGTGACCGGCATGCCGTGGTCAATGGTGTGGGGTGCCAAGGTCAACGAGTTGGCCAACGGGCATAACTTCGGGTATCCCGATGGCGTGCGCGTGAATACGCCGATGTCCGATACGCGTCTGGTGGATCAGGAGAGGACGACCTGGTCTCTCGAGCAGGCCCTTATCCCGTTATCTTCCTTGCCGGCTGCTGCGACAAGTTCCACCGTGGATGAGGGGGAGCATGCCGGGCATGGTGGTGGTAGCAAGTCTGATGCCGAGCAGGCTTTTGGCACTGCGGCCGTGCCGCTGAGCGCCGCCGCGATTGCCCATGCCGATATCGGCCTCGATCAGGCTGAGCGCATCTTCGCTCGCGAAGGCCTGGCGCCGGGCTATGCCATCAATCTGCCGGGCTCGCCTCAGGGCGTCTACACCGGCTCCGTCTATCCGGATGCGCTGGAGCGTCAGCAGGTAGTGCATGTGGATCGCTATTCCGGCGATGTGCTGCTGGACATGCATTACGCCGATTACGGTCCGCTGGGCCGAGCGCTGGAGTGGGGCATCAATGTCCACCTGGGGCAGCAGTACGGGTTGGTCAACCAGCTGGTGCTGGTGCTGGCCTGTATCGCGATGGTGATGATGAGCGTCGGTGCGGTGGTGATGTGGTGGAAGCGTCGTCCGGTGGGCGGTATCGGTATCCCGCCGCTGCCCAAGGAGCGCAAGTGTATCGCCGGTGTCTGGGGCTTGATGATGATCGTCGGTGTCATCTTCCCGCTGGTCGGCCTCTCGCTGATCGTGATGGGGCTGCTGGATTGGCTGTGGATTCGTGCCACACACAAGCGCGGGAATGACTTCCAGGAGGCCAGCGCATGACGCTATCTCTCGTCAATTTCCCGTTCCGTGCGCGTCGCTTGTCATCGCCAGTGAGCGCATCGCGTGGTCGTCTGCCCATGGCCATTGCCGCCGCGATGGCAAGTAGCGGTACGCTGCCGGTTTACGCCGATACTGACACCACCAACGTATTGCCGTTGATCAGTATCGAGGCTCAGGCGCCCATGGCCAGCCCCGTCCACGACGTGCATGCGGGGCATGCCAAGGGCGACATGGACCTTGGTGAACAGCTACGCGAGGTCAATGGTGTCAGTGGCTCGCGTCTGGGCAGTCACGGTGTTTCGGCCATCTTTCGTGCCCAGGGCGGTGAGCGCCTGATCCAGGAGGTGGATGGCGCATCGCTTTACCCCGCCTGCCCGGGGGGCATGGATACCACACTGGGTTACGCCACTGCCGGCAGCCAGTCGGACCTCACGCTCTACAAGGGCGCGCAGACCGTCAGTCGCGGCCCCAATTTTGCCGCGGGCAGCATCGAGGTGACGCGTCATACGCCCTCACGTACCGATGATGATGGCGTCCAGGGTACCTTGGGGGCCGGCTGGCGCAGCAATGATGATGCCACCAGTGAGACTCTGTCATTGACCGCCAAGCAGGGCGATTTCTGGGCCGCGCTGGACTTCGAGCATTCCGAGCGCAACAACTACGAGGATGGCAATGGCGATACCCAGGCAGGCGGGTATCGCAGCGATAATGGCAGTGTCCGAGTCGGCGCCTTTGCCACCGAGGATGTCGCCATTGAGGCGGGCGTCGCCGTGGTGCGCATCGATGATGCGCTGTATCCGTCGATGGATGCGCCACGCAGCGATATGGACCGCCAGTATCTCAAGTTGACCACCGACAACGTCGGCCTGTTCTCGCACACCGAAACACAGCTCAACCATGCCCGCGTCGTGCATGACATGGATAACGTCACCCTGCGTGACTTTGATGATTCCTCAATGAGCATGGGCATGGGCATGGGCTCGGGTATGGACATGGACATGGATATGAGCGACATGGCCATGTTTTCCAGCGCGACCACCGAGACCTGGTATGCCAGCACCCAAGGCGATATTCCGCTGACTGTTGGGGGCCATGACGCGATATTGACGCTGGGGGCCGATGCCGAACGGCTCGAGAGCAATTCCAACTCCCGGATGGGCATGTCATTGGATAGCCTGTCGGATAGCCAGACCTGGCCCGATGTCGTGCGCACACGTGGCGGGGTATTCGCGGAACTGGATACCACCCTCGATGCCGACAATCGGCTGGTGACTGGCGCGCGCTATGACGTCTCCATCAGTGATGCGCGAGATGCCGATGAGGTAGTGGGCAGCAATGCCTCGGCTATCTCCGCCTGGCGTGCCCAGTACGGCGATGATGTAGAAGCCAAGCAGCGTGACGGGGAGTTCAGTGCGCTGGCGCGGCTGGAGCATCGCGTCAACGAAGCGGTGAAAGGCTATGCAGCGCTCAGTCGCAGTGTGCGCTTTCCGACGGCCAGCGAGCGGTATTACAACCGCCAGTCTGACTCCGATGGCTGGTTGGGCAATCCCGAGCTTGATCCCGAGGTCCATCAGCAGCTCGAGCTGGGAGTGGCGGTCAGGCAGGGCGCCTGGCGCTATTCGGCGGACACCTACTACAACCGGGTGCATGACTGGATCGAGCTGGCCGAAGGCGACTCGCTGACCACCTATGACAATGTCGAGGCCGAACTCTACGGTATCGAGCTGGAAGCCAGCTGGCAGCAAAACGGTTGGCAGCATTCCGCAGGGGTTGCCGCGACGCACGGCACCAATCTGAGCGATGGGACACCTCTGTCACAGGTCGCCCCCTTCAATGGCTATCTGGCGACACGCTATGACGCGGACCGTTGGTGGGCGGGGGCACGATTCGATGCGGCCGCACGCCAGTCGCGTATTTCTGACAGCGAAGACGCGACGGCAGGTTTCGGCATCGTCGGCCTGGAGGGCGGCTATCGTGTCACTGATGACATCGAGCTGAGCGCCGGCATCTCCAACCTGTTCGACAAGGCTTACGCCTATCACGTCAATCGCTTCTACGATGACCCGCTGCAGGGCGATGTACAGGTCAATGAGCCGGGGCGTATCTTCTGGACGCACGCCAGCTGGAGCTTCTGAGCCCCGTACCCCCTCAATAGTGTGCGCTGGCCGCCGCTATTCGTTGGAACGCAAGAAGCCCGCCATCGGTCATGTCACCGGTGGCGGGCTTCTTGTATTACGAGCGGGCTCGAGTGCTTTCAGCGCTCGCAACTCATCTCTACGAGCCTTCAGGCGCGGCCGATGTGCTCGCGCAGGTGCGTGCGGTAGGCCTGGGTGTAGGCCTCCAGGTCAGGATTCTTGATCACATCAGTGGCCAGGTAGGTCGGCAAGGCCGTCATGCCGAGGAATTCCATCGCCTTGTGCACCGGGAAGTAGACGCCATCGATGCCCTTGCCCTCGAAGAAGTTGCCTTCTTCATCAAAGGCCTCAAGTGGCGCATTCCAGGTCAGTGACAGCATGTACTGGCGGCCCTGCATCAAGCCGCCAGTGCCGTAGCCCTGGGTCGGGCTGGTGCGATGACGGCCATCGCTGGCGTACAGCGCGCCGTGGCCCTCAGTCAGGATGTCATCGAGATACTTCTTCACGGTCCACGGCAGACCCATCCACCAACCTGGGGTCTGGTAGATGATCAGGTCCGCCCACAGCTGCTTCTCGACTTCCGCCTTGGCCTCGAAGCCTTCCTCGATGACGGTTTCACGCACCTCATGACCCAGCTCGGCCAGCTCACCGCGCGCCAGTTCATGCAGCGTCGCGTTCAGCTCGCCATTGGAATGGGCAAAGGCCTTGCCGCCGTTGATCAGTAGAATCTTCATGCCGGGTACTCCAGAACTGTTGGCTTTTAGCAATGGCGCACAGCATGAGTGTTCGCAAGTCATTGATAAAGCGGCACTGGCGTAAAACACCTTTGCTATGGATGCAACAATCCGATCAGATTGCGCGCGATATCTACGCATTCACTCCCTTCATGCCTTATGCGGTATGAGCGCCCAGGAAAGGGATTGTATTGCTGATGGTTGGGACACTCGGAATTGTGCTCATAACTTTCGGGCCAAGCCCACTAACGCAACCGCTTCAATTCCTGCCAGTTGGTGGTGTAGCGGGCGCTGCGGTGGGCGCAGCGCAGTTGCCAGGCGGCGTCGGGGTGTGCGACACCCAGGCGTACGGTGCCGCGGCCCATCTTCTGATTCATGGCGTCCAGTGTCGCCATCAATTGCTGGCTGCGTTCGCGCTTGGCGATGTCCTCTTCGCTTTCCAGCAGCGAGAGCTGCTCGCGTGGCTGGTCGATGAGGTCGAGCAGCATCACGCCAGCCTTCATGAAGCGATAGCCGCGCAGGTAGATATGCTCCAGCGCCTGTTGCGCGGCGGCGAGTATCTCGCGGCTGTCATTGGTGGGGGCGGGCAGCTCGACGATGGTGCTGGGTGAGTATTGCGGCAGGTCGG
>Ga0207897_100538_pt1 | contig 11221 bp, 8 predicted proteins | sample LinPmetageLP42_FD_184054 | JGI IMG/M metagenome (GOLD analysis project Ga0207897, IMG submission 184054) | Marine viral communities from the Pacific Ocean - LP-42 (SPAdes) | ecosystem: Environmental > Aquatic > Marine > Oceanic | place: Pacific Ocean | collected 2010-08-27
CTAATCCCAATTATCTATCCCCAACTGTGAGATGACTATGAGTGACAAGCCTTCTTTAAGCTACAAAGATGCCGGTGTTGATATCGATGCAGGCGATGCTTTGGTTCAGCGAATCAAGTCCGTTGCAAAAGCCACTACTCGTCCTGAAGTCGTGGGTGGACTTGGCGGTTTTGGTGCGTTATGCCGTATCCCAACAGGTTATACCTCACCATTATTGGTTTCTGGTACTGATGGCGTCGGCACCAAACTAAAATTGGCATTGCAGCTCAATCGTCACGATACCATCGGTATCGATTTGGTCGCGATGTGTGTCAACGATTTGTTGGTTTGCGGTGCAGAGCCACTATTTTTCTTAGATTACTACGCAACAGGCAAGCTGGATGTTGATGTAGCTGCGACTGTGGTCACTGGTATTGGCGATGGTTGTAAACTTGCTAACTGTGCGCTTATCGGCGGTGAAACTGCTGAAATGCCAGGTATGTATCAAGACGACGATTATGACCTCGCTGGATTCTGCGTGGGCGTGGTTGAAGAAAGCGAGGTCGTGACTGGTGACAACGTTGCCGAAGGCGATGTCCTGATTGCACTGGCTTCGAGTGGCGCACACTCAAATGGCTACTCACTGGTACGTAAAGTGATCGAAGTTAGCGGTGTGGATGTTACGAGTAGCGACGAGCAACTAGATGGTCAACCTATTCAAGATGCCTTGATGGCCCCTACTCGTATCTATGTTAAAGCAATCAAGGCATTGCAAGATACCCTTGGTAGCTCAGCGCTTCATGCTATGTCACACATCACAGGTGGCGGTCTCACTGACAACTTGCCACGTGTACTACCTGATGACCTAGCTGCTAGCATCGATACCAGCAGCTGGCAGTTTTCAGAGCTATTCACTTGGTTACAAACTCAAGGCAATATTGAACAAAGTGAGATGTACCGCACCTTTAACTGCGGCGTTGGGTTTGTCATCGTCGTTCCTAAAGATAAAGCTGAAGCAACGATCAAGACATTGACTGACGCTGGTGAGAACGCTTGGCAGCTGGGCGAAATGGTCAAGCGCGGCACTGGTGATCAGGCAGATGCGGTGGTGTACCGTTAATGTCATTTGATCAGACAAGCCAACCTATCAAACCATTGCGTATTGCTGTTTTAGTCTCAGGAAGTGGTAGCAACCTGCAAGTGTTAATCAATGCAATGCAAGCAGGTGTGCTACCGATTGAAATCGTTGGTGTCATTAGTAACCGTGAAGATGCTTATGCATTGACACGTGCTAAAGATGCCAATATTCCAGTTGCGGTATTATCACACGTTGCTAATGGTAAACGTATGGGTATCAAGACGTTTGAAACCCACGCCAACGAGCAGCTAATAGCATGGCAACCTGACTTAATCGTCTTGGCTGGGTTTATGCGTGTATTAAGTGGCTCATTTATCGATAATGTACCAGCGCCTATGATTAACCTTCACCCTTCTCTACTTCCGGTTTATAAGGGTTTAGATACTCACAGACGAGTCATACAAGCGGGTGAACGTCGTCACGGTTGTAGTATTCATAAAGTGACCGCGGAGCTTGATGCAGGTCAGGTATTGACTCAAGCCGTATTAGATGTCGATATCAACGACACCGCAGAGAGCTTACAGTCACGGGTACAGAAGATTGAACATCAGCTACTACCTTGGACGATTTTACTACTAGCAAAAAATGTATTGTCACTTGAAGTAAATAATACATCATCGCAAACGGAAACTTATTTACCTAAGTTTCCTTTGCAATTACTTATAGACGGATAAAAATCTCGGCTTATTAAGTTGCTTTCAATACCACTTTATATAGCTCAATAAAAAGCCCAGTTACTCATAATGAGTAACTGGGCTTTTTTGTTTGATAACTATTTATTACTTACTATCATGTAAAATCGTAAATAATTATCTATTTATCTATTTATCTATTTATCTATTTAGCTAATTTGTCTAATTAGTTCATTCTTAGAATACATGAACCGCTTTGATGTTGACAAACTCTTTGATACCGAAGCCGCCATGCTCACGGCCATAGCCTGAGTTTTTCACGCCACCAAATGGCAGTGCAGGATTGGCAAGACCATAACCATTGATATAGACCATACCTGTATCGAATTGCTCACGTGCTAGACGAACGGCTTTCTCTTCATCTTTCGAGAAAATCGCGCCACCTAAACCATAACGACTGTCGTTAGCGATGCGCATTGCGTCATCTTCATCTTTGGCACGAATCAATGAAGCGACAGGGCCAAATAGTTCGTCATCATATGCAGGCTGACCTTTCTCAACATTCTCTAGAATAGTTGCTGGATAGAAGCTACCTTTACCTTCAGGTACCTTACCGCCAACAGCAATCGTTGCACCTTTAGCCACACTTTGCTCTACTTGCTCATGTAGCTGCTCACGCAAATCTGCACGTGCTAATGGACCGATATCTGAGCTGTCATCCATTGGATCACCCGCTTTAGTACCTTCAAATTTCTCAACGATACGCTTACGGAATTCGTCATATACGCTATCGACTACGATAAAGCGTTTGGCTGCTACACAAGTTTCACCGTTATTAATTAAACGTGCTTGAGTACAAGTTTCTACAGCAGTTTCGATATCAGCATCTTCTAATACGATGAATGCATCATTTGAACCTAGCTCTAATACCGCTTTCTTAATCGCCTTAGCTGCTTGTTGTCCAACGATCACGCCTGCTTTGTCACTACCTGTTAGTGTCACGCCACGTACTTTGTCATTGCCAATCAATGCTTCTGACTGGTCATGATCAATGATAATCGTACGGAACAAATCACTTGGCAGTTCAGACTCGTGAAGAATTTTTTCAATTAGTAGACCAGAACCTGTGACGTTAGATGCGTGTTTTAGCAGGACGCTATTACCCGCCATTAGATTTGCGATGGTGTAACGGAATACCTGATACGCTGGGAAGTTCCAAGGCTGCATACCGTAGATGATACCGATAGGTTGGTATGTCACTAGCCCTTTCTTCATGCTTTCGATATCGCGTACATCATCAGCTAAAGAAGCGACGCCATTTTCAGCGGTGTAATCACAGATAGCTTTACAAAGATCAATCTCTTGCATGCTCTGGCTATATAACTTACCGCGCTCTTCAGTCATCAGCTTAGCCAGCTCTTCTTTGTATTCCATCAGCTTATCACCGATAGATTTGATGATACGGCCGCGTTCTTCGTGGCTCACTGTACGCCATTCTAAAAATGCGTTATGTGAGGCATCGACAATCTTGTTGACTTCGTCATTGCTCATATAATTGTAGTTACTGATTTCTTCGCCCGTAGTTGGGTTAATAGTAGTAATGTCTGACATAGTTACTGTCCTTATTATTCAAATTTATATTTGGAATTTATAATCGGGTTTATTGCCACTTGTAGTTATTTTACTGTGACAGTTTTAATTATTAAATTTACGTCGATAGCACAATCTATTGGTAGCTCGTTTTCTATCTGCCGTTATCTTAACAAGCTATTTGATGAAGAGTTTTACAATATATTGTGAAGTGTGTTGAAGATGTTAATAGTGTGACTGACTTATTAAGTCTATCTAAATGTAAAATATCAACTATTAATCACTAGAACATAAAAAAACCAGCCTAACGGCTGGTCTAATAACTATATAGAGTGGGAGATATAGGAAAATATGTTTATTAAAATTCAGATAATTAAAAATATTCTGCTCTAATAAAAGATAGATTTAACTCACACAAACCAATCAAAACAAATGATTAATAACCGGTATCTCTTGTGGTGGATTTTCTTCTTCAGCAACGACTTGTCGTGCCACATGCATAATTAGCTGACGTAACCAGCGATGGGCTGGGTGATGCTGCAATAGAGGTGACCATGCCATCGTAAGCTCAAACTCAGGAATAAAAAACGGCGGATCTTCCATCATAATGCTGTCGTTATTTGCCTGCATTCTTGCCACACGCGTGGGCAAAGTCGCTATCAAATCTTTATTTGCTGCAAGCATAGCAGGCATTTGATAGTGTCGAGTAAAGACACTGATTTGGCGTTTTTGCCCAAGGCGCTGTAGGGCCTGATCGATAGATCCTAGTCCACCAGATTTCTCTGGATTAACCCCAAAACCCACACCCATACCGGTTTTAGATACCCATACGTGCTGTGCTTTAAGGTAGTTTTTCAGATTAAAACGATTGGCATAAGGACTTTCAGACGACAGTAAACAACTAAATGTATCACGCCATACCAAAACCTGATGAAAGCTTTGTGGTATCTCGTTAAAACGGTTAATCGCTAAATCAACTCGTCCCTGCTCCATATCTCGATAAGAGACGTCTGATGGAGTCAAAAAGTCCAAAATCACATTAGGCGCTTCAGAACGTAGTGCTTTTACTAGCTTAGGTACTAGGGTCGCTTCGGCATAATCCGATGTCATGATACGGAACACACGAGAGGTACTATAAGGGCGGAATTCAGTACGCGGCTCCAACACTTGAGTCAAGTCAGCAAGTATCTCGCGGATACGCGGCTGTAATTCAAGGGCGCGTTCAGTCGGCGTCATACCCTCAGATGAGCGTACCAATAATGGGTCATTAAACAGCTTACGCAAACGGCGCAAGATATTACTCATAGCAGGCTGAGTAATCCCAAGCTGCTCGGCTGCGCGAGTGACGTTTTTTTCTCGTAGCAACACATCTAGATGGACTAATAAATTTAAATCAACCCGCTGCAAATTCATATTCGGTTCTCTTGGCTTTTGAATAAACGCCATATTAAGGCTGGCATTTGTAGTGCTGCTACGGTGATTTGTGCGCTGTAACAGCATAATTTCATTATTTTTTACTAATTTCGTTCTAGTTTTTTCTGATAGACCTGCATTATAACTCATTAAACCTATCGTAAGACCCTGTTATATAAACATTATATCATACAGAAATACCAAAGATAACTATCATAAATTAGATAAATCTTGGTAAGGTGGTTATAGTGAGTTCTATAAAGGATTTGCAGCATAGAGGACGAACGTTAGGTTCATAAGCTGTTTTTATCTAATTAAATATTGTCGCTAAGTAATATATTAATGGTTTTTATCAGTCGTTAAATACGGTTAATTGACCTCATTATTGTAACATCTCTTGCTACCAATTATGACATCACTGCCTATTAAGTATTCAGATACCTTTTAGATATATAGTGAGAATCGATAAATATTTATAAACCAGCAATTATTTTCAACTGTTGAGTTCAGCAAATTTCTTGTAATAGCCTAGCGGTTTGTTTAGGGTAAATAGAGCTTCGACAGATAAATGATAGACCAAATTTTGTATATTACTTTTTAGCACAAAGGTTTTAGTAAAGCGGATTTTAGTAAAACGACAGACCCATTATTTTAACAATTAACTTATTTGTTTTTACACCCCACCAAGGAGACTATAGATGTCAACTGCATATAAATCAGCGATCGACTTAGTACGTGAATTAAAGCAAAAGCACGGCAACTGGCAGAACATTAGCGAAGTTGATGCTGCACGTATGATGTCACAAAACCGTTTCAAAACGGGTTTGGATATCGCAAAATATACTGCAAAAATCATGCGTCAAGACATGGAAGATTATGACAATGATACGTCTCAGTATACGCAGTCTTTAGGTGCATGGCATGGTTTTGTTGCACAGCAAACTATGTACGCTAAGAAAAAATATTTCGGTACGACTTCTAAAACTTATATCTATCTTTCAGGTTGGATGGTTGCAGCCCTACGCTCTGAGTTTGGTCCACTACCTGACCAATCTATGCACGAAAAAACGTCAGTACCTAAGCTAATCGAAGAAATCTACACGTTCTTACGTCAAGCAGATGCTAAAGTGTTGAACGACTACTTCCGTGAGCTAAACGCTGCTGAAGAAGCTGGCCAAGATACTTCAGCTATCTTAGAAAAAATCGAAAACTTTGATTCACATGTTGTGCCAATCATCGCTGATATCGATGCAGGTTTCGGTAACGAAGAAGCTACTTACCTATTGACTAAGCAAATGATCGAAGCTGGTGCTTGTGCCATTCAGGTTGAAAACCAAGTATCTGATGCTAAGCAATGTGGTCACCAGGCTGGTAAAGTAACGGTTCCACATGAAGACTTCATCTCTAAGCTAAACGCTATCCGTTATGCATTCCTAGAGCTTGGTGTTGAAGACGGCGTTATCGTTGCTCGTACTGACTCTGAAGGCGCCTCACTAACGCAAAAAATTCCAGTATCAAATGAGCCAGGTGACCTTGCTTCTAAATACATCGATTTCATCGAAATGGAAGAAGTAACGCTAGAAAATGCTCAAGAAAATGACAGCTTACTTAAGCACAATGGCAAACTAGTACGCCCAGTTCGTCTACCTAACGGTCTATATCAGTTCCGTGAAGAGACTAACATTGACCGTGTTGTACTTGACTGCGTAACTGCTCTAGAAAACGGCGCTGACCTACTATGGATCGAAACACCGACTCCAGACGTAGAACACATCAAAATGATGGTTGACCGTATTAAAGAGCAACAGCCTAAAGCCAAGCTTGTATACAACAACAGCCCATCATTCAACTGGACGCTTAACTTCCGTAAGCAAGTTATCGCTCAGTGGGAAGAAGAAGGCAAAGACGTCTCTGCATACAATAAAGATGACTTGATGAGTGCTGATTACGACGGTACTGAACTTGATGCAGCCGCTGACGTAGCCGCTAAAAACTTCCAACGTGATGCATCACGTGAAGCTGGTGTATTCCATCACTTAATCACGCTACCGACTTACCACACGACTGCTCTTAGCGTTCATGAACTTGCTAAAGGCTACTTCGGTGAAGAAGGCATGCTTGCTTATGCAGCTGGCGTACAGCGTAAAGAAATCCGCGAAGGCATCTCTTGTGTTAAGCACCAAGCAATGGCTGGTTCTGACCTTGGCGATGACCACAAAGAAATCTTCTCAGGCGATAACGCTCTGAAAGCTGGCGGCGGCAAGAACACGATGAACCAGTTCTAATAACCGACAGACTAGCAGTATTTATCAAAAAACCGTTCTACATCATGTAGGGCGGTTTTTTATTGCGGTTTAAATAATCAGAGAATGGTAGACTAATAATAGTTTATCAAAACCATCGATCAGAGCCATCAGTCAGAATTATTAGGAGCTAATATGCAAGAGATAGAGCTGAAGTTTTTGGTACCAGAGTCACGGCTAAAGGGTTTAATGCGTCAAACGCACGTTAAATCCTCACAAGTGACACAACTGGCTGCACATTATTACGATACGCATGACCAACAGCTTGCACAGGCAGGTATCGGTCTGCGTATTCGCAAAGAAGGCGATACATGGGTACAAACCATTAAAGCTGGTGGTGATGGAATTGCTGCACGCTTGGAGCACAATGCTGTACTCGATAATGATCAAGTACAAGCGATGCTCGATAATAATGAGCTGATACCTGATTTGACGATATATGAAGACACTCCAATCGCTGCGGCATTGGCTGATTTTAAACTCAAAAAGTTAGCGAAAAATCTGACACGCCTTTATGTGACTGACGTCGAGCGCACTACGCGGTTGCTAACAGAAAGTAATGAAGATGAAACCGATAACTGTATCGAAATGGCTTATGATCAGGGAGAGATTATTCATGGTACTGATGACTCGCTACGCAAAGCCATTCAAGAGATAGAATTTGAATTGGTGTCAGGAGATTTAGATTTTCTATTTACGACTGCCAAAACATGGTGCAAGCGCTACAAGCTGTGTCTATCTACCGTTACCAAAGCTGAAAACGGCGGTTTACTTATCAATGGACAAAGTTACAGTCCAGCAGTCAACGCAAACCTAGATCAATTGCAAATAGACAAAGACAGCAGTGCACCTGCCTTTATACGTGCGGTCGTACACAATTGCTTATTACAGATACTACCAAACAGCAGTGCTATCGTCGCTGGAAGCATTGATGACGAGCATGTTTTGCAGGTAAGCATTGGTCTTGAGCGCTTGCAGGCTGCGTTAACAGCATTTGATAGCTTTTCTGACGAGATCAATCCTGACTGGCTACCGATACTAAAGCAAACCTCGTCGTTGCTGGACAATTATTACCAACTCACTCATATCAATACCTATATCGAGTCTGAGCTACAGGCACTCGGAGCCCCTGCTGTTGATTGGACGACAGATATCGAGAACATAAAAATCACACCGATCAATACACTGCAAGCCAATGACTTTCAGCTCACCTTGCTAGAGCTGATTGCCTTTACCATGAGTGACCCTAGTATTGAGCCTCAAACGGATAAACTTGCTCTCGATAAGCTAGCAAAAATTCTATCGAAACAATATAACAAGTGCCTCAAAGCAGATAAAGAAACTGATGAAGTAAGCAGTACCGAGATTGTGAGCGATGATGTAAATGTTGATACGGATATCTCTGAGGATAATCAAGACGAAGCGCTACTATGTGATCACATAAAAGCGCTACGCTACATAAGTGAGTTCTCTGCGCCTTTGTTAAGCAAGAAAAAAGCCAAGAAGAAAACCAAGCGTTGGCTAAAACGGCTGATAAAAGCGCACATAGCGCTAGAGCAACGCAATGATGACAATCAATATCAACAGTTCTATGCCCTAAAATCAGCGAAGGATACCAATGCCCTATATGGTGCAGGTTGGTTTGCTGCCATGCTCACGGATGACCCAAGTTATATCGAAACACGTTTGGCCAAATTTAAAGACAGCTCAACGTTTTGGTAGAAGTAGGAATATTATGTTTATGACGGATACTACTTTCATAAAGTAAAACCACTCCATAAAAAAGACAGCTTGTTATATAACCAGCTGTCTTTTTTTATTGTGTTGAAATAATTTCTGTCAGCGCCATGGCTAAATTTGTGTGCAACACGACCTAGTCAGCCACAATCGTAACGGGCATACCCTCTTCGACTTGCTCAAATAATTCCACGATATCTGTATTACGCATACGGATACAGCCATGTGATAGCGGAATACTCATTGGTTCAGTATCTGGTGTGCCGTGAATATAGATATAGCGCTCATAAGTATCGCAACCACCTTGGCTATTGCTACCTTTGTTTAACCCTTCTTCAAGACCGCTTAACCAAAGAATACGGCTCAATATCCAGTCACGCTTGGGATGTAGCTCACCAAGATTTGTATCGTATATCTCACCTGTCGGTACACGCCCGACAAATACCGCATTCATAGGCTCGCTACCACCTATTTTTTGTTCAATGATATGCCTACCGAGCGGTGTGCAACCACTATCCTGCTGACTACCAATACCATTCTTTGCAGTGGAGACTACGTATCTCGCAACCTCAGTTTGCTGCTGGTACATCGTCAATGTTTGCTCAGCGATATTAATCACGAGTTGTTTATCAAGCGTCTTATTATTGGTCATAAATGCTTCCGACTATCAGTCATTCATCAGATTACTATCAAGGTTATTAGTAAAATGATTGAAAATTTCTATTATCAAGGGATTGTATCAAGACATTTGGCACCGTAATATAGGGGCACACTTTTTGATGCTAGCAGATTATGACGACTATTTCACCGACACGTGTGTCGATGTATGATTTTTTATATCATGATACCCAGCCTATGCTGTCACTTTTGGCCGATGCGGCACAGCTCTCTCTACCGCAAGCTCGCTTAGGGATGGATGCCAGTCTACAAGCCATCGTAAGTGCATTGCTCGCCTATCAGCAGCGTCATCAGGGACAAGCAGTCAGCAAAAAGCTGTTTGGTCGTGGTGCTGTCAAAGAGTTACGACAGTATAACTCAATGAACTTTGCCACCATTAGCGCCACACTCTACCATCGTCACGATGCAGCAGATGCTGTATTTAGCGATAATGCCCGTGTCATAAAGGCAAGCGAACATATCGCTGAGAAGATTGATGCAACGACGCAGCAGGCTCAAACTCTACTCACCTCATTGTGCGTGATTGTACTGCGTGAATTGGCTATCCTGACAGAATACAGTCAACTAGACAGTGATGAGATCAATAAATGGTTTGCACTACAACCACAGTTTTTATCAACGGCCCGATTTAGCCCAGAGCATACGCACACCTTATCTGCTGAGACAGAAAGCAATAGTGACCTGCCCGAATCAACTACTGAAGCTGTTGAAGCGATAGAGAACAACTCAGAGAATAATGCGGAGCGTACGTTATTAAATGTTGAGCGGCTATCAAGCACTCCACCTCCTTTTGATCCTTACTGGTATAAGCTGACTGGATTTAAACCTGAAGACTATGAACCTGTGCAAGACATGCAAATGGCAACAGGTAATTATCTAAAAGCCATTGGGCGCTCACCTGACAATCTACAGCAGGGTCGTCACAACGATATGCTGGTATTTACGGAGATGCATGCCGTTGCCTTACCACATCAACGTTGGCTGCTTCAATTAGCCAAAATCTCAGATATCTATCTCAGTCGAAATCGACTGCGCGTTAACTCTGAACCAGCCAATCCGCCTAAACCGCCTTTAGTAAGTTTGGGACTAATCGGCGGCAATAATGACAATACACCGACCACCACTAGTGAAAAGCCCATCGAGTATGAAGCTTCTACACCGCTATGGAAAAATCCTGTCATTCTTATCATCATACTTGTCGTTGGTGTGCTTGGTGCACTCGCTACCTTAAAGTACCAATCGCAAAAATCTGACGGTGCGATCCTGGCAACTGAAGAAGTATTAGAACAAGACGCTATTGATGAACGCCAACAGCAAGATGTGGCCATTGTAATGGTAGACGAAGATGAATCTGGTGTTGCAGAGACAGAAAAAGCTGAGTAAAAAGCTTTACTATTAAGACAGCTATTCTAAAAGTGATGGTTTTAGCAATCATTTATTAGCCATAAAAAAAGAGACCCTATCAATATAGAGTCTCTTTTTTGTTGTGCGATCTAAGTTACGAATTGACTATCAGTAGCCCAAAAACTTACTTAGATAAATCACGACCACGGCTAGCTTCGATAGCTAAACGTAGGCCATTTAGACGGATAAAGCCTTCTGCGTCTTTTTGGTCATAAGCACCCGCATCATCTTCGAAAGTAGCGATTTTTTCATCAAATAATGAATCGTCAGATTTACGGCCGACGACGCTCACGCTACCTTTATACAGTTTTACACGTACAGTACCGTTGACGTATTCTTGTGACTTG
>Ga0207897_100541_pt1 | contig 11180 bp, 9 predicted proteins | sample LinPmetageLP42_FD_184054 | JGI IMG/M metagenome (GOLD analysis project Ga0207897, IMG submission 184054) | Marine viral communities from the Pacific Ocean - LP-42 (SPAdes) | ecosystem: Environmental > Aquatic > Marine > Oceanic | place: Pacific Ocean | collected 2010-08-27
CATTCGTCCGCTGCTGGACGCGTTCGTCGAGTGGGCGCCGCAGCCGCTGGCGCGCGCTACGACCGGGCGCGAGGTCATGCCGGCCGAAGAGCCGCTGTCCGGCTTCGTATTCAAGATCCAGGCGAACATGGACCCGCAGCATCGCGACCGTATCGCCTTCATGCGCGTATGCTCAGGCCACTACGAAAAAGGCATGAAAATGCAGCATCTACGCGCGGGCAAGGAAATCCGCGTCAACGATGCGATCACCTTCATGGCCAATCGCCGCGAGGCCGCCGAGAGCGCCTGGCCGGGCGATATCATCGGTATCCATAACCACGGCACCATCGCCATCGGCGACTGCTTCTCGCAGGGCGAGGACCTGCAGTTCACCGGTATCCCGAACTTTGCGCCGGAGCTGTTTCAACGCGTGGTCCTGCGCGATCCGCTCAAGGCCAAGGCGCTTCACAAGGGCCTGGATCAGCTGTGTGAAGAAGGCGCGACCCAGGTGTTCCGTCCGGTCAACAACAACGACGTCATTCTGGGCGCGGTCGGCGTGCTGCAGTTCGATGTCGTCGCAGAGCGCCTCAGAACCGAATACAACGTCAACGCGGGGTTCGAGGCGATTGCCGTCTATACCGCCCGCTGGATCTACGGCGACGAGCGTGAAATCCGTCGGTTTCGCGATCGCATGGACGACGGCGTAGCCGAAGACCACGGCGGCGCGCTGGTGTATCTGGCGCCTTCACGCGTCAAACTTCAGCTGACCCAGGAACGCTGGCCGGAGATCGCCTTCGCGGCCACGCGCGAGTACAACGCCGGCTGAGCGGGATTCGACCATGCCCTATCGACTCAACGCGCGGGAATACGATGCCGTGCTTGGGCTGGACAGCGCCTCGCGCTGCGCCCATTTCATCGGGCGAGTCGCCGATTGGCAGCAGCTCTGGAGCGTGCGCAACGACGAAGGCTGGCTGGTGGGGACCACGCCGGACGAGCTGACCTATTTCCCGGTCTGGCCGCATCCCGAATACGCCAAGACGACCACCGACGCGCATTTTCCCGGCCATATCGCGGGTGAGCTGGCGCTGACGGATTTCCTCGACGACTGGCTCGTCCGCCTGGCCGACGATGGCGTACAGATCGCCGTGTTTCCCGACAGGCAATGGGCGTTTCATGTGGTCGACCCGGCCACGCTCGGCGCGCATCTGGCCGCAGAGGCCGCACGCTACGAGTAACGCAGGGCTCGCCTGCCCTGGCCGGCGCTATTCGTCCGGCGTGGTGACCAGCACGATATCGGCCCGGGCGAGCAGTTCCGCCTCCCGGACAAGATCGGCCTGGGTCAGCGGCCGCGCATCGAGCCAGGCCCTATCGCAGACCAGGCACAGGCCCGTTCTGGACGCACGCAGCCGCACCGGAGGGGTGGACTGGGGATCCCGCCCGCGGTGCAGGATCACCGCCAGGCGCAGCACGATGGCCAGCCGCTGCGCGGTGTCATGCCAGACCGGCGGCAGGGCCTTGACGATATCCTCGCGAAAACGTCCTCGGTGCAGGCGTACCAGCGTTGCCAGAATCGCCTGGTCTGCGCGCGAGAATCCGAGCAGATCTGCGTTGCGCAGGATGTACTCGCCGTGCTTGTGATAGCCCTTGTGCGATATCGACAGGCCGATCTCATGCAGCAGCCCCGCCCAGCGCAGCAGTCGAACCGCCATTGCACTGCTCGGGTCATCGTCATCCTCGGCGTGGCCGAGCAGGCGGATGGCGGTGGCTGCCACGCGCGCCCCCTGCCCTTGATCGACGTCATGGCGCCGGCTCGCGGCGACCACGCCTTCCTCGCGCGCATCGTGATCGTGCAGACGCCCGAGCAGATCCGCGACAACGCCCTCGCGCAACGCCTTGTCGGAGACTCGCATGGCTTCGATATCGAGACTTTCGAAGATACCGGTCAGGACGGCCAGACCACCGGGGAAGATCGCGCGCCGGTCGTCAGACACACCGGGCAAAGACAGTTTATCCACGCGTCCTGCCTTGACCACGGCCCGGCCCAGCTCACGCAACGATTTCGGCGTGATCGTTTCCTCGGCGCCCTGCGCGCCGGCCGCCCGCAAAATCGATTTGACGCTGCCCGAAGCGCCTAACGCGATATCCCAGCCGGTCTGCCGATAGGCACGCGCAATCGGCTCAAGCGTGAGCCGTGTATCCATCACCGCAGCCTGCCAGGACTTACGGGTGATCTTGCCGTCGCTGAAAAACCGCTGCATCTGCACCACAGCCCCCAGCGATACACTCTCGACGAGCACCGGTCGCGCCTGCTCGCCAATGATCAACTCGGTGGAGCCGCCGCCAATATCGATCACCAGACGCCGCGGCCATTCGTCACCGAGATCCTGAATCACTCCGCCGTAGATCAAGCGCGCCTCTTCGGCGCCGTAGATCACCTCAACCGGATGGCCGAGCGCCGCACTGGCGCGTTCGATGAAATCATCTGCCCCACGCGCCCGCCGCAGCGTGTTCGTCCCCACTGCCCGCACATGATCGTGAGCCAGGCCGCGCAGGCGCTGACCAAAGCGCTCCAGGCACGCCAACGCGCGCTCACAGGCGGCGGCATCAAGCGTTCGGTCCGCGGTCAGCCCGCCCGCCAGGCGCACGGACTCCTTCAGACGATCCACAACATGTAGTTTGCCGGCGTCGTTTCGCACCACGATCATGTGGAAACTGTTCGATCCCAGGTCGACTGCAGCGACGGTCTGGGGCGCGTAATCGCGACGGGGGCTTTCCAAAAGACGTTTCATGCGGCTATCTTATGTGCTTGTGTAGAGGGGCGCGAGGGTCCGACGTTTTGGATAAACGCCGACAGACAGTTCTGTATCCGGTGACGGCTGTGGCATGCCCTCGCTAGCCGCGACGGCGAGTAACCGGCGGGCTCTTTTCGCGCTCGTTATGCTCGGCCTGCTGTTGTCGGGCTGCGCCACCCAGGGCGCGCATGAGCGTTATCGCTATACGGGCGACCGCAATTACGATAACGGGCGTAATCTCTCGGAGAGCAACACGCCGGGCATCAGCACGAGCAGTCGCCGCCATTACTCCGGCGGCGATGCAGCCATCGAGGATGCGCTGCATCAGTACTATCAGCAATGGCAGGGCGTTCCCTATCGCTACGGCGGACGCGGCACCGACGGCATCGACTGCTCGAGCTTCGTGCGCCAGACCCTGGGCGCCATCGAAGCACTCGACCTGCCCCGCACCACGGACGAGCAGGCCGTCCGCGGCCAAGCCATCGACCGGCAGGACCTCTCCCCGGGCGACCTGGTCTTCTTCAAGACCGGAGGCGCCGATCGTCACGTCGGGGTCTATGTCGGCAATGGCCGCTTCATGCACGCCTCTACGAGCAAGGGCGTCACCATCTCGCGGCTCGACAACGTCTACTGGCGCGACCATTACTGGCAGTCTCGCCGCGTTACGTCGCTGACCAACTGACGCGCTTGCTGCGGTTGCCCGATGGGGCGACGCGGTACCACGATCACTCATGAGCGACGCCCCTTCCGATCTGCGCACTCGTTTGCGCGACATCATCTTCGGTACCGATACGACGGCCGGGCGCAGTTTCGATATCGCGCTGCTGGTCATGATCGTGGGCAGCGTACTCAACCTGATGCTGATATCGGTGGCCGCGATCGAGGCCCGTGTGGGCTGGCTTCTGCACGGGCTCGAGTGGGCCTTTACAATCATCTTCAGCATCGAATACGCCACGCGTATCTATGCTGCACGACGCCGCTGGGCCTATATTCACAGCTTCTACGGCCTCATCGATCTGCTGTCGATCCTGCCGCTGTATCTTGGCCTGATCCTGCCGTCCGCCCATTACCTCGTGGCCGTGCGCGCGCTGCGCGTGATGCGCATATTCCGCGTGCTCAAACTCGTGCGCTACGCCAACGATGCCAACGTGCTTACACGCTCACTGCGGCACGCGCAACGCAAGATGCAGATCTTTCTCGGCGTACTCGCGCTGATTACCGTCATCCTGGGCGCACTGATGTATGTCGTCGAAGGCCCGGTCCACGGATTTACCAGCATCCCCCGCAGCATGTACTGGGCGGTGGTGACCATAACCACGGTCGGCTACGGCGACATCGCCCCGGGCACCCCGGTCGGCCAGGCCATTGCCGGGCTGGCGATCATGCTCGGTTATGCATTGCTTGCAGTGACCGGCGGCATCATCACCGCCGAGCTCACCAACGAGATCGCCAACGAACGCCAGCGTCGCCAATGCCCGTACTGTGAACGCAGCGGACACGAGATCGATGCCGACTACTGCAAGTTCTGCGGCGGCCATCTGGACAAGCACGAAACAGAAGACCCGCCCGCCGACAAGGAACAAGCGGCCGATCGCGACAAGCTTGATTGAGCGAAAGCATCCATCAGGCGACACAGCTGGGTAGCTGCCTGTGTTCAGGTCGAATTACGCCGTCGGCTAATCCGATCTGAAAACCGTGACCGTGGGCGAGCGCAGCAAGCCAGCCTGTATTCGATCCCGTTTGTGCGGCGATATAGACGCGTAGTGGCGTCGGTCCGTTCACGTAAAAACCATCCAGCACTGCGCCTATCGCCGACTACGGTTACGCTGTCAGCAAACCTGATCTACGCTAAGCCATGACCGATCATGGCGCTAGCAAGGCAGCCGAACACAAAAAAGCCCGTCACGAAGACGGGCCTTTCATTGCCTGGCGATACAAAATCTCGATCAGGCCGGCTTCGGCTCCGAACGCGCCTGTTCGATCAGACGATGCGAGACCGAACGACGCAGCATTTCATGCGCACGCTCGATGGCACGGTCCAGACCCTCATGACGGATCTTGAACTGCTTGTGCGCACGTGCCTTGAGTTCTTCAGCGCTCGGGAATTCCGGCAGTTCGATCTCGGCCAGATACGCCTCGGCCGAACTCCACTTGGTACGCGCATGCGAGCGCAGGTCATCGAGAATATGACTGCCTTCCCAGCGGCGACGGATGTTGGCGCTGATGCGATCGGCCGAGAAGCCATCGGCGATATAGGTCGCGCACTTGTCGATGATCTTCTGCGTCGGCGCCTTCTCGTTGGCGAGAATCGTCTTCGGCGGCTGACGCAGATCCCACACTAACCCGACCTTTTTCAGCCCCAGCAGGATGTAGTAGGTGGTATCGAACTCCCACCAGAAGAAGCCGTTGCGTGCCGTGGCCGGATAGTAGTGATGATTGTTATGCCAGCCTTCACCCATGGTGATGATCGCCAGCAACCAGTTGTTGCGCGAATCGTCCCCGGTGAGATAACGCTGCTTGCCGAGCATATGGTTGAGCGAGTTCACGGTAAAGGTCGCGTGATAGACCAGCACGGTGGACAGCAGAAAGCCCGAGAAGAGACCGGCCCAGCCACCGACGGCAAAACAGATCGCAGCAAGAACGAGACCCGGAATGTATTGATGCCGCTCGACCCAGCGCAGCTCCGGATACTTGGAAAAATCCTTGATCAAATCCATGTCCGGATTGGCACGCGCTTCGCGGTAGACCCAGCCCACATGCGCGTCGAACACGCCGTACTGCCGTGGGGAATGCGAATCTGCCGGCTCGTCGGAATCGCGATGATGCTCGCGATGCTTGGCCGCCCACCAGAGCGGACCTTTCTGGAAAGCGGTCGAACCGATTACGGCCATGCAGAACTGAAATGCACGGCTGGTCTTATAGCCACGATGCGAAAAATAACGGTGATAACCACCCGTGATCGAAAACACGCGCAAGACATAGAGCCCCACGCAAATTGTGATCGACGTTGCCGTGAAACCCGTCCACCAGATGCCGATCAGGGCGACGTGGAGCAGTGCGAACGGCATGAATTCGACCCAGTCGAAACGGTCTTCCATTTCGGGATTGGACGGATACTTCCTTTCTGCGGTCATTGGCGTTTCGCCCTCAATCATGTATTCCGGAGGAATTAGTTGCAGTGCACAACTGTTCACTGACAGCTAGATTATGCGGTAGATAGGAATCGTTTTCAAGCGCACCATCGAAGCCAAATCGACGCAAATGCCTGTACCCACGGGCATTTTTGTGCAACGCAACAATTGGATTGGCACAGAGGATTCACTAATCGCGCACCGGTTTCGACCCTCAACAGGCATGGTCGTTCAACGCACAGCCAAAGGCTTGGAACACATCCATGCGTCATCTTACTGCCAGGCAAGAGGCATGCCGGACGCGGGCCAGGCGGGTTCCTAGTCGAGAGCGGCGAAATCGAACAACGCGCGGTCGGCCAGCTGAGACGGCGCGATCTTGGTCGTAGCGCGAAAGATGCGCTCGGTCCGGCCCGGGTCGGCGGTCTCCCATTCGGCCAGCATGGCCTTGATGTTCTGGCGCTGGAGATTGGCCTGCGAACCACAGAGATTACAAGGGATGATTGGATACTGATTCAGGCGCGCGAACTTCTCGATATCGCGCTCGCTGCAATAGGCCAGCGGCCGGATGACCACATTCTCGCCGTCGTCGGATCGAAGCTTGGGCGGCATGGCCGCCATGCGTGCACCGTGAAACATGTTGAGGAACAGCGTCTCCACGATATCGTCGCGATGATGCCCCAGCGCGATCCGGTTATAGCCATGCTCCTTGGCGTACTGATAGAGAATGCCGCGCCGCAGCCGCGAGCACAGACCGCACATCGTTTTGCCTTCGGCGACTTTCTCCGTCACCACGCTGTAGGTGTCGCGTTCGATGATATGAAAATCGACACCCTGTTTCTCGAGATACTCCGGCAGCACGAAGGCGGGGAAGCCGGGCTGTTTCTGATCGAGATTGACCGCGGTCAGCGTGAAATTCACCGGCGCCTTCGCCTGCAGATAAAGCAGCATATCCAACAGGGTATAACTGTCCTTGCCGCCCGACAGACACACCATGATGCGATCGCCGTCGCGAATCATGTCGTAGTCAGTAATGGCCTGCCCGGTCAGTCGACGCAGCCGCTTGGCGAGCTTGTTGGCCGCAACCGAACCCGGCGTCAGGCCTGCCGGCGGTCGCGTATCGAGTACCGGAATGTCTTTCGAGATAACGGACATGGCTGGCGGATCGCCTCGGCTTGGAAAACACGTCGAACAGCGCATTGTACCGGCCGCTGCGCTACCTATCAGCCCGCCGCCACACTGTCTTCTCAGCCGAGGCTGGCCAGCTGCCGGATCACGCGGCGACTTTCCGCCACGTAATGCCCGCCGAACAGCAAGGCGTGGTTGAGCAGATGATAGAGCTGATACAAGGGCCGGCGCACATGCCGGTAACCGTCGCTCATCGGCCATGCGCCCCAGTAGGCTTCGAAGAACAGCGGCGAGAACCCCCCGAACAACTCGGCCATGGCCAGATCGGTCTCCCGATCCCCGTAGTAGACGGCCGGGTCAAAGACCACCGGCATGCCGTGCGAATCCATGGCCGCATTCCCGCCCCACAGATCGCCGTGCACGAGAGAGGCCTCGGGCGCGTGATCGGCCATCAGATGCCCGAGCGCTGCCAGCAGCCGATCACCTTCGCGGGCCAGCTCCGGGTGCGCCGGCGCCAGTGCATCGAGCATGGTCGCAAGCCGATTCTCGCGCCAGAATTCGCGCCAACTCGGATGCTCGGCGTTGGGCTGCAGGCTCGAACCAATAGTGTTGTCGCGCCGCCAGCCGTACTGCGCGGCAACCACGCCGTGCATATCGGCCAGCGCTTCGCCGAGCCGCGTCATGGCCGCCGGCGACAGCGGCCGCAGGTCGATATGCTCAAGCACCAGAAACGCGTGACTGGCAGTCACGCCGTGCGCCACAGGGCGCGGCACTCGCAACCCCACCGCCTGCGCCAGTTCTTTCAGCCCCGCCGATTCCGCGGCGAACATATCCGCCCGGCTCGCACGATTGAGTTTGACGAAATAGCGTTCGGCCACACCGGCAGCCTTGCCCTCGAGGCCATAGGCTGTATTGATCGAGCCGCCGCCAACGCGCTGGCGCTGGGCGCTCGTATAGCGGGCACCGCTCGCTTGGCTGATGGCCGTCTCGATGGCCGGCCAGTCGATCACGTCGCACCGCTTTCCGCGAGGCCCAGACGCGCGCGCAGCCGCTGGCCCAGCCCGAGCTCGTCGCACACGGCGGCTAGACGATCGTAATCGGGCGGGCGCCTGTCAACGGCGCGCTCGTCCGCGGACAGCTCGATATCGGTGACGATAGTGGCCAGACGACGCGACAGCCGCGCCTGTTCGGCGTGTGCTTCGAGCTTGGCCGCCAGTGACCTCGCGCCGCGCAGGCCGCTCGCGGCTACGCCCGGCAGGTCGGCCAGCATGCACTCGAGATCGTCGAATTGCTCCAGTAACGCCGCGGCTGTCTTGGCACCGACGCCCGCCACGCCCGGGATGTTGTCCACCGTGTCGCCGACAAGCGCGAGATAATCCGGAATCGCCGCCGGATCGACGCCAAATTTGTCGCGAATGGCCGCGCGGTCATAGCGGATTTCGCGCGCGTAGTCCCAGAGGATGTCGTTGTCGCCGAGCAGTTGGGCCAGATCCTTGTCGGAGGTCACGATCGTAACCCGATCGCCGGCACGCGCGGCGAGCGTGCCGATCAGGTCATCGGCTTCGTAGACGGGGCTCGACAACGTGGCGACGCCGAGCGCTTCGGTGATCTCGCGACACGCGGCGATCTGGTCGACGAGCGCAGCCGGCGGTGTCTCGCGGTTTGCCTTGTAGTCGGCATAGAGTTCATTGCGGAACGAGCTCGTGAGCGATTCGTCAAAGGCGGCAGCGACCCGCGCGTCGTCATCGGCGGCCAACAACTGCGATATAAACGTTGCGTAGCCATAGACTGCGTTCACCGGGCGATCATCACGCCCAGTCAGGCTTGACGGCAGCGCGTGAAAGGCCCGGAAGATATAGACACTGGCGTCGACGAGCAGCATGGCGCTAGTCTAGGGCCTGTTGCCGTTTCGTGCGAGACCGCGCCAAGGGCTGTTGTGCGGCAAGACGAGGCGCCAGTACGTGCGGCGTAGTCAGTCTACGCAAGCGTGCTGCAACGCGGTATTGCCGCACAACAGCCCTTGTCCCGAAGGGTTGGGCCTCAAATCCTCTCATGCGGCGTTGCAAGTCTTGATCGTGGCGAGCCACGACCGGCGACTCGCGCCTTGCCTGAGACGATTTGAGGTCTCCAACGCGGCGCTCGCACGACACGGCAACAGGCCCCAGCCCAGCACGCGAAACCGTTGGGCATCAAATAACGGATCCCTGCGGACGCTGCCAACCCCGAACGAACCACGGACATCATCCATGACCCGAATCGCGATCTCCCTAACCGCCCCCATCGCAGCTGTTTGCTTACTGATAGCTGCAACCGGCACCGCCATGGCGGCGAGCGACGACACCACACTCGTCTACCAGGGCGCCAGCGGTCGTTTCACGGTCGACATACAGCCAGGGGAGGTGCGTATCGACGACACCGGCGGCCAATGGCAGCTCTACGACCAGAGCGAAAAGGCGATTTTTTCGGTCAATCCGGCCGATCAGACCTATAGCCGCCTTGATCAGAGCACGGCCAGTAATATCCGCTCGCGTGTCGACACGCTGCGTGCGCAGGTCGAGGCCAAGGTCCAGCAGCTGCCGGAAAACCAGCAGGCCACCGCTCGTGCTGCGCTGCTTCAGTCCATGCCCGCCCTGGATTCGAGCGAGCACAAGCTCGGCCTGGATTACACCGGCCGTACCGACACGATCGCCGGCGTGAAATGCGAAGTCGTGCAAGTCGTGCGCGACGGCCAGCCGGCCGAGTCGCTGTGCGTGGCCAAAGCCCAGGCTCTGGGGATTTCCGACAAGAGCTTTGCCAGCGTGCAATCCATGTTCAAACTGATGCAAACCATGCTTGCCGGCACCGGTTTCGAGGCCGCCGGCCTGCCCTATCTGAGCCTGTCAGGTCTACCGCTGCGCTTTACCGACACCAATACCGGCGAGCGCCGGCAGCTGATCAGTGTCGATCACAAGCCGCTGCAGGACACGCATTTCACGATCCCGAAGAGCTATATTCAGACCGCCGTCGCCCCGGCCGGCAACTGACATACAGTACCGACCTCACGCTACGAAAGCCGCGGCGTTTCGGTTAGACTCATTTTCGGGTCGACCCGGTCACGCGGCCACAGGGGGAATTCGCGCATAGGCAATCGCCTGCGCGCCGCGGCGGGTATTCATCGAAACAAACAAGGGAAGACATGAGCGTAAAAATCGCAGTCCCGAAGGAGACGGCCAGCGGCGAGACGCGCGTCGCCATGGTGCCGAAGGTGGCCGACAAGCTGGCCAAGATGAACGTCGAACTGCTCATCGCAAAAGGTGCGGGCGAAGGCAGTCGTATTCCGGACGATGCCTACAACGAACCGGCACAGATGTCCGGTCGCGCCGCTGATATCTTCGGCGCAGACGTGGTGCTGGCAGTCAATGCACCCGAGCCCAAGCAGATCGGCAAGATGAAGAAGGGCGCGGTGCTCATCAGCTTCGTCCAGGCACACAACAACAAGGACGTGGTCGACGCGCTCAACAAGTCGTCGGTCACCTGCTTTGCCATGGAACTGGTACCGCGTATCACCCGCGCTCAATCGATGGACGCACTGTCATCGCAGGCCTCGGCCGCCGGCTACAAGGCAGCACTCATGGCTGCGTCATCGCTGGAGCGCTTCCTGCCCATGCTCACCACCGCTGCCGGCACGATTCGCCCGGCCAAGGTGCTGGTCATCGGTGCCGGCGTGGCCGGCCTGCAGGCGATTGCCACAGCCAAGCGTCTGGGTGCGAAGGTCTTTGCCTATGATGTGCGCACCGACACCAAGGAACAGGTCGAGTCTCTGGGTGCTGATTTCCTCATGGCCGAAGGCGTCAAGGCCGAGGCCGACGGCGGGTATGCCCGCGAGCTGACCGACGACGAGAAGAAAAAGCAGCAGGACATGCTCGCCAAGAACATGGCCGACGCGGATGCGGTCATTACTACCGCCGCCGTGCCCGGCCGCCCGGCGCCCAAGATCATATCGAAGGACATGGTCGAATCCATGAAGGCCGGCTCCGTGATCATCGACCTGGGTGCCTCGGGCGGCGGCAACTGCGAGCTGACCAAGCCCGACGAAACCGTCACCCACGGCGCGGTGACGATCTACGGGCCATCCAACGTGCCGGCGTTGCTGGCCGAGCACTCCAGCGAGATG